>JAEEGK010000357.1_pt1 | contig 115309 bp, 79 predicted proteins | sample 8958771 | NCBI WGS metagenome assembly JAEEGK01 (sample SAMN16246547, study PRJNA631951) | gut metagenome | biome: gut microbiome; feature: rumen; material: SC-attached | host: Bos | place: Iran: Karaj | collected 2018-10 | reverse complement strand
CGATCTGGCAGGCGTTGTTGGTTTGGATGCGGTACTTGTTCTCGACGGCGATGCTGTTGAGGTTGCCGATCCAGTTGCTGTTGTTGGGGTTGTATTGGTCGAAGCCGTAACCTTTTGAGGTGATCTGTTTTGCGTTGTCTTGGAGGTTGTTCTCGACTTGGTCGATCAAGTCGTCGGCGACGAGGGGCGAGGAGAACCAGTTCCAGCCTTGGGCAAGCGTGATGGTTTGTTCGGTCACTTGTCCTTGCGTGACTTCGCCACTGAGGCTGACGTTGGAGGTGATGTCACCCGTAGCCACGGTGAGGGTCTCGTTAGCATAAGTGCCTTGAGAAAGCCCAGCCTTCATGCGGACATAGACGTTCGCGGTGAGGAGGTCGACGGTGGGATCGGTGGGATCCACGGGGGTGTTGGGCGTCTCGATGGTGATGTCATCAATGCACAGCATCCATTGGTCATAGCAGTCGAAGTGCCGGATGGCCACATAGCCCGTGCCGCTATAGGCACTCAGGTCGGCAGTATACTCATACCACACGCCGTCGACGATGGTACGAGTGTTGCCTGTCCTTCCGGCTTTGGCATGCAGCGTCCAAGCCTCGACTTGGGTGAAGCTGTTGATGCTGGTGTTGTTGGTCGTGGAAACGAGCAGGGCGAAGTGCTCGCTGCCATAGTCGTCGTTGGGGTTGGATGCCCAGAAGGTGATGCTGCCTCCAAGGGTGACCTGGGGCGAGACGAGATAGTTGTCGGGATGGACACCCGTGCCCGTGCCGCTCTCAGTGCCGGAGATGTAGGACTCGGACAATACAAAGCCATTCGAAGAACTGTGGCCATAGCCGGAGGTGTAGTCGCGAGGTGTGTAGTCGGTGCAGTGCATCCAATTGTTCGGGGAGTCGCCAGTGGAGCCCTTTAGGAGGGTCCATCCCTGAATGCCGTCCTCGAAGTCGTAGGTGGTGGCATCACGACTACCCTTGCTCTCGGAAGAGAGGGTCAGTGAGACTCCATAGTTGCCGTTCTCGGCATCGCTGATCTCGAAATTGTCGGGGGCAGTGAGGGTGATGTTATCGGTGAGGTCTGTGCCGATGACGGCGAAGCTCTTTACGGCGGACGGGCCTTCGCCTTGGGTATAGAAGAAGCCTTCCATGGCGTTGGGCGACACGGCCAACGAAGCGTCATTACCACCAACGGTCATCGTGAAGGTGATCTGGTTGTTGGAGGTGACGTAGGTGCCGCTATAGCTGCTAGGTGAGGTGGCGGTGTAGTTGGTGCCGTCACTGTAGATGCGCAACGCTCTGTTGGCGCCTGTGGAATAGACGTAGAACTTGGGCGAATTGTTGGAACTGCTCACATAGCTACCGGTGTTGTCATCCACGCAGACGACCAAGTTGCTGGTGCCGTCATACTCGAACGGAGTAGTGAGGGTGATGGTGGTCCATCCGGAGGATTGGAATGCGACGCTGCCGCTGAACACCTTGTCGCCACTGCTCACGGTCTCCCAACCGGTCTGGCTGGAAAAGGCGGTCTTGGTGGTGTGTTTCAGATAGACATCAAGCGTTCTGGTAGTCGACTTGGAATTGGACACCTTGAAGGCGATCTTGGTGATGGTGCCGGCTTGGCCGACTTCCGAAGCCGTGTAGATCTGCTGTGTGAGGGAGTACTTGTAATAGGCGTAGGTTGGGAGGTAACTGTCGGCGCTGTTGCCGCTGCCGATGGCGACTTCGGCTTCCTTGTTCATCTTGAAGATGCCGACGACGGTGACATCGAAGGCGGGCAGGACGAAGCTGTTCCCAGTGACGGAGACGGTGTTGCGGACGTTACCGGTCTGGTATACAAGCCAGGTGCTGAGGGAATAATCCGTCTCAGGTGTGGCGGTCAATGTGATGGTCGTGCCGGGGATGGCGCCAGTAACAGAGGCAGTGACGGTGCCGTGCTCAACCTCGGCAATGGTGACATTACAGCCCTGCACGAAGCTTGCGTTGACGGTGACGTCGGCGTTGGGCATGGTGAACTGGTTGTTGTTCACCGCAATGGTATTGTTGTTGGCATCGCGGACATCCCATACCGAGAAGAAGTAGCCGTCGTTGGCCGTGGCGGTCAGGGTGACCACATCGCCCATGTAGGCGGTGTTGACGTTCGCACCGATGGTGCCTCCCTCAACGGTATTGCAGGTCACGCTGTGAGCGACGAGTTGGTCAAAGTTGGCGACATAGGCTCCCGCAGCTGTCACAGTGAAAGTGTAGGCTGGATTGGTGGAGACCTGTGTGCCGTTCTTGGTCCATTTGCTGAAGGCGTAGCCGGTGTTGGCCGTGGCCGTCAAGGTGCAAGAGGTGTTTTCATAGAAGGTGCCGCCACCGCTGACGGTGCCGCCGTTAGTCGGGTTGGCACTGGCTGTAATGGTATATTGCGGGATGGCGGTGAAGGTAGCGGTATATTCGCCCGCTGTGCTGGAAGTTACCGTGAAGGTGTAGGTGGCATCGGTCGAAACCACGTTGTTGCCCTTCTTCCAGTTGGTGAAGGTGTAGCCCGTGGCAGGCGTGGCTGTCAAAGTGCACTGGGTGTTCTCGTAATAGGAGCCAGCGCCGCTGACGGTGCCGCTATTGGTCGGGGTGACCTTGGTCGTGATGTCGTATTTTGTACCGCCGACGACCGAGATGGTGCCGAGGTATGTCACTCTATCAAATCCAAACACACAAAGGGTAAGCTCGCTACCAGCAGTTAAGGTACCACTGACGTTGATGGTGGCCGATCCGTTACTCACGGTGGCCTTACCCAAAATGTTGTGGTTGGCGTCGGTGATGGTAGCTACGGCTCCGTTGCCGTTCGTGACATTCACTGCGTAATTACCGCCTGAAACAGCGATGGTTCCTGTGTGTGAAACCGTCATGGCCTGCGGGGTCTTGGTACGAATCAGCATACTCGGGTCACCATAGAGAATCCAGGCCTGGTAGGTGCCAACAGCGGATTGATCCGTGCCATAATTATCAAAGATACCAAAAAGGCCATTGATGGAGACACCGCCCCAGGTGTGTTTGGTACCACCGGAGTTGGAAAGCCCTGCCAAAATATCGACGCATTCGTCTTGTGCCCACATGGGCGGGATCCAAGGTTGGCTGATGTAAGACATCAAAGTACCGATGGCACCCGTAGGGTTATTGTTGTTGGTGGCATTCATCCAAGCTTCGGCGAAGCAGTCACTGCTATAGTCGTATTTGCCAACAAGGCAGGCTACTGACCAAATAAAAGGTAACATGTTCTCGTTAGTCAGGGCATTGACATGGGAAACGCTATAGCTGGCAACGCCCCACATGGTTTCGGCGCCATGGTTGCAGTAATTGACGATACCAACACCGCCGTTGATGTCAGCGGAGATCTGCGCTGCGGTGGCAGTATATCCACTGAGGTTTGCATAACGCTGATAAACAGTGGAATAACCATAGTTTAACAAGTCGGTGCGGATGACGTCCATGTGCTCGTAGTCGTCCTCACCATTGTGACCACTGCCACCTTCTTTTTTGGCGATGCCTTCCGCTTTCTGAAGCCAAGTGGCGGAAGTCGTCAGATCACGTTCGTAGGTGATGACACGGTTGCATTGGGTGGTCACGCGTGCTGCGGTGCTGGCAGAGAAACGACCGATAAAGACGTCGTTGTAGTAGTCGCTACCCACAATTTGTCCGTAGGCATTGTCGCCTTTGCCAGCGTAAGAAGAACCTCCGCCGGAGTAGGTGTATCCTGGGATTTGGGCCACGTCGCCGACGAGCAGCACATGGGTGATGTTATTGTTGGCGTTGTACTGATTCTTAATGTAAGTTTGAATGGCCGAATAGGAGGAACCTGCGGTGCTGGTGCCCACGATGGTGGTGTTGATACCACGGGTCTTCTTCCAGTTGACGAAGTCAGTCATGTTGCTGATGAAATTGTCGTAGCAGATGATGAGCAGGTCGCCTTCCTCATCGAGGGCAGTGTATTTGGCCATGCTTTCTTCATAGTTGAGGAAGTGACGTTGATACACGCTCTTGAAGTCGGCGCTGATCTTCACCTCGTTGCCACGGCGGCTTTCGATGACGTTCTCGCCTCGGTTATCCACCTTGTACATCTCCACGGTCATGTTGTAGTATACGCGGAGGGTCTTGGTGACGGGGTTGTAGGCAAAGGGGAAGACGGCCATGTTCTGTCCGCGGAAGTCACGGATGATATAGGGCTCGTACATGGTCAGGCTCTTCTCTGGGAAGAAAGCGTCGGTTTCGTAGCACTTGCCGTAGGTGTAAGGCACGGTTTCGGGATCGATGGTGCGTGGGAAGTCGCCCTTGGAGGGAGCGACCTCGATGCCTGCGAAGTCCATGTACTGGGCGTCGATGACGCGTACACTCATGCTGGCCTTGTCGCCGATCATCAAGGGGATGCCGGTCATCGGCATGTCGGGTTCGCCGGCTTGGGCGGTGCTGACCGATTTGGGAACGGTAATCACATGGGCTTCACCTTTGGGCGTGGTCACGCTGGTGGTGTAGAAGCCAGGGACTTGAACGTTGACCTTGATGCTGTTCTCCGAGGAGGAGATCAGCTGGGTCTGGAAGGTCTCAGGCCGGTCGCTCAGGACTTTGTTCCATTGCGTGCCAGTCTGGAACTGCGCAAACGCCATCGAGCAGAAGATGGAGAGCGCAAATAGGAAAACACCTTTTTTCATCATATTTTAATTTATATTCACAAAAATATATTAATCAATATTATTTATATATAGAAATACCTTATCCTCACTGGCATTTGATCTATAGAGATAGCCTTTCCCTGGTTCAAGCGTTTGAAGTGTGCCGATCCAGCGTTGTAGGGTGGCACTGTATTGCGAAAAGCCGTCGTGTTGGGATTTGATCTCATCGCCGTCTTCCGGAGAAAGATTGGAGAAGGCTTCGGTCAACGTGAGGCTATGGTCGACAGGGACACCAATCCAGTTCCATCCATTTTTTAAGGTGATGGGATGTTCCGTGGGATCGACAGGGATGCCGTTTAGGGTGATGGTACAGCTTTCAGCAACCCGAATCTTGTAGGCTTTTTCGACGCAGAAACCACTGAGGTTGCCCATCCAATTGCCGTTTGCGGTGTTGAGCATGTCGAAGCCGTCGTGATGAGATGAGACTTGGATGCCATGTGTGCCTAAAGCTGCTTCCAGATCGGCCTTGCTGATGTCCAGGTTGGTGCTCCACCATGTCCATCCGGTATTGAACGTATAGGTCTGTTCCAAGGTGGCCGGGCCTTCCTCAATGGTGAAGTGGTGCGGCTCGTCGGCACCAAATACCGGTTGGGTGTAACGATGGTTGGATTCGTCGGCACCGAAGACGTAGTAGTCGACTGAAGCACCGTAGTGATGGCCCGTAATGTATCCGACATATTCATTGGCATTGCCGGTAGCGGTCATGGAGGCGGTTTGCCATGCGCCATTGTCAATGCGATAATAGACGAGGAGCGAGTCTTGTTTGAGGCTCTCGCCGCTATAGGCAATGAATTTGCTGGTAATGGCGATGGATTCCTGCATGGGCTGCTCACCGAACACCACGTTACGATGGTCCACAAAAAGCATGTCGAAGTCCATCACGCCACGGGTACGGCAGTGAAGGGCGTCGGTGTTTTCCCATGGGGTGTTGCTTGCTCCCGTCACACCAATGATTTCGTAGCCGGGTAGGGCATTTTGATAGACTTGCAACGCCTTGTTGTTGTAGGTGCTGTTGGAACCCATTGGTACGAATACGGTCTTGTTGACAATCAAACTATTGGTGTAAGGAGCTACGGTGTAGCCGCCGGGTTCTTCCACACGGTACACCTTATAAGGATAGCCCCAGCAGCAGTTGGTGTTGGCGAAGAACTCGGCCACTTGCTCGTATTCATCGTATTGGCTGTTTGTGGTAGGCAGCTTTGCGATGAGGATCTTGTCGGGTGCGAGAAACTTGCCCCAGCAATCTACGTGGGCGATGTAGTCACCTTGCGGATCGATGGTGATATGGTAGGGGTCAATGCCAAGATAATTTCTCATCTTGGTCCGAACATTGTCTTCGTCATGGTTGTTTTCGTTCAGAATCAGTTCGTCGGAAACACCCACACCGCGACCGTCTTCCATCATGTTGCCGCCGGTATGTTGGAGGTTCATGCCATAAACGGTGAGCCCAAGTTGTTGTCCCATGCGAACCGGCACCATGTTGTCGTTTTGACGGGGACGGTTATAGGCATTGTCAACGATGGCAGGCTCCAGGTCGTTGAAGATGTACCACGGACCATAGTCGCGTACCCAGTACGAGTCCGTTGACATGTTGTAGTAGGTAATGTTGCTCATGTTGCAGCCAGCATTTTGGAAGGTGTTTCTGGCTGAGGATTGCTGGCTGGAAGAGACAATGCAGTAAACCTTGGTGCGCTCCGACAGTTGCTTGACAAGGCTGGTCGGGATGCCGAGCGGGTAGCGGATCGTCACTGCCTGCATGGGCTCGAATTCGGCAGGGAATCGTACGTAATCGCCCGTGGGAGGGTCGGTTTCCTGATAGATGGAACTGCGATTCCCCGAAAGCATCTCCTCTTCGGAGAGGTAGTGAAGCTTTTTCCAATCGGGTTGTTTGTCTTGCTGACTGAATGCCGTCCAAGGGATGAGGCATAAGCAACCTAAAAGAATAATAAAAAGTCGTTTCATATCTAATGAAAATAAAACCAACAAAAATAGTTATAATTGTTTATTTATCAATAGGTTTTGTTCGCCTTTTTTCATAAAAAAAGTTAATAATTCCGGATGATAAAACAAAAAAATCCGCCGGATTGCTCCGGCGGATTTTTTGACTATTAGCTTTTAGCTATTCACTTCACGACAAGTTTTCCGTAAAGGACATTGCCCTGACGGTCGGTGACCTTGACGGTGTAGAGACCGGCGGCAGTCATGCCTTGGATCTCCAAGGCGCCTTTGTTGAGGGCTTGGTTGTTGACGCGAGCGCCGAGGGCGTTGAAGACCTCGATGGTGGCGTTTTCGGCGTCGAAGCTGTCGGGCAGTGCGATCTGGACCTGCTCACCCCTTTCGGCCGGGTTGGGGAAGAGGGCGAAGGTGCCGGAGGCGCTGTGGAGGACGACGGGGCGGTTGAGGCTTCCGAGGGCCTCGGCGGCCGAGAAGCGTTCGGTTTCCTCGAGTTCGACGACGTTGCCGTTGGCGAGGGCCTTGAAGGAGACGGTCTCGCCATCGTTGCCGCCAACGGTGAGGAAGGCGAGGTGCTGCTTGAGGGATTCGACGTAGATCATCCTGACGGCGCCGCGGCACTGTCCGTCGACGAAGGCGGCCAGCTCGATGTCGTCGGAGGCGATGCCGTCGATCTCTACGAGTGCGGTGACGCACATGATGTCGGCGAAGGCGGCGTTGTCGGCCTTCCAGAAGGAGGGCTCGTCCACTTGTACGGTTCCGTCGTCACCCTTGCCGCTGGCGGAATAGACGAGCTGCTTGCTGTCATCGGCCTTGGACCTGTAGATGTAGCCCTGTCCGGGTTTGAGGGTCTTGCCGTTTGCGGCGAGGGTGCCGATCCACTTGGTGCCCGAATACTCTGCGAAGCCGTCGTTCTTGGACTCGAAGCGGTCGCCGGTTTCGGGTGTGAAGTCGGCGAGTGCGTCGTTGAGAGTGGTTTCAGAGGAGAGGGGGTAGCCGATCCAGTTGGCGCCCTTGTTGAGGGTGATGGGGTGTTCGGCGGGATTGGCGTTGTTTCCGGTGATGGCGATCTGGCAGGCGTTGTTGGTTTGGATGCGGTACTTGTTCTCGACGGCGATGCTGTTGAGGTTGCCGATCCAGTTGCCGTTGCTGGGGTTGTATTGGTCGAAGCCGCTGTTTTTGGAGGTGATCTGTTTTGCGTTGTCTTGGAGGCTATTCTCGACTTGGTCGATCAAGTCATCGGCGACGAGGGGCGAGGAGAACCAGTTCCAGCCTTGGGCGAGCGTGATGGTTTGTTCGACGGCCGGGACGGTCTCCGAGAAGTTGGCCACCAGGTCTCTGTTGCCGTCGCAAGTAAAGAGGTAGGTGCTCTCAGTGCTGACTTCAACGCCGTTTTCAGTCCAATTGACAAAATGATAGCCTTCGTTGGCTGTAGCGATGAGGTGCGGTGTGGCTTGGTCATGATAGACGCCAGCTCCGCTTACGGTACCACCTTCAGCCGGGTTGGCAACAGCAGTGATGGTGTAGTTGGTGTATTCGCCTTCGGTGACTTCACCGTTGAGGGTGACGTTGGACGTGACTTCACCTGAGGTCACGGCGGCCGTGCCGGTATAATTGCCTTGGGTGAGGTTGGTCTTCAGTCTGACATAGACGTTGGCGGTGAGGAGTTCGATGGTAGGATCGGTGGGATTGACGGGACTGTCTTCGGGTTGCACAATGTTGACGTCGTCGATCTTCAAGATCCATTGGTCGTTACAGTCGAAGTGGCGGATGGCGATGTAGCCGGTGCCGCTGTAGGCACTCAGGTCAACGGTGAATTCTTGCCATTCACTGCCTGAAGTTGCATTGGCGGAATACGTCCAGGTTTGCACCGTTGTGAAGTCGCTGGCGCTGGTGCTGCCCGTTGTCGAAACCATCAGTGAGAACTTCTCGGCGCAATAGCTGACATTTTGGACACCGGCATGGAAGGTGATGCTTCCGCCGAGGGTCACCTGGGGCGAGACGAGGTAGTTGTCGGGGGTGACGGCGGTTCCGGTGCCGCTCGAAGAGCCGGAGATGTAGGACTCGGAGAGCATGAAGCCGTCGGAACTGCTGTAGCCATAGCCGCTGGTGAAGTCATTGTTGGAGGTGGGATATTCGGTGTTGTGCATCCAGCTGTTGGGCGAAGTGGTGCTGCCTTGGAAGGTGGTCCAGTTTTGCCAGCCGGTCTCGAAGTCGTAGGTGAGGGTCTCACGGTTGCCTTTGCTTCCGGATGTAAGCGTCAAGCTACTACCGTAGGTCCCGTGTTCTTCGTCACTGATCACGAAGGCTTCTGGAGCGGTGACGGTGATGTCTTCGGTGAGGTCCACGCCGATGATGGCGAAGCTTTGGGCGTCTGTCGTTCCGGATCCCTCAGCGTATGTGAAGCCGCTCAGGACGTTGGGCGAGACGGTCAGCGAGGCGTCGCTGCCACTCGTGGTCATCGTGAAGGTGATCTGGTTGTTGGAAGTGACGTAGGTTCCTGTGTAGCTGCTCGGTGAGGTGGCGGTGTAGTTGGTGCCGTCGCTGTAGATGCGCAGGGCCCTGTTTGCATTGGTGGAATAGACATAGAACTTGGGCGAGTTGTTGGAACTGCTTACGTAGGATCCAGTGTTGTCATCCACGCAGACGACCAGGTTGCTCGTACCATCGTACTCAAACGGAGTGCTGAGGGTAATGGTGGTCCAACCAGAGGATTGGAACGCGACGCTGCCGCTGAACACCTTGTCGCTGCTGCTCACGGTCTCCCAACCGGTCTGGCTGGAGAAGGCGGTCTTGGTGGTGTGTTTCAGATAGACATCAAGCGTTCTGGAAGTTGACTTGGAATTGGACACCTTGAAGGCGATCTTGGTGATAGTGCCGGCTTGACCGACTTCCGAAGCCGTGTAGATCTGCTGAGTGAGTGAATAATTGTAATAGGCGTAGGTTGGCAGGTAGCTGTCGGCGCTGGTGCCGCTTCCGATGGCGACCTCGGCCTCCTTGGTCATCTTGAAGATGCCGACGACGGTGACGTCGTAAGCGGGGAGCACGAAGCTGTTGCCGGTGACGGCGACGCCTTCGCGGACATCGCCTGTCTTGAAGACCATCCAACGGCTCAAGACGTAGTCGGTGGCGGGAGTGCCGGTCAAGGTGATGGTGGTGCCGGGGACGGCGAAGGTGGCCGAGGCGGTCACGGTGCCATGCTCCACATCGGCAATGGTGACGTTGCAGCCTTGCACGAAGGTGGCGCTGACGGTGACGTTGCTGTTGGGCATGGTGAACTTGTTGTTCGACACGGTGATGGGGCTGTTGTTGGCGTCGCGGACATCCCATGCAGAGAAGAAGTAGCCGTCGTCGGCCGTGGCGGTGAGGGTGACCTCATCACCCATGTAGGCGGAACTGACGCTGGCGCTGATGGTACCGCCCTCAACGGTGTTGCAGGTCACGCTGTGTGCGACGAGCTGGTCGAAGTTGGCAACATAGGAGCCTGCGGCGGTGACGGTGAAGGTATAGGTGGGGTTGGTGGATACCTGCGTGCCGTTCTTGGTCCACTTGCTGAAGGCATAGCCTGTGTTGGCCGTGGCGGTCAGCGTGCAAGAGGTGTTTTCATAGAAGGTGCCGCCACCGGTGACGGTGCCTCCGTTGGTCGGGTTGGCACTGGCAGTGATGGTATATTGCGGGATGGCGGTGAAGGTGGCGGTGTATTCACCAGCGGTGGTTGAGCTCACGGTGAAGGTGTAGCTGGCGTTGGTGGAAACCACACTGTTGCCCTTCTTCCAGTTGGTGAAGGTGTAACCCGTGGCAGGCGTGGCTGTCAAAGTGCACTGGGTGTTCTCGTAATAGGAACCTGCGCCGGTGACGGTGCCGCTATTGGTCGGGGTGACCTTGGTGGTGATGTTGTATTGTGTGCCACCCTGCACCGTGATGGTGCCGAAATAGGGCTGGTATTGCTGGCGGGTGACCACCACATAAAGGGTGCCGCTGTTGGGGATGGCATTGGTGAAGTTCACAGTAGCCACACCCGACGTGTTGGCCTCAGCAACGCCGTAGATGACCGAGCTGTTGTCGGTGACAGCGACGTAGGAACCAGCCACGGCGTTCACAGTGATAGAAGTGGTACCAGGGGTAACCGTGCTGGGAATTGTCACCGTGTTCGCTTCAGGCTTGGTGATGTAAGGCATCACAGAACCATCGCCAAAGGTGTGGTAGAACTGGAAGTAATAGTGAGCCGAGTTGTTGCAGTTGCCATCGGTGACACTGCTGTTGGTGTTGCCGTTACTGACAGCCTGTTGCACGGCGAGGTTGCCTACATAAAGCAACGATGAGGCCGAGTTCCAATATTGGTCTTCAAACATAATATCATAAACGCCTTTTGAAGAAGCCGATTGAGTCGGGTAGTTGCCTGCAGAGTAGGAATGTGCTCCAACTGCCCAATAAAAGTCCTCATACCAATAAGAATAAGGTGAGCAGCCCACGTAAGCCACGGCACCTGCGTTAGGTACACGAATCATGGTCTCGGCAAAGCAGGCATTAGTGCCAATGGCAGAACCCGGGGAATAGGTCGTCGAGGTGTTGTTGAAGTTACCCGTCAGACAGCAGTTACCGACACCAAAGAAATACTTGCCAGTATTGGTAAGCGTGGCCACATGGGCGGCCGTCATCTTAGGCTGATACCATTCCTGTTTGTCGCCATGGGCGGTATAGTTCAAGAAACAAACGCCATTGTTGATGCCGTTGTAGCAACCGTTGTTGCTGCCGCTGTAACCAGCAGTGGAACTTGTGGAGATGGTGGCGCTGATGGTACCGTTTTCAAAGCCACCGTAGGTAGTGTTGCTTGATTTGAAGTAATAGTTCGTCGCATAATTAATGGTGGGCTTGGCCACGCGGCTGGTCCAGTTGGAATCCCAACCACCAACGAGGATCACGTTGTTCAAGTAGTTGCCACCATCGGTGAACTCATATTTCTCGTAAGTCAACACCTTATTGATATAGTTGGTCAAGTGGGTGGTGTTCTCCACCGACATACGGCTGTAGTACATGTCGGGGAAGTAGTTGCTCGTGTTTGAAGAGAAGTTGACGCTTGAATATCCAAGGTCGGAAGCGCAAGACTCGTCAACAGTCTTTGTCATGTATTGAGGTACTTGTCCGGTGTCGCCAATCACAATCAGATAGGTGTAGGCGTTGCCTGCCGAAACGGAGGCGTTGTATTTCGTTTTGATGAAGGAGGCGATGGCACTTGCGGTGGTGCCGGTCTCATCGGTGTAATAAATGTCAACATAATAACCTTTCTGGAGCTTCCATTGCAGCCATGAGGTCAGTGCGCTGTTGTTTTTGAAACCTGAATAGCAAATCACCAACATCTTTACCGGCGTGTTGTACATGTCGGGATGGTCGGTGTAAGCATCCCTTGTGCCACCGGTCAGCATGTCGATGTTGAAGATCTGGTCATAGACGCTGGTAAAAGCAGGGCTGAAAGTGTTGTGGAACATCTCCTCGGTGCTTTTAGCATCGCCGTTTTCGAAATTGACGGTCACCTCGATGTCGTTATACACCTTCACGGTGCCGGCAGCGGGGTTATAGCGGACGGGTTGCACGATGAGACGACCCATCGTGATGCCACGCATGGTGCCGAGCACCTCGACCATGGCAATCGGATCGTCGTTGTAACTGTTGCGAGCGTAGGCAGCCTCGTTATAGGCGTACGCTACCGTGCTCGGCTCAACGTCCTTGCGAATTGGAGCCTGCATGGCGGAAATGGTGCCAATACCATAGTCACTCAAGGTGTACGACGTTTCGGAATGGGATCCTACCGTAACATTAGGGGTAGCTCCCGTGGGAATGGCAATGAGCCGGGTGAACATCGGTAATTGCGGTTCGCCAACGTTGCCGTTGGGATAAGCGCCTTCGATGTAGATTTCTGAAAAGGTACCGCGCTCGGTTTCGACTTTCTGAGCCTCAAGGCCAGAGAAAGAGAAGGTGGCCTTCAAACTCGTCATGTCGCTTTTCACGCATTCAGCCTTGTCAGCTGAACGGAACTGAATCTTGTTCTGCGCCACGGCGGTTGCGCCAAGGATGAGGCAGAACAACAGGAATAAAACTTTTTTCATAATATACGGTTATTAGTTGCTTTGAATTGTTCTCAGTGAAGCTTGCGTGGCTTCCTTCCGGTTCGGGGTCGGGAAGGTCAAGGTCAACGGGGTAGAACCCGTATTCAGGTACATGAAGCCCATGCCGGGTTCTAACGTGCCGAGTGATCCGCTCCAACCATATTCACCAATATAGTTGGCATTTTGTGAGGCGTTCTTGATGAGGTCACCTTCGTTTGGGGTGATTCCAGACAAGGCGGTTTGCAGGCTCATGGGTTCGGAGGAAAGGAAGGCAATCCAGTTCCATCCGGGAACCAAAGTGATGGGATGGGCGGCGGGATCGGCGGGTAGGGCAGTGAGGTTGATCGTCGTGGCGTTTTCAACGAGGATCATGTACATGGATTCGTTTGCGAAGGGCAGGTTGTTCGACCAAGTGTCACCCTCAAGCATGGTGTTGCTGCCGACGTTCTTGATCAAAGCCGTGGTGTTGGTGGCGGCGATGCCAGCTTTGAGTGCATCGATGACGGCCTCGTCGAATTCGACATAGCAGGAGAACCAGTTCCAACCAGGGTACAGCTGAAGGGTCTGTGTCACGGTGGTAACCGGCGGCTCGTCCTGGTGGACTTCGCCGCCGAGGGAGACGGTCTGCGTGGTGGAACCGGATTGGAGTTGCAAGGACTCGTTGTAGCTACCGCCGTTCAATCCTGCCTTCAGCCGGACATAGAGTGTAGTATAGATGACCGGGGAGTCTTCTAGGGTGAGGCTTGCACTAAAGGGGCCATCGGGAACGTTGGCCAATTCATAGTGTTCTGGGGCGGTGACGACCAAGGCGTCCGAGGTGGAGGCCAACAAGGTGAGTGGCTGCGCCTCCGAAGGTCCTTCTCCAAACGCATATCCGAAGCCATCCATCGATTCAGGGAAGACGTTGATGGTGGCGGCATCGTCGGGGTCGTAGAAATTGAACTGGATTTGGTTGCATTGGCCCACGCGGGTGCCGTTATATCCGGCAGCGCTTGCCGTGGTGGGATTGTAGTTGAGGTCGTTGCCCGAAATCCTTAGGGTGCGGGTTCCTCCGGAAGAATAGACGTTACACTTGGGCGCTTCGGCCGATGCCAAGGCGGTGCCGGTGTTGTCGTCGACGCAGACCAACAAGTTGCTGGTGCCGTTGTATTCAAAGGGAGTGTCGAGGAAGATGGTGAACCATCCCGATTCGAGGTATTCGACTTGCCCGGAGAACACCTTGTTGGAAGCGCTGATGGATTCCCAGTCGTGGTTGTTGCCAAAGGTGGCTTTCGAAGTGTGTTTCAGATAGATGTCGAAGGACCTGCTGGCAGGGTTGGCCGTGTTGCGGAAGGCGATGGCGGTGATGGTGCCCGAACGCCCCAGTTCCTCGGCCGTATAGATCTGCTCCGACAGACTGAATTGGCTGACGGTGCTGGAAGGCAGGTTGGCATTGGTGCTGTTGCCCGATCCGACGGGGACTTCACCCCCCGAGGGAACCACAAACAAGGCGGCTACCGTGACGTCGTAATCGGGCATCGTAAACTGGTTGCCGCTGACGGGTACCATCGTTGTCGGGTCGTCGGTCTTGGTGACAACCCAGGCCCGGAGCTGGTAGCCGCTTTCAGGGAGGGGTGTCAACGTGACGGTCTCGCCTGCGTAGGCGGTGCTCAGATCGAAACTGAAGGTGCCGTGCTGCACCTCAAGGCCGGTGACGCTGTGGGCGGAAAGGGCTGTGAAATGTGCGGTGTAGCAGGCCTCGCCCGTCACGGTGAAGGTGTATTCGGGCGTCTCACAGACGACCTCGCCATCCAAGGTCCAGTTGGCAAAGGCATAGCCGCGGTTGGGCGTGGCGGTCAACGTGCATTCCGTGTTTTCGTAGAACGTTCCGATGCCGCTGATTGTGCCGCCGTCCGTTGGATCGGCCGTGGCGGTGATGGCGTATTGCTCGCCGGCCACCACTTCGACGGTGCCCAGATAGGTGACCTTGTTGTAGCCAAACACACAGAGCGTGAGGGTCTCGCCGCCCGTGATCGTGCCCGTGAGGGCGATGTTGGCCGTGCCGTTGTTTACCGTGGCCTTGCCCAGGATGGTGTGGGTGGCATTGGTGAGGGTGGCCAAGGCGCCATTGCCGTTGCTGACGTTGACGGTGTAGTTGCTTTGGGTGACATCGACCGTACCGGCATGGGTTACCGTCATGTTTTGCGGGGTCTTGGTGCGGAGCATCAAGGTCGGGTCGCCATAAAGCACCCATGCTTTGTAGGTGCCCACTGCTGCCGTCTGGGTGGTGCTATAGTGGTCGAAGATGCTGAACAGACTGTTGATGGCCGCACCGCCAAAGGAGCGTTTGATGTTGTTGCCCTTCAGTTCACAGAGGATGTCGACAAACTCGTCTTGGGCCCACATGGGCGGGATCCAAGGTTGTGAGATGTAGGAGAACATGCCGCTGATGGCTCCCGTTGGAGTGGAGCCATTGGTGGCGTGCATCCAGGTTTCAGCAAAGCAATCACCGCCGGTGTAGTCGTATTTGCCCACCAAACAAGCCACCGAGAAGATGAAGGGCAGTTTGTTGTTGTTGGTCAAGGCGTTGACGTGGGAATTCATGTAATAATGCGACTGCCATCCGGTCTCTTGACCATGGTTGCAGTAATTGATGATGCCGACACCGCTATTGATATGGTTGCTGATGGTAGTCGTTGATGATGAGGGATAGCCGCTTACGCTTGCATAATCTTGATACACAGTTGAATAACCGTAATTGAGCAAGTCGGCGCGGAGGTTCTCGACATGTTGGTAGTCGTCTTCGCCATAGTGACCGCCACTGCCTGCCGAGGCGCTGATGCCCAAGCCGTTCTGGCACCAGGTGGCGCTGGTGGTCAGGTCTCTCTCGTACGTGAGGATGCGGTTGACCTGGGTGGTCACCTGAGCCACGCTGCCGGCGGAGAATCGTCCGATGATGACATCGTTGTAGATGTCGTTCCCCACAATCTGGCCGTATTGGTTGTCGCCTTTGCCCGACCAGTCATAACCGCCATCGGAGTAGGGATACCCGGGAATTTGGGCGGCATCGCCTACCAGCAGCACATGGGTCAGGTTGTTGTTGGCGTTGTATTGGCTTTGTATATAGTTCTTGATGGCGGAATAGGTGGAGCCTGCCGTGTTGGTACCCACAATGGTGGTGTTGATGCCGCGGGTCTTCTTCCAGTTGACAAAGTCCGTCATCGCACTCATGAAGTTGTTGTAGCAGATGATGAGCAGGTCGCCTTCTTCGTCGAGAACCGTGTATTTGGCGGCATTATCTTCGTAGTTGAGGAAATGGCGCGCATAGATGCTTTGGAAGTCGGGATCCATCTTGACCTCGTTGCCGCGGCGGCTTTCGATGATGTTCTCTCCTTTGTCGTCCACCTTGTACAGCTCGACTGTCATGTTGTAATACACGCGGAGGGTCTTGCTGACAGGGTTGTAGGCGAAGGGATGGACGGCCAGGTTTTGTCCGCGGAAGTCGCGAATGATGTAAGGCGCGTACAGGTCGAGGTTGCTGGCCGGGAAGAAGGCGTCCTTGCCGTAGCATTCGCCGTAGGTGTAGGGTACCGTGGCCGGGTCGATCTGACGACTGAAGTCACCCTTGGAGGGTGCAACCTCAATGCCTTCGAAGTCTTGGTATTGGGCTTCGACGACACGTGCTTTCATGCGGGCCTTGTCGCCAATCATCAAGGGGATGCCGGTCATCGGCACGTCGGGCTCGCCTGCTTGGGCGGTGCTGAGGGATTTTGGAACGGTGATCACATGGGCTTCACCCTTAGGCGTGACCACGCTGGTGGTGTAGAAGCCGGGGACCTGGACGTTCACCTTGATGCTGTTCTCCGAGGAGGAAACCAGCTGGGTCCGAAACGTCTCAGGCTGGTTACTGAGGACTTTGTTCCAGTGGGATTGCGGCTGCTGAGCCTGGGCGAAAAGGCCCAGGCTGAGCGACAGCAATAGAATGAGGATCCGTTTCATGGTTTGCAAACTTTATTTTGAAGGAGTGGGATAGGTGAGAATCAGGTTGGTGGTGCCGGTGTTCAAATACATAAAGCCCATGCCTGGCTCCAGTGTCTGGAGCGTGCCGACCCATCCATTCTCTTCGGAATAGATGGCGTTTTGGCCGGTGTTCTTGATGAGGTCGCCTTCGTTCGGGGTGATTCCGGACAAGGCGGTTTGCAGGCTCATGGGTTCGGAGGAGAGGAAGGCGATCCAGTTCCATCCGGGAAGCAGCGTGATGGGGTGGGCGGCAGGATCGGCGGGTAGGGCGGTGACGTTGATCGTCACGGCGTTCTCAACGAGGACCATGTACATGGATTCGTTTGCGAAGGTCATGCCGTTCGTCCAGGTGCCGTTCTCAAGCATGGTATTGCCATCGACATTTTTGATGAGTGCCGTTCCGTTTTCAGCGGCAATGCCGTTCAGCAAGGCTTCAATCAGTTCGTCGTCGTACTCGAGGAAACTTGAGAACCAAGTCCAACCAGGGGCCAACGTGAGGGTCTGGGTTTCGGGTTCAGGGGTGTCGTCGGCCGCTCTTAGGAGCAGGACTTGGTTTTTCTGGTTGTGCAATGTGCCGGTGATTCCAGATGGATTGGTGGGGGTGAATGCTTGACTGCCATCTTGGTATTTGTAAAGTGTTTGGTTGCCATTGGCGTCAAAAACACGGCAGGTCATGTGGGGAGAGCCGCTCCAGCTTCCGGTATGGTCGTTGCTCACCAATACCAGGTTGGAGGTTCCGTCGTATTCAAACGGGGTGCTGAACAAGATGAAGGTCCATGCGTTGGCGGTCATGGTGACGCTGCCACTGAACACTTTGTCGGCGTTGGACACGGCAATCCAGTCCGTTGTGCTGCTGAAGCTGGTCTTGTTGGTGGCTTTCAGATAGAAGTCGTAGGTACGGGTCTTCTCGGCGCCGGCATTGTAAAAGGCAATGGCGGTAAGGGTGCCGGCCTCGCCCAGTTCTTGAGCGGTATAGATCTGTTCCGACAGTGTAAAGTTGTAATAGTTGTGGCTGGGAAGGAAAGCGCAGGTGGCCGAACCACTGCCGATCACCGTTCCTGCACCGAAGCTGGCAATGAGATGCCGGTCTTCCGAGACATTGAAAGTGTATGCCGGATCACCCGAAACGAACTGCCCGTCCTCGGTCCAGCCGGCAAAGAAGTAGCCTTCGTCGGGGGTGGCTGTCACCGTGCAGGACTCGCCGAAAGTGAATTCGCCGCCACCGCTGACGGTTCCGTGACCGGAGGAAGCCACCGTAATGGTGAAGACTTGGGAAGCGATGCCGCAATTGCAGTCGAATTCATACAGGGTACCTGCACTCGGTGTGCCGCTTGACTGATAAATGGTCAGGTCGCCGTCATAGCAGACTGAGAAAGAACATTCATAGGCATAGCTTCCGGTGATCCAGCTGAGGGTGACGTGGACGCCGTTGCCGACTTCAAGGGTGTAGTCGGCGGAACCTCCGTTGGAGATGGTAAGTTCTTGCGAAGGGGTCCCGTCGCTGAATGCGACCACCAGCTTGTTGCCGTTCCAGCCGTCGCCGTAGGAATCATAAAGATGGAAGATGATATTACAGGCGTTTTTCAAGGTTTCGGTGCCTTGTGCGGAGAGGCCTCCGTCGGCCGTCATCGTGAAGGTGACGGGCAGTTGGGCGCTTTCGGGGCAGTTGGCGGCGACAGTGACGTTGAACGTGCACGAGACCTCCTGGCCAACCGCAATGGAACCCACGTTGATCGTCGGGTTGGAGATGGTGACGTAGTTGCTCGAGGAGGCCATCGTGGCGATTGCATTGGTGGCCGTATAGTGGCCCGTGTTCTTGAATTTCGCCGTCACGGTGAAGGTGTCGCCAGGCACGAAGCCGCCGTCCCAGACCATGGTGTGGTATTCGAGGAAGGCTTCGGTAGCCGTGATGATGAAATTGCCTTCGTAGGTGTCGCTGCCGTTCACAGCGGTATAATGGAACGTGATGGGAGTGCCGTCAGCGATACCAGAGGGGATGTTGAACCGGAAGCCGCTCACCGTGGTGGTGGCGTTGGAGGCCAGGCTGCTGAACGTCTTGGTACCGACGAGGACATTGGCATCGTCGGAGGTGACCGTAACGGTGGTGTTGCCTGAGGTGGCCGTGTTGCCCACGTTCTTGAAAGTGAGGCTCAGGTTGGTGTTGTCACCGACATGGGCTTCGGTGGGGGTGAAGCCCTCCAGAGACAGATAGGAGCCATCAGTGGGAACGGCCTGGATGGTCGTTATGTAAGGCTGACGTTGTTGACGGGTGACGACAATCAGCACATTGCCGGTAGTGCTGACGGGGGTGATGGGTACATTGACGATTCCCGAGGTGCCGACTTGGGCTACACCGAGGATCTCATTGTCCATGGTGATGGACACATAGGAGCCGGGAAGGGCGTTTACCGTGAATGTACTGAGTCCGATGCCGAGGGTGTTGGGGTGGCTTACCTGGTTGGGTGAAGGATTCACATGATAAGGCATCACGGAACCATCGCCCAGGCAGTGGTAGGCTTCCCAGTAATAGGTGTCGGAGACGCTGCCCGTATAGCTGTTGGCATGGGCGTAGGTGACGGCGACATTGCCTAGGAACGGCACCGAGTTCAGGGTGTTGTACTTGTCGTCCATGAACATGGCGTCGTAGGTGCCCGTCTTGGTGTCCGACATGGCCGGGGTGGCGTTGATGGTGGTGGTGGCACCCACGCCGAAGTAGTAGTCCTCCCACCAATAGGTCTCGGGGCATGAGCCGATGTAGCCGAAAGCGCCCTTGTTTGCTGAACGGAGCAAGGCCTCAGCCAGGCAGACGCCGCTGTAGCCCCAGTTGGCGGCCAGACAGCAGTTGCCCATGGCCCAGAAGTACTTGTCGTTGTTGGTCAAGCTATTGGCATCGCTAACGCCGAACGAAGGCCCCGACCAGCCCGTCTCGCCGCCGTGGGCGGTGTAGTTGGCGAAGCCGATGCCGGTGTTCATGTTGTTGTAGCATCCGTTATAGGAAGAGAGGTACTTGTAAACGTTGGTAAACCCGTGCGCCGTATTGAAATAGTTGTCGGCGGCGTAGTTGATGGTAGGCTGGCCCACCCTGGGGTTCCAGGTACCATCGGAACCGGCAATCAGAAGCACGTTGTTCAGATAGGAGGGATCGGCCATGGTATATTTCTCGTAGGTCAGGATCTTGTTGATCAGGTTGCTGAGCTCCGTGGTGGAGGATACAGGCATACGGCTGAGGAAGAGGTCGGGGAAGATGTCGCCATCGGGTGAGGAATAGTACAAGTCGGTGACCTTGCTGGTCGTGCTGCTGCTCAGGCTGTATGTGATATCGCCCGTGTCACCTACGATGACCAGGAAGGTCGGGTGGTTTTGGTTGTATTTGTTCTGGATGAACGACTTGATGGCCGATGCCGTCGATCCTGTCTGGTCCTTGGTGTAGACATCCACATAAATGCCCTTTTGCTTTTTCCAAGTCACCCAGTCTTGGAAGGCTGTGCTATTGGCGTAGGTCGAGGTAGTGATGACCATCATCTTCACGGGGGTGGTGTACAGGTCGGGATGGTCGGTATAGGCATCCATGATGGCCCTGCTATTGAACATCTGGTCGTAGACGATGTCGAAATAGGGACTATAGGTGTCAATCAGCATCTGTTTGGAGGTTGCAGCATCGGCTCCGTCGAAACGGACCTCCACCTCGATGTTGTTGAACACGCGGAGGGTGTTGCCCACGGGGTCGTAGCTGACAGGTTCGATGGTCATCTTACCTACTCGAATGCCTCGCATGGTGCCTTCCACGCTGACGAAGGCCTTGGGCTCGGAGCGCAAGCCACGGGTCTGGTAGGCGGCTTCGTTGTAGACGAAAGGCACTTCCTCAGGACGTTGGTCCTTGCGCAGGGAGGGCTGACGCGGCATCAGCTTGTGGATGCCGAGGTCCTCCATTTTATAGTCGGTAGTGGTGTATCGGGTCACCGTGATGGTGGGGTTGGCGCCAAACGGGACAGCGATCAGTTCGTTCACGACGGGAATTTGCGGGTCGCCCTCATTGCCACCCATGACGGTGTTGGGCATGGTGACCAACGAAAAGACGCCGCGGTCGTTTTGGAACTCGGTGGCTTCAATGCCAGAGAACGAGAACGTGGCTTTCAGACTATGGTAGTCACTCTTGACACAGGTGGCCTGGTCGGCGGAGCGCAGTTGGATCTTGGTCTGGGCCAAGACGGGGAGGCCCAAGCCGAGGATGAGGAGTAGGAAGAGTACTTTTTTCATGGTGTAATTGTTTTATATAACTATTGTTTTTTTTCTATTATTTGTTTTCCGAAGGGAAGGTGAAAGTTTTGGTCTCGGTAGCATTGGATTTATACATGTAGCCTTGGCCGGGTTCGAGGGTTTCCAGGTTACCAATCCATCTCGTTCCGCTGAATTGGCAGAAACCGTTTTGTTTCGATTTGATCTCATCACCTGGTTCGGGATTTAGGTCGGACAGCGCTTCGCTTACAGAGAGGCTTTGTTCCAAGGGGAATCCGATCCAGTTCCATCCACGGGTCAATGTGATGGGATGGTCAGCGGGGCTCACGACGATTCCGCTTAGGGTGATGCTGCAGTTTTCGCTGACCCGAACCTTGTACATCTTTTCGACACAGAAGCCGCTGAGGTTGCCGATCCAGTTGCCGTTTGCAGTGTTGCGCATGTCGAATCCATCACGGTGAGAAGAAACCTGGATGCCAAACTCGCCTAGCGCAGCCTCCAGGTCAGTCTTGCTGATTTCGAGGTTGGTGGACCACCAGTTCCAGCCAGCATTCAACGTGACGGTTTGCTCGATGGTGGTGGCAGGGCAGTCGCCTTCGGTGTAGAAGGTGATGTTGTTCTGTGCATTGGTGCTGAGCGCGAAGGAACCGTTGTTGTAGTATAGATAGTAGGTCGAATTTCCACCGTAACCACTTGTTGAGGTTACATAGATGCCGTTTGAATCGATGTGCCATCTGCCATATTGACTTGTGGAAGTACCCCAAGTGAGGCTGCTGCCATAATTGGATCTTGCCAGATAGCGACCATTATAAGAAATGTAATACTGACCGTTGGTCCCGTATGCGGTCAAGGTGACTTGCGGTAGGTTGGTTCCCTCTTCTTCTGAGAAGCCATAATCGGTCGGTGTGACTGTTGCCGATGAGGTAATCAAATTTGTGGTGTTGTTGTGGGAAGGCATGGAAAGCGTGTTGCCGTTGAGAGATCCCATGATGTAAGAACCGGCGGCCACGTTGGTTGCAAGATAATAGCAGCGCTTCGTAATTTCTGGCTTTTCCACACAGGACACCGTGGCGACCCAGCCAGTATTGGTAACGCCCGAATCAGAAGTGAATCTGAAAGTCAGTGCTCCTTCGTTGTTGGTGGCGGTCACAGTGTTGGGAGAAGTTCCCCCCGTGTATTGGTCGATTAATGTGGCAGAGGTAGAAGTGCCATTGTAAACGTACAGATAGTCGTAGTTATTCTCTAATGTGAATTCAGTGAAAGTCACACAAACCGCAGCACCTTCAGTTCCTGGATAGAAGGTCATCGTGTAGTCAAGGTTGTTGCCGTATTGGTCATTGGCTCCACCTGAGTCATAGAACAAGCCGCTGCAAGTAGTTACTTCGCCATTTTGCATGAGGATGGTCTCCGCAACATGGATGTAGTTTTCTTTGACTTTGGTAGCGGTGTTTCCAGTAGGACCGGTGACAACCAAGGTGACATCGTAGTCGCCGGGGGTGTTGTAGGTGATACCCGTGGGGTTTTGCTCTGTAGAGGTGGAGGGGGTGGCGCCTTCGAAGGTCCAAAGCCAGGAAGTAACCAAACCCTCGGAAGTATCGGTGAAGTTGATGCCTTGTCCTAAAGAGACGTCGGTCGTGGAAGCAGCGAAATCGGGGTTCAAGTTGAGGTTGGGTTCAAGGAAGATTTCCAGATCCACTCTTTCACCATCAGCTACGGTGACTTGTACCGACTGGGGATAATAACCTTGTTTTGCAAAGGTGAATGTGTAGGTGCCCCCCTTGATGGGACGATGGAAGTCGCCGATCGTGTGAGAAGTCACAGAGGACCCCAAGGCATCATGGTTCTCAACTGTGACGGAAACCCCTTCGAGGGGATCCAGCGTCACAGCATCCTTCACAATGCCGTGCACACCGTTGAGGCATTCTTCGATCAAGGTGAGCATGGCGTTGTGGTTGTAGTTCCAGAAGTTAGGCAGCTGGGAGGCGCTGGGTGTCTTGCTCTTTGAGCATTCAATAGTAACCTCACGGCATTGGCCGTAATAGTTCATATAGTCCTGACGACTACCCGTGATGGTGTACCAGGCATAGCCGTTGGTGATACCCGAAGGGGTGTCGCCACTATAAGTAGCGGTGGTCATATAGCTCGAGCTGACAGCTTGGCATAGTTGGGCATACTCACGTGATACATAGCGCCACCAAGCATCGTCAGGATGGACGGGTTGGTAGGTGTCCCAAGGATAGTTTACAATCTCGGCGCCACCGTGATAGTTGGCGCCCATGGTGAACAGATATTCTTGTGCCAAGTCCATCATCCACTGGGCTTCGTCCTGATAGTAGGAAGCGCCATCGGGATGGGCGCCATCGTCGAAGTCGGGGAAGTGGCGGTTCAAGTCAACGCTATTGCCGTTGGCACGTGTAGCACCGTTTACTGTGTTGTTTCCACCATGGTAGGTGCCGTCGGGGTTGGTGCATGGGAAGATATAGATATCGACGTCGTTCAATAAGCTAGTGATACGACTGTCGGTGCTGGTGCAGAGCTCATCGATGAGTCGCAGCATGAGGATCATGCCCGTCACCTCGTCACCGTGCATAGTGGAGGTATAGAGGAACTTCGGCTTGCCATAGGGGTTGCCGCTGTAAATACGAACACCCAGGAGATGACGGTGCGCAGAGGTAGCGAGTTGACCCAAGTCAATCAAGGTGCAAGTCCTGTCACTCAAAGCTTGGGACGGGAAACCTTCCATCATGGAGACATATTGCTCGTAGGTCAGGTAGCTGTCCCAAGCATAGGTGGCCTTGTTGCCGTCCCACATTCTGGCTTCCTCGCGTAGCGAGGGAGGGGTCTGAAGGTTGGGCTGGAGCCCTAATTCCAGCAGTTTGTCATATTCTTGTTGGTTGGCATAGGCAACCAGGATTTTGCCATTGGTACCATCAACGGAGCAGATTTCGCCGAGGTTCGGTATTTTGACGGCGTCGTCGACGTTGAGGGTAAAATAATACTCACCGCGTGTGCGCATGAGTTCTTTCAGGGATTGTTGGTCTTGGGCCTTCATGCTACCGCAGCAAACCAAGGCAAGCATGACGAAAACAAAACGAAAATGTTTCATAGAAAAATGATTTGTACTTTTTGCCATTTTATATAATAGGTGGCAAAGATACAAATACTTTGGTTCAATTGGTGGCCAAACCCGTTAAAAAATGTTATTTTTTTTCGGGGGGAAACGTTGACTATCAAGCCCCTAGAAGAAAGGAAACGCTTAGTGTTGCGACAGGGTTTTCAGCAGTTGCTCACCCAACCCGATGGTGTAGCCCGAACAACCGAATACCACGTCATGATTGGGCTTGGCGAGGATGAAAACGGGAAGCTGGTCACCGTTAAGCGGTATTTTTTCTGACACTTTTTGGAGGATTTCGCCATATTGGATACCCAAAACGATTCCTCGGGGAAGGTTGTTAAAGTTTTTTAACATAAACTTGTCATAATCTTCCTTGTTGTTGAACAGAAAGATCATATCGACCGTGCTGTCTTCGAATTGTTGGGCGAAGGCACTGATGTCCTGCATGGCATGGGTGGTGGGTTCGCTGCCTTGGTCGAGCAGGCCGAGAATCAATGGTTTGGAGGCATCGCCAGGGTAGGAGAGCACTTTGTCGGAATCGGGCAGGGTGTAGGTTAGGGCGAAATCCAATTGACCCAATACTTTTTGAACCGCTTCAGGCTTGCGCAGGACGAGTTCCATCGGGGTGGTCCGGCCTGGCTCAATGGTGAAGAACTGGCTGTGGGTCAAGGCACTGCCGTCGGGGAGACGGGTGCCTCCGGTGAGGACATAATAGCCGGGCTCCAGGGGGGTGGGATGTGCAAACGAAGAGAGGGTCATGCCATCGTCGATGCCGGGGTCCTGGGCGTCGTAGGCAAGGAGCCGGAAACTGTTGCCGTCGAACTTCTTGATGCTGAAATGGGTGTAGTATTTCGGGTCGGGCGTACCTTCGATGGGTTGGTAATGAAGGTCGAGGAAACCGATGGCGGTTGGGCGGTTGATGTCGGATGCCTCGTCATCGAGGCTTGCGGTTTGCCGACTGCTTTGGTCCGGTTGTGTGGCCGTGAAATCGGCTTTGACCCATTGTCCTTGTCGGTCGTATTCCACATTGCCATTGACCGGGTTGATCTGGGCGGCGACGCCCAGGCTGCGGGCCATGGCCACGAAGAAGATGTCGCGTGAGTGACGGTCGGCCTGGCCGGCTTTCAGCACCCCCAGCGGGGAGATCGGGATGCGTTGCGGATTGAGGGCGTCGTCGACGTGAATGTGTGCGCCCACCCATTCCGTCAATTGCTCGGGATGGTCGTGGAAGGAGCGTCTATCGGCCTCCGGAAAGTGCTCGGAGAGGGTCTTCCGCCAAGGCACGATCATCTCGTTGCTGATGCGTGGGCTGAGGATGTAGGGCTCATAAAGCTCGGGCGGCATGGAGATGATGGATTGCTCCAATCCCGGGGTGTGGTCGAGATGGTCTTTCAGCACCTCGAGGGAGACGTCGCGCAGGTCTTTGTCGGAGAGGTGCTGCAGCAGGTTCACGGCTTTGGTCTCCTGCTTGCGGTCTTGGGCATATTGGATAAAGTCGGCGAGGGTCTGGTAGTTGCCCCAGCTTTTGTCGTAAATCTGGCAAAGGGTCTTGTTTCCCGTGTTGGCGATGAGGTCTTGTTGGGCCTTCTTGCAGTCGGCGATGTAGGCATTGCGCAGGGAATCCTCATAGTGACCCCGACGGTCGTTTTCGGCGCGCATCTCGGGGGTGACTTCGGGGAGGTTCGCTGAGGGGGCGGGCGGCACCATGTCGAACTCAAAACAGTCTTCGCTGCCTGCCTCGTGGTCCAACGTGATCGTGACCGCGTCTTGTTCGCCGGAGCGGAACACCTGGAACCCGAACTTCCCGTCCTTGGCGGCGTACGCCATCATGGCACCCAAGCCTGAGGTGAGCCAGGTCTGGCCCTTCTCGTCAGTGGTCTTGGTGACCACGGTGCAAAACTCGGCATAGTTGTAGATCTTGAACTCGACCGCGATTCCGGGTTGCGGCCTGCCTTCGGCATCGACTACGTTGAAGGTGGTCTTGGCGGTCTTGGCATAATGGTCCACCACGTTGATCTCCGTGTAGTTGGCGTTGCGGCTGATGACTTCCTCGGGACCGTCGTAGTCGCCAAACACACGGGTGTGGAGGAGGAGGGTCCGGGAGGCTGGTTCGTTGAACCAGCCCAGGTCAAGCACCGGCTCGGGCTCGCAGGCACCCATGAAATGCCAGTCGCCATCGACGTACGCCTCCACCCAGGCGTGGTTGTCGTCGCAGTGGGCCCAGCGCGGGGTGTAGACCTGCCTTGCCGGGATCCCCACGGTGCGCAGGGCCGTCACAAGCAGGGTGGACTCTTCGCCGCAACGTCCCCAGGAGGTCTTGACGGTGGCCATCGGAGCGCTGGTGCGGCTGTCGCTGCCTTTGTAGTTGACGTGCTCGTGGCACCAGTGGTTCACTTCGAGCGCTGCGTCGTACAGCGACAGGTGCTGGACACGGCCTTTCAGCTCCTCATAGTAGGTAGCTCTGAACCGGTCGAGGTTTTCGTTGTTCACCCTTGGAGGGAGCACGAAATGCTTGAACTCGCGTTCGGGGAGGACCTTTCCCCAGGGCAGCTCCTGCTTTGCCAGGAAGGCATAATGGATGCATTCCTTGAAGTAATCTTCGGGATAATCCACCTGATCCCCAAGGGGCATGTATTGATAGAGGAAGGCGAGCGCTTCCTTTTCGTTAAAGGTATCCGTTGTGTTCTTTTTGTCAGCACAGCCTGTCCCCAAAAGGGCTACGACAATCAAGGTAATGAAAGCGGTGAAGTATCTCATGTTGCCATTGTTTTCGGCAAAGATACGCTTTTTCTTTCGATCAAGCCATAAATTCCTCCAGGCTGGTATGCAGGATCTCCTGGAGCTCGTCGCGATGTTCCGGGGTGGTCTTCGTAAACAGGAAGCCCCAGATGCTCATGGCGGGATTCTGGATGTCGCGGGTCTCCAGCACGCCGTGGAAGTGGCGACGGATCCGCTCGAAGTCGAGCTTGCGGTTGGTGTCGTAGGGCTTGTCAAGCACCACGAAACTGAACACATCGTTCTCGATGCCGTCCCACATCGTGGCGTAGTCGGGATGGGTGCCCTCGAAGAAGGCCTGCACGGGCAACAGCCCACAGGTGTGTCGGGTGAGGTCGTTGAGGCACATACCGGCAAAACGCAACGGGTTCACCTCGATGGGGATGGCCTGTCCGGTGCGCTTGTCGACACGGAACTCCACATGCATCGGGAAGTTCTTCAGTTGCAGCACGCCGTTCAAGTCGATGCAGAACTGGTTGAAAGCCGGGTAGTTGCTCTCGAAGATCTGCTTGCTCATGCAGTAGAGGCGGTCGCTTACGTCGGTCTCGCTCTTGAAGATGTGATGGAAGATGTTGATGATGTGGGGCTTGCCTTCGGCATCGTAATAGGCGTCGACGGCATATTCCTCGCCTTCGATGAACTGCTCCAGCACAAACATCTCGCTGCGCACCACGGTCTCGGGGAACACAGCGCATTGCTTGGCGAAGTTTTGGTCGATGTCGTCCAGGGCGGCTTGCCATTCCTCCTTGCTACGGACGATATACACGCCCACGCTGAGGAAGCCTACCGAGGGCTTCAGCACCAGGGGCAGGGGAAGCGTGTCGGGATCCAGGCTGCGCAACGCTTTCATCTCCACTTCCTTATAATAGAAGTCGGGGTAGATCTGCTGGCAGATGCGACGGAACGCGGCCTTGTCTTTCAGGATCTTGACTTTCCGCACCAGTTCCGACTCGGGCAGCTGGGCATAGAGCCACACCAGGGCGTTTTCTGACACGGCATAGAGTTTGCCTGTCTGGTTGTATTGTTCCACAAACTGTTGGTCGTCCAGCAAGTGGAGCCGGTGGCCTTGCTGTTCCAGCAGGTCGGCCATGTCGTTGTGCAGGACGGGGAGTTGTTTTTCTTCGAGGTAGGCGACCAAAGGCGCCGATACGTAGGGTTTTTCTAGGATAATCATGTTGCTTGTGCCTTTTCGGGGCGTTCTTTATCGGAGGATGTTTTGGGTCCGGTCGGGGCCATAGGAGACGAACCTGATGGGCACGCCGACGTATTCTTCAATATAGTTGATATAGGCTTCCAGCTTCTCGGGGATGCGGTCGGTGATCTTCTGCTGCCATCCGGGCAGCTCCGTGTAAACCGGCTCCATGGTCTCGGTGCAGGCGGCAAACGGCAGGTGACGGGTCTCCTGGCCTTGGTAGCGGTAGGCGGTGGCCACCTTGATGGTCTCGAAATCGTCCATGACGTCCGACTTCATCATCATCAGGTCGGTGACCCCGCTCAGCATGACGGCATATTTCAACGCGGGAAGGTCGAGCCAGCCGCAACGGCGCGGACGGCCGGTGGTGGCGCCGAACTCGTGGCCGTTCTGACGGAGCGTCTCGCCCGTGGCATCGAACAGCTCGGTGGGGAAGGGGCCGGTACCAACACGGGTGCAATAGGCCTTGAAGATGCCGTAGACCTTGCCGATGCGGCTCGGGGCGACTCCCAGGCCGGAGCAGACGCCGGCGGCGATGACGTTCGAGGAGGTGACAAAGGGGTAGCTGCCGAAGTCCACGTCGAGCATCGATCCCTGGGCGCCTTCGGCCAGCACCTTCTTGCCAGCGTCGAGGGCCTCGTTGAGGTAGTATTCCCCGTCGACGAACTGGTATTGCTTCAGGTATTCGATGCCTTCGAACCACAGCTTCTCGTATTCCTCGAAGCTGGCGCTGTCGAGTTGAACCGTGTTCAAGTCGAAGTCCATGGCGGCCATCTGGCGCAGGTGGTGTTGTTTCAGCGCTTCGTATCGGGCGCGGAAGTCGGGCGAGGCGATGTCGCCGATGCGCAGTCCCTTGCGGGCGGTCTTGTCGGTGTAGGTCGGACCGATGCCTTTCAGTGTGGTGCCTACCTTCATCTTGCCGAGGGCCTTTTCGTTGGCGGCATCCAAGGCGCGGTGAGAGGGGAGGATCAGGTGGGCGCGGTTGGCGATCAGCAGGGTCTGGCGCAGGTCGAACCCGGCTTGGCGCAAGCCTTCGATCTCGCCTTTCAGGATATGGGGGTCGATGATGACGCCGTTGCCGATCAGGTTGACGCAACCCGGGGTGAGCACCCCCGATGGGATGTTGTGCAGCACGAACTTATGTCCATCGAATTCGATGGTATGGCCAGCGTTCGGGCCGCCCTGGAAACGGGCTACGATGTCGTAATTCGGGGTGAGGGCATCGACGACCTTGCCTTTGCCTTCGTCGCCCCACTGCAAACCTAATAAGATGTCAATTTTGTTCATGTTCTTTTCTTTTTTTCCAGGGGTTTCCCTTCGCTCAACCCCGTGGTTACCAATAGGGCGCCCCGAAGGGGCGCGCTCCTTATCTTTTGTTTTTGTCTTCTTTGTTATCTGTTTTCCTGTATCCATAAAACACCAACGAATGGTGCGTGACCACCACCCCGAGCGCTTCCTCGATGGTGCGCTGGATCTCCTGCAGACGGGGGTCGCAGTACTCCAACACCTTGCCGGTATCCAGGTCCACAAAGTGGTCGTGTTGGCGGAACTTGTACGAGCGCTCGTATTGGGAGCAGTTGTGTCCGAACTGGTGCTTGATCACCAGGTTGCAGTCGAGCAGCAGCTCGATGGTGTTGTACAAGGTGGCGCGGCTGACCCGATACTTGTTGTTTTTCATCTGGTTATAGAGCGACTCTATGTCGAAGTGCCCGTTGGTGGAGTAGATCTCCTGCAAGATGGCAAACCGCTCTGGGGTTTTGCGGAGGTTGTGCTCTTGAAGATAATCCGTGAATATCTTCCTGACGGTCAACGCAATGTTTTCGTTCGTGTCTCTCATGACAGGCTTCTTGTATGCGTTGCAAAGATAGTCTTTTATTCGGAATAATTCTAAACAAGACGGGTAACTTTTTTCACCTCCTTGAACTGGTTGAGTTTCGATACCAGCAGATCCAGCTCCTTGGTGCTATGGACGTAGACCGAGAGGGTGGCTTCGACGAGGTTCTGTTTCGACTCCATCTGCAAGGAATGCAGGTTGAGTTTCAGCTCGTTGGAGAACAGGTCGGTCATCTTGTTGAGCAGTCCGATGTTGTCGATGGCGGTGATCTGGAGCCCGGCCAGGAAGGCGATCTCGCTCTTGGGCTGCCACTTGGCCTTGACGATGTTGTTGCCGTAACGCGACATCATCTCGATGGCTTTGGGGCAGTTGGAACGGTGGATCTGCAGCGGCTCGCCGGGGAAGTTGAAGGCCACCACCTCGTCGCCGGGGATGGGGTTGCAGCAGGTGGCTACATTGAAGTCGAACTCGCCCGGAGTGTCGAGGGTCTCGTCTTTCTTTTGGCGGGAGTCGCTGCCCAGGAGCCCGAAGGTGAGGTATTTGAGGAAGCTGCTGTTGCTGCTTTGGGGCTTCAGCACCTTTTGGATGATGGACTCGGTGATCTTGTCTTCGGCCACGAAATAGAAGAAATCGACGGCGCTCGACACCTGTTCGGACTCCATCACCTTGGCGCGGTTGGCCTTGGAGGGCTCGAGGTTCAGCTTCTTCATGATGGCGTTGAACTTCTCTTCACCCTGTTCGCGGAAGGCACGGCGGTATTCCTTGATGCCCGCCTTGAGCTTCGACTTGGCGAAGGCGGTGTTCAGGAACTCGAACCACTTCTCCTGAGGATGTTGCGATTCGGAGGTGATGATCTCCACCTGGTCGCCGGTCTTGAGCTTCTGGTCGAGGTGGACCAGCCGGCTGTTGACGTTGGCCGCGATGCTGTGGTTGCCGATCTCGGAGTGGATGTTGTAGGCGAAGTCGAGCACGGTGGCGTTCTTGGGCAGGGTGATGGCCCGGCCTTGGGGAGTGAACACCTTGATCTCGTCGGCAAACAGGTCGTTGGTAAAGGTGTCCACGAAGTCGAGGGTCGAATCGCTCTCGGAGCTGATGAAGTCGTTGACGCGCTTGAGCCATTCGTCGAAGCCGCTCTCGGTTTGGTTGTCGGCACGGTACAGCCAGTAGGCGGTGAAGCCCTTTTCGGCAATCTCGTCCATGCGTCGGCTGCGGATCTGCACCTCCACCCACTTGCCGTCGTTACCCATGAACACGGCGTGGATCGACTCGTATCCGTTGATCTTCGGGGTCGAGATCCAGTCTTTCAGCTTGGAGACGTTGGGCGTGTAGACGTCGGTGATGATGGCATAGATCTTCCAGCATTCGATCTTCTCCATCTCGGGGGGACAGTCGATGAGGAAGCGGAGGTGGAAGGCGCCATACAGCTCGTCGAAGGTGAGCTGTTTTTTCTTCATGCGCTTCCAGATGGAGTGGGTGGAGCGTTCCACGATCTTGGACTGCACCTCGATGCCTCGTGCCTTGAAGGCGGCTTCGACGGGCTCGAGGAATGCCTTGAGTTGTCCGATACGTTCGCTACGGACGTCGTTCATCTGCTTGACGATGCTGTTGTAGATGACCGGGTCGGTGTATTTCAGGGAGAGGTCTTCCAGCTCGTTCTTGATGGTATGCAGGCCGAGGCGGTAGGCGAGCGGGGCGTAGATGTAGGCGGTCTCGGAGGCGATCTTGAGTTGCTTGTGAGGCGGCATGGAACTCAGCGTGCGCATGTTGTGCAGGCGGTCGGCCAGCTTGATGAGCACCACGCGGATATCGTAGGAGAGGGTGCGGATGATCTTCTTGAAGTTCTCCAGCTGCATGCTCTCGGCGTTCTCCACCTTGTCGAGTTTGGTGAGTCCGTCGATGATGTTCGACACCTTCTCGCCGAACATCGAGGTGATGTCGTCGAGCGTGTATTCGGTGTCTTCCACCACGTCATGGAGGAGGGCGCAGACCAGCGAGGTCCGTCCCAGCCCGATGTCTTGGGCAGCGATGGTGGCCACCTCGATGGGATGGTAGATGTAGGGCTCGCCGGTGCGTCGCCGTTGGTTGCAGTGTGCTTTGACGGCGAAGTAGAACGCTTTTTCGACCGTCTCCAGGTCTTGGGGCTCCTTGCGCGTATGCCAGGCTTCCAGCAGACGCGCATAACGTCGGAGGATCTCCTCTTTTTCTTCGGCGGAATAGGTGTCGGGTAAAGAATGGTCCATGTTATGTTTCGTTTTTTAAAATAAACTGCAAACTTACTGTTTTTTCCCTTAATTGTGTAACTTTGCGCACGGAAAATTTTACCCATGCGACGACTTTTTTTGCTCGGATTGTTGCTGTGCTGTGTGCTGCCCCTGTGGGCGACACACCAGCGTGCTGCGGAGATCACCTACCGGTGCCTCGGAGGCAACACCTACGAGTTTACCTTGACCTGTTACACCTACTCGCCCAGCCCGGCGGGGATGGAACGCGACTCCCTGGCGGTGCTTTGGGGTGACGGCTTTGGCGACATGATGCCCCGACTGGTATACCAGGACCTGGGCGAAAACTATACCCTCAACATCTACAAGATGACGCACACCTATGCCGCGGCGGGCACCTATTCCATCAGCATGGAGGATCCCAATCGCAACTATGGCGTGGTCAATGTGCCCAATTCGGTGAGCATCCCCATGTACATCGAGAGCGAGCTGGTCATCAATCCCTTTCTGGGACCCAACAACTCCGTACAGCTGCTCAATGCTCCGGTCGACCAGGGATGCGTGGGCAAGCCCTTCTACCACAACCCCGGTGCCTACGATCCCGATGGCGATAGCCTGAGCTACCGCTTGGTGCCCTGCAAAGGCACGGGAGGGGAAGACATCCCGGGCTATCAATACCCCCGTACGTCGAGCGTGTTCGACATCGATCCCGTCACGGGCTTGCTGCAATGGGAGGCTCCCGTCCAGCAAGGAGAATACAACGTGGCCATCCTCATCGAGGAGTGGCGGCAAGGTGTCAAGGTAGGCTCCGTCATCCGCGACATGCAGGTATTGGTGAATGCCTGCGACAACCAGCTTCCGGTGATCGCCGCCATTGACGACACCTGCGTCATGGCCGGGTCCCGTCTGGAGTTGTTGTTTGCCGCCATGGATCCCGACGGTGACCAGGTGACTTTGGAAGCCACGGGCGCGCCCTTTGAGCTGCCTTACGACACCGCCGTCCTGACCCCGCCGACCGCATACGGGTACCAGCCTTCCCTGTCGTTTGTGTGGAATACGAACTGCAGTCATGTGCGGCGACAGCCTTACCAGGTCACCATCCGTGCCAAGGACAACGGCATCCCGGTGTCCTTGACCAACGTGCACACCTTCTCCATCCATGTGATCGCTCCTGCCGTCGAGGGTCTGCAGGCCGAATGGAACGGAGGTACCGCCCATCTCACCTGGTCGCCTTATTCGGCCTGCCCCAATGTGACGGCGATCCGCGTGTATCGCAAGACGGGTGCCAACCCCTATGAACCCGACTTCTGCGAGACGGGGGTGCGTCCGGGATACCGCAAGGTGGCCGACCTCGCCCCCGGGGCCACCGCCTTCGACGACACCAACGGTGGCGTCGAATTCTCCCAGGGGGTGGACTACTGCTACCGGGTGGTGGCCGTATACCCGGGTGATGCCGAGAGCCAGCCGAGCGGCGAGGTCTGTCTGCACACCCGCAACGACCAGCCGCTGATGACCATGGTGTCGAACGACAGCCTCGACCTGGCCTCGGGCCGGATGCGGGTGCGGTGGGTGGCTCCTAAAGACATAGAACCGTATTATACATCACCTTATTCCTATCGGTTGATCCGTTATTATAATGGTGTAACGAATACCCTTTACGATGGGATGGAGACCGCCTTCCTGGATCAGGAGATCGATCTGTCGGAGGCCGCTTCGCTCCGCTATGAGGTGGAGATGCGGGATGCCAACGAGCAGCAGATGGGAAAGAGTGCGCCCGCCGACGCCCTCCTGCTGTCGGGCACGGTGGGCGACCGTGTCGCCTCCTTGCACTGGGCGGAGGCGGTGCCTTGGGTTCTCGACAGTACCGAGGTCTTCCGCAGCGAGGACACCGTTTTTGTGAAGGTGGCCGTCACCACGGAGGCGTACTATCGCGACACCTTGGTGGAGAACGACGTGACCTACCGTTATTATGTACGCAGCTTCGGCCATTACGCCTTGGAGACGGTGCCTCGGCCGCTGGTGAACTATTCGGCCATCCTCCCATTGAAGCCTACCGCCGAGGAGGAGCCCGAAGGACCCGAATATGAGCTTCCGAACGCCTTCACCCCCAATGGCGACGGTGTCAACGACGTGTTCGTGCCGATGCGCATCACGCCCGACCTGATCACCAAGGTCAACATGCATATCTTCAACCGTTGGGGACGGCCGGTATATGACACCGAAGACGTCTTCATCAACTGGGACGGCCGTGCCCAAGGCACCCGAATGGAATGCCCCACGGGCACCTATTTTTACGTATGCGACGTGGAAATGAAAACCCCTGAAGGGCCTGTGAACAAGCGCCTTCAGGGGATCATCACCCTCCTCCGTTGATGGGAGGGTGAATCATGGGGAAATAATCCATCATCCCGTTTCCCACGGTGAAACCGTGGGCTACCGATAGCGCACCCCTACGGGGTGCTGATTCGACCCCATAGGGGTCGCCTATCGGTAGCCCGGGGCATCGCCCCGGGAAAAGGAAACGGATGATGGAAAAATTAATATTTCATCATTTCGATGAGGTCAACCATGCGGTTCGAGTAACCCCATTCGTTGTCGTACCACGACATGATCTTCACCATCTTGCCCATCACCATGGTGCTTTGGGCATCGAAGATGCTGCTGTGCGGGTTGTGGATCACATCGCAGCTCACGATCGGGTCTTCGGTGTATTCGAGCACACCCTTCATCGGACCTTCGGCAGCCTCTTTCATGGCGGCGTTGATCTCTTCCTTGGTGGCTTCGGTCTTCAGCGTGCACACGAGGTCGACCAATGAACCGGTCGGGGTGGGGACGCGGACGGCGATGCCATCGAGCTTGCCGTTAAGGTCGGGGATGACGATGCCCACCGCCTTGGCGGCGCCAGTGGTGGTAGGGATCTGCGACATGGCGGCAGAACGGGCACGGCGCAGGTCGCTGTGCGGGCCATCCAAAATCACCTGGTCGTTGGTGTAGCTGTGGATGGTGGTGATGTAACCCTGCTCAATGCCGAAACGGTCGTTCAACACCTTGGCCACAGGAGCCAGGCAGTTTGTGGTGCAGGAGGCGTTGCTCACGCATTCCACGTCGTCGGTGAGCTCATGGTTGTTCACGCCGACCACGATGGTGGCGTCGATGGCATCCTTGGAAGGAGCAGACAAAATCACCTTCTTGGCGCCGTTTTTCAGGTGGTCACCATAGCCGCCCTTGCTGCTTTCCTTGGAACGGAACACGCCAGTGGACTCAACTACCACATCGGGAGTCTTGCCCCACTTGATGTTCAGCGGAGAGCGCTCAGCAGTGACAGGGATACGCTGGCCGTTGACGATCAATGCCGTCTCGTCATATTCCACCGTGCCGGGGAACTTGCCCTGGGTGGAGTCATATTTCAACAGGTGGGCCAGCACCTTGGTGCTTGTCAGGTCGTTGACGCCCACGATTTCCAGATTCGGACGTTCGCAGATGATGCGGAACACGTTGCGGCCAATACGGCCGAAACCATTGATACCTACTTTAATCTTTTCCATTTCAATCAGTTATTTTTGTGAATTTTACCTTTGATTCAAATTGCAAAGATACGGTTTCTGTGGAAAACAAAAAGCTATTTTTTGTATTTTTGCATCGTAATTTACGAGAACGAAATGCTACAAAGCAATAACCAACGCATCGCCTATCTCGACATCCTTCGCTTGCTTGCAACCTTCGCGGTAATCTTCATTCATATCACCGCCGATGGGTTGCCTTTCTCGTTCATGCAATACAACTGGTATGTCGCAGTGGTTGGCGGAAGCCTGGCGCGTTGGGCCGTTCCCGTCTTCGTGATGATCAGTGGTGCCCTGTACCTTAACCCCCACAAGGAGATTACAACGGGTTTGGTGCTGAAAAAAAAGATCCCAAGACTGTTGTTGGCATACGTCGCCTGGTGGCTGATCTATGCCTTGGCCATCGTGACCGTTTGGTGTCTCATCAAAAAAGAACCCTTCCAGACGGAATGGATCGCTCCGCATTACCATCTATGGTTCCTTCCCATGTTGGCTGGCGTTTTCTTGCTGATTCCCCTGCTGCGACCCATTGCGGCGAATGAGAAACTGCTTCGCTATGCCTTGGTGATCTGGCTCTGCTATCTTGCTTGCAGCTTCGCCTTCGTCAAGGAAATCAAACAGATTACTCCGCTATTCGCCATGAATACCATCGTCGGATATGCCGGCTACTTCCTGTTGGGGTATTTCCTCTCCACCCTCGAAACCTCTAAACGCCAAAGGATCGTCATCTATATCCTCGGTGTCATCGGCGCGCTGGTCACAATAGGCGGAAGCATCGGATTGTCAGCCTATACTGGGGCCTTCAACGAGAAGTTCTACGCCTTCTTGAGTTTGCATGTGGCGATGATGTCTATGGCCTTGTTCGTCTTCGTGAAAGATAAAGCGCTTCACGTTGGGCATCGAACCCAGCGGTTGCTTGAAATTGTGCGGTATGACTTGTTCGGCGTTTATCTGACGCATGATCTGTGGCTGATGGTGCTCAACAAAGATGTGGTCAGAAACCTGACCAACCACGCATTAACCCTCCCGCTGATCTGCCTGGTCACCTTTGTACTAAGCCTTTATACAACGAAATTGATAAGAAAAATACCTTTTTTGAAACATATTGTGGCGTAATGAACGAACCTTTCAAATCACAGGCTCTCGAAGCCAACCTGGAACAAACCCGATATAAGGATATCTTCATCCCCGAAGAGCATCAACAATTCATCAACCTGTCAGCCAAGTATTTCGGCATCAACAAACGGGCAAAGGATTGTATTACCGAATACCATCACCCGATGTCGAACCATACTTTCGTCACTGAAGAACTCCGAAAGATCTTGATGGATGACCTTTGGTTTTATACCCGCGACGATGTGCCTGCCGATGCATTGACGATTCCTATCGGGATGATGCACAGCCTGTTGAATCCTGAGGTGCCTAGGAAACTAAGGCTTGGCATCGTGAACACCTTGTTGGAATTTGTCCAAACCGTGTATGCGAAGTCACCGAAACACCAACACTTGATCGATGTGGTTTTCGATGACCTTAACGATAAGTTTGAGTCAAATCGTGACAGCTACATCCTCGCCTCCAAATATGCCATCCGTTATCTCGACCAAGTGGCACGTGACGAGCAATACAGTCTGCAAGCCATGGATCTGGTGAGAACGATCCTGAAAGAGACTTACCGCTATTGGCGCGATACTACCCAGGTGGAAGGTTGGATCGAAGAGAAGCAAGGTCTTGTGAATGAGGAAGAAAAGACAATGCTGTTGACTTCCATAGGTAAGCCTTACTTTGATCAATTGAATGCAGCGCTGGAAGCGGCCACCTCTTGGGAACAACTAACGGAGATGCCGGTTTTCGACCAGATTGCCGCACGCTTCACCAAGTCGGAAGAGACCTTCCCGCATTTCATCACCAAATTCCACTACGTGTTCTACCTGTTGCACCTGCCTGGCATGGAGAGCCAGCGCGAACGCCTGATCTGGAACATGAACAAGATGCTCCGTGAAGCTGTGGATGAAATGCCTCAGGACCAGATCGTGCCCTTCATCGACACCATCTTCGACCTTGCCCAAGAACTGCGAGGCGACTACATGTCCGCCGTGCTTGACTTCCAGCTGACCCTGGGCCTGAAGATCATCGATATCGACCAGACCGAGATGAAGGAAATCGTCAACTACTTCGAGAAGAAACTCATCCACTTCGGCTTCGTCACCCCAGGCAAGGTGTTCGTGAACGAAGACTGGCAACTCTCTGTGGATGAGAACCATATCAAGAACATCCGGGTGTGGCTCGAGCTGATCGAACACTCCAAGTTCCCCATGGAGAAGCTGCTCTCCTCGCTCATCGTCAACCTGAAGCTGGGGGGTATCTTCTTGAGCGACACCGACCTCTTCCAGCGCGAGATCACCAAGATCCTCAACTCGAACATCAGTCCCTATTATAAGAAGGTTAAGCAGCTCACCCGCATCTTCCCGGTCTATTTCAACGAGATCGGCGCCGAGGGCGAGATCCGCAACGTCACCACCAACATGGACGAGATCTCAGGTCGGGAGGACAAACTGGTGCACTTCCTCCGCAAGCAGGTGCACACCGAGAGCAACAACACCCTGATCGGGCTCACCTTGGAGGTCTTCAAGTTCTGGAGCGACGGCGTCAAGGAGAACTTGCGGTCCATCTTGCCCAACAACGTCTACGACAGCATCGACGTCGACAGCCAGTGGTTCACCTACGTCCACGACATCACCGTCACGATGAGCGAAACCAGCTGTCTCGATCCCGAAGACCTGCTCATGCTCTCGCGCGACGACTTCGACAAGCTCATCGTCCGTGCCGTGGAGAAGCTGGGGCTCGATCCCGCCATCGGCGACCGCGAACACGCCCGTTTGATGGACATCAAAGACCTCTACGCCTTCCTTCGGGAGAAGTATTCCTTCGAGAGTGTCAACATCTTCAACTCGTTGAGAAGCTATCCGTTCATTGCGGACAAAGACATCGATGCGTTTGAGGCGGCTTTCAAGAAGAAGGAAGTCGGCAAGTCGCTGAAGATGATCTATGCCTTCATGGAGAAACTCAAGGAGACCATCTTCAACCCCGAGGAGAGCGAAGGATGGGAAAACATCTACCACAAGCGCCATATCGCCATCGGCATCCCTTCGATGTATGGCACCTACCGAGAGAACAAGTTCGAAGCCATGGGCCTGACCTTCCGCCTGGAACGCGTCGCCACCCAGCTGATGGAACAGGTGGTCCAGAGCATCAACCTGGAGTACATCTCTGCCCGTACCTTGGAGGTGATCTACGACATCCTCGAGTATTTCCGAGAGGGTCTGGAACTCGACGGCATCACCAACCAGGGACTCAACTCGAAGCTCAAGATGCTCAAGTACGCCTTGACTTCCCGAAGCTTCTCCTTCGACCAATACATCAACATCTTCCAGTTCATCTCCGAAGACATCAAACGTATTGTCATCAGCTACTTCCTCAAGTCGTACGAATATCCATTGAAGGTCATCGTGCCACAGCTCTTCGATCCTGAAGGAAAGCTTGATGATAAGGAGACGGCCGCCTTGATCAGCCGCAAGTCCGAGGAGTTCCACCGCGACCTGCTGTCGGATGCTTTCCTGATGCAGCCTTTGGACAACTTTATCGCCCGCATCCTCAAGTCGTTGCGGGGCATGGCCGCCGACCTCGACCAGAAGCTCATCAACGACATCATGACCTACAACTCCGAGATGCTCATCAGTCCCTTCTGGGAGGCGACCCCGAAGATGGACAACCAGGTGTTCATCGGCAACAAGGCCTACCACCTGAAGAACCTCTACCTGAATGGCTTGCCGGTGCCTCCGGGCTTCGTCATCACCACCGAGACCTTCCGTCGCAACGACACCATCAACACCATCCCCGAGCTGCGTTCCGAGATCCACGGCATGATCCGCAAGTTCATCGATGGGCTGGAGCACATCGCCAAGAAACGCTTTGGCGACCCGGACAACCCCTTGCTGCTCTCGGTGCGTTCCGGCACGGCCATCTCCATGCCGGGCGCCATGGACACCCTGCTCAACGTGGGCTTGAACGACGAGATCGCCGAGGCAGTGGCCCAGGATCCCGAAAGGGCTTGGGTCCTCTGGGACTCCTACCGTCGGCTCATCCAGAGCTGGGGCATGGCCAAGGGCATCGAACGCGACGTGTTCGACGACGAGATCAATGCCTACAAGCAGCAGACCGGCGTGGTCATGAAAGCCGACTTCTCGGCGGAGCAGATGAAGGAGATCGCCATGGCCTACAAACGCATCCTGGCCGATCGTGGCGTGGTCTTCGAGCAAGACTCCTTCAAGCAACTCATCGAGTGTGTCAACATGGTCATCGACTCATGGAACAGCGAACGCGCCCTGGCCTACCGCCGCCATCTCGGCATCTCCGAGAACTGGGGTACCGCCGTCATCGTCCAGCAGATGATCTTCGGCAACCGCAGTGCCACCTCGGGCACCGGTGTGGTGTTCACCCAGAACCCCAACCGTGAGCGTCCTGGCGTGCATCTCTACGGCGACTTCACCCTGCGCAGCCAGGGCGAGGACATCGTGGGCGGCCTCGTCAAGCCTCTGCCGATCGGCGAGACCCAGCGTAAGGCCGCCGGGCTGGAAGGACCTTCCATGCAGACCTTGCTGCCCGACATGTACAAGAAGATCTACAATACCGCCGTGGAGCTTACCGAGAACCTCGGCTACAGCCCGCAGGAGATCGAGTTCACCTTCGAGAGCGACAGCCCCGACGACTTCTACATCCTCCAGACCCGCGACCAGGATCTCAAGACCGTGGATAGTGGCATGGTGAAAGGGGATCGCTCGTTTGTTTTCGACAAGCCGGAGCAACGCTTGCAACTTTCCGTTGGGCATGGCATCGGCATCGGCGGCGGCGCCATGAACGGCTTGGCCGCTTTCAACCCACAGCAGATCCAGGAGCTGCGGCAACGCTATCCCGACGACAACGTCATCCTCGTCCGTCCCGACACCGTACCCGACGACATCGGCATGATCTTCGACTGCGACGGCCTGCTCACCGCCCGCGGTGGTGCCACCTCCCATGCAGCGGTCACCGCGGTGCGCCTTGGCAAGGTCTGTGTGGTCAGCTGCGACGGCCTCGACGTCGATATCGACGACGAATTCGGCGCTATCAACGGCCATCCGCTCCATGAAGGCGACAAGATCGCCATCGACGGCAACCTCGGCCTCGCCTATCTTGGGCATTATCCCGTGGAGTGAACAAAAAATGTATCTTTGCACTATCGAATCAATCAATCTCAACAAATATGAAAAAGCTCACCTATTTGCTTCTTATCACGCTGGCAGTGATCATCGCCGGCTGCGGACCCAAAAACACCAATACGACGGACAATGCCGCCAAGGATACTGAAAAAGCGGTGGAAGCCACTCCGGCGGCGCAATTCGACCTCTTCTATATCGAAGGGGGACAACTCTATTTCTACGATCTCGAAACCGATGCAGCCACCCACTATGCCAACGAGACCGATAGCATCGTCAGGACCGCCCTTTCCAAAAACAACGTGCTCTACTACAGCGTGGCCAAAAACGGCAACCTGCTGCTGCGCAGCCTCGACCTGAACGCCGCCAACCCCTTGCCGGAGCAACTGGCCGACTGGGAGGTGACGGTGGAAGGAAGGACGGAGATGGATGGCTTCGCCCAAATGTACCTCAACTACGAAGAAACGCAAGTCGCCCTGGAACGCGATGTGCGTTGGTTCGCCGGATTGGTTTACAACCTTGCGGTCTATGACATCGACTCGAAGACCGTCACGGTCCATAAGCTTTACGAAGAGGAGATGGAGGACGATGAATTTGTTGGTTTCAGGGATCTTCCCGACAATAGCGGGTTCAACCGCTGGGGACCTTCGGATGCTCCTTACGGCACGACGGACGATCGTCTCGAGAACGTCGCCAACGATATCTATTATGTCGGAGGCGGCCTGAGAACCTGCCTGACCGATCAGATCAGCATGGATGATTACGCTAACATCGGGATAGGAAAAGAAGATTTTGATGTGGAAGCCTCGATGGATCCCACGGGCAAAAAAGCGTTGATAGGATACAATATCGGGTTGGGCGACGGTGTCATAGGCTATTACTACGTGTCGAGCATCGACGGCCAGCAGCAGGTGGAATTGCTAGGATCAGACTTTGATACCAGCGATCCGACCTGGCTTCCCGACGGCTCGCTGGTTTATCTCGGCTACGATGACGGCTCGGGCATCTTCTTGCTGAATAATGACGGCGTCATCCGAAAGATCGCTGACGCCGAGATTTACGGTGTGCTGCATTAAGATATTTTCGTATCTTTGCGCCCCATGAAGAACATCCGGAATTTCTGCATCATCGCCCATATCGACCACGGCAAATCGACCTTGGCCGACCGTCTCCTTGAACTCACCAAGACCGTCAGCGAGAAAGAGCTGGTGGACCAGGTCCTCGACGACATGGATCTGGAACGGGAGCGTGGCATCACCATCAAGAGCCACGCCATCCAAATGAAATACGAGTACCAGGGGGAGGTCTATACCTTGAATCTCATCGACACTCCTGGCCACGTGGACTTCTCGTACGAGGTTTCGCGTTCCATCGCTGCCTGCGAGGGTGCCCTCCTTGTGGTGGACGCTACCCAGGGCATCCAGGCCCAGACCATTTCCAACCTCTACATGGCCTTGGAGCACGACCTGGAGATCATCCCCGTGATGAACAAGATCGACATGGACAGTGCCATGGTAGATGTGGTGGAGGACCAGATTGTCGATATGCTGGGCTGCGACCCCTCGGAGATCCTGAAGGTGAGCGCCCGCACCGGCGAGGGGGTACCTGCCATCCTCGACGCCATCGTGGAGAAGATCCCGGCGCCGAAGGGGGACCCTGAGGCGCCGTTGCAAGCCCTCATCTTCGACTCGGTGTTCAACTCGTACCGCGGCATCATCGCCTATTTCCGTGTCGTGAACGGCACCATGCGCACCAACGACCTCGTCAAGTTCTTCGCCACCGGCAAGGAATACAACGCCGACGAGATCGGCGTGCTCCAGCTCCATCAGGTCCCCGTGAAGGAGCTGTCGGCCGGCAACGTGGGCTACATCATCTCGGGCATCAAGACCTCCAAGGAGGTCAAGGTGGGCGACACCATCACTCATGTGGAACGTCCCTGTGACCAGCCGGTGGCGGGCTTCGAGAACGTCAAGCCCATGCTCTTTGCGGGTATCTACCCGGTGGATGCCGACGACTATGAGGAGCTGCGTGCCTCTCTCGAAAAGCTCCAGCTCAACGATGCTTCGCTGGTGTGGGAGCCCGAATCCTCTGCCGCCTTGGGCTTCGGCTTCCGTTGCGGCTTCCTCGGCCTGTTGCACATGGAGATCGTCCAGGAGCGTCTCGACCGCGAGTTCGACATGGATGTGATCACCACCGTGCCCAACGTCTCGTTCAAGTGTTTCAAGACCGACGGCGAGATGATCGAGGTGCACAACCCCAGCGGCCTGCCCGAGGTCACCAAGATCGACCATATCGAAGAGCCCTATATCATCGCCCAGATCATCTCCAAGAACGAGTTCACGGGGCCCATCATGACCCTCTGCATCGACCGCCGCGGCGTGCTCAAGAACCAGGTCTATCTCTCCACCGACCGGGTGGAGCTGACCTTCCAGATGCCGCTGAGCGAGATCGTCTTCGACTTCTACGACAAGCTCAAGTCCATCTCCAAGGGCTATGCCTCGTTCGACTACCATATCGCTGGCTATCAGGACGCCGACTTGGTGAAGCTCGACATCATGCTTAATGGCGAGTCGGTGGATGCCCTCTCCACCTTGATCCACCGCGGTCACGCCTACGACTTCGGTCGGCGGATGTGCGAGAAGCTCAAGGAGCTCATTCCCCGCCATCAGTTCGACATCGCCATCCAGGCCGCCATCGGGGCCAAGATCATCGCCCGCGAGACCGTGCGTCAGGTCCGCAAGGATGTAACCGCCAAGTGTTATGGCGGCGACGTCTCCCGTAAGCGCAAGCTCCTCGAGAAGCAGAAGGCCGGCAAAAAGCGCATGCGCCAGATCGGCAACGTCGAGGTGCCACAGTCTGCCTTCCTTGCCGTGTTGAAGTTGGATTAATAACGAATGGCTCTGCAATTATCCAGGATTTCCGCTATACTAACGATAATTTTCGTAACTTAGCCACCCCATCCCAAACGTAAATGCAACTATTCAAACCCATTAAGAAGATGCGCCCGACACGGAATTAGGGCTGTGATTATGAAAAGGTATTGCATTTTAGGCTTCTTGTTTTTTGTTTTAGCAGGCCTTTCGACTGCGCAAGACGTCATCACCACCAGAGACGGCAAAGACATCAAGGCAAAAGTACTCGAAATCAGCAGCACTGAAATCAAGTATCTGGATTTCGAAAACATGGAGGGGCCGACCTATGTCTTGGATAGATCGGAAGTCCGGATCATTCGTTACCAAAATGGCAAAAACGAGTTGTTTGCTGATGACACCATGCCTCAAAAGGATACATGCGAACCAACCCCCCAAGCTATGGTTACCGAAGGAATGGAATACAAGAAGTATTGCTCCCTTTATGATCCTCGCAACTACACTCGTCAGCTCGGCGATACATACAACCCATCGCTTGCTGGCGTGATGTCTTTTTTTATTCCGGGTCTCGGCCAATGTATTTGTGACGAGTGGGGACGTGGTTTGGCGTTCTTTGGCGCCGATGTGATTGTGTCGTTGACGACTATAAACGCTGTCGCACAAGCTTCTCAACGTCCCAATACTCCAAAAGTTGTCTTCGCGGCAGCAATGTCTGCATTTTCATTGACAATCGGTATTTGGAATATCGTTGACGCTGTCAGAATGGCGAAAATCAAAAACATGTACTATCGAGACATCATGGAACTAAAGTCAACCGTTAGTTATGGCGTTACCCCGTATGTTTCGTATATTGAATTGCCAGGCAACTCATCGCCTGCTTTTGGTTTGTCGTTCCAAGTGAGTTTTTAGGAATCAGGATCGGTGTGTGCTTCTCCAGCGAGAAACGGGGCATCACCGAGTGGGTCGCTATCATACGATGTGACTACCCATTTCGCTGATACCTTTTCCCGGGTAGCGCCCTCACGATGCCGTCGAACTCTAGGTTGAGCAACAAACTCGCTAGTAGGGTGGTGGAAAGGCCTGTATTGACGATGAGGTCGTCGAGGCTGACAACGGATTGGCCCCCAAAGCAATCCATGATCTTCTTTTCGTCGGGGGTGTATTCCCTGAAGAGGGTCGTCTGCCGCTCCTCGGGATGGGGCTGCTCCCATCGCATCACATAGCGTAGGTCGGCGACGCTCTCGATGAGATGGGCCCGGCAGGTGCGAATCAGGTAGTTACAGCCCTGGCTGTAGAGGTCGTTCACCCGGCCGGGGAAGGCGAATACGTCGCGGCTGTAAGAGTTGGCGATGTCGGCAGTGATCAAGGAACCCCCTTTCAATGCCGACTCCACGACGATGACGGCATCGGCCATGCCGGCGATGATGCGATTGCGCCGCGGGAAGTGGTCCTTGGCGGGTGATTCGCCGCTGGGAAACTCGGTGAGCAGGCCGCCGTGGTGGAGCATCTCGGCGGCCAGGCCCCGGTTGGCGGCGGGATACACCTGTGGCAATCCGTTGCCGAGGACGCCCACAGTGGGGAGACCGGCTCTCACCGCCGCCCGATGGGCGGCGGCGTCTATCCCGTAGGCCAACCCGCTGACGACCAGCACCTGGTCTGTCGTCAGGTTTTGCACCAGCTGCTGGCAGCGGGATCGTCCGTATTCGGTGGCGTTACGGGTACCCACCACGGCTACCACGCGCTCGGCGTTGAGGTTGGCGTTGCCCTTGTAGTAAAGCATCATCGGGCCGTCGTCGCACTGCAACAGCCTCCGGGGATAGTCCGGGTCTTGGTAAAAGAGGGGCTGGATGCCGTTCTTATCGAGGAAGGCGATCTCTTGTTCCGCCCGTTCAAAGAGGGGCTTGGGATGGCAGAGGGCCTCGATGGTAGGCTCCCTCAAGCCTTTGATCTTTTCCAATGAGGACCGGGTCTCTTTGAATATTGCCTCGACACCGCCACAATAGGCGATGAAGCGCTTGCCGATGACGTCGCCGATGCCCGGGATCAGCGTGACGGCGATCTGATAGATGCGTTCTTGTTTCATGTTTTCATTTTGTTGTTCTTTGGCGCTTAAACTGCAATCAGTTCTTTGCCCACTTCTCGGATGGTCTCGTAAATCAAATGCAGTCGACTTTCGCTGGGATTTTTCTTTCCGCTGATGTATTGGGCCATCAAGCTCTGTGAGATGCCCATGCGTCGGGCCAATGCCGAAACGTTCAATTCGGGATGGGCCATGAAAAGTTTGTAGAGCGCTGTCGGCTCGGGCTTGGAAAAGAATCCCTCAAAACTCAAGTCTTCGTCCAGGGCCTCCCAGTGGATGCCGAAGTCGTCACTTGCATAATGACGACGTTGTTCCTGTGTGGCATTTCTGAGCCTGGGATAGTCGGCAAATGCTTCGCAGGCCTCTTCCCCCTTGTCGTTCCTGATCCAGATGGCGGAATCAGTGAGCCAGATTTTCTCGATGTTCATTTTGTATCTCGTTTGTTAAAGGTTGTTGTTGAAATAGGTGTTCCAGTGTTCAGAGATGGTTTCTACGTTTTCCTCAATAATGGACTCAATCATCTTTAATTCCGATGGTTTGAACCCCTGGTTGATGATGAGCTCAATGGGAAACAAGTTGTATTTGGCCCTTGAAGTCCCTTTCACGATGTGAACGTGAATGGGCGTATGGTCATTGGAATAGAATTGGAATCTGAATCCAAAAATGATGAATATGGTCGGCATGGTTTCTTTTTTGATGCAAAGATAGGTAATAATTTTATTACCCGCAATCGATTGCAGTGATTTTTCATTCTTTTTCATCTATGGGGTAAGAACGAAAAAAATAGTAACTTTGCCGCCATGCACGGCAAAGTCATCAAGTCAACGGGAAGCTGGTACATCGTCCTCGATGCAGAAGGACGCCAATGGGAGTGCCGTCTGCGGGGCAAGATCCGCCTCGACGGGCTGCGTTCCACCAACCCGGTGGCCGTGGGCGACAACGTGGTCTTTGAACAAGAACCCGGCAAGGCGACGGGCGTCATCAAGCAGATCGATCCGCGCAACAATGTCATCGTCCGAAAGTCGGTCAACCTGAGCAAGGCCTCCCATATCATCGCTTCCAATGTCGATTTGGCCATCGTGGTGGCCACCGTGGCCCTGCCGCGCACCTCCACGGGATTCATTGACCGTTTTCTGGTGACCGCCGAGGCCTACCACATCCCGGCTGCCTTGGTCTTCAACAAATGCGACCTCTACGGCGAAGCGGAACAGCAGGATGCCGAAACCCTGATGGCCTGTTACAACGGCTTGGGTTACACCTCTTTTGCGGTGTCGGCCAAGACAGGGGAGGGGCTCGACCGGCTCCAGGACCTGATGCAGGGCAAGATCTGCCTGTTTGCCGGACACTCGGGTGTGGGCAAGTCGGCCCTAGTCAACGCGCTCGATCCGAGTCTCAACGTGCGCATCGGGGCGATCTCCGACGTGCATAACAAAGGGAAGCACACGACCACTTTCGCCGAGATGCACCGCCTGTCGTTCGGAGCTTGGATTGTCGATACCCCGGGCATCCGGGAGTTCGCGCTCTACGACATGGAGACCGAGACCTTGGCCCAGCGTTTTCCTGAGATGCGCAGCTTGATGAGCCAATGCCGCTTCGCCAACTGCACGCATACGCACGAGCCGGGCTGTGCCGTCAAGCAGGCGGTGGAAGACCATGCCATCGCCGAATGGCGTTATGCCAACTATCTGAGAATGTACAACAACGAAGATTGGAGCTATGGAACTGACGATTAAAGAATTGATGATGAAGAAGTTGGAGGTGGAGCAGTCTTGCGTCATCCAGCTGGAGATGGGGGCCTACGACTATAGCCTCTCCGAGATTGCGCGCATCGTGGAGGAAGACGATGCCAAGATCCTGGCCCTTACCGTGGATCCCATCGAGGAAGACCCAGGCCGGATCATGGTCACGATCCTCGTGAACAAGGCGGACTGCGGCGCCATCCTGCAGAGCTTCTATCGCTATAACTATAATGTGGTCAACACCTTCAGCACCCCCGACGAAGACAACGACCTTCGCGACCGTTATTCGCTGCTGATGAGATATTTGAACGTATAACCGATTGTCTATGAATCGCATCGCCATTTTTGGAAGAAACCTGTCGGACGAGAACAAGCCCTATATGCGGCGCCTGCTCTCCGAATTGTTGGACCGTCAAGCGGAAGTGCTTGTCTATCAGCCTTTCCATGAAAGGGTGGCGGATTGCTTCCCCGTGGGACTGGCTTGCCGCCTTTTTGCCGATCCCGCCTCGCTGAAAGGACATGCCGACCTCTTGTTCTCCATCGGTGGCGACGGTACCATCCTCGACGCGGTCCCGCTCATCGGCGACTCAGGGATCCCGGTGCTGGGCATCAACATGGGGAGGCTGGGCTTCATCTCCAGCGTGGCGAAAGACGAGATCGGCAAGGCGGTGGAGGAGATCCTGCAAGGGCATTACACCACCGAGGCACGCACGTTGCTGGAGCTGGTGGCTCCCCAAGGGGTCTTTCACGACGCCGTCAACTACGCCCTCAACGAGATCAACATCATACGCAACCCCGAGCACTCGCTGCTGGCCATCAAGGTCTTCGTCAACGATGTGTTCCTCAACACCTATTGGGGCGATGGCATCCTCATGGCCACACCCACAGGCTCCACGGCCTACTCGTTGAGTGCCGGCGGCCCCATCCTCACCCCCGATTCGAGGAGTTTCGTCATCACCCCCATCGCGGCACACAATTTAACGGTACGTCCCATCGTTATTCCTGACGACAGCGTCGTCCGTATCCACGTCGAAGGCCGCGAGAAAAAGTTCGTGTTCAGCATGGACTCTAGGGTGAGCGCCCTGGACACCTCGGTGGAGCTGGTGGTCCGCAAGGCCGACTTCTGCATCCATACGGTCAGGATGGAAGGCAACGATTTCTTCAGCACCATCCGCAACAAGCTGATGTGGGGAAAAGACAATAGAAATTGATTTCTTGCGTTGTCACGTAAAAGAAAAGTCTTAACTTTGCACACTTTTGAACTATGAAGAAAGGACTGCGTTTATCGTTGATTCTCACCTGCTTGCTGTTTTTTGTGGCGAGTAAACCTTCTTTTGCGCAACTGCCCCAAACGATTGAGTTCGGCCCCCATGTCGGCATCACCACGTATCAGGGCGATGTCAACCCTTGGCTGTTCTTCAACGAGTTCGGCTATAGCGTGGGTGGCCTGGTGCGTTACACCTACGACACCCGTTGGGCGTTCCGGGCCGACTACTCCTATGGCTACGTGCGGGCTTCCGATGTCAACGCCGGCTGGCGCCCGGAACGGGGCTACGCCTTCCGCACCAAGTTGCACGACGTGGCCTTGGTTGCCGAGTTCAACTTCATGGACTACTACACTGGCCGCAGGGAGAGCAGCATCTCGCCTTATCTCTTTGCCGGCCTCTCGGCTTTTAAATACAAGGCGGGGGCGTATCCTTTGGACTCGTTGCAACAGGTGCAGTTTACCGGCATCACTCCCGATGTCAATCTGTTGAAGTCGCGTTGGTATTATCGACAGGCGTTCCATGATGCGGCCACCCAAGAGGGATGGAATATGTCCATTCCCTTCGGCTTCGGTTGCAAGTTTTCCCTGACCGAACACCTGGCCGCTTCCGTGGAGTGGCGGATGCACTATACTTTCACGGATGACCTGGACGGCATCATGCGGGATGGATCAGGCCGGTCGCTGTATCCGACAGATGACGCGCACCAGTTCTTTGTTCGGACTGGTTATAAAGTGAAAAAGAAGGATGGTAATGGGAATTGGATCGTTGATGAAAGCGGTCAAGCGGTCATTTACGATCACTTTGAATACGCAGTGATGGATGGCGCTCCCAGTCCTGTCCCGTTCTCGTTCAGTGACGAGAATCTGGTCCTCGTTTCGGTACAAGACACCTATTCCTACGACCTGACCGACCCGACGGGTACTTTCAAAGAAGGCCAGCAACGGGGCGATGCCTCCACCAACGACTGGTTCGGGTTCCTGAACTTCACCATCACCTGGAAGATACCCATTCCCGGCAACTCCGCCTGTAAAATCCTCGATTGAAAATGACAAGCAAAGAACAAATCGATATCACACGGATTCCCAGACACATCGCAGTCATTATGGACGGCAACGGACGCTGGGCCAAGGAACGGGGCAAACCCCGCATCTTCGGCCACCAAAGCGCCATCCAGTCGGTGCGTGACGTGACTGAGGCCTGTGCTGAGCTGGGGGTGGGCTATCTGACGCTGTATGCCTTTTCCACCGAGAACTGGTACCGGCCCCTCGACGAGGTCAATGGGCTGATGAAGCTCTTGGCACAGGCGATCCGTTCGGAGGTGGCTACCCTGAAGAAGAACAACATCCGCCTGAATTTCATCGGCGCCATCGACCAGCTTCCCCAAGACACCTTGCGCATGATGCGGGGCGCCTTGGACGACACCAAGGACTGTACAGGCCTGGTGCTGAACATCGCCTTGAGCTACTCCGGCCGATGGGACCTCACCGAAGCAGCACGCAAGATCGCCCTGGAAGCGCAGGCGGGCCGCCTCGACCCCCAGTCGATCACCCAAGAGACCGTCAGCGGCTTCCTTTCCACGGCGGGCCAACCCGATCCCGAGCTGCTCATCCGTACCAGCGGCGAGTTGCGCATCAGTAACTTCCTGATGTGGCAGCTGGCTTATTCCGAACTTTATTTTACCAACAAATATTGGCCTGATTTCCGAAAAGACGACCTCTTTGAGGCGGTCTTGGACTACCAGCGCCGCGAACGCCGTTTCGGCAAGACAAGCGAACAAATCGTAAAATGATGAAATTGATGACTAAACCGATACGTATTCCCTTCTTTTTCGCCCTCCTCTGCTTCTGGTCCGTCTTGTTGACGGGCCCCCAGGCCGTTGCCCAGATCAAGATCGGTGACGACCTTTCCGACATCGACTACCGGTCGCCGCGTGACTATGAGATTGCCGGCATCACGGTTGAAGGCACCAAGTTCGTAGATCCCAATGTGCTTTCCATGCTCTCGGGGTTGAAGACGGGCGACGTCGTCAAGGTGCCGGGCGACGATATTGCGGGCGCCATCCGCAAGATCTGGGACCAAGGCATGTTCGAGGATGTGGAGATCAACGCAACCAACATCGTGGGCAACAAGATCTTCCTGGAGATCATCGTCAAGGAACGTCCCCGGGTCTCGAAGTTCTCGTTCAACGGTGTCAAGAAGTCGGAAGCCGACGACATCCGCAACAAGATCAACCTGTCGCGCGGCGACATCGCCACCGACCACTTGGAGACCAAGACGCGCCGCATCATCGAGGACTATTATGCCGACAAGGGCTACGCCAATGCGGAAGTGACCATCCAACAGGTGCCCGACACCACCCGGCAGGATTACGTGGACCTGATCATCAATGTCGACAAGGGCGAGAAGGTGAAGATCGGGAAGATCAACCTCATCGGCAACGAGAACCTATCCGACCTGCAACTGCTTGGTGCCATGAAAGACACCAAGGAACGGGGCAAGTTCAATCCCCTCGACCCCCTCGGGCCGTTGGTTGTCAACACCTTGGCCGACGTGTTTACCCTCAAGCCGCTGAAGGCGATCAACGGGGTGGAGGAATACTTCTATGAGAACTACCGTCCCCGGATCTTCAAGGCTTCCAAGTTCATGGAATCCAACTACAAGGAAGACAAGCAGCACATCATCGAGAAATACAATTCCAAGGGCTATCGCGACGCCATCATCGTACGCGACTCGGTGTATCGCATCGACGACCGTAACCTGGGCATCGACATTGTCATCGACGAAGGCTCGAAATACCACTACCGCAGCATCAACTGGACGGGCAACACCAAATACTCGTCCGAGACCTTGAACGGCATTCTGGGCATCAAACCTGGTGACGTCTATAACAAGGAGCTGCTGAACGCCAACCTGACCTATAGCGAGACCACGCTCGACGTGAGTTCCCTGTACATGGACGACGGTTACCTCTTCTTCCGGGTCGATCCCGTGGAGGTGCAGGTGGACAACGACTCGATCGACCTCGAGATCCGTCTCACCGAAGGCAAGCAAGCGCGCATCAGCAACGTGACCCTACAGGGCAACACCAAGACGAACGACCACGTGGTGATTCGGGAGCTCTACACCCGTCCCGGACAGCTGTTCAGCCGTAGCGACGTCACCCGTACCATGCGAGAGGTGGCCACGTTGGGATTCTTCAACCAAGAGACCATCTTGCCCGACGTGAAACCCAACTATGCCGACAACACGGTCGACATCGACTGGAAAGTGGAGGAGGCGAGTGCCGACCAGGTCTCGTTCTCAGCCGGTTGGGGCCTGAACATGCTGATGCTTCAGGCAGGCCTCTCGTTCAACAACTTCTCGATGCGGAACATCTTCAAGAAGGATGCCTGGAGGCCGGTCCCCGGCGGCGACGGACAGAAGCTCTCGTTGCAGGTGCAGACCTACGGCAGCCGGTCCATCTACTACTCGGCCTCGTTTACGGAGCCTTGGCTCGGTGGCCGCAAGCCCAACTCGCTTACGACCTCGATCTACCAGTCGTTCTTCTCCAACGGCCTTGAACGGAGTTCCGAGCAATTCGGGTTCTTCCGCATCACGGGTCTCTCCTTGGGATTGGGCAGCCGTCTTACTTGGCCCGACGACTACTTCACCATCTATCACGGCATCTCGGTCATGCAGTACCGTTTGAAGAATTACGCCAACATCCTCAGCTTCGGCTCCGGTAACGGCAAGTTCAACATGATCAGCTATAATCTGAACATCAGCCGCAGCTCGGTGAGCCAGCCCCTCTATCCCCGTAGTGGCTCGGAGGTGTCGCTCTCCCTTGAGATCACCCCGCCCATCTCTTTGTTCTCGAACAAGGACTACGCCTCGCTTTCCGAGGATGAGCGCTACAAGTGGATCGAAATGCACAAGTGGAAGTTCAAGGCGGCTTGGTACAACGAGTTGTACGAGAAGCTGGTGCTGATGACCCGAGTCCGTTTCGGATTCCTGGGCCATTACAACGACGCGATCGGTCCTACCCCGTTCCATCGGTTCTACCTCGGCGGCGACGGACTCTCGGTGGGCGGCAGCATGTTCGACAGCCGCGAGATCATCGGCATGCGAGGCTACAAGAACGAGTCGCTGACCCCGGGCTACTACAACAGCACCATGGACGGCGGCAACATCTTCGGCAAATATACGGTGGAACTTCGCTACCCCCTGTCGCTGAACCCCTCGGCCACCATCTATGCCATGGGCTTCCTCGAGGCAGGCAACTGCTGGCTGGGCTTTGAGAACTTCAACCCCTTCGACGTCTACCGTTCGGCCGGTGTCGGTGTCCGTATCTTTTTGCCGATGTTCGGCCTGCTCGGTCTCGACTGGGGCTATGGCTTCGACCCGGTACCCGGTTCCTCCGACGCCAACGGCAGCCAGTTCCACTTCTCCATCGGCGGATCCATCGACTAAGCCATTGGAGAAAGCGGCATGGTTCTTGATAAAACAACCCTTTTTGGAATCTTTTTTTGAATATCAATCAAACACAAAATAGACATGAAAAACATGAAATCATTGCTTCTGACAGCCGCCATCCTTTGCTGCAGCTGCCTCAGTTTTGCCCAGATCGGCGGACAGAAGTTCGCATACGTCGATTCGGATTACATCTTGAACAACATCCCGGAGTACGGCGATGCCCAGGAAGAGCTCAACGCCCTGTCTGTCAAGTGGCAGAACGAGGTGAAGGCGATCTATGACAAAGTGTCGGAAATGTACAAGAAATACCAAACCGAGATGGTGCTCCTCTCCGAAGACCAGAAGCACGCCCGTGAACAGGAGATCGTGAACAAGGAGCAGGAAGCCAAGAACCTCCAGATGCAGTACTTTGGCGCAGAAGGCAAGCTCTATCAGAAGCGTACCGAGCTGGTGCAGCCCATCCAGGAGAAGATCTACACCGCCCTTACCGAGCTGTCGCAAACCAAGGGTTATACCTTTGTGTTCGACGTAGCCTCCGGCACCTCCATCCTCTATGCCTCCGACCGGGTCGACATCAGCGACGATGTGCTCGACCAGCTGGGCAATGTGATGCAGACCGTCCGTCGTGAGGACCGCAGACGTGCCAACGCTGGCAGCGGCGCTTCCGGCAACACCCAATCCACGGCGAAACCGTCCGTTCGCGGGAAAAATTAATAAATTGGCGGACGCAACGGGATTTTTCGTATCTTTGCGCCCTCGTTGCCAAGTCAATGGGACCATAAACAACGGAATTCAATCATAAACAAATCGATACGATGAAGAAAATTTTCAAAGCAAGCTTGCTGCTGGTCGCCCTCTTCGCCATGAGCGGCATCGCCAGCGCCCAGACCGTGAAGCTCGCTCACGTCAACACGAGCGAGGTGATGAATGTCATGCCTGAGCGGACCAAGGCCGAGAAGAACCTCGAGACCTATTACAACGAGCTCCAGGAGCAGCTCAAGACCATGTACACCGAGTATCAGAACAAATTGCAGGACTATCAGTCCAATGCCGAAACCATGTCCAACCTGGTGAAGCAGTCCAAGGAGAAGGAACTGGTGGATCTCGAGAGCCGCATCACCGCTTTCCAAGCCAATGCGGAAAACGAATTTGAAGCCAAACGCGCCGAGCTGCTCGCCCCGCTTTTGGAGAAGATCCAAAACGCCATCAACGCCGTGGGCAAGGAGAAGGGATACACCTATATCATCGATGTCGCCACGGGCGCTACCGTCTATATCGGTACCGATGCCGTTGACGTCACCAAGGATGTGAAGGCCAAACTCGGCATCAAGTAATCAGTTATCAACTGAGCCATAAAAAAAGCCGACCCGATGGGCCGGCTTTTTTTATTTGATGTTGTCGCGCTTGACCTTGGCGAAGCGGAGCAGCTTGAGGATGCCCAAGGGCTTGTGGTCGTCCTTGTTGGCCAGGTTGAGGTAAAGGCCGATCTTCTTGATGATGGGGATCTTGTACGTCTCGACAAATTCGATGAGGGTTCCGTCGGGGTCTTCCACGTAGGTGAAATGCCCGTTGGCCTCGCCCATGCCGAAGTCGGCGCCGCTATCGCACACAAAGGGATGTCCCAAGGCCTCGGCCTCCGCCTTCACGGCGTCCATGTGGCGTACGTCGAAGCAGAGGTGGATGAATCCCGGATCGCCCCAGAAGCGGCCGTCGAACAGCTTCTTGCCGGGGGTCTCCGCCTGGATCAGCTCCAAGTGTGAGGTGCCCATGATACCGCTCAAAGGGCCTTCGATGGGCTTGGACCGTTCCAGGATGACCCGACGAAGGGTCTTTTCCCCACCCGGGAGGCATTTCAAGTCGGCAAACACGTCGGTTTGGTCGGATACCACCCGGTCGTAGCCGAGCAACTGCTTGTAGAAGGGGAGGGATCGCTCCATGTCACTGACGCCGATGACGGCCCCGTTGGCGCCCCCCGTGGTCTTCTTCTCGTCAATGAAGACATAGCCGTCCTCTTCGAGTTGGAACAGGTTGCCGTAGGGGTCTTTCATGAAGAACTGGCGTTGTCCGGTAGGGGAGGTGGTGATCTCGCTAATGAGGTCGAGGCCGCGGTTCATGAAGGTGTTGTAGGCGTTTTCGATGTCTGCCGTCTTGACCTTGGCTACGAGGATGCCCAAATCGCCCAGCTGTACGGGTTCTTTCAAGTAGTTGAGCGGCCGTCCTTTGGGCTGCCAGATCTCGAAGCCGCCACCACCACGGATGTTGACGGCGATGCCCGAACGCCGTGGCTGGGGCTTGCCGCCCGTATAAGGCAGCATGCGCTCGGCAACGCCCTCGTCGTCGACGATCTTGATCTCAAAACCGAACTGGTCGTAGTACCATTTCCAGGCTTCCACGAAGTCGGGCACGCCGATGCCCACCTGCTGGATGCCACAAATCACTTTTTCTTTCATATTATTCTTCTTACTTCTGTCTTCTTAGTTTATGTCGCCGAAATCTTTCTCGATAACTTGTAGTAGAGGGGCAGGCACCATTTGTGGATGTGGGCCATCAACAGCTCGCTCTTGCCGATGAGTTTCCGGTGTTTCTGCCGCTTGATGGCCTTGACGGCGATGGCGCCGCACTTGTCCACGTCGAGCCCGTTGGCCTGGCCGGCATCCATCTTGGCATGCGCTGTGCCGTCGCCCATCAGGGCGCTTTTGCTGATCTGGGTGTTGATGCGTCCCGGGATCAGGAAGGTGACGTGGATGTTGGGGTATTCCAGCTCCAGCGACTCGTAGAACCCGAAGAGGGCGTGCTTGGCGGCGCAGTAGGCGCTCCGCAGCGGGAAGCCGAACAGGCCCGACAGGGAAGTGGTCACCGAGAACTGCACGTGTTCGGCAGCCTTGATCATGTCGCCGAACTTCTTGACCAGGTAAACCCCGCTTAGGAAGTCGATCTTCAGGATCTTTTCATCCACGCTGAAGTCGGTGTCGAGCGCCTTCTCGCGTTGCGAGATGCCGGCGTTGAGCACAAAGAGGTCGATGCCCACACCGAGCGACACGACGTAGTCGTGGAACGCGTCGATGGAGCTGTAGTCGTCGAGCCGGGTCTCGATGGCCCAGGCGTTCACCTCCTGTGCCTCGCACTCGTTTTTCACCCGGTTCAGGTCGTCGATGCCCAATCCTGTGAGGATCAGGTTGCACCCTTCTTTTGCCAGATGCAGCGAGATGGCGCGTCCGATACCGGTGCCGCCTCCCGTCACAATGGCATGCTTGCCTTTCAAATCCAACATGTTTTCATTCTTTTTTGCAAAAGTACTAAAAGTAAATGTATATATAATCAATATATTTACTATTTTTGTCCTCTCAACACTGTACATCAGAACAATCGAACAACCTAACAAATCAACAATGGATATTTTTGAAAGAATAGCAAAAGACTCCGGCGGCCCGATCGGTCAGTACCGCGAACGTGCCGACGGTTATTTTGCCTTCCCGCGTCTGGAAGGCGAACTGGGACCCCGCATGGTTTTCAACGGCAAGGAAGTGCTTTGCTGGAGCTTGAACAATTACCTGGGCTTGGCCAACCATCCGGCCATCCGTAAGGCCGACGCCGAAGGCGCCGCCCGCTGGGGCCTCGCCGCTCCCATGGGTGCCCGTATGATGTCGGGCCAGACCCGCATGCACGAGCATTTTGAAAAGGAGCTGGCCGACTTCGAGAAGAAGGAGGCCGCCTACCTCTTCAACTTCGGCTACCAAGGCATCGTTTCCACCATCGACACCCTGACGAGTCCCCACGACGTGATCGTCTATGACAACGAGGCCCATGCCTGTCTGCTCGACGGCATCCGGCTTCATCTGGGCAACAAATACAAATACCGTCACAACGACATGGCCAGCCTGGAGCAGAAGCTGCAGGTGGCGACCGACGTGGTGAAAGAGACGGGTGGCGGCATCCTGGTCATCACCGAAGGTGTGTATGGCATGACCGGCGCTTTGGGCGACCTGGCCGGCATCGTGAAGCTGAAACAGAAATACAACTTCCGCATCCTCATCGACGACGCCCACGGCTTCGGCGTGATGGGGCCCACCGGTCGCGGCACCTCCGAGCATTTCGGGGTGATGGACGAAGTGGACATCTACATCGGCGCCTATGCCAAGGCCATGGCCATCATCGGAGGCTTTGTGGCGGGTCCGAAACACGTCATCGAGTACCTGCGCTACAACATGCGTTCCCAGATGTACGCCAAGTCGTTGCCGCTGGCCATCGTGGAAGGCTGCGAGAAGCGCTTGGAGATCATCCGCGGCGAGGAAGGCGACCGGCTTCGTGCCCAACTTTGGAAGGTGACCCGTGCCTTGCAGGACGGCTTCCGCAACATGGGCTTCGACATCGGCCCCGCCGAGGCCTGCGTTACCCCGGTGCATGTGAAGGGCGACGTGGTGCAAGCCACCAACATCGCCATGGACCTCCGCGAAAACTACCGCATCTTCTGCTCGGTGGTCACCTATCCCGTCATCCCCAAGGGCATGATCATCTTCCGCATCATCCCGACGGCTGCCCACAGCATGGAAGACGTCAACTACACGCTCAATGCCTTCAAGGAAGTGAAGGAGAAGCTCGACAAGGGTCTCTACGACGGCACCGAAGTGCCCAACATGAGAATCCCTTGATGGCCGACGAAAGAATTCCGATTTCGGAATCCTCGTTTTCCAATAAAATCCCTATCTTTGCATTATCCTAAACATGGGATAATCTAAAATAGGGATTTTATTATGATGCTTATCAAACAGGTCGGCGTCCTGGCCAACATCTTCAACTGTAAGCTGAAGAAGTCCGTCGCCGCCACCTTCAAGGCCAACGGGATCAACCTCACGGCGGAACAGTTCCTCGTGATGGATACCCTCTGGAACCAGGGTGAGATGACCCAGCAATCGATTGCCTACATCATCCAGAAAGACAAGAACTCCGTAACCCAGTTCATCGACAACCTTGAACGGAAGGGGCTGGTGCAACGGGTGGTCGATGCCAACGACCGCCGTGTCAACAACATCACGCTTACCAAAGTGGGCATGGCGATGAAGGACAACACCAAGAAAGTGGCCATCGAGGCGATCAACCGCATCCTCGACGGAATCTCCGAGGAGGAGTTGCAGACCTTTGTACAGGTGTTGAACCGTGCCTGCAGTAATATTGAGCAACTGGACCTCTAAATCCGAAAAAAAATGTACTTTTACCACCTAATTTGAAAAGGAGAATGCCATGAAAAGAGTCGTTCTTTCGCTGTTGTCGCTGCTTCTGCTTGCCGCCTGCAACCTCCATGAGGGGGAGGGCGGAACCGGTACGGTGCGTGGTTATGTCAAGCTGGTCCAGCATCCCGACGACGACTACCAGTTGCAAGCCGACACGGTCAATGCCGCCAAGACGGATGTGTTCATCGTGTATGGCGACGAAGATTTCTATGGAGACGATGTGGAGACCAATCCTGACGGGCTTTACCAGTTCGAATACCTCAACCCGGGCCGCTACACGGTGTATGCCTATTCCACCTTGGCCACCGGCGAGCGGGTGCCCGTTTCGGAGACGGTGACGCTTGAGCGCGGCAGCGTGGCCCAAGTGCCCACCCTTTACATCCACGACGGCAAGGCCTATGGCACCGCTGTGGTCAAGGGCAAGGTGTGGGGGGTGTATTTCCATAACAGCACCTACCGTGGCGAGGGCTGGGCGTACGAGCATCGGGTCTATCTGCGCCGTCTTGGCGACACCTACCATCTCGACGACACCCGGGTGGGACTCGACGGTGTGTTTGCCTTTCAGAAGGTCCTTCCGGGCACCTACGAGGTGATCACCTACACCCAGGATGCCATGGAGGTGCCTTCGCCCATGGTCGACACCGTCACCGTCGAAGCGGGGCAAGTCCTCCAGATGGAGCCGGATACCACCTTTGTGGTGAGAATCCAGGTTTAGGGAACCGCACCCCGTAGGGGTGCCCTATCGGTAGCCACGGGGTTGACCACCGGGAAACCCCTGGGACAAAAAATGAAAACATCCACGGGGTTGACGACAGGAAACCCCTGGAACAAAAAATGAAAACATCCACGGGGTTGACGACAGGAAACCCCTGGGACAAAAAAATGAAAAAATGAAACGTATCATCATCATATTGTTTTTGGGTTTGCTGGCGTTGCCAGCCTTTACCCAAGTGGTCTCGGAGAGTACCATCCAAAAACGTGAGAACCGTCGGGGCATGACCGTCAAGGAATGGAACACCCCCGTGGGGGGCAAGCAGGCCTTCCTCGACCATGTAACCAGCTACGATTCGTTGGGACGCAAGATCGAGGAGATCGAGTATGCCAGCTATGGCCAGAAGTCGCGTGTGGTCAGCGAATACCCCGCCAACAGCGACATCACCGCCAAGGTGGTCCGCGAGATCGAGTACAACGACCGCGACCGGGTGGTCCGCATCCGCAAGTTCGAGTATTATCCCGACGGCACCAAGAAACGTCAGGTCAACTATTATCCCAACGGCAAGTTGGAGTCGGTCAAGGAATTCGAATACATCCCCAAATGAACCCTGAGATCCTCGACATCGTATCGTCCATGCAACCCATCACCCTGGCTGAGATGAAAGCCGTGCAGTTGATGAACCGGGTCGACACCAAGTATCTGGTGACCTCGGCCCAGCTGTGCGACATCCTCCGTGGGGTTCGCGAGCGGTACTTTGTCCAGGAGGCGGAGGGACATCGGCTGTCGCCTTACCGTACCATCTACTACGACACCCCGGAGCTGACCATGTACCGGATCCATCACGACCGTCATCTGGTGCGCGACAAGGTGCGGGTGCGTACCTACGTCGACTCCAACCTGTCGTTCTGCGAGGTGAAGCACAAGACCAACAAGGGACGGACCAAGAAGAAGCGGATCGCCGTGCAGCCCCGCTACAACATCGTCGAAGATCCCGAGGCGGCTGCCTTCCTGAAGGAGCAGCAGCCTTATCCCATCGAAAGCCTGAGTCCGCATCTGGAGACCGTGTTCGACCGGATCACTTTGGTCAATTTCGAGAAGACCGAACGCCTGACCATCGACTGCAACCTCCACTTCAACAACTTGGCGAAGGGCACCACCGCTTCGATGGACCCGCTGGTGGTGATGGAGCTCAAGCAGGACGGGCGCGCGCGTTCCCTGTTCAAGGAGGTGCTGTTCGCGTTGCGTATCAAGCCGTTCAAGATCAGCAAGTATTGCATCGGAACCTGCCTGACCTGTCCCGAGGTGCGGCAAAACCGCTTCAAGCCGAAACTGAGAAGAATCCATAAACTGAAAAACATATCCTAATACCATGTTATTGTTACAATCCATACAGACCTTCGATCCCGACATCGCCCGCGAGTTTGGGGGCGGCGTCACGCAAACCGACTTCCTGGGAGTACCTTTGTTCGATGCTACCAGCCTGTGGACCTTGCTGCTGCGTTTTGTCTTCAACTTCCTCGTATGTTGGATCATCATCCGCTTCTTCTACTACAGGAAGTCGCAACGCCGCGACTACTACTTCACTTTCATGATGTTTGCTGTAGTTATCTTCTTGATAATCACCTTGATGGAGAATATGAAGATGAACGTGGCCTACGCATTGGGCCTCTTCGCCATCTTCGGCATGATCCGCTACCGGACCGAGACCCTGCGCATCCGTGAGATGACCTACCTGTTTGTGGTGATGGGTGTCTCCATCATCAATGGACAGGCGTTGACCACGAGCTATGCCGAACTCTTCCTCACCAACCTGCTGGTGATCCTCGCCATCTGGGTGTTCGAAGGCAGCAAGCACATGAAGCAGCTCTCCGAGAAGGTCATCCTGTACGACAAGATCGACCTGGTCAAACGCGGCCGGGAGGCGGAGCTGAAAGCAGACCTCGAGGAGCGCACGGGCATCGCCATCGAAAAGATGGAGGTGGGTCATATCGACTACCTGCGCGACACGGCTTTCATCAAGATCTGGTACAAGCCCCTTCCGGGCGAGGCCAACACCATCGGTACGTTCACCAAACTCAAGGAGTTTTAATCGCAAGTCGGGACGATGAAGGAACGGAGACAGCGATCGGTATACAGGAGCCTGGAAGGCCGAAAGTGGGGCGTGGCACTGCTCGTGCTGCTTTCCCTTCGGCTGCTATGGGCGGTCCCTGCCTTCTCGCAATCCGTAAGGTCTACCGATGTCGGCGCGATCCTCGGTGCCAAATACGAGGGGACGTTGGCCGGCGACCTCGCCCTGCAGGTGGAGGAGGAGCTTCGTTTCGAAGGCTGGAACGGACCTCACCTCGACCGTTGGCTCAACGAGCTGACGGTCGAATACCCTTTCCTGCATCGCAGGATGCATGTGGGGATCTCGGGGGGTGCGGTTCGTCGCTACAACGACCGGGGCTACTACGAGAATCGGGCACGGCTGGGCCTCGATGTCTCTTATGCCGAGACCTTCCGCCGCTTCAAATTCTCCTACCGCAGCCGTTTGATGGCCACCTTCCGCGACGAGACGGTCGCCGACTACCGGGTTAACCCCAAGCTCTATTGGCGCCACCGCCTGCAGGCCACCTACCAGATGCCGGGTAGCCGTTTCAAATATGCACTCTCGACCGAGTTGCACTGGCTGGTCAACGACCCCAAGGCCAGCGTCGTGGACAACCTCCGTACCGTTTTCACCGTCAACTACCGGCTTACCCGCCGTCAGTCGCTGAGCGCTTTCCTGCGCCTGGACAACGACCTTCAAGTCAAACACCCCATGGACCGTATCTATGTCGGTCTCACCTACCACTATAAATCTTGAAATCTTGAAATCTTGAAATCTTGAAATATAAAATCTAGAAATATGGAATTATTCAAAAAAGGAGACAAAGTTGGCAAATACACCGTCAACTCCTTCATCAAGAAAGGCGCCATCGCCGAGTCATACACGGCGTACGGCAGCGACGACATGCTCTACTTCCTGAAGGTATTCGACATGAGCGACATGCCCAAGTCGCAACTCTTCGAGAGCAAGGAGGTGTTCGAAATCGTGTTCTGCAAGGAACTCAGCGAGGAGCAGAACGACAACGTCATCCGTTACGTGGACAACGGGGAGTTCAAGAAAGGGGAGAAGCGTTACCATTACCTGGTGACGGAGTTCTACCAGGGCCAGCTGCTGAACGAGTCGGTCGAGAAAGACGGGGTTTTCGATGCCGAAGACGCGGTACAGATCACCCTTTGTGTGCTCAATGGGCTGAGCTATATGCATTCCAAGGCCTTGCTGCACAACGACATCATGCCTTCAAACATCATGTTGAAGGAGACGGAAGACGGCATGTTGCTGCCTACCATCATCGACCTAGGCCACGTGTCGTACATGGTGATGGGCCGTCCCAACTTCTTTGTGGGCGACCTCGCTCCCTTCTTCCGCGCGCCGGAGACCTACCGGGGCATCTATACCCCCAAATCGGATGTCTTCTCGGTCGGTGCGCTGCTCTATTACCTGCTTTTCGGCAAGGCGCCCTGGGAGGTGGACCTCTCCGACTGCTATGACGACAAGAACCTGGTGAAGGCCAAGGTGAAAGAAGCCCGCAAGGCCGATCTGGTGCTGGAGACGGACGAGATACAGGTGCCCGACTACTTGCAGGAGATCCTGAAGAAGGCCCTTTCGCTGCGTGTCACCGCGCGTTTCGCCTCGGCCGAAGACCTCTTCAACGCTTTGGTGGAACGCCTGATCCCCGACGACGTGGCGATGGCGGGAGAGGTGCTCGAAGACCCGGAGAATGGAGCGGGCGAGATGAAAGCCAGCCAACCTGCAGGCGCCTCCCGCATTATGTTCCGGAAAGGCTCGGGAAGCGGGTTCGACCAGGTGGCTGGGCGCGACGAGCTGAAGGAACAGCTGCGCAAGGAGGTGATCTTCGGACTGCAGAACCCGGAGAAGGCCAAGCAATACAAGCTCCTTCCCGTGAACGGCATCCTGCTCTACGGCCCTCCCGGCTGTGGCAAGAGCCTGGTCATGGAGTCCTTTGCGGAGGAGCTGGGATTCAACTACACCATCCTGAAAGCCTCGGAGTTCGGCAACATCTATCAACCCGGCGTGATCGAGAACCTGCAGCGTATCTTCGATGCCGCCTCGCTCAAGGCGCCGTTTGTCATCTGCATGGAGGAAATGGAATACCTGATCCCCAATCCCGGATCGGAGAACGTCACCAAGGAGAGCGTGGCCATGCTGAGCCTGCTCAACGGCTGTGCCCAACGGGGCATCCTCTTGGTGGTCACCTCCAACCTTCCGGAGCAGATCGACCCCTTCGTGATGCGTCCCGGATGCATCGACCGTGTCTTCTTCGTGTCCCAACCCGACCTCGAAGCGCGGAAAGACATCTTCCGCAAGCATCTGAGCGACCGCCCCTGCGAGGAGATCGACTATGACGAGTTGGCCAACCTTTCGGAGGACTTCGTGGCTGGCGACATCACGGAGACCGTCAACGAGGCGGCCATGACCGCTGCCTACATGGACGTCCCCATCTCGCAGAAGATCCTGGTGGACGTGCTCCGGTACAAGAATCCCACCTATGCCACCAAGACCAAGATCGGTTTCACCAAATGAGTATGAGAAAGACCGCCAAATCGTTGACACTCGCCTACCTGAAGGATCAGGGGATCCCGGTGCGGAGCACCAAGGTGGGACTCAATTTCCAGTATGAAGGCTGGAACTGCCTGTTGTGGCATGATGCCGACGACCCCGACTTCTTCCGCCTTGCCCTTCCGGGGATCCTCGATGTCACCGATGCCAACTATGCGAGTGCCTTGATGGCCTGCAACACGTTGAACTGGAACTATAAGGTGGTGAAGGCCTCGCTGTATGAATATGAAGAGGGCGGGGCAGTCCGAGCCTCGGTATGGGTGTGCTATGAACAGTTGTTGGACGGGGATTCGGTGGAACGCCTGGTGCCTCGTGCCCTGCAGGCCCTGGTGGAGGCCGCCGAACGCTTCCAGACCCTCGTCGATGAGGAAAAATGAAGATACCAAAACGTAAGCCTATGAATATGCTAAAACTACTCTGGATCGGTGTGCTGCTGTTGTCGGGCATGACCCTCAAGGCCCAATACCAGCCGGCAGGCGATCGCCTCAAGACGCGATGGGCCAAGGAAGTAAGCCCCGACAATGTGCTTCCGGAATATCCCCGTCCGTTGATGACGCGGTCGGAATGGAAAAACCTGAATGGCCTCTGGGACTATGCCATCACACCCAAGGAAGCCGCGAGTCCCAAGCAGTATGACGGTGCCATCCTGGTGCCTTTCTGCGTGGAGTCGTCGCTCTCGGGGGTCATGAAGACCGTGGGTCCCGACCAGGCGCTCTGGTACCGCCTGTCTTTTACGGTGCCGAAACAATGGAAGGGCCAGCGGGTGTTGCTGCATTTCGGTGCGGTGGACTGGATGGCGGACGTCTGGGTCAACGACATCAAGGTGGGTCAACATACCGGAGGCTATACGGCTTTCTCGTTCGACATCACCCAAGCCCTTGCCGGCAAGGAAAACACCCTGGTGGTACGGGTGTGGGATCCCACCGACACGTCGTATGTCCCGCGTGGCAAGCAGGTGTCGAAGCCGGGCGGTATTTTCTACACTTCGGTGACGGGCATCTGGCAGACCGTATGGCTGGAACCGGTCCCTGAGCAACATATCCAGGCCTTGCGCACCACGCCCGACCTCGAACGGGGCGTGGTGAAGGTGTGTCCGGAGTTTGCTGGCCCCACGAACGATGTGATGGTCCAGGTCGAGGTTTCGTTCGACGGCCACAAGGTCGCCTCGGGCAAAGCCCTCGGCGGTCAGCCGGTCGAGGTCCCGATGCCGGAGAAGACCTTTTACTGGACCCCTGACCATCCCTATCTGTACGACATGAAAGTCTCCGTCATCCGCAACGGGAAGACCGTCGATGCCGTGGGAAGCTATTTCGCCATGCGCTGCTTTGGTACCCAACGCGACGACAATGGCATCGTGCGCCTGACCCTGAATGGGATGCCGATTTTCCACTTTGGTCCCCTCGACCAAGGCTGGTGGCCCGACGGGCTTTATACCGCTCCTACCGATGCGGCCTTGGCTTACGATGTTGAGAAGACCAAGGAGTTGGGTTTCAACATGATCCGCAAGCATGTCAAGGTGGAGCCTGCCCGTTGGTATTACCATTGCGACCGCCTCGGGATCATGGTCTGGCAAGACATGCCCAGCGGCGGCAGAGGTCCCGGATGGCAGACCACCCGTTACTACGAGGGTCCCGAGAGCGTGCGTACCCTCGAGTCGGAGGAATGCTACAAGAAAGAATGGAAAGAAATCGTGGAAAGCCTGATTTCCCAGCCATGCATCGGTGTCTGGGTTCCCTTTAACGAGGCCTGGGGCCAGTTCAAGACCCCTGAGATCGTGGAGATGACCAAGAAACTCGATCCCACGCGGCTGGTGAACCCCGCTTCGGGCGGCAACTTCCATGCCTGTGGCGACCTCCTCGACCTGCACCATTATCCCGAGCCCAAGATGGTGCTGTACGATCCCACCCGTGCCACTGTGCTGGGCGAATACGGCGGCATCGGCCGCAAGGTGGAGGGCCACACATGGGTGCAAGACCAAGGTTGGGGCTATGTGGAGTTCGACACGGAGGACAAGGTGACCGATACCTATGTTGAATATGCCGAACAGCTTTATAGGATGGCCTTCCAGGGATTCTCTGCCGGGGTCTACACCCAGACCACCGATTGCGAGACGGAGCTCAACGGCTTGATGACCTACGATCGGGAAGTCGTCAAACTCAACCCGAAGCGTCTGTTGCAGATCAACCGAAAGCTCAGCCACGCCTTTGCCGAATAGGCCTCGACCAAGAGGAATTAAAAAAAAACGCCCCGAAACCTCGGGGCGTTTTTTCGTTGGTTCAAATTAATGCTTCAGGCATTATTTCCATTCACCGGTGATGGTGACGTTGGTGCCGCCACTGAAGCTGACGTCGCCGCGGGTGATGTGGATCAGGTAGTACTCATCTTCGTATAAGGTGCCGATCACGAAGTCATAGTCGTGGCTGGTCCAGGCGGAGACACCCTTGAAGAGGCTGATGCTCACAGGCATTTCAGCGAACAGTTCGGCCTTCCCAAACATGGTGGTCGTTTCGTCCCAAACTTCAGGCTGGAATTGATACAGTCTGGCTCCATCGACAGGCTCGATGTAGGCGAAGTCTTCCTTGGAGTTGTTCTGGGTCCATTTCAGGCCGAACATTTCAAGGCCAGTGCCATCGTGGGAACCGATTCTCTTCCATTCGAATCCTTGGGCCTCGAGTGGCTCGTCAGCGGCGTCGATCTTGTAGGCCAGGGAGGCGGTGCTCACTTTACCGTCGGCATCCGTAACCGTGGCTCTGACGGTGTTTTCGAGGATGATCATCTTTTCGTCGTCCTGTGCCCAAACGTAGTCGACATAGTCGTAAGTGGTGAGTCCGGTCAGGTCGATTTCATCTGACCATTGGGAGGTTTCTCCATCAACGACATAGTCGTAGGTGATCTTGAGGCTGGCGAGTGCCACCTTGGTCACGGCGTTGGATTCGACGTGGAAACCGAATCTCCAGTTGGTCTCGTCTTGGTTGGAGATGATTTGCGGATTTTCGACAGTGCCGTTCACACAGTCAGCGCCGGCAAGGACGGTGATGGTAGGTTCCGGAGTGTCGGTGGTGGGGTCGCAGCTTGCAAAGAAGGCGACGCTCACGAGGCAAACAAGTGCCAAAGCTAGTTTTTTCATGTTGAAATGATTTTAGTTAATAATGATGTTTGTTGATAAGATTCATTTTTCAAGTGAAAACACGCAAAATTAACAAATATTTTGCCAAAGGACGAAAAAGTGCCGAAAAAAATAAAAAAAGCCTGTTGTCCACAGGCTTTTTTCCTTTTTAATGCATTTAAGATGATTGTTTTCTTAGTCCTCAACGATGGCATCGTTCGGGCAAGCACCAGCGCAGGTGCCGCAACCAACGCACTGATCGGGATCAATGACATAGATGCTACCTTCGGAAATAGCGCCCACCGGGCATTCATCGATGCAAGTGCCGCAAGCGATGCATTTGTCTGTAATTTTGTAAGCCATAATGTTTTTAATTTTAATTGGTGAGTTCAAATTTGAGTCGCAAAGATACTGCAATGTTTTGTTCCTAGGTTATGTTTTTGTTAATTTAGAAAAAGTCTAAAAAGCAGGTCAAAAAAGATTCTCTTTTTATTAGGTGGAACCGAATTAAAACCCTACCTTTGCAGACGCAAAAAAGATACCATTTTTCAATGCATCTTTAAATCTTTGAATCTTTTAATCTTAAATTCATACGTTATGACAGGAAAAAGTAAAGTTGTAGCCCTTGAGCATGTCGTGATCCGCTTTGCGGGCGACTCGGGCGATGGTATGCAACTTACCGGAAATCTTTTCTCCGATTCGACGGCATTCGCCGGAAACGATTTCGCCACCTTCCCGGATTATCCCGCTGAGATCCGCCCGCCGCAAGGCACTGTCGCCGGCGTCTCCGGATTCCAGGTGCATTTCGGCCACAAGCCGATCCATTCCACGGGTGACCTCTGCGACGTCCTCGTAGCCATGAACCCGGCTTCCATCAAGGCCAACATGCGCTGGCTCCGTCCCGGCACCATCATCATCATCGACACCGACTCCATCACCGACAAGGCGCTGGAAAAGGCTGGCTACTCTGCCGATCCTACGGTGGACGGCACCCTCGCCGACTACCAGGTGGTCAAGGCCCCGATCTCGGAGCTGACCAAAGAAGCGCTGAAGGACTTCGGCATGGATAACAAGGCGATGCTGAAATCCAAGAACATGTTTGCCCTTGGCATTGTGTTGTACCTCTTCAACCGCGATCGCGACTCGGTGTACAAATACTTCGAGACCAAGTTCAAAGGCAAGGACCAGGTCATCCAAGCCAACCGCACCGTGCTCGACGCTGGCTACCACTATGCAGATACTTGGGAGCTCTTCACCAATACCTTTAAGGTGGAAGCCGCCAATCTTGAGAAAGGCAAGTACCGTAACATCACGGGTAACACGGCCGCTGCTTGGGGACTCATGGCAGCCTCTGAGAAATCAGGTCGTCCCTTGTTCCTCGGTTCCTATCCTATCACCCCGGCCACTGACATTCTGGCAGAGTTGACCAAATACAAGAACTTGAACGTCAAGGCTTACCAAGCTGAAGACGAAATTGCTGGCATCATGTCGTCCATCGGTGCCGCCTATACGGGTTGCCTCGCCGTCACCACGACTTCCGGCCCCGGCCTCTCGCTGAAGAGCGAAGCCATGGGTCTCGCCGTCATGACGGAGCTCCCGCTTGTCATCATCGACGTGCAACGTGGCGGTCCTTCCACCGGTCTGCCGACCAAGTTCGAGCAGAGCGACCTGCTGCAGGCCCTCTATGGCCGTAACGGCGACGCTCCGTTGATCGTCATCGCCGCCCGTGGCTCGGCGCAATGCTTCTATGCCGCTTTCGAAGCCGCCCGTCTCGCCCTTGAGCACATGACTCCTGTCATCCTCTTGAGTGATGGCTCCCTCGGCAACGGCTCTGAGGTGTTCCGCATCCCCAAGATGGCCGACCTTCCCACCATCAATCCTCCCATCGCCAAAGCCGACGATCCCGACTACATGCCGTTCCGTCGTGACGAGAAATGGCTCCGTCGCGAATGGGCTATCCCGGGAACGCCCGGTCTGCGTCACCGCGTAGGTGGCCTTGAGAAGGAAGACGGTAAGGGTAACCTCTCCACCAATCCTGAGAACCACCAGCGCATGACCGAACTCCGTGAAGAGAAGGTCGCCCGCGTGGCCAACGACATCCCGCTGCAAGAGATCTACGGCGACAAGAACGCCGACCTCCTCGTCGTCAGCTGGGGTGGCACCTTCGGCGTCATCCGCACTGCCGTCGAGAACCTCATGGAACAAGGCAAGTCGATCGCTCATGCCCACTTCGACTACATCATGCCGCTGCCGCGTAACACCGAAGAAGTGCTGCAAGGTCACAAGAAGATCTTGATTTGCGAGATCAACCGCGGCCAGTTCGCCAAGTACCTCCGCATGAACTTCCCGGAATACAAGTCAGAACAATATAATAAGGTGATGGGTCTGCCGTTCACCATCAACGAACTGGAGACCAAGTTTAACGACCTCTTAAAATAATACGACCATGGAAAATCAGAATATCGAAAATCAAGCCATCCAGCTGACTAAAGAGGATTTTGCAAGTGATCAGGTGGTGAAATGGTGCCCTGGCTGTGGCGACCATGCCATCCTGAAGGCCATGCAAGACGTATTCCCCAAGATGGGCGTTAAGAAGGAAGACATCGTGGTGGTGTCCGGTATCGGATGCTCCTCGCGCTTCCCCTATTATATGAACACCTACGGTTTCCACAGCATCCACGGTCGTGCCGCCGCTTGCGCCACCGGCGTGAAGCTGGCCAACCCGCACCTCACCGTGTGGATGATCACCGGCGACGGTGACTGCACCGCCATCGGTGGCAACCACTTCATCCATGCCTGCCGTCGTAACATCGACATCAACCTGGTGTTGTTCAACAACCGTATCTACGGTATGACCAAGGGCCAGTTCTCGCCCTGCACCTTCCGTGGCACCAAGACCAAGACCTCACCGCAAGGCACGTACGAGGATCCGTTCAATCCTGGTGAACTCGCCATCGGTGCCAAGGCGACCTTCTTCGCCCGTGGCGTGGATGTCAATCCCAAGGAACTCACCGATATCTTCATGGAGTCGTATCACCACGACGGCATCGCCGTGACCGAGGTCCTGCAAAACTGCATGATCTTCTCCAACGGCGTGCATGAGAACATCACGGGCAAGGACGTCCGCGACGACATGCAGGTGAAATGCGTGCACGGTCAGCCGCTGATCTTCGGCAAGAACCGCGACAAGGGTATCCGTCTGAACGGCAACCACCTCGAAGTGGTCAAGATTGGTGAGAACGGCATCACCGAGAAGGACATCCTGGTTCACGACAAGACCACTGAGGACACGGGTATCCACATGATGCTGGCCCACATGGCACCGCCTCATTTCCCGGTCGCCATCGGCGTCATCCGCGACGTGAAGGCCCCGACCTTCAACGATAGCCTCGACGAGGTCATCGCCAACGAGAAGGCCAACTCCAAGATCCACTGCATGGACGACCTGCTGAACAGCGGCTCCACGTGGACGATCGAATAATCGGTTCTACAGAATCTTACGAAAAATCCCGCTCCATTGAGCGGGATTTTTTATTTTTGTCCTCTGAACAAATGCCAACGGAATGAAAGTCCCCTTCAAACCCGGAACCCTGATCTATCCCTTGCCCGCCGTGATGGTCACCTGCGGCGACTGTGAGGAGAATTACAATATCATTACCATCGGCTGGACGGGCACGATTTGTTCCGACCCGCCCATGTGCTACATCTCCGTCCGTAAGGAACGCCACTCGCATGCGCTCATCATGAAAAACAAGGAGTTCGTCATCAACCTGACTACAGAGGAACTGGCAACGGCCACGGACTGGTGTGGGGTGCGTTCGGGACGGGACTACAACAAGTTCAAACAGATGCATCTGCATGCGGAGCCGGCGCAACTTGTGAAGGCGCCCTTGATCAAGGAGTCGCCGCTGAGCATTGAATGCAAGGTGGTGGAGGTGAAGGAACTGGGCTCACATGACATGTTCATCGCCGAGGTGGTGGCCATCGATGCCGAAGAAAGCTTGATCGATAAAGGCACCGGCGCCTTCCAGTTGAATCACGCCCGGCCCTTGGCCTATTCCCATGGCAAGTATTATGGGCTGGGCGAGAAGATCGGTGGATTTGGCTTCTCGGTGAAGAAAAAGAGATAAAAATGAGGAATTGTTTGTTTATAGTACTGTTGCTCCTTGTCTCCACGACGACAATAAAGGCTCAAGACCCTCCAGTAGTTGAAGGTCTTTCTGTAGAACTTGCCAGTGCAGGGGCGCGCTTGTGTTGGTCGGCTGTCAGTAACGCTTCGTATTATAGGATTTACGAACGTATCGGCGATGCGCCATTCTCTCTCGTTGACAGTACCACTATGACTTGTTTTGAGAATGAGAACTATCATCCGACCATGGAGAATTGCTATTATGTGACTGCAGTGCTGGGAGATGGCTCGGAGGTTTCGTCCGAGATGCGTTGTGTGGGCCCGGAAGCGCTGGACTTCACAGCGATGGATATTCACGGGAATGCATTCAACCTCTTTGAAATCCTGGACGGAGGTCAGTATGTATTCATTGATTTTTTCAGTTACACATGTGTTAATTGTCGCGACGCCATTCCATTCATTGTGGAATCCTACACGCGTTATGGCTGTAACACTGGGGATGTTTTTTATGTGGAGATCAATGCTTCCCAAGGTGATGCGTTATGTCAACTATGGTGCGAAGAATTTGGTGTTGAGTTTCCTACCATTAGTAGAGACGGTGGGGCGGGGAAGTTCTCAGCACTTTATCACACAGATGTTTCGCCGCATTTTACACTGATTGCTCCTGATCATTCCATCGTTTTGGATGGCGGTCATTCAGGATTTGTTGTCACAGACTTGCAATCCATCATCGATGCTTTTGAGCCGCTTGGGATTCGGGTGCGGGATTGTTCTACCAATGTAGCAGCGTCCGAAAGCAAAAGAACCGTTGTTTATCCCAATCCTGCTGACGGTTTTGTGAACCTGCCAATGGTAGCATCCAGCATGATTCGTATTTATAATGTTATGGGACAGTTGATGGAATCGTTGGCGTCAGTGGATCATCCCCATCGCCTTGTCACGACGTCCTATCCCGAAGGGGTGTATTTCATTCAAGCCGACGGAAAGTATATTGGCTGTTTTGTTGTCCAACATTAGTCTATATGGAAGCGCTGAGCGGCAAATTGATCCTTGCGATAAGCGGCGGCATCGACTCGATGGTGCTGGCCGATAGGCTGTTGCAGGCCAAAGCGGATTTCGTGCTGGCGCATTGCAACTTTCACCTTCGCGGTGAGGAATCGGATGGCGATGAAGTGTTTGTTCGTAGCTATGCCGAACGGAATGGGTTGACGCTCTATGTGAAGCACTTTGAGACCGAGGCTTACGCAAAGGAGCACCGTCTCTCCATCGAGATGGCTGCCCGCGAACTGCGCTACGCTTGGTTTGAGGAACTTCTGCAACAATTGAATTACGATTATATTGCCGTGGCCCATCATGCCGATGACCAACTGGAGACGTTCTTCATTAATTTATTAAGAGGTGCCGGAATAAAAGGCCTGAAAGGGATGCAACCTGTCAATGGACGCATCATCCGACCTCTTTTAAACGTTTCGAGAGCGGAGATCCAGCAATATGCTTTGGAGCATCATCTCCAATGGAGAGAAGATCGTACCAATGCTGAGACCCAGTACTTGCGCAACAAGATCCGTCACGAGTTGCTTCCGGTGATCGACCAGATTTCCCAAGAGGGGAGAAGCGCCATCCTAAAGTCCATCCGCCATTTGGCATCGGAAAACGAACTGTATCGGGAATTGGTTCAGGAAAAGCTGTCGCAGATGGTGGTACAAATGGATTGCCACGCCGTTCCGCAACGCTTCGCTGCTCGTAATGACCTACCCGTTGAAGACCCTGTTGCGAAAGTGTCTGAGCAACTCCTCTTCGAGTGGCTTCGGGACTATGGTTTTAACGAGGATCAAGTCCGCTCCATCTATGAAGCCTTGAACGGCCAACCCGGCACCTGCTTCTTTTCATCCACCCATCGGGTGACCATCGAACGCGAGGGCCTCGAACTGACGCCGATCTGTCAACAGAACGAGGTCCCCATGGCGTTATCCTATCAGCAGATCGAAAAAGCCCCAGGTTTCACCATCGATCCCTCACCGGAGGTGGCCCAATTGGACTACGACCAACTGACCTTCCCATTGCAATTGCGGAAATGGCAGGTAGGCGACCGTTTCCATCCATTGGGCATGAAAGGCTCCAAGTTGCTCAGCGACTTCTTTGTCGACCAAAAGATGAGCACCTTCCAAAAAGAGGCATGCCAGGTGCTCACTACGTCGGATGATCAGATTGTTTGGGTCATTGGAAGACGCATCGACGATCGCTTCAAGGTGACCGACAAAACAAAAACCATTCTTAAGGTACAGATTGTTTGATAGTTTTATTATTTTTGCATCCCTAATCAGCACGTAATACCTAAATCTATATGAAAAAACTGTTTTTGACGCTATTGCTGGTCTTGACGTCCATCTTTTCTCTTCAGGTGACGGCCCAGGGAATCGTTGATCCTGTGAAGTGGGCGTTTTCCGTCAACGACCTCAGCGACGAGGAATTCGAGCTGGTGGCCACCGCGACCATCGAACCTTCCTATCACATCTATTCCACCAAGATGCCTGAGCTGGGACCGCTTCCTACGGTGTTCAGTTTCGAAGCCAACGAGTACTGCGAGCCGATGGGTGAGGGCTACGACCTCACCGAAGTGCCGCTTTATCACGACGACATCTTCGAGGTGGACTATTACCAGTTCTCCGGGACGGCCTCCTTCGGCCAGAAATTCAAGAAACTCAAGGATGGCGCTTTCCCGATCACGGGTGAGCTGGACTACCAGGCCTGCAAAGACGGCATGTGCGTGTCGCTGACCGAGGACATCCAAGTGAACTACGGTGACGAGGCCCAGCTGACGGCGGCGGAACCTGAGCCCGAAGGCGTTGGCGGTCATGCCAAGTCGAACATCTGGGGCATGATCCTCGAAGCCATCCTGTGGGGCTTCGCCGCACTGCTTACCCCCTGCGTGTTCCCGATGATCCCCATGACGGTGTCGTTCTTCATGCACGGCGAGGGTGAGTCTAAGGCGCAAGGACGTTTCAAGGCGTTCATGTACTTCCTGTTCATCGTGCTGCTCTACACCTTGCCGATTGCCATCATCATTCTGGTGACCTGGCTCGTGGGCGGCAACAGCGTCACGGCCGACATCTTCAACTGGCTGGCTACGCACTGGCTGCCGAACATCCTCTTCTTCCTGGTGTTCATGGTCTTTGCGGCTTCGTTCTTCGGCGCCTTCGAGATCACGCTGGGCAGCAACATGGTCAACAAGAGCGACAGCAAGCAGAACACCAAGAACCTCGGCGGCATCTTCTTCATGGCCCTGACCCTGGTGTTGGTGTCGTTTGCCTGCACGGGTCCCATCGTGGGTACGGTGCTCATCAAATCCACCTCGGGCGAGTTCTGGGCTCCCATCGTCACGATGTTCGCCTTTGCTGTGGCCTTCGCACTGCCGTTTGCCCTGTTCGCCTTCTTCCCGAACCTGCTGCAGCGTCTGCCCAAGAGCGGTGGCTGGCTCAACTCGGTGAAGGTGGTGCTGGGCTTCATCGAAGTCGCCCTGGGATTCAAGTTCCTCAGCGTCGCCGACCAGACCTACCACTGGCACCTGCTCGACCGTGAGGTGTATCTCGGCATTTGGATCGTATGCTTCACGCTGCTCGGCCTCTATCTCCTCGGCAAGATCCGCTTCAAAGGCGAGAAGGAAGTCAAGGAGCTGGGCGTGTTCCGTCTGATCCTCATCATCATCGACTTTACCTTTGTCATCTATATGATCCCCGGCATGTGGGGCGCTCCGTTGAAGGCCCTCTCCGGCTACCTGCCGCCCAAGCAGACCCTCGACTTCGACCTCAACCGTATCATCGAAGAGAACAGCGAGAAGGTGATCGAATACGTGGATGCCAAGTTCGCCAACATGGCGGTGGCGCCACAGGATCAAAACAAAGCGGTTGCCACGGCTACTTTCGATGAAGAACCCAAATACGCCGACCTCTTCCACCTGGCCCATAACTTGAAAGGCTATTTCGACTACGACCAGGCCCTGGCTTGTGCCAAGACGGTAGGCAAACCGATATTCATCGACTTCACGGGCCACGGTTGCGTCAACTGTCGTGAAATGGAAGCCAACGTGTGGAGCGATCCCCGTGTGAAGGACATGCTGCGCAACGACTTCGTGATCTGCGCCCTCTATGTCGACGACAAGACCTCGCTGCCCAAGGAAGAGTGGTACACCTCCACCTATGACGGCAAGGAGAAAAAGACGATTGGCCGCAAGTGGGCCGATTTCCAGATCTCCAAGTTCGGCACCAATGCCCAGCCTTACTACTGCCTGATGGACCATAACGGCAACCTGCTGATGAAGCCGCGCGCCTACGACCTCGACAAGGACGCCTTCGTGGCCTTCCTCAAGGATGGCCTGAGTAACTTCCAGGGAGGGACGTACTATCAGCATGTGCTGGACTGAACGCCTTGTGTAGTTGTGCTCTGCCATGGCAAGAAACGAGAAGATCGATTTCTTTAAAGGGGTGTTGATGTTTGGCGTGGTATGGGGCCATGCCATCACCAACCTGTCGGTGGGCTCGAACCTTTCCGTGGGGATCCATTGGATCATGCGCACCTACGACATGCCGATGTTCATGGTGCTGTCGGGTTATTTCCTGGCTTTTTCCCTGCAAAGGAAAGACCTGAAAACGCTGCTGTTGGACAAACTGACGACGCTCTTCCTGCCGGCCTTTTGCTGGGGGTTGCTGCTCGCTGGCTTGCGCACTGTCATGGACCCGTCCCAAGGCTTGCGGCTGAATCCCCTCACCACCCTTTACTTTCTTTGGGCGGTGTTTTTCAGCACCCTGATGCTCGTGGCGGTCGCCAAGGTGTTCCGCTCCCAGTATCTGCAGCTGGCCCTGTGTGTGGCCATCACCATCGCGCTCAATTTCATCCCGTTGAACCTCTGGAACTTATCCTACCTCTTCCCCTTCTTTGCCTTGGGATACTTCGTCCATGTGTTGAAGCTTCGTCCCCAGAAATATTGGGGTGAGGGTGCGCTGTTGACATTGGCTTTTGTGACCCTGCTTTGTTTCTGGAAGACTGACTATACCATCTGGAATACCGGGAATTACATGACATCGCTCAGCGGGAAGGCCGTGCTTGTGGTGCTGTTCAGATACCTCATCGCACTGGTGGGAGGCGCTTTCTTTGTGTTCTTTTTCGGCATCATCTACGATTTCTTCAGCAGACACCAAACCAGGGGATTCCGTTTCCTTGTGGAATGCGGAAAGAGGACGTTGCCCCTCTATATCCTGCAAGAACTGTTGCTGTTTGATGTCGTGTGCCATGCCATGTCGTGGCTGACGGGTCGTTTGGGCTACAATCCGTTGGTGCTGAACGAGAACCTGTTGGGTTATGTGATTGCCCCGGTGCTGGCATTTGGGTTGATGTTGTTGATCATCCTCGCTGTCAGGTTGTTGGATCGGAACCGATACTTGCGTTTCGCTTTTGGAGGCAAGGTGAAGCGGTGCCATAACACCTGACGAAATGCAAAAACGCTTATCTTTGTTGTTGAATCCATGAACCTTTATATAGAGAAATGAACGAAATCCTTCGCGTGGACGAGCTTTGCAAGACCTTCAAGCTCTCGCGCAAACAACAGAAAATTGAAAGGACCAACCGGAAGGAGATCCTTGCGGTGGACCACCTCTCGTTTACCGCCAACCAAGGCGAAATCTTCGGATTGTTGGGACCCAACGGTGCCGGCAAGACCACGACCTTGCGCATGCTCTCGACCCTGATCCGTCCCGACAGCGGTGATGCCATCCTCGACGGATGTAGCGTGGTGAACCAACCTGAGCAGGTGCGTGGTAAGATCGGCTTCCTGACTTCGGAGCTGAAGCTGGAAGACTTCTTTACGCCGAACTACCTCTTCGACTTCTTCAGCCAACTGCATCAAGTCGATGAGGCGGCTATGCAGGAACGCAAACGTCAGATGTTCAGTCGTTTCGGAATCGACCGCTTTGCCGAGGTGAAGGTGGCGAACCTCTCCACGGGCATGAAACAGAAACTTTCGCTGGTCATCTCGCTGGTGCACGACCCCGACATCATTATCTTCGACGAGCCCACCAACGGCCTCGATGTGTTGACGGCGCGCACCGTCACCGACTACCTGGAGGAGTTGCGCTCACAAGGGAAGACCATCATCCTCTCGACGCACATCTTCAGCCTGGTGGAGCGCCTCTGCGACCGTGTGGGTGTCATCATCGATGGCCGCATGATTGCCTGCGGGACCCTGGATGAGGTGTGCAACGGATTGTCGCTGGAAGACCGTTTCTTCGAAATCTATAAGGAAGTGAAAGGAGGCGAGGAATGAAAAACAATACTTGGACCATTATCAAAAAAGAGTTCGCCCGTTTCTTTGGCGACCGTCAGCTGTTGTTTACCTCGGTGATCATGCCGGGCCTGCTCATCTATATCATCTATACCCTCATGGGTAGCGGCATGAGCAAGATGGCTTCCGAAGGAAAGGACGATTTGGTCATCGTCCGTGTAGAGAACCTGCCCGAAAGTGTGGCTCCGATGATACGGGAACTTCCTGCTGTGGAGGTGTTGCAACAACCTGTCTCTCAAGAAGATATCAATGGCCTTGAAAGCAAGGATCTCAACATGGTGCTGATGCGTTTCCCTGAGGGTTTCGACGAACAGGTGGCCAGCTACGATGCGCAAAGTGGTGCGGCGGCACCCAACGTGGAGATCTACTACAACTCCGCCAACAACGCCTCCTCGCGCGTGTATCAAATGCTAGAGCATACGCTCTCGGCCTACGAGGACCAGCTTAGCAACCGTTTCGACATCAACCGCTCCGATGATGCGGAGGCTCGTTTCGACATGGCCAACAGCGACGACGTGCTCGGAGGCATCCTCTCCAAGCTGATCCCCATGCTCATCCTGATGATGGTCTTCAGCGGGGTGATGGCCATCGCGCCCAGCAGCATCGCCGGCGAGAAGGAACGTGGTACCATCGCCACCCTGCTGGTGACGCCCATGAAGAGAAACGAGCTGGCGTTGGGCAAGGTGGTGTCGCTCTCAGGCATCGCGTTGCTGAGTGGCATCTCGAGTTTCATCGGCATCGCGTTGTCGCTGCCCAAGATGATCCAGGCCGATGCCGCTGGCATTGAGCTGGGCTTGCATTACACGATGGCCGACTATGTGGTGCTGCTGATCATCATCCTGGCGACGGTGCTGATCATGGCTTCTGTGGTGTCCATCCTCTCGGCCTTGGCCAAGGATGTCAAAAACGCCGGTACCATGATTGTCCCCTTCATGCTGGTGGTGATGTTCTGCGGCTTGATGCCGATGTTCCAGAGTGGCACGCCCCAAGGGCTGACGGCTTATCTGATCCCGTTCTACAACAGCGTCCAGGTGATGACGGCGACCTTCGCCCACGAAATGACTTGGATGCCGGTCATCGTCACCTTGGCGGCCAACGTGGTCTATACGGGCATCGCCGTCTGGATCCTCACGCGGCTGTTCAACAGCGAGAAGGTGATGTTCTCGAAATAATCCGAGCGTAGCGAGGAGCCCTCAAGGGCTCCCCTAGCATAGCGAGGTACCCCGGAAGGCACATTCGTAACGGACCGAAGGGAGTTACGCAGTGCCGTCGGGGTACCTCGCTTGCTAGGGGCTGGATCGAAGCCAGCTGCTTATTTCGCGAAATGTTTGTAGAAGGCAATGATCGTCTCGATGCCCTTGTAGAAGTGGTCGAGACGGTAGTTCTCGTTGGGGGAGTGGATGGCGTCCTCGCCAAGGCCGAAGCCCATGAGGATGGACTTGATGCCCAGCACGCGCTCGAATTCGGAGATGATCGGGATGGAACCGCCGGAACGCATCGGGATGGGCTGCTTGCCGTAGGTGTCCATGTAAGCGGCCTCTGCGGCTTTGTAGGCCGGCAGGTCGATGGGGCAGCCGTAGGCTTGTCCGCCGTGCAGCGGGGTGACCTTCACGGTGACATACTTGGGGGCGTTCTTCTCGAAGTAGTTCTTCACCAGCTTGGCGATCTTCTCGTGGTCTTGGTTCGGCACCAGACGGCAGGAGAGCTTGGCGTAGGCCTTGGAGGGCAACACGGTCTTGCTGCCTTCGCCGGTGTAGCCACCCCACATACCGCAGAGGTCGAAGGTCGGACGGATGCCCACACGCTCGATCTTGGTATAGCCTTTCTCGCCACGGAGGGCCTTCACGTTGAGGCCGGCCTTATAGGCTTTCTCGTCGTAGGGAGCTTTGTTGAGCAGCTGACGTTCCTTGCGGGAGCAGGTGATGACATCGTCGTAGAAATGCGGGATGGTGATGTGGTTGTTCTCGTCCATGCACCCGGCGATCAGTTCGCAAAGGGTGTTCAAGGGGTTGGCCACGCTGCCGCCGAAGATGCCGGAGTGCAGGTCGGCGTTGGGGCCGGTGACTTCGATCTCCCAGTAGGCGAGACCTCTCAAGCCGGTGGTGATGGAAGGCACGTCGCTGGCGATCATGGAGGTGTCTGACACCAAGATGACATCGGCTTTCACCAGGTTCTTGTATTTCACGATCCATTTGGCGAGGCTGCCGGAACCAATCTCTTCCTCGCCTTCGAGCATGAATTTCACGTTGCAGGGGAGGCTGTCGGTCTTCACCATGGTCTCGAAGGCCTTGGCATGCATGAACGACTGGCCTTTGTCGTCGTCGGCGCCACGGGCCCAGATGCGGCCGTCTTTCACCACGGGCTCAAAAGGCTTGGTATTCCACAACTCGATGGGATCGACAGGCATCACGTCGTAGTGGCCATACACCAAGACGGTGGGCTTCTTCGGGTCGATGATCTTCTCACCATAGACGATGGGGTTGCCGTCGGTGGGCATCACTTCGGCCTTGTCGGCGCCGGCTTTCAGCAGGCGCTCACGCCAGCACTCCGCACAACGGATCATATCGGGTTTGTGTGCCGCCTCCGAGCTGATGGAGGGGATACGGATCAGTTCAAACAATTCCTCAAGGAAACGGTCCTTGTTGTCTTTGATGTACTTGTCGGTTTTTTTCATATTGTAGGTTTTGAGAATTATTATTTTAATGAATGACAAAGATATGGAAAAAAGAATATATTTGCAGAACTAAAAAAACAATATAATGAAATCTTTCGTCAAATCCTTAATTATCATGGCCTTGCTTTCCTTGTCCATGTATTCCTTTGGACAAGAGCAGAAACCGCAAGCCATTTATGTGGAGAATGAGTTCATCATTTGGTTGGAACAAGGTGTTGATGCCTCGACTTTCGCTGCCAATTCCAATGCCGGTATTACACCCGTGAGACAATTGTCTAAGCGTTTGAATATATGGCTTTTTGAAATTACTGACAGCAAGGAACTCAGAGAAGACAAAATGTATCGTTTGGCAAAAAACAATGATGTGCGTATTGTTCAAAACAACCATACCAATATTGTTCAACGTGAGATTGTTCCAGATGATCCTTATTATTCCCAACAATGGGCTCCAGCCATCATGAGTTTGCCGCAGACATGGGATACATTTACTACTGGCGGTGTTACAGCGACTGGCGATACCATTGTGGTGGCCGTCATTGACGGAGGCGTTGATTTGGGTCACGAAGATTTGAATTTCTGGAAGAATTCTCATGAGATTCCAAATAACGGTGTTGACGATGACAATAATGGATATATTGATGATTTCCATGGTTGGAATGCATATAATCACAACGGCAATGTTCCCAGCAATGACCATGGCACCCATGTGTCAGGCATTATCGGAGCGGTTGGTAACAATCAGAAAGGTGTTTGCGGCGTGAATTGGAATGTTAAAGTCATGCCTGTGGGTGGCAGTTCGGGCAATGAGTCTATTGTGGTGGAAGCTTATTCATACGTTTTGGAGATGCGGGCGCGATACAACGAAAGCAATGGTGAGGAGGGGGCTTTCGTCGTGGCTACGAATTCCTCTTTTGGCGTCGATTATGGGAATCCAGACGATTATCCCATTTGGTGCTCGATGTATAACGAGATGGGCGATGTGGGCATATTGAGTTGTGGAGCCGGCCCAAACATGAATGTGAATGTCGATGTGGTCGGTGATGTGCCTTCCACATGCCCCGGTGACTATCTGATAGGGGTCACCAACACTACCTCTGCTGATGTAAAATACAACAATGCTGGATACGGCATCAATAATATCGACATAGGAGCTCCTGGCACCTCCATCTATTCCACCATTCCAAACAACCGATACTCCAATAAGACGGGAACCTCGATGGCTACCCCTCAAGTCTCTGGCACCATTGCCTTGATGTATGCTGCAATGCCTGAAGAGATGATGTTGGCCTGCAAAAACGATCCTGCAAGTTTCAGCCTCTCGGTAAGGCAATCACTTCTTGATGGGGCCGACCATCTGGCGTCTCTTGAAGGTCAGGTTGCCGATGCCAGAAGGTTGAATGCCTTTGGCGCCATCGAAAGGCTTCTGAATGTGCCTGTTAAACCTGAATTACTCGGAGAAGTTAAGATTGACGGTGAAACCGTTGTCGGGCAGACATTAAAGGCCATAACCAATCTTGCTTCCATGCCACCCATTCCCGATTTGGGAGATTTGAGTTATCAATGGCAGAGAGATTCCACTGATATCGAAGGAGCTGTATATCAATATTATACTCTGGATGGTGCTGATATTGACGCCGCCATCAGCGTGCAAGTAACTGCTGAAAATTGTACAGGAACCATCACTTCGCCAAGTGTTGGTCCCGTCAGAGCATCCCATGTGGGAATTAAGGAAGACAGTTTGGATCTCTTCATTATTTATCCCAATCCTTCGAGAGGAGGTTTTACCGTGGAAGGCACTGGTTCGCTTATCATTACGAATACTCTTGGCCAGACCGTTAAAGAGTTTGACCTGAATGGTCAAACGACTATCGAACTCCCGAGAGGGATGTATTTCGCGAAAATGGGCAAGGTGGTCAGGAAGATTGTTGTGGAATGAACCTCCTTAACTCCACCGTCTCCCCGTCGAAAACGGCGTAGGTGAAGTCGTAGATCCAGTTGCCGACCACGGTGGTCAAGGCATGATCACCGCTTTGGTACTGCATGGGCTTGTGCTGGTGGCCGAAGACGAAGAAATCGATGGAGGGATCCAAAGCAGCCTGCTCCTGGGCGTATTGATACAGACGGGTCTGAGGGACGTTGTCGTAATAGCCGCGCTCCACCTCGTTCTTGAGCTTCTTCAGCCGGTGGTTGTGCGACCAGCGCAGGGCCAGCCGGGTGCCGATGTCGGGGTGGATGTGGCGGAACAGCCACTGGTTGACCTTGTTCGAAAATACCTTCTTCAGGAACTTGTAGCCTTTGTCGCCGGGCCCATAGCCGTCGCCGTGGACCATAAAGAACTTCTTGCCTTTCAAAACAAAGACCTCTGGCTCACGGTGGAGTTGGATGCCCAACTCGTCGTGGAGATAGCCGAAGCACCACAGGTCGTGGTTGCCGATGAACAGATGGACGGGGATGCCGGCATCGGTAAACTCGGCCAACTTGCCTTGGATGCGGGCAAACCCTTTGGGAATCACCGATTTGTATTCGAACCAGAAGTCGAACAGGTCGCCCATCAGGAACAGCTCCTCACAGTCGTCCTTGATGGAGCCGAGAAACCGCAACAGCTTCAGCTCACGCTGATGGCTGTCCTCAAGGGTGGGGATGCCCAGATGGAAGTCGGTGACGAAATAGACGGCCATCAGAACTGGATTTCGGTGCTGCGGCGGATGAGCTCGGTGATGAGGGTAATGAGCTTGGGTTCGACGGCATTGACGGCCTTGATGACCTCCTCGTGGGTGATGGTCATGGGATGGTCCACGCCGTAGATGTTACCCATGTCGGAGACGATGCTGAGACCGAAGACGGGCAGCTTGCCCTGACGCGCCACGATGACCTCGGGGGTGGTGGACATGCCAATGGTGTCGGCACCGATGATGCGGAAGTAACGGCACTCGGCCGGGGTCTCGTAGGTGGGACCCGTGGTGGAGCAATACACGCCGTGCTGTACCCAGATGCCCTTCTCCATCGCGATCCGGTCGGCCAACTTGATGAGCCGGTTGTCGTAGGGGTCGCTCATGTCGGGGAAACGCTCGCCGAGACGGTCGTCGTGGGGCCCGATCAAGGGGTTGGGCATGGCATGGATCTGATCGGTGATGATCATGATGTCGCCCACGTTGAAGTTGGGGTTGAGGCCGCCAGCCGCATTGCTGAGGATGAGGAACTGGATGCCCAGTTTCATCAATACCCGGATGGGGAACGTGACCTCGCTCATGGTGTAGCCTTCGTAATAGTGGAATCGTCCCTGCATGGCCACGACCTTGCGACCGGCGATGGTGCCGAAGAGCAACTGGCTCTGGTGGCCTTTGACGGTAGAAACGGGGAAGTTCGGGATGGCAGAATAAGGGATGGCGTATTCCACGGCGATGCCGTTGGCCAAGCCGCCCAGACCGGAGCCAAGCACAATGCCCACCTCGGGCTGGAACCCGTTGGTCTGTTGGTTGAGAAAATCAACCGTGGAGAGAATTCTTTCGTACATAAGTCAATATCGCTTCGTTAAATGATTCTTCTTCGTAAACACACACGCTGATGGGAGCCGCAAAGAGCGGAACCGCATCAAACTGACAAAAATAAGTAGAATTTGTCAAACGTGCAACATCTTTTTCGGTGGTGACCAGGATACGGGGAGCTCCTGCCGATTCGGTTCCCGACAAGATGCGCTGCAGGTCCTTGTCCTTGTAGCGGTGATGGTCGGGGAAGCGGAGGGTCTCGACCTGGGAGAAGAGGCCTCCCAGATGCTCGAAGAAAGGCTCGGGATGGGCGATGCCGGCGAAACCACGGCAAGGGGTGTCCGGACTTGGCAACGAGCCGGTTTCATGGCAATAGTCCCGTGCGGCATGGTTGACGGGTCGCAGCGGCTCGTACTGCATGCTCGAGAGGAACAGTTGTTGGCGGTCGTTCAGGCGAAGCCTTTCGCGCAAGGAGTTCTTCAGGGTGCTGTAGGCCTCTGGCGTTGCAGTCCGTAGGGACTCGGGGCATTGGCTGACCACCACGATGTCGGCGCGACGGGATGCGCTCCTTACGTCGCGCAAGGTGCCCGCAGGCACGAGGTAGTCCTCGCTGTACAGCTTTCCGTAGGCGGTCAACAGCAGGTTCAGCCCGGCACGCAGCCTGCGGTATTGGAAAGCATCGTCGAGCACATACACCTGGGGTGGCCTGGCCTGGCTCATCATCAGCTCGATGGCTTCGCAACGGTTTTCGTCGACGGCCACCTGGAGGTCCTTGCCTTTGTTGAACAGCTGCAGGGGCTCGTCGCCGACGGTGTCGGCGGAGCAGGTGCCCGTGACGAGCTGGAAGCCCTTGGTGCGGCGGCCGTAGCCCCGGCTGACGACACAGACGGAATACTGTTCGGATAGCATCCGGACCAGGTATTCGGTGTGCGGCGTCTTGCCCGTGCCGCCCAGGGCCAGGTTTCCGACGCAGATCACCGGAGGATCGTACCGTTTCGACGGCAGGATGTGCCAGTCGTACAGCTTGTGCCGAAACGCAAGGGCGCCTTGGTAGAGGAAAGCGACGGGAAGCAGGATCCTGTTCATCGTAGGGTGTTTTGTGAGCAAAAATAGGAATTCTCGGGCTGCGAAGGCAAAAAAATCGTATCATTGCACCTCAAATAGCATAACGTCATGACCGTCAAAGATATTATGGACTGCATCACGGAAGTGGCTCCGTTGCAGTGGCAGGAACACTACGACAACGCCGGCCTCCAGGTGGGCGACCTGAATGCTCCGGTGCACAAGGCCCTGATTGCCCTCGATGTGACCGAAGCCCTGGTGGATGAGGCCATTGCCAAGTCGTGTGACCTGATCCTTAGTCATCATCCGTTGATTTTCAGGGGTTTGAAGCAGCTTTCTCCGGAAACCTATATCGGCCGCGCCGTGATGAAGGCCGTCAAGAACGACATCGCCATCGTGTCCATGCACACCAACCTCGACAACAGCTATCTCGGGGTAAGCCGGGTGTTGGCCGAACGGCTTGGGTTGAAACAGCTGACCTTGTTGCAGCCCTCGGCCGCCGAGCCCGAACGTTGCGGGGCAGGCATGATCGGCTACTATGAGACGCTGATGACGGAGGAGGCCTTCCTCGATCGGGTGGCCCAGTGCATCGGATCGCCCTGCTTGCGCCATTCGGCCCTCACCGGACGTAAGATCGCGAAGGTGGGACTTTGTGGCGGCTCGGGAAGCCCTTTCATGGACGACGCCCTGCGCCACGGGGTGGATGCCTACCTCACCGCCGACATCAAATATCACGACTTTTTCGTGCCTGAAGGTGCCTTCCTGCTGGTGGATGGCGGACATTTTGAGACGGAACAGTTCACGAAAGCATTAATTAAAGACTTGATTCTGAAAAAAATTCCTAACTTTGCAGCCGAAATCGCGGAGACGAACACCAACGCGGTTCATTATCATTGCAGCAAATAATACAAAATCGAACATAATGGCAGAGAAAGAAGCAAAGAACACGGTCCTCACCGAAGAACAGGTGGAGGTCAGTATCGAACAGAAGTTAGAGGCGCTCTACACCTTGCAGCAGGTGGACTCGAAGATCGACAAGATCAGGGCATACCGCGGTGAGCTGCCGCTGGAGGTCCAGGACCTGGAAGACGAGGTGGCGGGCTTGGAGACCCGTATCAACAACTTCAAGGAGGAAACCAAGAAGCATGCGACAGACATCGCCAACTACAAGATCAAGATCCAAGAGGCGGAAGCGCTGATCAAGAAATACGAAGACCAGCAGAACAACGTCCGCAACAACCGTGAGTACGACTCCATCAGCAAGGAGATCGAGTATCAACAGCTCGACATCCAGCTGAGCGAGAAGCGGATCCGCGAGGCTAACGCCAAGTCGGAGGAGATCGCCACCAAGATCGAGGCTGCCCAGCAGCGGCTCGAAGAGCGCAAGGCGGACCTTACTTCCAAGAAAGAGGAGCTTCAGTCCATCATCGAGGACACCCAGAAAGAGGAAGAGGCCCTGCTCAAGCGTTCGGCCGAATGCGAGGGGGTCATCGAAGACCGTCTTCTTGTCGCCTACAAGCGCATCCGCAAGAACGCCCGTAACGGTTTGGCGGTCGTGGGCATCGCCCGTGACGCCTGCGGTGGATGCTTCAACAAGATCCCGCCGCAACACCAGCTGGATATCTGCACGCACAAGAAAATCATCGTGTGCGAGTACTGCGGACGTATCCTGGTGGACCGCGACATCATCAACAAGTATCAGGAATAATCCGGTACCGAGACTGCATGAGAGAGGATGACGCAAGTCATCCTCTTTTTTTTATGCCTATTCGATCCGGATCTTCAAAGTCACCGCCAGCTTGCTTCGCCAGGCTTGCCTGACGACCGACTCGACGGTGTTCTCACCGTCGACAAAATATTGATAGGGCGTATGGGCGGTGGGCGCTTGGGAGAGCTCGTATGCGAAGTCCCAGGAGGTGTCGTCGTTTGTGGCATAGCCGATGCCCAGGGCCAGCTTCCGTACGCTTCCCATGGCGTAACCCAAGCCGAAGGGGCTGCCGTAGTAGGCTAGGCCGCCGCGGAAGAAGAACTGCCTTAGGCTCCATTCGGTGCCCAGCCGGAAGTTCCAGGTGGGACGCAAGAGGCTGGCGATGTCGTCGTTGACGTCGGCGAAGGAATACTCCTCGCTGGAGAACCGGGCACCGCCGTAGTTCAGATAGTCCACGTCGGCAGTGACCAGACCATGCCTTCCCGTGAAGAAGGCAAGGCTACCCGTAAAGCGATGGGGGGTGCGGAAGGCGTAGGTGTTGTATAAGGTGGACGACAGGTATTTGTGGTAGGGCTCCTGTTGACCCGTCAGGTCGGTCTCGGTTTGGGTGGCCCACTCCTCGTCGAAACTGAAAGCCGTCCGCGACTGCCAGGCGGCGCCGAAACGCAGCCATCGGACGGGATGCCAAAGGAAGCCGCATTTGAAGTTGATGCCCCAGGCGTTGTCGCCCAGGTCTTCTCCATGCGACCATTGGGTGAAGGCGCTCCCGCCATCCGGACCAGGCGTCTCGGTATACGTGCGGGTGCTGATGCGCTTGATGTGTGCCAGGCCGAGGCTGCTGCCCAGAAGGAGCTTCTCGCTGATGTTGGCGCTCAGGGTCATCGTCCATTCCTCGGAACGGCCCTTGGAGGTGGTTACATCCTGCTGCCTGACGTTGCCTTGGGGAATGGGGCTGTTGTAGTAGAACCCAAGGGAGTCTTCGTATCGGTCGATGAGGTAGGTCATCCAGGCGGGGTACAGGTCGTAGGGGTAGGCGTCGACCAACAGGTCCCCGGGGTTGGAGAGGTTGGGGTCGTAGATGCCTTCAATGCCGTCGATGGCCTGCAGGTAGGCGTCGACCATGGAACTGCCGGGGTTGAGGCCCTCGGCATGGGCCCGGTAATTGAAGTCGTTGGTGCGGGTCAGCCCGATGCCGAACTGCAGGAAACGCAGCGGCTTGTAGTTGCTGCAGGGAAGGGTGATGACATAGCCGAAGTTGGGGATCGTCATACGCATCTTTCCCCCCAGGTGGTTCTCCCCATAGTAGCGGTTGCTCGAAAGGGTGTATTGCAGTCCGGTGGTGAAGGTCAGCTCGGAACTTCGGTAGCGTCCGAGACCTGCGGGGTTGATGCAGGCGGCGGTGACATCGCCGCCCAGGGCGCCGGTGGCGCCGCCCATGGCCATGCTTCTTCCGGTGCCTTCATAGAGGGTCTGGGTGTTGAGCAGGGCATCGTCGGTGTTCTGGCCACGCATGGAGATCCAGGCGCCTAGCAGCAGTATCAATAAGGTGATGGTCTTTCTCATATAAAAGGCGAAAGGATTGTCTTCGCAGTGCAAAGATAATCCTTTCGAGAGAATGGGAAACGTTTCCCGATGGAAAATCGTTGTTATCTTCTTCCGCCGCCGCTGCGACCGCCGCCACTGCTGTGGCTGCTGCTACTGTGGCTGCTACCGCTGCTACGGCTGCCGCCGCTATAGCTGCTGGAGCTGCTGCTGCGGCCGCCTCCATAGCTGGAACTGCTTCTGGACGAAGAACTGCTGTGGCTGTAGCTGCCAGAACTGCTTCTGGATGAGGAGCTGCTGTGGTTGTAGCTTCCGCTGGAGCTGCTTCTCGGGGTGGAGGAGCCACGGCTTACGCTGGAGCTGCTGGAAGCGGAACGGCTTGAGGATTGCGGGCGGACATATTCCGAGCTGGAGCGGGAATGACGGCTGTCGCTCGGCGAGGTGTAGGTCTTGCGTTCGGTGCTGGTGGCCGGTCTTGCGGTCGAAGAGGGGCGGGTAGCCGAACTGGACGGTCTCGAGCTTACGGTCGGACGACTGGCAGTCGGACGGCTGGCGGTCGTTGGACGACTGGTCGTCGTCGGACGGCTCACACTGCTGGGACGGGATCCGCTGGTTGTCGGACGGCTGCCTTGGGTATTGACCGTGGCGCGGCTGCTGTAGCCGTTGGTGGTTCCGATGCGACCCGAGGCGCTGCCGGCGGTGTTGCCGCGACGGCTGCCGGTGCCGATGTTGCTCATCGAACCCGAGGTGCCGTTGTTGGTATGACGGACGGAGGCCACATAGTTGGTGAAATCATTGTGGTGTCCGCCACCGTGGTTGTTCCAACCGGAGCCGCCATGGTGATGGTGGTGATGGTGGTGCCAGTGTGGGTAGTCCCAGTAGGGGCTGTACCATCCCCAGTAGCTACCGTACCAATAGTAGGGACGGTACCAGGGACGATGCCAGTAGCTATAGTAGTAGGGATAGCCCCATCCGTAGTAGAAATCCCAGCCCCAGTAGTAGCTGTACGGGCTGTAGTAGTAGGAGGGGTAGAAGCCCCAATTCCAGGCGTCGCCTACATATACATAGGTGTTGCCGCCGTTGCTGTAGCTGTTGCCGGTATAGTAGTCGTCGTAATAGTCCATGCTGGACGAGGCCTGGGTGCCGAAACGCTTGACGCGGGCCGCAAAGTCGGCGTCGTAGTAGGTCTCAGTGGTGGTGTACACCACGCCATTGGTGTCGGTCACCGTCTCCGTGGTCTGGTACACGGGGTCGACGTTGGGCTCGAAGTTCTTGCTGTTGCCATAGTAGGCCTGGTAGTCGTAGTTCGAGCTGGTGGTGACGGGGCTCACGCTGCCACCGTTGCGGTTCACCTGATGGCCTCTTTCGGTCTTGTAAGGTGAATAGTAGGTGTCGTCGTAAGCCATTCTCTTGTTGGAAGAGCAGGCTGCGAGGATCATCGCTGCGAACAGGACCGGAATTATTCTCATTGCTTTCATCTTGATATTGGGTTTTATGATTGATTTTTTTCTATTTTTGCAGTCGCAATCGAAACAGAGAAAAACTAACAAAAATTATACCAAGATGGCAAAAGAATTGACTACGCGCGCAGAAAATTACTCGCAATGGTACAACGACCTCGTTGTGAAGGCTGATTTGGCGGAACAGTCCGCTGTTAGAGGATGTATGGTGATCAAGCCCTACGGCTATGCGATATGGGAGTTCATGCACGACGCCCTTGACAAGATGTTCAAGGAAACGGGCCACGTGAATGCTTATTTCCCACTGTTCATCCCGAAGAGCTTTTTCAGCCGTGAGGCCGACCATGTGGAGGGTTTTGCCAAGGAATGCGCCGTGGTGACGCACCACCGTCTGATGAACGATCCCAACGGCAACGGTGTGGTGGTGGATCCTGCTGCCAAGTTGGAGGAAGAACTGATCGTCCGTCCCACCTCGGAGACCATCATCTGGGACACCTACCGCAACTGGGTCAAGAGCTACCGCGACCTGCCCATCCTCTGCAACCAATGGGCTAACGTGGTGCGCTGGGAGATGCGTACCCGTCTGTTCCTCCGTACGGCCGAGTTCCTGTGGCAAGAGGGCCATACCGCCCACGCCACCATGGAAGAGGCCGAGGCCGAGGCCAAGAAGATGCTGGGCGTCTATACCGAGTTTGCCGAGAAATGGCTGGCCATCCCCGTATATCAGGGCGTGAAATCGGCCAACGAGCGTTTCGCCGGTGCCTTGAACACCTATTGCATCGAGGCCATGATGCAGGACGGCAAGGCATTGCAGGCAGGCACCTCGCACTTCCTGGGCCAGAACTTCGCCAAGGCTTTCGACGTGAAGTTCCTCAACAAGGAAAACAAGTTGGAGTATGTGTGGGCCACCTCGTGGGGCGTCTCCACCCGTTTGATGGGCGCCCTGATCATGTCGCATTCCGACGACGACGGATTGGTGCTGCCGCCCAAGATCGCCCCGATCCAAGTGGTTATCGTCCCCATCTACAAGAACGACGAGGAGAAGGCCCTGACCTTTGCCCGCTGCGAGGAGATGAAACAACAGCTGGTCAACGCCGGCCTTCGCGTGAAGTTCGACGATCGAGACACCCAGAAGCCCGGCTTCAAGTTCCATGAGTGGGAACTCAAGGGCGTGCCGGTCCGCTTGGTGGTTGGCCCCCGCGATGTGAGCAACAACACGGTTGAACTGGCCCGTCGCGACACCATGACCAAGGAGTCCGCTTCCTACGAGGGTATCGTTGGCCAGGTACTCGGCCTGATGGACGAGATCCAGGCGAACCTGTTCCAGAAAGCCCTCAAGTACCGCAACGACAACACCTTCGAAGTGAATACCTGGGACGAATTCAAGGCCCAGATCGAGAAGGGCGGCTTCGTACATGCCTTCTGGGACGGCACCACCGAGACGGAGCTGAAGATCAAGGAAGAGACCAAGGCCACCTTGCGTTTCATCCCGCTGGACGTGAAGGAAGAGGAAGGCGTGGATGTGTATTCGGGCAAGCCGGCCAAGATGAAGGTCTATTTCGCCAAGGCTTATTGATCCTTATTCCCAGATCGGAACGATGTTCGGCTGGGTATCGTCGAGCGGCACCTCGGGGTAGGTGCCGCTCGGATCTTTTTTGTACTTTAAGATCCCGTTGTTGAAGATGTTGATGTCGATCTGATGCTTGGCGAAGGCATACACGATGTTGGTGCCGTAATGGTAGATGTAGTGGAAGTTGGTCCAGAGATTCAAGGCGTCGACGGGTCCGTGGCTGTTGTAGCTGGTGTAGGTGAAGGTGATCGGGCATTTGCCTTCGAGCTTCACGCGCGCAGTGCCGAACACGTAATCTGTGCTCAGACGGTCGCATTGCACCTTGAGGTCAAGGTCACCGGAGCCTCCTGCCACATTCACATAGAGATGGTTGAGGAGGGTGTCTACCAAATGGGGAATGCTGTCGTGGCCTACAATCGTCAGGACGACGGGTTCGGGGACGCCGCAGAGCACGTCGCTACGGAGGTTTCCGTTGGAATTGAAGACGATCTCTCGGATGGCGTCGTAATAGAGGGTGACGCTGATCTCCGTGTCGTAGGGCCGTAGCCAGTTGAGGCGGTTCTCGTTGCGGATGATGACGGTGTCGTAGGAGACGAGTGTTCCCGTATCGTTTTTGTAGGTGGGATGCTCGACCAGGATCTTGTCGATGATGCTTTCGCCTGCTTTGACGACGTAAGTCCCTGCAGGATGGTTTGCGGTGGCATGCTGCAGTTGGATGTCGACATTGTCGTTGGCCATCACCACCCGAAACCGCTCGCTTACCGCGTCTGTCCTTAACGCTGGAAGGCCGTTGCTGAACGGGGTTTTGGCACAGGAACATAGCAACAGGCTAATGCAAGCCAGGAGGGCGTTTCTTATTCTTTGCATGGTTGTTCAGATAGTATTTTTGGTTGAACCGATAGCAGAGGCCGAGGCATAGGTAGTCGGCTCGAGCCAGGTGGGTGGTCAGGGAGAGGTTGGCGTAGACTTGGTCGAAAAGCCGGTATTGCAGGGCGATTTTCTCATAGATGGAGCCTTTGTCGAGGTTGGTGCCCAAACAATGGGGGAGGAGCACTTCGACGGGTTGGCCGTCATGGGTTGTGACTTGAGTGTTGTCGGGATTGAACAGGGGACGGGTCTGCCATGTGCCGTCTTTCTTGTTTCGAAAGTCCAAATGGACGCCGATCTCAAACAGGTAGGAAAGCCGGTCCATCGTCATCAGGTAACAGATGCCCAGGTTGGGCTTGATCAGCTGGTATTCCTTTATCCGGATGGTATGGTAGGTGGTAACGCCGGCGGTGTCGGTGGTTTGGCTGTTCATGTAGATGAATCCGTCCTCCACGAAGTGGTCGGGCAGGGCCTTGTCGGAGTTGTCTTTCACGACGCTGAGGCTGATGCCGGCGTGGCTGGAAGTGGTAAACTGGGCCAATGCCCGTACGGTGCCCTCGTAAACGCGGTAAGGCTCGTTCTTGCCAAAGGTTTGCGAGACGTCCTTGAGCCCCATGCCGAACTCCAGGTCGACGTTGAACCAGTTCTTTCCGTCGAACTCGAATTTGTAGTACTCGGGCCGCTTGGCATAGAGGGCGTTGGCACGGGGGTCGCGCAGGTAGTAGGCCAATCCCCAGGCGGCACTGAAGGTGTTCAGTCCGTAGTTGGGCGACTTGGTGGCGCCGTTCGAGAAGTGGGTGAGCCCCAGCGAGGCGACCGAGATGAGCTGGGGCGTGATCTCATGCCGGTATTCAAACGAGAGGTTGATGGCGCCGTTGAGGTGGGATCCGATGGAGAAATTGTAGGGGTTTTCGAGATGGTCGAAGCAGCGGGTCAGCCATGCCAATCCGGCGCCGAACTTGAAGGTGAACATCCAGGTGTCGTTGCGGTACAGCGGATAGTTGATGAAGGGATAGAGGGCGTAGACCTTCCCCAACTCGTCGAAACCGCCCAGTCGCGAATGGTAGAAGGTGGCTCCGATAAACGGGTAGTTGTAAAGGGTCTGCCATTCCTTCTTGCCGAAGGTGCTTTGATAGATCGAGGCTTCGAAGGCGGGGTAGTGGGCGTTGAAGCGTTCCATCTCGAAGTGGTGGTGGTAGAAGAAACCGAAATGCTCCCGGACCTCGACCACCAGGTTGTTGCTCGAGACCCAAGGATAGTCCTGCCCTTTGAGGTTGGCGCTGCACAGAAACAGCGTCAAGAACAAGAACATGATATGTGCGAAGATCCGCTTCATTCCAATATAAACTGCAAAAATAGGGTTTTTATTTTTGAAATGTGTATTTTTGCGCTCCAAAAGTGAACGAATATGGATCAACGACTGGAAGCATTCAAACGATTGCTCGACATCATGGACCGGGTGAGGGCGGGATGCCCCTGGGACAGCACGCAGACCATCGAAAGCCTGCGCCATCTGACCATCGAGGAAACCTATGAGCTGAGCGAGGCCATCCTCGCCGAAGATCTCAACGAGGTGAAGAAGGAACTGGGCGACCTGATGCTCCACTTGGTGTTCTATGCGAAGATCGGTTCCGAGAAAGGGGCGTTCGACATCACCGACGTGCTCAACGGCATCTGCGAGAAGATGATCGTGCGGCATCCGCACATCTTCGGAAGCGAACGGGTGGAGAACGCCGAGCAGGTGGAGCAGAATTGGGAGAAGATCAAACTTGAGAAGGAACACAACCGCAGTGTGTTGGGCGGTGTCCCGGCGGGGTTGCCCTCGCTGCTCAAGGCATACCGGATGCACCAAAAAACGGCTGGGGTGGGATTTCGGTGGCCCGATGCCGAAGCGGCCTGGAACAAGGTCGAGGAGGAGAAACGGGAACTGTTCGAGGAGTTGCGGAAGCCTGACAATCATGAGAACATTGAGGCCGAGTACGGCGACCTGCTCTTCGCTTTGGCGGCCTACGGCATCTATATCGGCGTCAATCCCGACGATGCGTTGGAGAAGACCGACCGTAAGTTCCGGCAACGCTTCAACTATTTGGAACAAAAAGCCAAGGAGCAAGGGAAGGGTGTGCAACACCTGTCGATAGAGGAGATGCTTGCCCTTTGGCAGGAGGCCAAATTGGGCAACGGAAACAAAAAAAGCGTTGCACAATAAAAAAAAGTGTATATTTGTAGGTTGAAAAAGAATCTAGGTAATATCAATCATTATTAACTAAAACATTCACTATGAAAAAAGTATCTTTACTCATTGCGATGATTGCCTTTGTATGTGGCAATGCTTTCGCTCAGTTGAGCTTCGATTTCAACGACGGCGTCGCCGGCGCTAAGATTGCTCAAACCTATGGTGATCCATGGAGCACCTGGAGCAACGCTCCTGGCGGTGCCGAGGATGGCGTCTTTGCTGAATTGAACGGCAATATGGTCGCTTATTTCACCTACGGGAACGACCAGATCCTTCGTCTTGGAAACCTCACCTCTGGTGTGTATGAGCTCACCTTTGACATGTACATCCCTAACGGCAAGGATGCTTACAACAACATTCTCCATGACTTTAATGGTACAGGAAACCAATGGTGCACCGAGGTTTACTACAATCACTCCTCCAATGGCACCTCCATCCAGGCTGGTGGTGTGACCACCAACTTTGAAGTGCCTTTTGATACTTGGTTTAATGTGAAGTATATGGTGGATCTCGACAACGATCAGGCTTCGTTCTTGATCAATGGTCAGGATGTCACTACGTGGACATTCAGCCTTCAGGCTGACGGCAACGCTGGTTTGCGTCAGCTCGCCGCCATGGACTTCTTCCCTCCGACCAGTAATTCCAAGTCGCAATATTACGTGGACAACCTGGAGGTGTCTCCTGTCGTTAACGAACAGGTGCTGATTCTCGAGCCTTTTGAGGAATATACGGTGGGTAACCATATCGCTACGGAAGGTGTTGAAGCCGGTCACGATTGGTGGACCACTTGGGGCAACGCTCCCGGTGGAGCTGAAGATGGTGTGGTTGCCGAGTATGGTGGCTCAAAGTGCGGCTATCTCACCTACGGCAACGACCAGGTGCTCCTGCTCGGCGACGAGGAGAACGGCGTCTATGACCTTGAGTTCGACATCCTTGTCCCCCAAGGCAAGAACGGCTACTTCAACATCCTTCACCACTTTGCTGGCTCCAACAGCAAATGGGCTTTGGAGAGCTATCTGCACATGAGTGGATCAGGAAACCACTCCCCTGGTACCTGCATGCTGAACGTCGCTGGACAAAACATCCAAGGTCCCACTGTGGTTTATGACGCCTGGATGCACTTCCGTCTGCATGTCAACACCGACATGGATGTTGCCGAGTATTATTACACCGCTCCTAACAGCGAGGAAGAACTCGTCTATACCTGGCAGTGGAGCTTGGATACGCAAGGCAATTATTATGGCAGAAAGATGGCTGCCATGGACTTCTTCCCGCCTCAGGATGCCGCCCATTCAGAGTACTATCTCGACAACTTCAGCTATACCAAGATCGGTGGCGCTTCCGCCCCGCATGTCGTGATCAACGAACAGGCTGTCAATGTGACCATGCGTCCTGACAACATGGACTTCGCTACGGTGACCATCAACAACGAAGGAAACTCCATCGCCGACTGGACGGGTTGGGTTGAATTTGGACAAGGCGCCCCCGGCAGCCAGACAGCACAACTCGCCCTCCACAACGGCAACAACGGCAGCCAGATCGGTTCTGACTCCGAGTTCGTCCGTGAGATGGGTGTGGCTTTTCGTCCGTCAGCCTATGCCGGCACCGCCATGGGTATGCAGATCAACAGCCTGAAATACTACATCAATCCTAGCTACACCTCGGCTGACGGTCACTACACCTTCCGTCTGTATGGACAGGGTGTGAACAACCAGCCGGGCACCATGCTTGCCCAGACCACCGTCAACACCTCCGCTTCCGATACTTGGATTGAGGGTACGTTCGACGCTCCGGTGTATCTGACCGGTCAGGTGATGTGGGCCACCGTGGAGGTGATGCAGGCCGGCGGCCAATATCCGCTGTCCATGGACGACGGTCACTATGGCGAGAACCAGGATGGCAACTGGCTGTCCACGAGCGGCAATGCATTCAGCCACTGCTACTCGGAAGGCAGCTTTGACGGCGCTTGGCAAATCACGGCCATGTGCAGTGGTACCTTGGTGCCCGCCACTTGGGTTTCCTTGGACAAGACGGAAGGCTCGATTATGGGCGGTCAATCCGAGACCCTGTATCTGACCCTCAACTCCATCAACCTCAACGATGGTGAGTTCACGGCCGACTTGATGCTCTACACCAACGACCCCGATGTCCCGTCAGTGACGATTCCGATCACGCTGACCATCGACCCGGACGATGTGGCTGAGGCCGATCAAAGCAAGATCGCTGTCTATCCGAATCCTGCTTCCAGCATCCTCGTCATCAAGGGTGAGAACCTCAACACGGTCGCCATTTACAATGTGGCCGGCCAGTTGGTGGGTATCGAGAAGTTGGGTGCCGTCGAGAACCGCATCAACCTGAACATGGGTTCCGGCGTGTACTTCTTCAGCATCTACGACAACGATGGCAACAACACCGTTCAGCGTGTGGTTGTCAGCAAATAATCCTGTTTGACAGGAAAAGTGAAAAAAGCCGCCCGGTGTGGGCGGCTTTTTTTATCTTTGCATCACATTGAAGTGATCGACCATGAGAGAATTGTTGATTCGAACGGCTTCGGGGGCGGTGCTGGTGGCAGTGATCGTTGCCTGCATCCTGGTTTCCCCTTGGACCTGTTGGGCGCTGGCCTTGTTCATCGTTGCTGTGGGCACCTTTGAGATGTGCCGATTGATGCATGCCGACCGGCCCGGGCAGCTGATCTTTGGAGAACTGATGGCGGTGGGCGCGTTTGCCTTTGTGTCGCTTGGGATGTTGAACGTGATGCCGCTGGGCGCTTTTTTGCTGCTGTTTCCGGCGATCCCCTTCCTGTTCGCCTTGTTCTCCACTACTACCGATTTCAAGACCGTGGCCACTTTCAGCTTCGGCTCCATTGCCCTGCTGAGCGTCCCCTGCACCTTGATGGTGTGGATGCGGGCGCTGCATAGCCCGAAGATGCTGCTGTTGGTGTTCGTCCTGCTTTGGGCCAACGACACCTTCGCCTACCTCACGGGGCGGCTGCTGGGCAAGCACAAGCTCTTTGAGCGCATCTCGCCTGGTAAGACCATCGAAGGAAGTGTGGGCGGTCTGATACTCACCCTGGTAGGCGTTGTGGTCTTCAGTCGTTTTGTGAGTTGGCTCCCGCTTAAGGTTGCCATCGGCATGGGGCTCATCGCCGTGTTGTTCGGCACTTTGGGCGATCTGTGTGAGTCGATGCTCAAACGCCAGGCGGGCGTGAAGGATTCAGGAAACCTGATCCCAGGCCATGGCGGCATCTTGGACCGTTTCGACTCGGTTTTGTTTGCCGTTCCTTTTGTTTTTGTATTTTTGCTGATGGTGTTATGAGACAGATTCACAAACGCATTCACGAGGAAGGCACCAAGGCCATTGCGATCAACCTGTTGGCCGTCACCCTGCTGGTGGTGGGCATGAACCTGTTGTGGCCGCATCAGACATGGTGGCATCTGCTGGTATATCTGTTCCTGCTGACGGAGACCGTCCTCATCGTCCGTTTTTTCCGGATTCCCATTCATCGTAAGACCACCCTTATGGCACATGCGGTGCTTTCGCCTGCCGATGGAGTGGTCGCCGCCAACGAGGTGGTGATGGAGGATGAGTACTTCCATGAGGAACGTCGCCAGATTTCCATTTTCATGTCAATCTACAACGTCCACGTCAACTTCTTCCCCTTCGATGGGGTGGTCACCTATTATAAATACCATCCAGGCAAGTTTCTGGTCGCATTCAAGCCCAAGTCGTCCACCGACAATGAGCATAACTCCATTGTCATCAGGGACCCCGAAGGGCGGGAGGTACTGGTGCGGCAAATTGCTGGTTTTGTGGCACGTCGTATCGTGTGTGACCTGGAGCCTGGAGAACCTTCCATCGCCGGTGAAGAGTTCGGCATGATCCGCTTCGGGTCGCGGGTCGATGTGTTCCTGCCCCTTGACGCCCAGGTGGACGTGCATATCGGACAAACGGTACGGGCCAAGACGACGGTGCTGGGGGAGTTTAGAGTTCAGAGTTTAGAGGTTACCCCGTAGGGGTTTGATCTCGTTAGGGCTTTAGAGCAATTCTTTTATTTCAAGGAGTGTGCGAACTTCGTAGGTACGGGCTCCCTCGGTGGGCGTTCCGCTGGGATTGAAAAATATCGTGTCGATACCGGCGGCACGGGCGCCGTCGATGTCAACCGCCATTTCGTCGCCAATCATCAAACTCTCCTCGGCGGTGGCGCCGGCTTTCTTTAGGGCATAATGGAAAATCTCGGGGTTGGGCTTTTTGACGCCGACTTCCTCCGAGACGGTGCGGGTCTCGAAATAGGGCTCCAATCCGGCACCGCCCAGTTTGGTCTGCTGCACCTCCTGGAAGCCGTTGGTGATCAGATGGAGGTGGTATTTCGGCTTCAGGTATTCCAACAGTTCCAGGGTGCCCGGCACCAGCCGTACGATGCGGGGCGACCAATAGACGTAGTCTTCGCTCAACCGGTCGGCGAGTTCGGTGTCGTGGATGCCGTAGTGTTCCAAGGGCTTCAGGAAGCGGGTGCGGTTGAGGTCGGCCTTGGTGATCTGGTCGGCCCGGTACAGCTCCCAGAGTTTTTCGTTCAGCGGATGATACACCTCGTGGAATTCGTGTGCCGAAGGGATGCCCAGCGCTTTCAGGTGGTATTTTTCGTAGATTTTTTCAAAAGCCACCTCGGCGGCGGCATCGAAGTCCCATAAGGTCCGGTCCAGGTCGAAGAAGAGATGGCGGTAGGTTTTCTGCCGCCGCCGTGTCGGCTCCTGAAGCTGTTTTAGCATCTGCCGTTGCCACTCAAACAGGGCCACGGCGGCGGCGTGGCTGACGTTGAGCGAGCGGGTGGGGCCGGGTACGGGGATGTACACCACCAGGTCACACTGCTGGAGCAATTCCTCGCGGATGCCGTGGCGTTCGCTGCCCACGATGAAGGCGACGTCTTCGGGAAGGGGCGCGTCGTAGAGGCAGGTGGCGTTGTCGGCCGTCTCGATGGCGACCAGGGTCTTGCCTGCAGGAACGATCTTGCGTAGGTCGGTCTCCTCGGAGAAATACCAACGGATGTTGTCGCGGCTGGAGGCGGCGGCGCGTCGTACCTTGCCCATCCGATGGTCGGCGTCGCTGCCCAGGAAACACATCTCGGTGGCGCCGATGTTGTCGGCCAAACGGATCAGGGCACCCAGGTTGTCGGGCGTCATCAGTTGGTCGGCGAGGATCATGGGGCGCGGAAGCCTTTGGTACAAGGTTTCGGTGGGGATGCGCTCAAAGAGGTCGTTGGACTTGATATAGGACATGGATGTTATTCTTGTTGGAGGAGTGAGGTGTCGGTGAGGGTGTTGAGGAAGGCCTTCAGTTGGGCCTTCTCCTGATCGGTGAGTTGCACGCCACCCTGCATCACATGGTGCATCAAGGGGCTGATCTGCTCGGAGTACTGAACGCCTTCGGAATAGAAGTCGATGACCTCGTCGAGGGTGTGGAACCGTCCGTCGTGCATGTAGGGGGGCGTGAGGGCGATGTTGCGTAGGGTGGGGGCCTTGAAGTCACCGTGGTAGGCGGCGTCGAGGCCGTTGTTGTAACGCAGGTGGGTGGTAAACAGGGCGTTGGCTCCGCCCCCGTGGCAGTGGAAGCAGTCGGCCCCCTCCTCGGTGACAAACAGCCGGTAACCGTTCAACTCGTCTTGGGTGAGTTGTTCTTGTCCACGCAGGTAGCGGTCGAACTTGCTGTCGCAGAAGACGAGGCTGCGTACATATTGGGCGATGGACTTCTGAACGAGGCCGAAGTGAAGTTCGTTTGTGCCAAAAGCCTTCTTGAAAAGGTCGCAGTATCCCTCGTCGGCTTGCAGTCGCTGGACGATATCGGTGGTGTCGGCATGGATCTCGGTGGGGTCGGTGTAGGCCAGGTAGACCATGTCTTCGAGGGTGGCGACGGTACCTTCCCAGCCCAGCCCGGTAGTGTTCCAGGCCAGGTTGATCAACGGGAGCATGGCGTGTTGGGTGCCGAGAAAGGCCGGGGTGGCTTCAGGACCGTATTCAAAGCTGTGCTCGGGATGGTGACAGGAGGCGCAGCAAGGGGTGCGTTGGGCGGTGAGCGGGGAGAGATGGGCGTCGAAGAACAGCTTTTCCCCGAGGGCAACACCTTCTTCGGTCATGGGGTTGTCGGAAGGGATGTTGTTGGCGATGGGGAAATACAAAGGCGTCGGCAACGCGTAGGGTGTGGGACGGTATCCGTTCTCCTCGTGGGGCTGGCAGGCACAGCATGTCCATGCCATCATCAGTAGCGCCGTCCAGGTAGCGATGCGTCTCATGGGCGTTCCTGGGTGTTTTTGGCGTTGAAGGTTTCCTTAAGGTGCTTCCAGGTCATGAAGTGGGGCTGGGGGGCTGCTTTTTTCATGATCCGAAGGCTTCGCTCCGAGAGGGAAGGGGTTGCCTCGATTGGGTGGAAGCTGAACACGTCGGCGCCGTTTTCCTTGAGCTTGGCTTGGGCGGCTTGGTTTTGCATGATGGCACTGCCGTCGGTGCCAAAGTCGTAGACATGGGGGCTGCGGAACCAGTTGTCGATGGTCATGAGCAGCTGGGCTTCGGCGTGTTGTCCTGCCGACAGGGTGAGGTCGGCGGGAAGGGTGACGCTGAAGTGGTTGGGATAGAACTCGGTGAGGCTTTCGTTTTGGCCGATACCGAGGTGGATGTTAAGCGGGACGCGTCGGCCCTCGGCGTCTTGCCATTTGCCGTTGAGTTTCATGTAGTGGTAGCCGCCGCCCAGGAGGTCGGGCCAAAACATGTTCGATTCAGGTGGGTTCGGGAAGCGACCGGTACGGTTGTCGGCCTCGTCGAGGCCGAAGGTGAAACGCAACGCCCGGTAGTGGCCTGTCGGTAGCGGCTGGGAACGAAGCGTTTGGGTCTCCGACAGCTGGGTGTCGATGTAATAGGGTTGGTCCCCTTCGCCGAAGGCGATCCACTCCCCCTGTTCATTCTGAAGTTCCAATCGGGAGAGGAACCATTGGATTTCGGTGACCAGGAAGGGGTTGCCCGCCTCGTTGACATAACGCAGGGTGTCGCAAACCAAGGGACCGCCGTTGACGGCGTATCCGACGTGAAGGTCGAGCACACCGGGGTCGTCGGATTTGCGACAGGCGTTGAACAGGGCGAGACAGGCAAGCATCATCCAAAGCGTTGGTTTCATCGAAGGAGGATTTGTTTCGCAAAGATAGCGGTTTTTCTGAGGATATGGTTATCTTTGCAGCAAAATTCGTGCTAAGATGACCAACGTGAACATTGGAGACAAAGTGAACTTCCTCAACGCCACGGGCGGCGGGAAGGTGACCAAAATCATCGATTCGAGAATGGTGATGGTAGAGATCGAAGACGGTTTTGAGGTGCCCTGCATGATCTCCGACCTGGTGCTGGACTACCGTTCCCAGCCCTCGCGGCAGCAGCAGATCGTGGATACCGTGCAGCAGGAGATCCAAGAAAAACAGCTGCTCCAACAGCAACAGCAGGAAGACGCCCGTCATGGCGGCCTTCGCCGCTTTGCCAAGGAGGCGGAGAAAGAAGGCGCTTACCTCGCCTTCGTGCCCCACGAACAGCAATGGCTGCTGACGGGCGCCCTGGACGTGATGCTGGTGAACCACACCCCTTACGAGATGCTCTATACCTTCACCATCCGTGAAGCGGACCGCTATGTCAATGTCGATTACGGACAGCTTGAGAAGTATGAGAAGGTGGTGGTGGAGACCATCTCGCGCGAGGACCTGGAGTATTGGTGCACGGGCATCGTGCAGGCCCTCTTTACGGCGGAGTCGTCCGACACGATGTTGCTGCCGCTGAACGCGCCTTTCTCGATCCGCGCCAACCGTTTCTTCAAGGAGGGAAGCTATCAGGCTTCCGGCGTGCTGGGTGAGAAGGCGGTGATGGTCTGCCTCTCGGAGTTGGTGGCACTCAAACATGGCGACGGCGACTTCAATCGAATCATGAAAGAAGGCATCGGCGCCCAGGCGCCGAAGAAGGACCTGGTGATGAAAGAGGCCCCCATCGACAAGCACCGCACCGCTCCTGGCGAGGCTACCGTCGACCTCCACATCGGTGAGCTGGTGGACAACATCATGGGCTTGTCGAGCCACGACATGTTCAAGCTTCAGATGGATTATTTCAAGAAGATGCTCGACAGCGCCATCGCCGCGGAATATACCAAGGTGACCTTCATCCATGGGGTGGGCAACGGAGTGCTGAAGAATGCCATCATCGAGGAACTCAAGCATTACAAAAACGTCGAGAACCGCATGGCTTCCATCGCCAAATTCGGGGTGGGAGCGATCGACGTGGTGATTAAGGATAAAGAAAAATAACGATTGCACCCCGTAGGGGAGCCCTGTCGGTAGCACCCCGTAGGGGAGCCCTGTCGGTTGCCAGGGGTGTCCAAACCCCTGGAAAAAATGAAAATAAATATGAAAACATCCCATCTGTTGGTTGCCATGATCTTCGTATGTTGCCTGTCGTCCTGCAACGGCCGGCAGGATCCCTTGTTGGGTCGTTGGTCGGTAGAGAAGGTGAATGTGGAATTCAACGAAGACCGGGCCACTCCGGAGATGGTGCGTCAGGTGGGTGCGTTGGAAAAGGACAACCTGTTGCAAATCGACGCGGATTCGCTCTTGACCCTCGTTTCGGACGGTGACACCCTGCAGGGAGTGTGCTCGTTGCGAGGGGGACAGCTCTTTCTGGACGGGAAGCCCTTGGGTACCTTTAGACAGGGCCGTATCCGCACGGTGGCCACCACGCCGTTGGGAACGGTGGAGGTGCTTTACCGAAAAGAGCGATGAGGCCGCTTTTTCCTTGGGTCGTGCCTTGTTCAAGAGGAAAAAGACGGGAAAAGTAGCGGTATAAATAAAGCCAATCAATTGAAATTCAACTGATTGGCTTTAATTATTTGTGAACCCGCAGGGAATCGAACCCTGATCGAAGGAACCGGAATCCTTTATTCTATCCATTAAACTACAGGTCCAGGCGCTTTCGCGCTGCAAAAATACGGATTTTATTGGATTGTTATTGAAGAATTGCTAATTTTGTCCTTCAACCAATAAAAAATTTGCCATGAAAAAAGTATTGACCTTGCTGGTGCTGGCGCTTGTGTTTTGCCAGTGTATGACTACCAACGAAAAACGACCCCCGACGCCCCGTGACCAGTATCCGGAGAAATTCGCTCAAGACTATATCATTCAAAGTGCGAAAAGGCTGGTGGAATATGTGCCTGATCATGAATTCGACCCTTCCATAAAACCGGCTTTCGGTGAACAGTACTTCAGCTTGCTCCAAGAGGCTTGGGCTGTTCCGGTCGTTAACATCAGTGGCATCGGCGATGATGAGTGGCTGTATTACTTCCTTTCCGGGAACGGGGGTGACGAAAACGCTGACCATACCAAGACCATTCTTGAGGCGTTGCCCATGGACGACTGGAACGCCTATGTCAAGATGGACTATCTTGGGAGCGAGCATGACATCGTGATGCACTTTGAGGATGGCGACTGGAGAATCAGTAACTTTGACGGCACCAACGACGAGCTTATTCGCTATATCAGGACACAACGCGAGAATCTCCGGTCTATCGACTGGGATTCGCTCACGGCTGAGTTGATCGACGAAGAGAAAGACTTTATGACCGAAGACGAGATCCTTGCATGGATCAGCGACTTCAGGTCAAGGGTGGATGCCTATTTTGTCAAGTATCCTGACAACTAATCAGCCTTGCTGTTTCAGGTGTTCCACAAAGGTGTCGATGCGTTGCATCTCGCTGGCAATGGCGATTTTTTGCGGACAATGCGACTCGCACTGATGGCAGCCGATGCAGTGGCTGGCTTGACGTTCGTAGGGCAGTTTTTCGTCGTAGCCTAGCAGGAAGGCGCGGCGGTTGCGGCGGTACTCCTCGGCGTCGGGATTGCCGGCGGGCATCTTCCCTTCGGTGATACAGTCGTTGTAATGGGCGAAGATTGCCGGGATGTTCAGCCCGTAGGGGCAGGGCATGCAGTAGTTGCACGCCGTGCAAGGCACGGTCTTGAGTTCGACGAACTCCTCGGCCACCTTCATCAGGAACTCATGTTCCTCATCGGTGATGGGACGCAAGGGAGAATAGGTCGCCACGTTCTCCACGAGGTGTTCCATGTAAGTCATGCCGCTGAGCACCACCAGGACGCCTTCGGGCGTGCCGGCAAAGCGGAAGGCCCAACGTGCCACGGGCGTCTCGGGCTCGCGTTCCTGCATCTGCTTGACGATGAAGTCGGGCTGTTTGGCCAGACGGCCGCCGAGCAAGGGCTCCATGATCACCACGGGGATGCCACGACGGTGCAGCTCCTCGTAGAGGTAGTTCGCATTGACGTTGTCAGGGTCGATGCGGCTGGCGTAGTTCCAGTCGGCATAGTTCATCTGGATCTGGACGAAGTCCCAGTGATAGCGGCCTTCGTCGTGCCATTGCATCATGGTGTCGAACAGCTTGACGTCGCCATGGAAGGAGAAACCCAGGTTGCGGATCCGTCCCAGTTTCTTCTGCTCAACGAGCCAGTCGAGGACGCCGTTATCCATGAAACGGGTGTTGAACAGTTGCATGCAATCCATGTTGTCGTTCGATCCGCCGATGCTATGCATGAGCAGGTAATCTACGTATTCGGTACGAAGCTTCTGCAGTGAGTTCTCGAACATCGCCTTGGAGGCCTCTGCCGTCCAGGTTGCAGGGCTGAAGTTGGACAGCTTGGTGGCGATAAAGTAGCTGTTTCTAGGATGTCTCGACAAGGCGATCCCGGTGGCGTCTTCCGAGTTGCCTCGGGTGTAGACCGGGGCGGTGTCGAAGTAGTTGACGCCATGCTCCAGGGCATAGTCGATCTCTTGGTTGACCATCTCCTGGTCGACACGGGCGTTGGGGTCTTTGCGCATGTCGGCCCCGTTTTCGATGGGGAGACGCATCATGCCATAGCCCAACAGGGAGACACGGTCGCCTGAGTTCGGGTTGACGCGGTAGGTCATCTCGCCTTGGCCATCGGTGACGTTTTGGGGAATGATATTGGGTTTATCGTTTGATTTACAGGCGGATAACACCACCGAGGTGGCCACGGCGGCACCGCCCATTCTCTTTATGAATTCTCTTCTTTTCATCGGTCTTCTGTATTCTGACTTCTAATCACAATGGTGCATCACATTGCCTTCCACGTAGATGGCACTGAACGGCCGGGCGGGGCACAGGTTTTCACAAGCGCCGCAGCCGATGCATTTGTTGGTATCGACAGCGGGGATCATCACGGTGTTGCCGTTGTGGTTGTATTCCACCATCTGGATGGCACCGGTAGGACAGTGGCGGGCACAGTTGCCGCAGCTGACACCGTCGGTGAGGACCACGCAGTTTTCTTTTACCCATACGGCATGGCCGACATGGATGGCGGTCTTCTCTTCCTTGGTGATGGGTTGGATGGCGCCCGTAGGACACACCTGGCTGCACCGGGTGCACTCCGGACGGCAGTAGCCTTTTTCGTACGACATGATGGGCTGCATGAAGTGCATCAGGTCGGTGGAGGGACGCAACACGTGGTTGGGACAGGCCGACACACAGAGTTGGCAGGCCGTGCAATGCTGCTGCATGCGCCTGGCCGAGACGGAGCCCGGAGGGGTGATGGGATGCTCCCGTTTCGGGGCCTGCTTGTCTTCGATGACGGCGAGGCCACCGTCCACTTTCATTTCGGCTTGGGCCATGGCAGCGGTGCCCGTTGCCAGTGCGGCGCCTACAAGGAACGAACGCCGTCCCGCATCGGGAACGGTTTCGGCGGTTTCGGATTTCGATGCCGTTTTCTTGGCGGTATAGTGCAGGGCGTCGAACTTGCACTGTGCCGTGCAGTCGCCACAGACCACGCAACGGGAGTAGTCGATCTTGCCGGCTTTGGCGTCGATGGCGCGGGCCTTGCAGTTCTTTTCGCAGAGGCCGCAATGCTTGCATTTTTCTTCGTCGAATCGTACACGGAACAGCGAGAATCGGGAGAAGAAGCTGAGGAGGGTGCCCACCGGACAGATCGCGTTGCAATAGGCACGTCCATAGAGGAAGGCCAGCACGCCGAGGATGAGCATGACTACCCAGGCGATGATTGAGACCGTGATGTTACGCAGGTAGAAGCTGGTGACGATGCGTCCGTAGTTGCCGTAGGGATCGAGCAGCGTAATGATCGGTGCAAAACCGATGACGAGGCAGACGATGAAGACCGCCAACACCGTGTAACGCAGCCATTTGTGCTCTTTTACATAGCTGAAGCGGTTTTTCTTGAACTTGCCGCCAAGCCAGCTGTAGATGTCTTGCATGATGCCCAAGGGACAAATCACGCTGCAGTAGATCCTGCCGAAAAGCAACGCCACGACAAGGATGGCGGCCACCACAACAAAAGCCAGGGAGAGCACAGCCGGCAGGAATTGGATCCTGGCCGTCCATCCCACCCATGGGTCGATGCCGTAGCCAACCCCTACAAAGAGCAGGGTGATCAGTAGGATCATGATGACGGCCAAGGTGATACGTAGTTTTCGTAACATAAGTTGTAGTTTTATTGGATGATGATTTTCTTGACAGTTTGATGGATGCCCGTTCCCAATTGGATAAGATAGATGCCGGGCTTCAGCGAAGTGGGATCGACACGTTGTCCTGCGAGGTTGTAGACGATGGCTTTCGAGAGGTCGGTCGGTGTGTTGTCGAAGGGGAGCTCGTCCACCAGGTCGACGTCGATGAAAGGCGTATAGGTGACTAGGCCGAAGGCGGCGTTGTCGGGTTGGTGGAAGATATGCTGCTCGATCTCCTGCTGGTTGGAGGTGCCCCAGTTGTTGCCCACGGCAGTGATGTCGCAAGTGGCGTTGTTATAGAGGTCATATACTGCCCCTCCGTTGCCGTTGCTGTGGAGAACGTTGTTGCCCCAGTCGTCTTCGGTGCCGAGGTCGGTGCTGTGGAGGTTGATGGCGGTGATGCCCCAGAGGTTGCCCGTGATAGTGTTGCCGCGCAAGACAGCCTTGCAGTTGGTGGAAGTGCCGTAGATGGAGATGCCGCTGCCCCCGTTCATCGGGTTGGTCTCTTGGTCGTTGTTGGTGAACTGGTTGTCCACGATGGTCGAAGCGATGGTCTGCCCCTGCTGGTTGTAGCCGTAGCGTCCCTTGACGATGCTGTTGCCTTGCAGCAGCACCTTGGTGTCGCCCACGCCCATCAGGTCGGCCACGGAGATGCCGCCTACGTGCGAGGTGGCGTAAGTGCCGTCGATGACGTTGTTGATGATGAGGATGCTGTCGGCGCCGCCCGGTCCGAGGTTGATCTGTGGATTGGTGGATTGGTTCGAGTTGCTGTCGAAGGTGCAGTTCCGGATGATGGGCGAGCTCTGTCCGTTGGCAGGGGAGGCGATGGCGGGTCCGTCGTTCAGCAGGAAGTAGCAGTTTTCGATGAGGGGATTGCTGTTAAAGATGTTGATGACGGAGCTGCAGTTGTCTTGGGTGAAATATACGAATTTGACATCGCTGAAAGTGACGTTCGATTCCACGATTTGGATACCGCCTCCATCGGAGAGGTAGAGGTTGCGAAAATCGCATCCTTGGGCGTTCTCCAGTCGGATGCCGTAGTGTTGGGAGGTGGTCCCGTAGATCTTCACGCGTTGGGTGTTGGTGCAGTTCAGGAAGCCTTGGAGGGTGAGCAGGGCGCCGGGGATGTCGATCCGAGACACTTGATTGTCGATGGTCAACCCATCGGTACCGGCGATGGTCAGGTCGGCGTTGATGCGAAACACCCCATCGCCTTGGGCGGTGACGACCCCGCCCGATACATCGACCAAGTCGGGGAGGGTGTAGGTGGTTCCGTTGCCCGGACTGGTCCATTGGGCGTGTGAAAATGATGTCAATCCAATGATTAACAGGAGCATGGGTAAAAATCTTTTCATGATGTTGGGTTTAAAATGCAAAGTTGGATATTTTTTTTGGATTATGCAAATCATGTTTCGCTGGGAACGATGACCACCTGGCTGCTGGAAAGGTTACCTTCCTGCTCCACCCGGATCTGGACGGGGATGCGCTCCTTCAGCTCTTCCACATGACTGATGATGCCGACGTGCCGTCCTGCCTTGTTATGGAGGGAACGAAGGGTGTTGACGGCATGTTGCAGGGGCTCGCCGCTCAGGGTCCCGAACCCCTCGTCGATGAACAAGGTGTCCACCGCCAGCCGTTGTCCGATGTCGCTCAGCGCCAAGGCCAGCGACAAGGACACCAGAAAGCTCTCGCCGCCGGAGATGGTGCTGGCGGCCCTGCTGGCATAGCCTTGGTAGGCGTCTTCGATGGAGATGACGAAGGTGCCCGGTGTCACCCTGAGGGTGTAACGGTCGGTCAGCGTACGCATGTAGCCGTTGGCGGAGTGGATGAGGCTGGAGAGCACGTAGCTCTGGGCAATCTTTCGGAACTTGTTGCCCGTTTTGTCGCCGATGAGCTGGTTCATTCGCTCCCATTGCAGGTAGACCTTGTGCTTCTGCTCGGCTTCCTCGAGGAGTTTCCCCAACCGCTGTTTGTTCTGCGCATCGGTCTTCAGCGCTTCGTTCAGGGCGCCTCGTTTCTCGGCGATTCCGGTCAGGGTCTCTTCGGTGGCCGTGATGCGCGATGGTAGCGCCTCGGCAGTGTCTTCTTCGTTTAGTTCGGGTTGGGCCTGCCGGTGGGCTTCCAGCTTTCTGGCGGCTTCTTCTTTGAGGGCTTGTGCTGTCAGGATCTTGTCCTTGACCTCGTTCAGCGACGTGTTGATGGCACCCATCGTCTGCGAAGAATAGCGATCCAATGCAACCAGTCGCTCCACGTCATAGTCTGGATGGTCGTCCAAGAAAGCCTGCAACAGCTTGCCGTTTTCTTGGATTGCGGCAGTCGCCTGTTCCAATTGTCCTTGGGCCGCAGCCGTGTTGCGTTGCACTTCGGCGGCTTTTTTCGACAAGTCGGGACAGGGTACTGGGGCCGGGGCTGCCAGCGGCCTCCACGCAGGTTGTTGCAGCAACAGGTCATCCACCACCGCTTGGGTCATCCTGCAGGTTTCGGTCACTCTTGAAAGCTGCAGTTCGATTTTTTGTCGCTGTTGAAGCTGCTTCTGATAGGCTTCCATCTGCTGCTCCAATGCCTTGATCTGGTTCTCAAGATCCCTCAAGTCGGCCTCGTTCTTCGTGTTTAACGATTCCAAGGCCTTGGGGGTGTTTTCATCGATGTTCTCGAGGCCGCAAGCCTGGCAACCGGCAATGACTTTCTGTGCGGCTTGGGTTACGGAGCGGTCTTTCTCCAAGGCTTCCTGGGCGGCCTGGTGGTTCTTTGTGGCGGTCTCGATCCAGGCATCCAGTATGTTTTTCCGTTCCACCAAGCGGTTGTACGCCGATTCTGCCTGCGTAAAGGCCTCGCTCAGTTGCCCGACGAGTTGGTCGAGCGCTTCTTCATGGGGAAGTTCGCTTGTGATCGTTTGACGGCATACGGGGCAGGTCTCACCTACGTGTAATCGCTGACGCATGGCTTTGGCAAACTTGTCGATGGTGTCGCGTTGCTGGTCGAGCACTTCCTTGCAGGCTTCCTTTTTTACTTCGGCTTCCTTGATCAGAGGGTCCAACGCAGTTCTTTCGGCCTTCTTGGACTCGATTTCCTTCCGGTCCGCTGCTAGTTTCTTCTCGTTCTCCGACCGCTGGGCCTTGGCCGACTTGTGCAAGCCGATCCATTCATTCACTGTTTTGAGGTTTTGTTTCAGCTCCTTGGCATGGTCGAGTTGTGTGCGCAACGCCTTCAGTCGGGTGGCGTTTTCGATCTCTTTTTGTTCGTCTGCCTGGGGTAGGTCGTCGCATGCTTTCCTCAAGGATTGTTTTTCCTGTTCCGCCGCGGCCAACCCCTTGAGTACCTCTGTAAAGGCGGTCTTCAGTTCGGACAGGGTTTCCTTTTGCTTGGCGACCTCGCGCGTAGCCTTGTCTTTCGCCGACAGCCAGTTTCGGGCGTCGATGGTCTCGTTCCATTGCCGAACCAGCGTTTCCTTGGACTTGAACGCGTCGCTGTTGCGCTCCTTGCACATTTCGTCGTATGCTTTTGCGGTGGAGGCGGCCTCCTTGCTGTTTTGCGCATCGGTCTCGATCCACTTCAGCTTCGCCTTGTCTTCGTCGAATTGTTTCTTGAGGGCGGCCTGCTGTTGTTCCAATGCCTTGATTTCGTTTTCCTTGCCCACGATCTCTTCTTCGGAGAGGCTGGGTGTCTCTTTGACCAGGTGTTGCGCATTTTCCCAGGCCTGTTTCTTCTCCGAAGTGCGTTCAAAGACCTTGGCGCCGATTTTGGAATAGATGTCGACGCCGGTGATTTTCTCCAGAATCCTGGCCTTTTCCTCGTCTTTGCTGTTCAGGAAGCGGGTGAATTCTCCTTGGGCAAGCAGGGTCGTTCGGCAGAACTGGTCGAAATCGAGTCCGATGGCGGTTTTGATCTCCTCACGGATGTCGGCGTCTTTACGGAGGGGAGGGAGCTGTGGGTTGTCAAGGTTTTTCCATTCCCATTCCTTGGCTTGCAGCTTCCCTTGGGGCTTTTTATAGGCACGGGCAATGGACCAGGTGGCCAGATAATGGATGCCGTTGCTTCCGGTGAACGTCAACGATACGAAAGCCTCGCCTGTGTTTTTGCGCATGAGCTGTCGCGGGTCGTCTGTCTTCACGCTGTGGTCACCGTCTTGGGTGTCGCCTTCCATTTTGGTCTCTTTGAGCCTCGGGGTGTCGGCATAGAGGGCGAGGCAGATGGCATCCAGGATGGTGGACTTCCCCGCACCGGTCTTTCCGGTGATCAGGAACACCTCGCTGTCGGCCAGGGGACGCGCCTCGAAATCAATGACGGCGTCAATGATGGATGCGATGTTGTGTATGGTGAGTTTCTGGATTCTCATGATGCTTTCCTCCGTCTATTTCCGAGCGTCTTCCTGTACCGCTTCCAAGGCTTCTTTGAATACCGCTTCCAGTTCCTGGTCGCAGTCGAGGCCGCTGTCTTCGAGATAATGTTTCACGATTTCGATGGGATCCGAGGCTTGGAATTCCTGCACGGTCAAAACCTTGGCCTCGGCTTGCCCCGACTCCTTGCGTTGCACGTTGAAGCAACAGAATCGGCATTGCTTTCCTTGGGTCAGACCCTCCGCCTCAGCGGAGGCTTCGGCGGGCAGAAAGCCGTCGACTGCCACGTTGAGGCGGATGTAGGCCGGGAGGTCGTCGGGGTAGTCCCGAAGGAGACCTTTGGCATCTTCCCATGAGGCAAATCCCGTGGTGGGCAGGGTTACCAGGGGATGCGGGTTGTCGATCTCGATCGTGGTCACCTTGGGCGGGTCGCCGTGTTTTTCGATCTCCACCATGCTGACCGAATGGGGGTAGCATTCATCAAAGCTGACCGGAAGCGGACTGCCGCTATAGCGCACGTTGTGTTTCCCGCTGTGCACGAACTGGGCATGGTGGATGTGTCCGAGGGCCAGGTAGTCGTAGCCTTCGCCCAAGGCGTCGAGCTTGAGGGCGTCGATCCCTCCGACGATGGTTTCGGTGGCGTGTTCGTGCCCCGTAAAGTCGCATCCAAGGACGGTGGTGTGGGCCATCATGACTACAGGCAGGTTCTCGTGGTTCCGCTCAGCGACGCGGTCGAGCAGGAGTTGGAAAAAGCCCTCGGGGAGACTGCGCTCGTGGCAGTAGGGGACTGCAACCACATAGCCGGCCCCAGGCACTTCGATGATATGCTCGTCGGGGTGCTCCTTGTCGAGGTTGCCGAGGGTATGGACGTTCAAGGCCCGCCAGGGGGTGCGGAAGATATCGTGCTTGGTTCCGCTGTCGTGGTTTCCGGCGGTCACCACGATGGTCATGCCGGGTTGGGCCTCGTGCATCTTGGCCAAGGCGTTGACCCATTGGGTCTGGATGGCAGCCGAAGGTTGGGACGTGTGAAAGACATCGCCGCACAATAGGAAGACATCGGGCTTGTTCTCGCTGACGATGCGGCTCATCTGCGCCAACAGGGCCGTTTGTTCCTCGGTCCGGTCGAAGCCATGAAGGGTGTGGCCAAGGTGCCAGTCGCTGGTGTGTAGGATCTTCAATGCAGTGTTTTTTTTGGAGTGGTTGTTCCGATAGGCAAAGATAAGGCTTTCCGCCGGTAATGCAAAGAAAAAAAGGTAAACTTTCGGGAAGCCAAAAAATAAAAAAATCGGTGTAATCAATTGAATATCAAAAGATTACACCGATAGTTCAGTGGAGATGGAGGGAGTCGAACCCTCGTCCAAACAAGGAACCCCCAAGGTTTCTACATGCTTATTCCGCTGTTGGTTTTCGTGCCAGGCAAGGGAACGGACGCCCTAAACCGGACCTTATCTCCTAAATCTCATCCGCGCGTCGGAGCACCGTGCGAACTATCCCGAAATTGATTAGCACCCCGTGCTCAGGCCGGAATCAGGCATCTCCACCTGCGGGATGTTTCGTCCACCCACCTTGTGGGCGGATTAAGCCAGTAATCTACTATACTTCGATTAGGCAGCGAAAGCGTAGTTATTTTCGCCAATTACTTTTTTGCAGTTAAGATTTACGAGCGTCGCTGCGAGGCTCGGCATGCTTCCGTGACAATTCATCTTGCTGTCAAAACCGGTCACCCCCAATACGTGGAAAGTTGAAAACGGAAAACGGAACGCTTCTGCTTTCAAAGAACACGATGCAAAAGTACAGCAAATATCGTTCCACCGCAAGTGTTTTGACGAAAAACGGAAAACGGAGCACGGAAAGTGCCGGTTTCCCGCCTTCCGTTTACTTCAGCGGGTTCCCGAAGTGGATGACATCGTCTTTGGTGATGGTGGTGCCACAGAGGATGACCAGGCGTTCCACGATGTTGTGCAGCTCGCGGATGTTGCCGGTCCATTGGTATTGCTTGAGTTCTTCCATGGCCTCGTCGGTGAAGGTGGGCATTGCCTGGCCCATGTTTTGTGCGATGGTGCCGACAAAGCTTTGCACCAACAGCGGGATGTCGTCCTTGCGCTCACGGAGGGGCGGCACGTGGATGACGATGACGCTGAGGCGGTGGTAGAGGTCCTCGCGGAAGGTGTTCTCGTCGATCATCTTGCGCAGGTCCTTGTTGGTGGCGGCGATGATGCGCACATCGACGTCGATCTCTTTCTCGCCGCCGACTCGGACGATCTTGTTTTCCTGTAGGGCGCGCAGCACCTTGGCCTGGGCGGCGAGGCTCATGTCGCCGATCTCATCGAGGAAGAGGGTGCCACCGTTGGCCAGCTCAAAGTCGCCTTTCTTCTGCTTGATGGCGGAGGTGAAGGAGCCTTTTTCATGGCCGAAGAGTTGGCTTTCGATGAGCTCCGCGGGGATGGCGGCGCAGTTGACCTCGATGAAGGGGCCGTAGCTTCGGGCGCTCAGCTCGTGCAGCTGACGGGCCACCAGTTCCTTGCCGGTGCCGTTCTCGCCGGTGATGAGCACCCTGGCGCCGGTAGGCGCCACCTTCTCGATCATGTCACGCACCTCCATCATCGGTGCCGAGACGCCGACCATCTCGTTCTGTTTGGTGACCGCCTTCTTCAAGGCTTTGTTCTCGGTGCTCAGCCGTTGCTTGTCGAGGGCATTCCGGACCGCGACGAGCAGCCGGTTCAGATCGGGCGGCTTCGAGATGAAGTCGAAGGCGCCTTTCTTCATGGCGTCGGCGACTTCGTTCTGGGTGCTGTTGCCGGAGATCATGATGACGGGGACATTGCTGGTCTCCTTTACGTGTTCCAACACCTCCATGCCGTCCATGTCGGGCATTTTGATGTCGCAGAGGATGGCGTCGTATTCCTGGTCCTTCACCATCTGGAGGGCATCGGGACCGTTGCCGGCGTCATCGACTTGGTATTTCTCGTTTTCCAGGATCTCGCGCAACACGCGTCGGATGGGAGCCTGGTCGTCAATGATAAGGATTCTTGACATGGTTGTGTGCTTGTTTGCGCAAAAATAAGAAAAAATGGCCAGCTATTTCAAAGGGGATGCGTATTTTTGTCTGGTAAAAATCACCGAAATGAGACGTTGGCTGCTGTTTTGGGCGTTCTGGCTGGTTGGAACCATGCCGCTGTGGGGACAATATCCTTGGGCGGGTGGCCTCAACGCCTGCCAGTTCGGGCGGATGGACCTCGACGGTGATGGCCGAAAAGACCTGCTGGTCTTAGACCGCCATGCAGACCGGTTGCTTTGCTTCTTGAACCAGGGCGACCGGGGGACGATCCACTATCAGTTTACCCGTGCCTACGATGAGGCGTTCCCCATGGTCCATGACTGGATGGTCATGGCAGACTACGACGGGGATGGCCGCGAAGACCTTTTCACCTATTCGAAAGGCTGGGCGGGCATCGCCGTGTATCGCAATGTCAGCCTGGAGGGCCGGGTGGCCTTCGAACCGGTGGCGTATCCCTACCTGACCTCTTGGCAAGGGGGCGGAGCGGTGAACCTCTTGGCTACGGAAGCGGATTATCCCGCCCTTTTCGACATGGACGGGGACGGGGACTTGGACATCCTCACTTTCGGTGTGCTCGGAACTTTCTTGGAGAAGCACCAGAACCAATCGATGGAACGTTACGGCGTCCGCGACTCGCTGGTGTTTGAACGTACCGACCCCTGTTGGGGACGGGTGGCAGAGAGCGAGGAAAACAACGTCATGTATCTCGATACCTGCCTTTTCGGACTCGGGATGCGGGTGCCTCTTAAGGGCAACCGTCATCGCGGGGCTACGGTGACGGTGCGCGACCTGACGGGCGACGGCCTGCTCGACCTGCTCCTGGCCGACGTGGACTATCCCGAGCTGACCCTGCTGATCAACGGAGGGGATGCCGACAACGCCTTGATGGTCAGCCAGACGGCAAGCTTTCCGCCCGCCTATCCGGTGCATCTGGCGTCGATGCCGGTACCTTGCTTCACCGATATCGACAACGATGGGGTAGACGACCTGCTGGTGTCGGCTTTCGATCCGGACCCGATGGCCTGTGCAGGCTTGGAGGGCGTCTGGCTCTATCTGAATCACGGAACCGATGAACATCCTGATTTTCAGCTCTATACAAAATCCTTCCTGCAAGAAGGCATGATCGACCTTGGAATCTTGGCTTATCCCACCTTCATCGACTGGGACGGCGACGGCCTGACCGACCTGGTGGCAGGCACCATGGGTCTCGATGCCTCGGGCTTCCACCCGAATGAGACAGGGG
>JAEEGK010000355.1_pt1 | contig 115515 bp, 116 predicted proteins | sample 8958771 | NCBI WGS metagenome assembly JAEEGK01 (sample SAMN16246547, study PRJNA631951) | gut metagenome | biome: gut microbiome; feature: rumen; material: SC-attached | host: Bos | place: Iran: Karaj | collected 2018-10 | reverse complement strand
ACTGTGACTAACTTCTTCGTAAATGAGCAAAAGTGGAGTATTTTTCGTATTCGGACCCTGCCTAGTTTAAATAGTTTATATATCAACGGTTCATCGATACACTAAAATGCCCGATATGTAACCCGTCTGCGAGCAGGCAGAAAGGAACGGTCCTTCGAACCCGGGACCTAGTGCATTGCAGGTCGATGGGAAGAAGCGAAGGGGCGTGAGCCCCATTGATCCTAAGATGACGCCACAAATAGCATTAGATTTTTGCAGAGGTTAAAAACAGGTACTATTTCTTCTGTTTTAGGCCGTTTTTGAAGGTTTTCAAGCCGATTTCGATGATAATATGTGATACTTTCACGTCTTCTCAACCGGATGCGGAGATACGGCAGGACAGGAGCATAATGCTATTTAGCATTAGATTGAGGTCCTCGAAATCAGGATGCCATGTCATCGGAACTTAGATTTTCGATTAGACTTAAATATGGTGAACTACGAGAAAATGTCGGATATGTACAGATCGCTGAAGATGAGGATAGAGCCGAATTCTGGGCAGAGGGGGATCATAGAGGAATCCTTAAGATGCCACTGCTACGTGTACAACGGCCTCATCACCGCCTGCAAGCTGTATTATAAGAAGAACGGCAAATTGCCTTCCCAGTTCACTCTGAACAAGATATGTACCGTCATCTGGCACAATTCACCGTATATGCATGAATTCCTCTATCAGAACGCCATGAACGAGACCGCTGAGCGTGTCCTCCAAGCCTTTGATAAATGCGAGGAGAACCGCAGGAAGAAGGAGCGCAGGGCGAAGAAGAAAGGCAAGGAGCAGATGTTCCGCGGCCTGTCCTGTCCGAGGTTCAAGAAACCTGCGAGATTCGGTTCCTTCACCAATCCTCTTCACATGGACGTCTTCACGGAGAGGAACGGAAGACGCCTTCTGAAACTGTCCAAGGTGAAGGATCCCATACGCTGCTATAATCAAGATACACCGCTTCCTGGTATACCGAAGACCTGCACCATACGCAGGGTCAACTGCGGAACGCATACCGAATACTATGCGTCGCTCTCCTGCTACGACGGGAACGAGTGTCGTTCCGGGGACATGTTCATCGAATATCAGGAACCACGCGCCGTAGGGATAGACATAGGGGTGTCCAGGACCGCCGTCCTCTCCGACGGCACCGTCTTCGGGAACGACCATATGTACTCCAGGCTGCTGAAGGACATCAAGGAGAAGCACGAGGAACTGAGCTCCATGGTGCCCGGTACCAAGGGATACAGGAAGGCCAGATCGCGTTTGGATCATCTGTACAGGAAGCTGACCGGCAGGCGCAGGAACAACGTGGAAACGATATCGAGGAAGATAGTCAACGATTACGACATCATTTGCATGGAGGACCTGTCGATCAAGGGATTGAGAAAGGTCTCCAAGAGCAAGCGCATGACGAACGCCTACGACGATGCGTCTTTGGGATTATTGAGGAGAAGGATCGAGGACAAAGCGATGGAAGCTGGCCGCGCATTCGTCTCCGTCGATCCAAAGGATACGTCGCAGATATGTTCGAAATGCGGAGCATATGTCGAGAAGAGCCTGAGGGTGCGCATCCATAAGTGTCCTGAATGCGGGCTGAAAATGGACCGCGACCTGAACAGCGCCATAAACATCTTACGCAGGGGGTTGACCGGCAACCCTTCCCCGGCGTCACGGGGTGAATCGCCCGGCCATACGGCACGGGCACAACAGAGAACGTCTAATGCTACTTTAGGTGTCATCTAAGGTTTAAGGTGGGCCGTCCAGAACAGGAGCTTGGCGATGCTCCCGTTCACGGATACCGCATCATGTCCCCTCGCGAAAGGGGCTTTCCGCGGTAGAAGGTTTATATAGGGAACATAAAATAGGGGACTCCATGGCAAAGAAGAACGAGGGCGGAGGTTTCTCTCAGTCGGCAGGACTCATGAGGTATTTCGATTCCGAGGACACCGACAAGGCATTGAAGATCTCGCCCAAAGCGGTCATCGGTTTCGCGATTGCGGTCGTAGCCGTAGTCGTCCTTCTCACTATCTTCGTCCCGATGAACTGATATCGGCACGATATCCCCTTAACGACGTAAGGCCGAAGGCATCGTCTTCTTCCGGGATCAGAGCTTGTCCTGGTCCGACACGACATAGTCCGTCTTGTACTTCTTGCGGTACAGTATCGAAAGTATCGGCGGCGCGATGATCGTGGTTGCTATGCACATAAGGACGATGATTGCGTACATCTCCGGGCTGACGGCGGATCCCTCGTCCACCATGATCTTGGTTCCGATGAGGGCGACGATGATTCCCACCTCTCCCCTGGGCATCATACCGCATCCGATGATATTGAGCGACGATCCCTCGATGTGGGGCTCGGCGATCTTGGCACCCATTGCGCATCCGATGTACTTGGTGAGACATGCCAGCACGATTACGACGGCCGCAGTGCCCAGCAGTGCGGGCTTGTCAAAGAATATCTCGAGCTCCACGTTCATTCCGACGTACACGAAGAAGAACGACACGAAGAAGGTGGAGAGGTTCTCGAACTTCTCCTCCAGCTTCCAGTCCCATGCGTACTCGGCGAACAGCATACCTCCGAGGAAGGAACCGATGATGGTCGCCAGACCAGCGAACTCCGCGAGATATGCGAACACGAGACACACCGCTATCGCGATGATGAACATGTTGAAACGGTACGGCAGGAAGTTGGGATCCTGCTCGATCTTCGCGGCATTGTAGTCCTTCCATTTCTGGTGGATGGCGGGAACGATCTTCCCCGCCAGGAATAGGACAATAAGGACGAACGCCACAGCGATCAGGGTGACCTTGATCACGTCGATGAAGTCGATCTCCCCGGTCTTCGCCATACCGCTGACGATCGCCAGGACGATCATTCCCAGGATATCGTCGATGACCGCTGCCCCGATGATGATACGCGACTCCTTGACATCCATCAGGCCCATGTCCTTGATGACACGCGCGGTGATACCCACACTGGTCGCGACCATGGCCGCACCCATGAACATGGAATGATAGAACTCCCCGTCTCCCAGGAAGGAGACGTATGCGAATCCCACGATGAACGGCACGACGACCCCCATGAAAGCCACGAGGAACGCCGCCTTACCGACGGACGTCAGGTCGTGGACACGGGTCTCCAATCCCACCATGAACAGCAGGAAGACGACTCCCAGCTCCGAGAACACCTCGAGCACATCGTGCCCCTCGTCCCCGTCCCTCAGGTTCAGGGCCTCGGCCACATTGAAATCTCCGATGACGAGATTGGCCAGAATCACTCCGAGAACTATCTCTCCGATCAATCCGGGAACTCCGAATTTGGCGACGACACGGGACAGCGTCTTCGAAAGGATGAACACTATCGCCAGCATCAGGATAATCTGGGCAATCTCCATAGAACGGGTATTGTATAATAATATAAAAGCGAATGGACGGCACGAGGCCGTCATTGGGGTTTCAGTCCAACACCGCGCCGAAAATGAAACGGACACCGGTGCTGCTCACGACCACGGTGGAGGAGGTTCCGAAACGGAAGGACACTCCCGTACCGAAGTTGGGATCGGGGAACGCCGGGACATCGGGGACCAGCAGTTCGGGCTCAATGGTGAGGTCCTCTGCCGCGGGTTCCGCGGGTACGTCCTCGGGGACGTAGCCGCCGAATCCGATCTGCATGGCGATTGCGTCGCGGACGGTGTCGGGGACGGTCTCGGTCTGCTCGGGGACGTCCTCCTCTGCCTTCTGGAAGGACAGCATCGCCTCTCCGACGATCTGGGACATCTGTCTGAACCTGAACTCCATCGGGACCTCGGGCTCCTCCTCGGCGGGTGCGGCCTCGCATACCTCCTCGGTCACGGGGGCTTCCGCGATGAAGTCGGGGACCTCGGGCTCGGTGTATTCCACCTTGTCGGTCTCGATCTCGGGAATCTCCACATCCATCTCCGCGGGGACGCTGCGGTCCGCGTGCATCTGGATCGCGATCATCATTCCGCCGATGATCTGGGAAAGCTGTACCGCCTTGATCTCTGCGGATGCCTCGGAGGCCTCTACCTCCGAGATCTGCGACTCGAAGACCGATGCGGACCTCTCGTCGTACCTTCCGGATGCTGCGTTGGCCGCATTCATGCTGCGGGCACGGCCGAAGTCGATGACGGCCTCGGGCTCTGCCGCGGGTTCCGCTGCGGGAATCTCCTCGCATACGGTCTCGGGCTCCGGTTCCGGCTCCGCGGTCTCGGCAACGTCTACGGCGATCTCGCGGTCCACGTGCATCTGGGTTGCGATGATCATGCCGCCGATGATCTGCGATATCTGTACTGCCTTGACGTCGGCGGGGACATCGGCAGCTTCGACCTCGGAGATCTGCGACTCGAAGACCGATGCGGTCTTCTCATCATATCTTCCGTGCTCTACGTTGGCGATGTTCAGACCGTAAGCGATTCCGAAGTCGATGACGGCCTCGGGCTCGGCGACAGGCGCCTCCTCGACGGTCTCCGCGGGCGCCTCGTAAGCGCCGGCGAAGGCGCTCCTCTGGGTGGCGAGGACCATTCCGCCGATGATCTGGGACATCTGTACTGCCTTGATCTCGGCGGACACTTCGGAACTCTCTGCTTCCGCGATCTGCGACTCGAATACCGCTGCGACCGTCTCGTCGTACCTTCCCGCTTCAGCGTTGGCTGCGTTCATGCTGCGGGCATATCCGAAGTCCACAGGGGACTCGGGTTCTACTGTGATGGGCTCCTCGGCTGCGGCCTCTTCCTCGGCCGTTTCCGCGGGTGCCTCGTAAGCGCCGGCGAAGGCGCTCCTCTGGGTGGCGAGGACCATTCCGCCGATGATCTGCGATACCTGCACGGCCTTGACTTCCACGGGGGAATCCGAGGATTCGACCTCGGAGATCTGTGACTTGAAGCCTGCCGCGACGGTCTCGTCATACCTTCCGTGCTCGACGTTGGCAATGTTGAGTCCGTAGGCGATTCCGAGGTCGAAGAAGGACCTGGGTTCTGCCTCCACGGATTCCTCTGCGACATCCTCGGATGCCTCCTCGGCAATCTCGGGTACCGCATCCTCAGTGGCGAATGCGCTCCTCTGGGTGGCGAGCACCATTCCGCCGATGATCTGTGAGATCTGCACGGCCTTGACGTCGGCGGGGACATCGGATGTCTCTACCTCAGCGATCTGTGATTCGAATGAATCCGCGACTGTCTCGCTGTACCTTCCCGCCTCGGCGTTGGCCGCGTTCATGCTGCGGGCATATCCGAAGTCCACAGGGACCTCGGGTTCTGCCCTGACGGTTTCCTCTGCGACATCCTCGGATGTCTCCTCGGCGATCTCGGGTACCGCATCCTCGACAGCGAATGCGCTCCTCTGGGTAGCGAGGACCATTCCGCCGATGATCTGCGACATCTGTACAGCTTTCAGATCTGCTGGAAGATCGGATGCCTCTGCTTCCGCGATCTGTGATTCGAATGAATCCGCAACGGTTTCCCCGTACCTTCCGGATGAGACGTTGGCGGCGTTGATCTCCCTTGCGCGGCCGAAATCGACGACTGGACCGATTGCGGGCTCGGGAGCGGATGTTGATTCCTCCGCGGGCTCCTCTGCCGGGGCGGACCCGGGAGCGGCGAGCATTGCGAATGTTTCGGGTGCATCGATGGAGAGGGGTTTCTCGGGCAGGGGCAGGACTGGGGTCTCGAGCGGGCGGGACAGCATGGGCATCCCTTCGGACACCTCTGTCCCCGGTACGCCGGTCTCTGCGGGAACATCCTCCGAGACCTGTGACTCCGACGCCTCCGCACTGACCTCGTACTCCACATCCAGCTTGTCCTGTCTGGGAAGGGCGGGTTCCGCGGATACGGGCGCATCCACCGCATCGAACTTAGGATCGGTGATGAGGGTCTGCCTGAGCTCGTGGTCGATCTGTTCGTCGACGTATCCGGAGAGCTCCTCGGCCCTGACGTCCTCGAACTCCTTGACCTGCTCTGCAATCTCGGAATCCGAAAGCGGACCCGTCTCGGCGGCGGGGGCGGGGACCTCCTCGGTCTCCTCGTGCTCCTCGTACTTCTCCTTCACATCCGGGAAGAAGCCAGCGTCCTTGTCGGCGGGCGGTTCGTTCTTGACTGTGATCGGGGCGTCGCTGTCGTAGTTGTTGACTGGCATCTCCGCGACCTCTCCGGCTCCGGTGAGGACCAGGTTCGGGATCTGCACGGCCTCGATCCTTACCATCGGTTCGGGCATGTCCTGGTCCGTGATCTCCGGAACGGTGACGGCCGGTTCCTTGATGACGGGCTCCACCGTGACGGTCTCCGGCATCCTGACCTCCTCGGTCACGGCCTCCTCGGCCTCGGATTCGGCGGTATTGAATTCGATCTCCGTCACTATCGTGCTCTGGGGCTGTCTGGACCTGAGGTCATACCTCATTGCGGCCGTCGGGTCGCTGCTGTCGATACCGAACACGCTGTTGTAAGTCTCAACGAGATCGGAAGGGTCCAGGTCATTCACGTCACGTACTTTTCTTTTCTGTCTCCTCAGAAACGAGGCTTTGATACGCTCCAGGAAACCTGCCCTGCTATCGCGTTCCACCCCGTACTCTGAGATCCAGTCGATCCTCTCAGAGTCCATATGCATCCCTAGTTTAACGGATAGCACACGCGGTTATTAAACTATCGCCCGCACGTATATTAACACCGATTATCCACTACCATGCATTTTTCTATGCTGGCTCATCTGCTGATATCGGTGTTAACGCCGATTATAAATACACAGACCTCCATGGCCCGGGCATGTGTATGAAGAAGGCAGACCCGAAGGCCTCGGTGTGCATCACCGACGGGTACGGGAAACTGGGGCAGTGCGCGATAGGCGCGGCGAACGGCATCGGAAGGAACAACGGGATCCCGTGGTCCGAGATGACCTTCAACGGCGAGCCTCTGACCGACGTACTGAGAAGGGAGAACGATGCGCTCGCCGATGTCCTGAAGAGGTTCGGGACGGAGGTGCTCGAAGTCGAGACCCTCACCCCGAAGAGGATCGAAGAGGCATACGGCCCTGCGGGACTGAAGGAGGGACTCAACCAGCTCTTCCCCCGCGATAACATCGCCATCGTCGCCAACGACCTGATCGAGTTCGTGCTCAACGCTCCCGGCAGGAGGACCGACATCCTCGGACTGTACGGCATCCTCCGCGAGAAGTACAGGGACGACGCCATCTGCTGGTATTCCACCCCGCAATGCCCCCTGTCCGGGAATCCGGAAGGATATCCGTTCTTCGACGCCAGGGACCTTATACAGCTGGATGAGAAGATGGTCATCGGACTCCACTCCGACGGTGTCGGTACCGATAACGAAGGATTCAGATGGATGCGCAACACATTCGCGTTCCATGACGTGAGGGCGGTGGCCCTTCCCGAAGGCACGGGTTTCCTCGGGCAGGCGCTGTACGTCCCCAGGCCCGGACTGGTTCTGGTCTGCAGGGAGGTCGTGAAGGAACTGCCTTCGTTCATGAAGGATTGGGACGTCATCGAAGTGACGAAGGAGGAATCCGATTCGCTGCTCACCGACATCCTGTCGCTGGACGAAAGGACAGTGGTCATCGGATACTCCGATCTCTCGGACCCGTCCCGCATAGTATCGGAGCTCTCGGCGAGGGGGATCGACGTCATAGCGCTGGACTTCTCCGCCCACATAGAGCTCGGAGGGTCCGTGGGATCTTCCGTGCTCCCGCTGAAGAGAGCGGTCCCGCAGTGATGTCCCGAATCGGATAAATATGCACGAGACCGTCCGTAACGCATGAGCGGTCAGCTGGACCCCAAGGCGGTCGACATCCTGTCGCGCGCCTGCGCCAGGAAGAGGATCAAGGAGGACGAATGCGCCTACCTGCTGGATTTCCCGGAGGATTCTCCCGAAGCGGACATGTCCATCGCACTCGCCGACAGGATCATGAGGGAGCGCTGCGACAACACAGGCGACATCGGAGTCCAGATCGGCGTCATAACCGGTCCCTGCATCGGCAGGTGCAGGTTTTGTAATTTCTCAGCCGACACCACGGATGCGGAACCGTACGTGATGCCGGAGGACGTCCTCAGAGATTACGTGAGGGAGGTCACCAGGTTCGGCGACGTCACCAGCATCTCTCTACTGACCATCCAGAACTTCGAGGTAGACGATCTCGTACGTCTCGTGAAGGTCGCCAGGAGGGAATGCGACAAGGGTATCGGGATCAGCATCAACTGCGGAGACCTGGAGTACGAGGACTGCGTCGCGCTCAGGGAGGCGGGGGCGATCGGCGCCTACCATGTCCTCAGGCTCGGGGAGGGGAGGGACACGTCCATCGACCCCGAAAGGCGCAAGCGCACCATCAGGAACCTCATCTCGTCAGGCATCATAACCACCACATGCACCGAACCCATAGGCCCGGAGAGCACCTCCGAGGAGATAGTCAAGAACTACATGTGGGGGCTCAACAACGGATGTGCCAGCGGTGCCGTGATGTACCGTGTCCCCGTACCTGGGACGTGCCTTGCCGAAGGCGGTTCGATAACCGACAGGAGGCTCCTTCAGATGTCGTCCGTCATGGCGTTGTCCACACTGTGGTACTCCGGACCGTTCTCGTTCTTCAGATGGGACCTCGGCTATCATGGCGGGTTCAACAAGGTGTTCGCCGAATACGCCGCAGGTCCCAGGGACACGGCCGCGCTCACCGAGAACGGACGCGGAAGGACGGTCGAGTGGGCGAGAAGGGAACTGTTCAAGAAAGGGTACGACAGGATCCTGAGATACGACGGCAACACGGCCGTACTGGATCTGGAATACCTGAGAGAGACCGATTCGATCTGAAAGGGGGTTTACGAACGGCACCCACGGTGCCGTTCGTTTCCGGTTGAGGATCACGCGTTTGCGTTGGCAAGGATCTGAGCTACCCTGAGCATTCCGCCCATGGTCTGCGCCAGATCCATCATCTTCGCATCGTCGCTTGCGTCCGACGCTTCGATGGCAGAGATCTGTGCATCGAATACCGCAGCCCTTTCCTCGTTGTACTTGCCTGCGGCGACGTATTCCTTGTTCTTCTTCCTCGCAACTGCGAACGCTCTCGGGACCGGTTCGGTCGGGAGAGGCTCCTCAACCGGAGCTGCCGGTACAGCAGCGGCCTCGGATGTCTTCTGCGCTCCGGCATCCTTGGCTTTCTTCTTTTTCTTGAATCTGTCGAAAAAGCCCATTTTCATTCCTCTTGACCTTCTATCCTAGGTCGTTTTAAATACCGAAGTCCCTAGTATATATACTATATCTTTATAATATGAAATATCTGGACACCTGGGCGCACGCCATCTGGGATGCGTTGAATATATGACTTTAAAGATGATTAATCAACCCATGTCTGGCTATATGGACTCAGCGCCTGTTCCTGGCCCTCATTTTCTTCCTGTGATGGTGCCTGAGCAGCAGGAGTATGAACAATACGACGGCGATCAGCACGACTACGATCATCGGTACCGTGAGGCCCTTTATCGGCGTGCTGCCGGCGACGAAGCCCGAATCCATCGAATCGGATGTGAAGCAGACGAATCCGTTCTCGTAGGTGCTTCCCTCCACCGATTTCCCGGTGGAGACGTCCCATGCCCTGATCAGCGGTTCGGCGAACTCGAAGCCGCTGGGGGAGTACGGGATGTACATCTTCAGCTCGAAGCCGCTGCCTATGTCGGACTGCTTGAGCGATTCCGATCCCGACACGATGCCGAAAGCGAACGCGTCGTTCTCGAACTCCAGAGGACCGATGGCGATCCTGCCCGTGTAGGGTCTGCAGGTGAAGGAGATGTCCGCAAGGGTCTTATCCTGCAGGTACTTTATGAGAGCATCCAGACTGTCGCTGGTCATGCCGACCTTCGCACCGGATTCGCCCAGCATGATGACCGCGGTACCCTTGCCCTGGAGATATCCGAACTTCTCCTCGAGCTCGGTGAGCACCACCGTTGCGACGTAGGTTCCGTCAACGACGGTCACCGTCCCGTCGATGACGATCTCCAGCGGCTGTCCCGGCCTGATGTAGTAGTCCTTGGCGTATACCTCGGGAAGCAGGTCGTCTGAACCGAAGATGTGCGTCTTTCCGTCCGAGGGCATCATGTCGGCCACGTGCGATTCTGAAAAAGCCTTCCCGCGGTCGTTCTTCGTATCCGAACCGACCAGGAAGTAGGTGTAGTACACCTCCCCGGAATCCTTCCCGCCAACGAGCGGGTCGTCCCAGGTGACGTCCATGCCGTACCATCTCCCGTCGTTCATGCGGACGAGGTTCCACATGTGGTTCTCGGGCTTGTCCCCGCTGCCGTAACCGTCCCCGCTCACGCATATTGCCTCTATACCATACAGCGAGCATACGTACTGGAACGTGCGTGCGTATCCCTCGCAGACGCACTTGCCCTCCACCAGCGTCCCGTATATGTCCCAGGCGTTGTCGGTCTTGACGTATTGCGTGTTCGATACGATGTAATCATGGATCGCCAGCACCCTCTCGTATACGGACCCGCATCCCATCAGCGCCCTGTCCATGGGGATCAGCGCCTTCAGGACCACGTCGCGCATCTCGTTGTATTTCTCCTCCGTGATCTCGTAAATAAGGTCCAGTCTCCCATCGGCGGGACTGTATTGGATATTCCCTCTCGGCATCTGGAACAGGTCCTGCCTGTCGTACCTTATGGCACGCACCGCGTCCCAGATCGCATTGGCATCGCCGGCCACACCCGTCTCGATGTGGGGGTTGAACTCCATCAGACCCTTGACTATGGCCTTGTATGCAGTCTTCCCGTTGGCCGTGAGCTTGTCATAGTAATATGTGCTGGGATTGGCGAAATCAAAGAAGGTGTCAGTACCTATCGTGACGCTGTATTCTGTCTCCTCGATCTCCGGCAACAGAAGGTAATCATGCATCCTACCTGGAATATGCGATTCACTGAACTTGAGAGAGGTCGAACTGTACGTGTGAGGGGTTTCCGAACCTACCAGGGTGAAGTACTTGACGCAAGGAGGGTCCGGGGAGGACCAATCCGTATCATTCCATGTGACATCCATGGCATACCATCTACTGCCCATCATCACGTAGTTCCAAAGATGAGCATCCACCTCTGAACCGTTATTTGCGTCGCCCTCCACACAGATGCATGGGATTGCTTTCTCATTGCAGATATACTTGAATGCCAAACCGTATCCTTCGCATACGGCCTTGCTATCAACAAACACACCGGAAATGTCATGCGCATGCTCACCAGTCTTGTCATAGACTGTGTGACTTGCAATCCATTCGTTGATTGAGTCAATGGCTGCTTTACGCGTCAGTCCGGTGACGTCTATTTCACCAACGGCCGTATCTATCGCTGCCTTCCTTGTCTCATATTCCGTCCGGTCCATAGAAAAACTCAACGTAACCGACCCAGAAACCCTTTTAAAACTTGCTTCCAGATGAAACAGTTCAGGATGATCGAATCTGACGGCTTCGACGATGCTGATTCCTCTCTTTGAGTCTTCGTCCTCTTTACCGTCAGCACCTATATTCCAGTCAGAATAACCGGACGTGAACTCCGGTTCGAAGTTCACCGCCGCGGCGTAGATCTGCCTGTAGAGCGCCTGGTCCCTCTCGCCCAGCTGGTTGTAATAGTATTCATCCGAATGCTCCAGACCGGAGGCCTCGGAGACATCCGCCATCTGGATCGGGAACGACAACGCGAGCATCGCAAGGACCGCGGCGACCGCCGCAATCGGGCGCACTGAGGGACGCATGCCGAATCATAGCACTTCTCCCGATAAAATGCTTTCAGGATTACAGGACGGTAGGAAGGCCATATGCCCGAATACCATATGTGCATGTGCCAGATACCATGATGTTGGATTGTGCCGGCTCGGGATTGCGTGATATATTCTTATATCTCACACACGATACCGCAATCAATGTCAGCAACCAAAATAATAAAAGCGACCAAGAAGAACTTCTACATGGCGCTGATCTGGTCGATCCTGTTCGTCGCGGGTATCCCCATGATCGTCATCGGAGCGGTCCACCACAGCGGCGCGTGGTGGATCATGATGATCCTCGGTATCGTGTTCACCGCATCGGGTATCTGGGGCGTACCGCTCACATGGGTGATGTACGCGAAGAAGAGGAAACTGATGCGCATGGCAGTCGTCATCAGCTCCTCCGAGTCCCTCACCATCGATGTCCTCTCGGACACCGTCGGAAGGACGCAGCCCGAGACCAGGGATGCGGTCCGCGAGCTCCTCCAGAAGGGCTGGCTGACCGGATACGCGTTCGTCGACCAGGAGGACAGGGTCAAGAGGACCTCCACGCTGGACATCCACCACGCGGTATGCGAGTACTGCGGAGCGTCCTTCGAGTTCAAGGGGACCAACTCCACCTGCCCCTTCTGCGGAAGGTACTTCACCGGCAAGCCGCTGGACTGAAAACACTTACGGGCCTACGGGCCCGATCATCCTTTCTTCATGCGTGACGGGACGATAGGACCGTCGGTTTCTGAAGTTGTAGAGAATAGATAGTGCTCCCGCCGGGATTTGAACCCGAGTCGAAGCCTCGAGAGGGCTTCATGATTGGCCGCTACACTACAGGAGCAAGCAATCCGATTATACCGACCTGCTATTTAAAGATTGGCGGGAACGGGTCAGTATGTCTTCCCAGGTCTGGCTGGCGGCACCCTCTTGTGGGCCATGGACTTCACGCGGGCCCTGATCTCGGCGACCTTTTCCATCGGCAGACCGGTGTCGCCGGAGATCTCCGCATCCGTCCTGCCTCCCTCCAGCTCGAAGAGCACGTGGTCCAGATCGGCATAGGTGATGCCCATCTCCCCCTCGTCGGTCTGTCCCTCCCAGAGCCCTGCCGACGGAGGCTTGTCGATGATGTCCTCCGGGACGCCTATGATCCTCGCCAGCTGCCTCACGTTCGTCTTGTACAGTCCGACGATGGGCGCGGCATCGGATCCACCGTCGCCGTGCTTGGTGAAGTATCCCATCATGTACTCGCTCTGGTTTGACGTGCCCAGGACTATGCATCCGAGGCTCTTCGCCCTGGCGTAGAGCAGGGTCATCCTGCACCTTGCGGTGATGTTGCCCATCTCCAGCGCGGTGAGGTTCCCTCCGAGCATCCCCGCAAACGCGTCGGCTGCAGGCTGGATGTCGATGGTCTCGAGGCCGATGCCCCATTCCTTCGCCATCCTCGATGTGCATTCGTAATCCGCCTCGGGGGTGGCCTTGGACGGCATGAACACCGCATGGACGTTCTCCGGCCCCAGCGCATCCGCCGCAAGCTTCACGACGACGGCGGAATCGATGCCTCCGCTGAACCCGACGACAACCCCTTTGGAGTTGCTGTTGTCGACATATCTCCTGATGAAGCCGCGGAGCTCCACCGCATCGTCCTCGGTTGTACGCGGAAGCCTGTCTGCTGACATGAGCGGAGGATGGCCTTAGGAACGTAAATATGCTATTGTCCGCGGGATGCCATGGGGACAGTTATATCCCGACAGGGCATCACGGATTCATGCGCATCGCACTCTGTCAGGTCAGGACGTCCACGGGACGCGTAGACGAGAACCTCGCCAGGATCGAGGAGTGCCTGAAAACGGATGCGGACATGTACGTATTCCCGGAGATGTTCCTCACGGGCTACTTCTCGGACGGCGACCATGATGAAGAGATGCACCGGGCGCTGGACAGGCTGAAGGACATCGCTTCGGAACGCGGCATATGCATAGTGGCCGGCGGCCCGGAGCACAGGGCGGACGGGACCTACGATGCCGGATACGTGATATCCGATTCCGTGAGGACGTACAGGAAGGTCCATCTCCCCAACTTCCCTCCGTTCACCGAGAAGGAGCGCTTCATCCCGGGATCCACCCCGTTCACCTTCGACTTCAAAGGCGTGAGATTCGGACTCTGCGTCTGCTACGACATATTCTTCCCCGAACAGCTGAAGAGCTGCACCATGGAGGGGTCAACGGTGAACATCGTCATATCCGCCTCCCCTGTCACATCCAGACCGGCGTTCGAGCGCGTGCTTCCCGCGAGGGCGCTGGAGAACACGTCGTACCTGGTGTTCGTGAACAACATCGGCACCTACGAGGGGATGGGGTTCTTCGCCGGTTCCAGGGCCCTGTCCCCGGACGGGAGCACCCTCGTCACGGTCGAGGGGGAGGGGATCTGTACGTTCGAATACGATCCCGATGCCGTCGAGGACGCCAGAAGGAAACGCCCCGTCATCGCCGACACCGTCTCCGGGATCACCTGGGACTGAATGTGCCAGACATCCGTATGACGCCTGACGGACAAATGTATGGCGACCGTCCCACCCAGAACGTCACCCACCAAATCTTTTTAAACATGTAGCAGATAGGGTGGCTCAAGCCGAGATGGCCCAGCCCGGTAAGGCGCGAGCCTGGAAAGTTCGTGGTGGATCACCTCGGGAGTTCAAATCTCCCTCTCGGCGCCATCCCATTCTCATCAACTAAGACGCTGGAGCAGATCCCTGATGCGTTCCTTCGTCACGACCGGCCTGATCCCCTGTCCGGTTATCAGTTCCTCCGGATAGTGGCCGATCTCGGATACCGCGATGTACTTGGGCGCGTTCAGCGACATGAGGACGGACGATATGTGCTCCCTGTGACTGCTCCCGGCCACCCCTGCGCTGAGGTCGACGCTCACCCTCTCCAGTTCGGAACCGTCCTTCAGCGAATAGATCCTGAACTCCGGGGCGTTTCCGAATCCGCGGTTCACATTCTCACCGTCGTCGGTGGCTACGGCCACAACCTCCCTCAGCTCCCCCAGGAGTATAGGCCTCTGCTTGGACGTCCTGCAGGACCCGCAGCCTGCGAACTCCGCGGACCTGTCGTCTCCCAGTTTGCCGATCGCATCGGCGCGGCACTGCTTGCAATGCCTCATGACCTTTATGCCCAGGTCCCCGCATCTGTCCATCAGGCCCTTCCTCATCTCGGGAGTAGGGGCCTGGAGACCCTCGAACGCCGTCCCCTCAACCGGGATCAGCGGCAGAATGTTCACGGTGTACGCTCCGCGGGACTTAACGTATCTGACCAGGTCCGGGATGTGGGAATCGTTGATGCCGGGGATCATGACGATGTTGATCTTCACAACCATGCCCAGCGCCACACACTCCTCGAGACCTTTGGTCTGCATCTTCAGTAGATGCTCTGCGGCCTCCCTACCCTTGGACGCCTTCCCGTCCTTCGTCACGAAGGAGTATATCCTCTCCCCGATCGCGGGGTCGCAGGCGTTCATGGTTATGGTGACGAATCTCACGCCCAGGTCGTACAGCCTCCTGGCGTTTTCCGGAAGTGCCAGACCGTTGGTGGATATGCACATGGTGAGCTCGGGGAACCTCTCGTGCACCAGCCTGATGGTCTCGAAGGTGGCCTCGTTGGCCATGGGATCGCCGGGTCCCGCGATGCCTATGACCCTGAGCTCGGGTATCTGAGAATAGACGAAAGCGACCTTGTCGCAGGCCTGCTGGGGGGTAAGGACCTCGCTGGTCACGCCCGGCCTGGACTCGTTGCTGCAGTCGTACTTCCTGTTGCAGTAATTGCACTGGATGTTGCATCTGGGCGCCACCGGCAGGTGCATGCGCGCGAACCTGCGGTGCGCCTCCTCGTCGTAGCACGGATGCTCCGCCAGCACCGATTTCAGAGACTGATCCATGGATTCACTTGATCTCAATGGGTCCCTTCTCCCAACCGACCATGTCGTGGAGCGTGACTGTGTCGACGATGTCAGATACGGCCTTATCGATCTTTGTCCAGAGCATGTGGGCCTTGCAGTTGGCGGACCTGTCGCAGCTCGTACCTCCGCTCACCACGCAGTCGATGGACAGGTTCCCCTCCATCGCCCTGATGATGGAGCCGACGGTGATCTCGCGCGGATCCCTGGCGAGGGTATAACCTCCCCTCGGTCCGCGCATGGAGTCCACGAAACCGGCGCTCTTCAGCACGATCATTATCTGCTCCAGGTATTTTGGGGAAATATCCTGGCAGCTGGCGACCTCCTTTATCCTGACCGGCTTGTCCGGATTCTCGGCAAGCTGGAGCATCATCCTCAGTGCGTAACGACCCTTCGTTGAAACTAGCACAAATACCCCTCCAGTTGAATATGGAATTATTTCCTATTAATATATAGTGGATAAGGGAAACTTAGGTCATCCTCAATATCTGGATGTCACTGCCCAGTGGGTGCGGGTTCCAATCCTACCATCTTGAATGCCACGAGGAGGTTGTTCTCGAAGTTCCACTGCTCGTCGATGTGCCTGTTGAAGTCCCTCATGGATATGCACAGCCACACGATTATGAACAATCCGAAGGTCACCAGGCTCAGCACGATCAGCAGGTAGACGTTCCTTCCTCCGATGACCTGCCCGTATCCGACCATGGATACGCCCATGGTCTCCAACACCCTCACGGTCGCGTCGGAGAAGCGGATGAACCTCTTCTCATGGCGCCTCGGGAAGTTGATGTTCACCAGGATGATGCATAGACCCAGCACGAAGGAGACGACGACGAGCGTCATCGCGAGTCCGTCGGGATCGTCGGTGAGCCCCCTCGCGTATATCAGCGCCCCGAACGCCGCCGGGAACAGGGTGGCGAAGAAGAACAGGAACAGGATGAACTGCTTCGTGGTGCCCGGTATCAGTCCCCTCATTATCTGGATGTCGTGGTTGTCCTTCCCTTCCGGGTGATGCTCCTCCAGGAAGTCGCAGACGTCCGCCATCAGGCTGGCGTCCCTCTTGTTGTGCTTGTTCACCCTGGTGGCTAGCACGTACATCATCGCCAGGACCAGCCCGGCACCCACGATCGCTATGCTGAAGGAACGGACGTCCTCGGCGTCCTCGAAGAATATGCCCCTGTAGAAAGCGACGAACGTGTAGATCACTATGACGGCGAACGCCATCGTGGGATAGAGCCGCATGTCGGTCTTGTTGCGGCGGTCGATGTCGCGCCTGACCCTGTACAGGGCGGTGTCGCTCTCCATGCATTCAAGGAAATCTATTAACCATAAATACGTTATCGATGACCGAATGGGTCTGTTAGGAAGGGTCGGCGCCTGGTTCTGGCGCGGATTGAAGAAGGCTTTTTCGACGGCCGAGCACACAACCAACACCACTGTGACGTGGATCAGGGACAACGCCACCGAATCCAGGCATCAGTTCAGGGAGATCAGGCGCGACTTCTTCGCCAGTTTCAAGAAGATCGAGAAGAAGAAACCACCGAAGATCCTGTACCTGATCGAGTTCGTGAGCCTGCTGGTGGCCACGCTGTACCTGCTCAGGCTGTTCGACAGTCTCCCGTCGCTCAGGGAGGACATGACCACCGGAAGGGCGCTCCTGTCGATGGTGATCGCCGGATTCATGTTCGGCCAGTACATCTTCCATGTGATGGCGGTCTTCAAACTGTCGTCCGGACTGAAGATGGCCTGGGCGTCGATGATGAGGACCTCCTGCAACTACATCATCCTGATGATCATCACCGAGAGCAGTCTGATGACCATCATCCCGCTGCGCATGATGACCTATCCCTCATGGATCCTGGTCGTGGTGATGTTCGTGGTGATAGTGCTGATGTTCCTCGGGAAGATCAGGGACTTCTTCACGCCCGCCTATGCGGAACAGGTGCCTCTGCGCGACTGGGTCATGTACATACTGTACCAGGATCCCTTCAAGAACCAGGAGCTCACCGCATCCGGGACCGAATCCGACGGTCAGTGACGGTCCCGCCGGCGTCCCGATTTCTTTATATTAAGAAGCGCATGTGCGCGTAACCAAGGTGAGCCCATGCTAGTTACCGCAAACATCTACGTCCGCGATGTCCCCGGCCAGCTCGTAGCTGCGCTGGAACCTATGTCCACCGTCAACGCCAACATCATCGGCGTCGTCCACAGCCGTGAACAGACCATCAGCGGAAGGATCGCGGTCGACCTCACCTTCGACATCGATCCCGATTCCATCGAGATCCTCAAGAACATCTGGGTATCCAAGGATGTCGTCGTGGCCAAGATAGGCTCCGTCATCGACCTGCACAACACTGCATTCATGGTCATAGGTGACGTGAACGCCGCGGGCATGGACGAGATCATGGACTACGCCAGAGGGAAGGTGGGGATCGAGACCTGCGACATCAGGCTCTCGTCCAGATCCTCCGGGAACAACACCGCCCTGGTATCCGCCAGCGTCAAGACCGAGGAGGACATGGACACCCTCAGCAGGATCGTGGCGGAGAAGTGCAGGGAGAAGGGTTATACCTACATCAGGGGGGTGGAGTGATGAAGGTCTTCATCTCCGGATTCGGAACGGTCGGACAGGGATTCCTGGAGACCATACTCATCAAGAAACCCTACATCCAGCAGAGGTACAGCGAGCTGATCAGCGTCGTCGGCGTATGCGACTCCAAGAGCTACTCCGTGGACACCAAGGAGATCTGCGGCATCTGCGCACTGGGCAACAAAGCCACCGGAGGCATGTGCGGCCACGAGCTCAGGAACGGCAAGAGCACCGTCGAGATCATGGAGATGGTCAACTTCGACATCCTGGTGGAATGCACCCCCACGAACCTCGTGGACGGGGGCGACGGATACAGGAACATCAAGTGGGCGCTGGAGCACGGCAAGGACGTCATCACGGTCAACAAGGGACCGCTGGCACTGAAGTTCTCCGAGCTCGACGCCATAGCGAAGAAGAACGGATGCATGCTCCGCTTCGAGGGATCCGTCGGAGGCGCGATGCCCATAATCAACCTCTGCAGGAACGACCTCGGAGGACAGAGGATCAAGTCCATACAGGGTATCCTCAACGGCACCTGCAACTACATACTGAGCAGGATGGACGGAGGTATGCCTTTCGAGCAGGCGCTGAAGGAGGCACAGCAGCTCGGATACGCGGAGACCGACCCCACCAACGACGTGGACGGGTTCGACAGCGCGTCCAAGGCCGTCATCCTGGCGAACGCCATATTCGGAAGGGACGTCACCATAAAGGACGTGGACATCACGGGGATCAGGAGCATCACCGAGGATGCCGTCGCCATAGCGGCCGAGAACGGCATGGTCATAAGGCTCATAGTGGAGGTGTCCCCCGAAAAGCTGGAGGTCGCCCCCAGACTGGTCCCCAAGGGACACGCCCTCAGCATCGGCGGCACCAAGAACAAGGCCGTCATCAACACCGACCTCGCCGGACCCGTATCGGTATCCGGCCGCGGTGCGGGAAGAAGGGAGACGGCATCCGCCATACTCAGCGACCTGCTGGCGATCATGGACGCGAGGGTCAGGAACTGACATGGGCAGAATCGTCATATTCGACACCACCCTGCGCGACGGAGCGCAGATGGAGGGCATAACGCTCTCCCTCGAGGACAAGCACGAGATAATAGCCAGACTAGACGATCTCGGCGTGGATTTCATCGAGGGCGGCATGCCCGCATCCAACCCCACGGACAGGCAGCTGTTCTCATCGCCGGTTACGCTGAACAAATCGAAGATGGTTGCCTTCGGCAGCACCGGCAAGCCCGGCGTGCCGCCGGAGGAGGATGCCGGACTCAACGCGCTGAAGGACGCATGCACCGAATGGGTGTGCATCTTCGGGAAGGCATGGGACTTCCATGTCACCGAGGTACTCAGGATATCCAGGGAGGACAACCTCAGACTCATCGCGGACAGCGTATCGTACCTGGTAAGGAACGGGAAGAAGGTCGTCTTCGATGCGGAGCACTACTTCGACGGATACGGGTCCGACCGCGCATACGCGCTGAGCGTCGTCCGCACCGCCAGGGAAGCGGGTGCGGAATGGATCACGCTGTGCGACACCAACGGCGGATCGCTCCCCGGGGAGATATCCGAGGCGGTCGAGGACACCCTGCTGGAGGTCGGCGACTGTCTGGGCATACACTGCCACAACGACTCCGACCTCGCCGTCGCATGCACCCTGTCGGCCGTCGACGCGGGCGCGAGGATGGTCCAGGGGACCATCAACGGCATCGGCGAGAGATGCGGTAACGCCAACATCTGCTCGGTGCTGCCGGACCTGAAGCTGAAGATGGGACTGGACATCGATGCCGACATCTCCAAGCTCACAAGGGTCAGCCACGCCGTGGCGGAGATCGCGAACCTCACCCACAACTCGTTCATGCCCTACGTGGGCTCCAAATCGTTCACGCACAAGGGCGGGATGCACATCGACGCCCTCCTGAAGAACCCCAGCACCTACGAGCACATCCCTCCGGAGGCCGTCGGAAACCACAGGAACATCCTCATCTCGGAGATGAGCGGGAAGGCCGGCATAATCAAGAAGCTGGACGACATGGGCATCGAGCCCACCGAGGAGAGGGTGTCGCTGGTCCTGGACCGCATCAAGGAGATGGAGGGACAGGGATACCAGTTCGAAGCGGCGGACGCCAGCCTCGAACTGCTCATAAGGAGGATCACCGGCATCGGGAAGACCCCGTTCGCCATACCCGCGTTCAGGATTTACATCGACGAGATCGGCGACAGCGAGATAAAGTCGGAGGCGTCCATCAAGGTGGTGGATGCCAACGGCAACATGGAGCACACCGCATCGGACGGGGACGGTCCGGTCGACGCCATAAACAACGCCATGAAGAAGGCGCTGTCGAAGTTCTTCCCCGAGATAGACGCGCTGAGGCTCATAGACTATAAGGTCCGCGTGCTGGACGAGCGCGCGGCCACCGCGGCACCCGTAAGGGTAATGATAAGGACCACGGACGGAAGATCGAAATGGACCACCGTAGGGGTCTCCACCAACGTCATCGAGGCATCGCTGATCGCACTGGTGGATTCCATGGAATACGCGGTGACCAAGGACAAATGGACTGAGTAAGATGGACAGGCTCATCGTAACCCTGGTAGGCAGGGACACAGTAGGGATCATCGCGAAGGTGTGCACGTACTTCGCGAACAACAGGATAAACATCCTCGACATCGCCCAGACGACCGTGCGCGACATCATCAACATGGTCATGATCGTCGACATCGAGCCCAGCGAGCTGGGGTTCGAGGATGTGAGGAAGACCATCGCTTCGGTGTCGAAGGACGTGAAGTGCATAATCAACGTGGTCAGGGACGCTGACCTGGACGAGATCTGATACCATGCAGAAGACGATCGTCACCATCGAGGGAAAGGACACCATCGGGATAATCGCGAAGGTGTGCACGTACTTCGCCGACAACGGGATCAACATCCTGGAGATCACGCAGACCACATCGGAGGACAACCTCTACATGATGATGGTCGTGGACACTGGGAAGTACGCCGGGACATTCAGGGACCTCACCGACGGACTGAACGCGGTGGGGAAGGAGATCGGGTGCAGCGTGAGGGCGCAGCACGAGGAGATCTTCGACATGATGCACAGGATCTGATACCATGGCCATAATCACGCTCAACGAGGTCCGCGAGACCAACAACATGATCCAGCACGAGAACCTGGACGTCAGGACGATCACCATGGGGATCAACCTCATGGACTGCATGACCGACGACGTCGACAGGCTGTGCGACAACATCTACAGCAAGATCACCAGACTTGCCAAGGACCTCGTGTCCGTAGGCAACGAGATCGGACTCGAATTCGGGGTGCCGATCGTCAACAAGCGCGTGTCGGTGACTCCCATAGCGATAGTCGGATCCTCCGCGTGCAAGACCAAGGAGGACTTCGTGAAGATCGCCAAGACCCTCGACAGGGCGGCGAAGACCGTCGGCGTCAACTTCATCGGAGGCTACTCCGCATTGGTGATGAAGGGCATCACCGCGGCGGACAGGCTGCTCATAGAATCCATACCTCTGGCACTGTCGCAGACGGACTACGTCTGCAGCTCCATCAGCGTCGGCAGCAGCAAGGTCGGAATCAACATGGACGCGGTCAGGATGATGGGCGACATCGTCAAGAAGACCGCGGAGATCACCAAGGACCAGGACTCCATCGGATGCGCGAAGCTCGTGGTGTTCTGCAACCCCGCCGACGACAACCCGTTCATGGCGGGAGCGTTCCACGGCGTGATCGAGGGGGACGCCGTTCTCAACGTCGGAGTCAGCGGACCCGGTGTGGTCAAGACCGCGGTGGAGAAGGTCAGGGGAGAGAACTTCGAGGTGCTCTGCGAGACCATCAAGAAGACCGCATTCAAGGTCACCAGGATAGGCCAGCTGGTAGGGAAGGAGGCGAGCAGGAGGCTCGGCATCCCCTTCGGTATCCTGGACCTCTCACTCGCACCAACCCCCGCCATCGGCGACAGCATAGCGGACATCCTCCAGGGGATGGGCCTGGAGCGCGTCGGAGCGCCCGGTACCACGGCCGCACTGGCAATCCTGAACGACCAGGTGAAGAAGGGCGGCGTCATGGCGTCATCGTACGTAGGAGGACTCAGCGGAGCGTTCATCCCCGTCAGCGAGGATGCCAGCATGGCCGAGGCCGCGGAGATGGGCGCGCTCACCCTGGAGAAGCTGGAGGCCATGACCTGCGTATGCTCGGTCGGTCTCGACATGATCGCGATACCCGGGGACACCAAGGCATCCACCATCGCCGGGATCATAGCGGACGAGATGGCCATAGGCATGATCAACCAGAAGACCACAGCCGTAAGGATCATACCCGTCATCGGTAAGGGCGTCGGGGACCATGCGGAGTTCGGTGGACTCCTCGGCGATGCGCCCATAATGCCCGTGAACACCTATGCATGCGACGAGTTCGTGGACCGCGGCGGAAGGATTCCCGCGCCGATACACAGCTTCAAGAACTGATGCGGACCCATTATCCGATCCTCTGCGGGAGAAGCGGTACCGATTAGATTTAGTCATACCTAAATATTTATTCCCGTTGCGCCATCTCCCGCACATGAAGACCGCGATCTTGTTGATAGCCCACGGCGCCAAGGAGTCCGAGGGCAGGGATTCCGCATCGAAGAACCGCGTACCGCTCATGGAATCTACGGGCATGGACGTGTATCTGGCATATCTCCATCTGGAGCCTTCGGTCCGTGACACCGTCCGTAAGATGATGGATGACGGGGTGGACCGCATAATCGCCGTACCGCTGTTCGTGTTCCCGGGATTCCTCCCGGACGTGACGGTGAGGAAGGCCGTCGGATTGGAACCGAGAGCGGATGCCGGGGTGGCACGCGATGGGGACGGCTGCGTCAGGATGGTCTTCACCGGGACCTTCGGCGACCATCCGCTGATGGAGGATGTGCTCCTCGACGTATGCCGCGGATACGATGCAACCCCAGAAGACACATCGGTGATCCTGGTGTTCCACGGGAACAGGAACGGTTCCGGCACGGAGAACGTGGACAGGTGTTCCGGATATCTTTCCGAGAGGGGATACGACGTGATCTCCGCCTATAACGAGTTCCAGTCGCCCACCGTCGAGGAGGCGGTCGGATTCCTCTCCGGGAAGGGCAGGGATATCCTGGTCATCCCCATGTTCGTATCGCCGGGCAGCCACACGACCTCGGACATCCCAGCCAAACTCGGTCTGGACGGTTCCGACACAAGGGATCTGGGCGACGGACATGTTCTCCGCTACGCCCCGGAGATCGGGATGCATCCGCGCATAGCCGACATCCTGAAGGCGCGCGTCGACGAGACCCTCGAGGGTCAGTAGAGCTTCCTGCGGATTATCACGTAATCCACGGCGAAGAACGCCACGAAATAGATTCCCAGGATCGCCAGCGACAGCCACGGGAAGTCCAGCTCCAATGCGCAGGAGCGTATCATCTCGGATGAATGCGTCAGCGGAAGCGCCTTGATTATGGCGGATGCCCACGACGGCAGGGAGTCCACCGCGAAGAGCGTCCCACACATGAACGTCATCGGCAGGATGACCACGCTGGAGATCATGTTCAGCGTGGGAGTCGAATGTGCCAGCAGTCCCGCCATGACCCCCAGGAGGGAGAACGTGACGCAGCAGAACAGTATCACCGCGATGAGTTGTAGGGAGATGTGCACGTCGGGTTCGAGCAGCATCCCCAGCCCCAGCATTATGCCCGCACCCACCAGACCCTTCAGGCAGCCTATGACCGATTTCCCGAAGATGATCGACGGTACGTGCATCGGCGACAGGATGAGCTCGTCGAAGCTGGAGAAGAACTCACGCTGTATCAGGATCTTCTGAGATGACGATGCGAAACCCGCCGTCAGAGTGGTTATGGACACGATACCGGGGATCACGTATGCGAGATAGCTCACATCCAATCCGCCCGTACTGCCCGAGCGCATACCGTATCCGAACGCTATGAGATACAATAACGGGCCGATCATCGAGGATACGACCACCTGGACTATGTGCCTCCTGAAGAAGCAGAGGTCCCCGTACGCTATCCTGTAGGTCTCGCTCAGGAGGTTGTACATCAGAACTTCCTCCCGGTGATGTCGAGGAACACGTCCTCGAGATTCGTGCTGCGGACCGAGATGTTGTACGTCTCGCCGTACGAATCGGAGGCCTTCTTCGCTTCCGCGCGGTCCAAATGGAAGGTCACATCCTCCTCGCCGTCCTCGCCCGTCGCGACGAGAGCGACCGGCGGTAGGCGGGAGAGCAGCTCGTCCACTGTCCCCTCGGCTATCATCCTCCCTGATTCTATTATCCCCACACGGTCCGCGAGCTGTTCGGCCTCGAAGATGTAGTGCGTGGTGAGGAAGATAGTCGTCCCGCGGCGGTTGATGGAACGGATCATCTTCCACAGCAAGTTCCTGGACTTGGTATCGAGTCCCGTGGTGGGTTCGTCCATGAAGAGGATCTCGGGATCGTGTATAAGGGCGCACACTATCGCCACCCTCTTCTTCCACCCCCCGGACAGGTTCTTGACCAGGGTATCCATCCTGTCCTCCAGGCCCATTATCGCGCAGAGCTCCTCCATGCGCTTCACGATGGTCTTCCTGGACAGGTTCTGCATGAGACCGTGGTAGATGATGTTCTCGCGGACGGAGATGTCCTTCTCCAGGCTGTGCTGCTGCTGGATGACCCCTATGAGCCTCCTTGCGCCTATGTAATCCCTTCCGGTCTCATGCCCTCCGATCGATATGCGGCCCTCGTCGGGGAGGTCCATGGTCGTCAGCATGCGGATCGTGGTGGTCTTCCCCGCACCGTTCGGCCCGAGGAACCCGTATATCTCCCCTTTCCTGACCCTGACGGAAAGTCCGTTCACGGCGACGAGGTCGCCGAACCTCTTCACGAGTCCTTCGGATTCGATTATGTACCCGTCCGATTCCATTCAACATACATCCTTGTTTTTTGAACTGGACAGCTCCATCGCCGTCCGGATTCATATTTTTTGGGTATGCCTAAATTATTAATATACTTTTAGCCATTCCTAAATCTGTTGAATCACGCATTCAATGGGAGATCTACAAATGGTTGACATCAAAATCTTGGCCATCGTCGCAGTGGTAGCCGTCGTCGGAGCCGGCTGCGCGATAGCCTTCACCCACAACAACGGCGGCAGCAGCGATTCCGGAGACGAATCGCCTGCGTTCACCATCAAGCAGACTTATGACGGTACCAACTACGAGACCCTCAGCCTGAAGAAGTGCGACAGGCTCGTAGGTACCAGCACCATCTACATGACATCGATATACTACCTGTTGTGCCAGAAGTACAACGAGGTACCGTACAGCGATGCGGCGCTGAACAACAAGGACCTGGTGAACGAGTTCCAGTTCGTCGTCGCCGGAGGGACCCCTCTGAACTACATCAAGGACAACACCGAGCTCTACCCCTACTTCGATTCGTCGAAGTACTTCGAGGGAGACTCGGCATCCCTCAAGAGCTATGACAGCGAGAGGATGATGAGGAACGTCGCCGACGCTGTCGGAAAGGAGAACTACAGGGTGCTGTTCATGGGTTCGTATGTCACGTCCGCATCCATGGCCGCAGACTACGTGGCCGTCCGCGCCAACGTCAAGTCCGCGGGAGCGGTCGAGGCCGTCTTCCCCGAGACCACGGACTTCCTCTCGTCGTTCGCCGGCATCCAGCTGGTCGCCTACCTGTTCGGTTACGAGAAATATGCGGACGCGCTCATCAGCGGCCTGCAGAAGGACCTGTACAACGTGTACAAGACCGTCAACGCCAGCGAGAAGTACGGTAACCTGAAGTGCTACTGGGAGGGCAACTCCGGAAAATCGGTCAAGATGAGCGGTATGTCGAAGTCCATCATCGATTTCCTCGGATGGAACTCCATCTACTCCAAGTCGGTGCAGCAGGACACCGAGGACATCATCAGCAAGCAGCCCGACGTGATCATCTTCTACACCAACGACACCCGCTCCGACGCGGAGAAGGGTCTCACCAGCTACACCTCCTGGGACTACACCCTGATCAACGTGGACATGGGAGGCATCACAGCCACGCCCAAGTTCGTTCCGTCGATCGTCAACATGTGCAAGGCGGTCTACGGCCCGGTATCGGACACTTACACGCTCGAGCAGGCCAAGGCCGACACCACGTTCTGGAACACCTACGCGGGATTCACTTCCCCCGTGACCCTGGTGACGGAGGAACCCGCGAGCTGAAACACACGGGGGCATCGCCCCCTTACCTTCGGATGATCGGATGACGGATCTGGAATCCTTCGAGGACGTGCGGGGATACCGCAGGCGGATGCTGAGGCGGTACACCTTAGTGATATCGCTGACCATCGTCTGCATGTTCTGCGCATTCATCGCATGCATGGCCGTCGGGAACTACCAGCTCTCCCCCTCGGAGGTCTGGAACGCCCTGATCGGGAACGAGAGCCCTGGTGCCGTGCAGGTGGTGCGCAGGGTCCGTCTCCCCAGGGTGCTCGCGGCCGCGTTCGTGGGTGCGGGACTCTCCGTGGCGGGACTCGCCATGCAGAGCCTCTTCAAGAACCCCATGGCATCGCCCAGCATACTGGGTCTTTCGGCGGGTGCCGCGTTCGGGGCATCCGTCGCGATATCCTTCGGCATAGGCGTGGGCCTGTTCGGACGCTTCGCCACACCCGTGCTTGCGTTCGTGATGTGCTTCGTGACCATGGGCCTGGTGTACCTTATCTCTGCGAGCAGGTACGGGATATCCACGGTCACGCTCCTGCTTGCCGGGGTGGCCATCGGATCGTTCTTCAACGGCCTGGTATCGCTGATGCAGTACGTGGCAGACGAGAACACGCTCGCCTCCATAGTCTACTGGACGATGGGGAGCTTCAACAAGGCCACCTGGGACAATCTGGCATATTCGTTCGTCCCCGTCCTGATAGGCGTACTGATCATCGCGATCATATACCGCGAGCTGAACCTCATATCCGCCGGGGAGGAGCAGGCGGCCAACCTGGGAGTGAACGTGAAGCGCACCAGGGCGCTGGCGATAATCGCCACCTCCCTATGTGTGGGCGGTTCGGTGTCCATAGCGGGGACGATAGGCTTCGTCGGCCTGATCATACCGCACATCTTCAGGATGATGGTGGGACCGAACCACAAGGTCCTGATCCCGCTGTGCATCTTCGGAGGGGCGACCTTCCTGATGCTCATGGACACGATAGCCAAGGCCGCATTCGAGATCTCGTTCCCCGTGGGGATATTCACCTCGCTGCTGGGCGCACCGTTCTTCGTGTTCGTCCTGCGCAGGCGCAAGAAGGAGATGTGGGAATGATCGGACTGGAGCTCGAAGGGGTGAAGTTCGCGTACCCGTCCAGGGAGATCCTCCACGGCATAACATTCAAGGCCGGTTCCGGGGAGATTCTGGGCATCATCGGCCAGAACGGGTGCGGGAAGACCACCCTGCTGAAATGCATAAACGCCACGCTGAAGACGTCGGCAGGAAAGATCACCGTGGACGGGACGGACGTGTCCGTGCTGTCCAAGAGGGAGATCGCCAAGAGGATGGGTTTCGTCATGCAGACCGCATCCACGACCTTCCCGTTCACGGTCTACGAGACCGTCCTGATGGGGAGGTACGCCCGCAAGGGCCTCATGGAATCTGATTCCGAGGAGGACGAGAGGGCGGTGTACCAGGCGATGAGGGACACCGGCATCGTGAAGTTCGCCGACAGGGACATCGACGAGCTGTCGGGAGGCGAGAGGCGCAGGGTGATGATCGCCCGCGCACTCGTTCAGGAACCGGACATCCTCCTGCTGGACGAACCCACACTGCATCTGGACATCAACCATCAGTTCGACCTGATGGACCTGATCACCAGACTCGCCAGGGAGAAGGATATGCTGGTGGTGCTGGTGACGCACGACATCATCCTGGCGGCGAGGTACTGCTCCCGCGTCATCGCGGTCATACACGGCCGCATAGGTGCGGCCGGTTCGGTGGAGGAGGTGTTCACCGAGGACAACATGCGGGACCTGTTCGACATCGAGACGGAGATCAGGGAGGATGCCCGCGTGGGACGCAACATCACGATCATCGGAAAATACCACGGGGACGACTCGAACTTCGAGGAGGACGACCCATTGGATAAGGGTGAGGGACATGAAGGAAAAGGTAACGATTAAGAAGGGGACGCCGCAGGAGACCCTGATGCTCCCCCTGTACGGGAGGTACAAGGCCAACCAGATGTACCCCCAGCTGTTCAAGGACACGACGGCGAAGAACATCATAGAGCGCATAGACTACGACATCGAACAGGCCAACATGGGCAAGGGCCCGCAGTTCGTCTACGGCATGAGGCAGGACATCGCCGAAAGGAGCGTCAAGACGTTCCTGGCACATAACCCGGACGGCATCGTCGTCAACCTCGGATGCGGCCTCGATACGATATTCGACCACATCGACAACGGGAAGTGCAGGTTCGTGAACGTAGACTTCCCGGAGGTCATCGAGTTCAGACAGAAGCTGTTCGATCCCAGGGAGCGCGAGATAAACATCGGGAAGGATGCCAACGACCACTCGTGGATGGACGACATCGGATACTCCCCCGGGGACAGGGTGTTCATAATGAGCCTCGGTGTCCTGTTCTACTTCCAGCCGGAGGACGTGAAGAAGCTTGTGGATGCCATAGGGAGACACTTCCCCGGAGCATGCCTGTGCTTCGACTACGAGAACTCCAAGATGCTGGAGAGATCCAACAAGGCCGTCATCAAGACCGGGAACAAGGGCGCATGGATGCCATTCAGCCTGGAGGACGGGAGGAAGGAGATCGCCGCGTTCTCGGATACCGTCGAATCGGTATCGGTCCTGAACGAGATGCCTGCGGAATACGAGGTCCTGCCTTTCTTCTACAAATGGTTCTTCAAGAGATGCCTGAGGAAGGAGATCATGACATTCGCCGTGGTCGGGTTCAAGGAGGAAGCGGAATGACCGACGGTGTCCCGGACACCCTGTATCTCCCGCTGGCCGCGAGGGTGTACTCCTCCGAGAGGTTCCCCGAGTACTTCAGGGACGATACGGCCCTGAAACTGAAGGACAGGATCCCCGAGGGGGTGTCCAAAGGCTCCTCGGAGTACACGTACCTGGCCTCCGTGGCCAGATACTACAACACCGACAAGATGGAGAGGGACTTCGTCGGAAGGAACGGAAGGAGCTCCATCGTGCACCTCGGTACCGGACTGGAGACGGCCTATCTGCGCCTCTCCGACCTCGATGCGCACTTCTACGATATGGACCTCCCGGATGTCATCGGCATGAGAAAAGAGCTCCTGCCCCCTTCGGACAACGAGACGCTGATCGCAGGGGACCTCTTCGACATGAGGTGGGCGGAGGAGGTGGACGGGACGCTGCCGGTGATGATCCTGGTCCTGGGCGTGTTCCAGTACTTCCACGAGGAACAGATACTCGATGTGATAAGGGGGATGAAGGAGACCTTCCCCGGGGCCGAGCTGGTCTTCGATGCGACCACCACGGACGGTCTGAAGTATGCGGCCAAGTACGTCAGGAAGACAGGCAACCAATCCGCCGCGATGTACTTCGCCGTGGACGATGCGCATGCCTTCGCCGATAGGACGGAGACGGAATACCTGGAATGCAGGCCGTTCTTCACCGATGCCCGGAGGATGCTGAAGAGGAAGACAGGACTGTACACGAGGATCGCCATGAGAATCGTGGACAGGGACTACAGGGCGAAGCTCATAAGGCTCAGACTGTGAAACGGCAACTGTGCCAGCATAGAAAAATTAAGGGGGATCGCTCCCCCGTTTTCGTTTAGTGGTATTTGCGGTAGAGCCCTGCCGCACCGATGAGCTGGACGGCTCCGATGACGATGGTGAGCACTCCGATGACGATCATGACGATGTCCTGGGTGCTGTCCAGGTTGAACAGGGTGTAGATTCCCGCTGCCGCGGCGAGGATGCCGACTGCGATCCCGAATGCGATCGCGATGATCCCGTCATCCTTGTGGAGGAACGACGCGATGACGTTCAGCACACCGTAGATGATGAGGACCACTGCCAGCAGCACCATGAACACGTCGGCCATGAGGCTGGGCAGGACGATCAGTACCACTCCGATCACAATCATGACCGCAGGGAACACTATCCCGACTATGGGGAGCTTGGTCGTGACGACCACTAGGATGTCGATGATGGCGCCGATGATGAGCATGATACCGGTGACGATGAGGATCCACTTGAGGGCGTCCTTCTTGAACCATACCATGCATACACCGACGATCACCAGCAGGATGCCGTAGATCATGGGGTTGACCCATGCGGTCTTGGCATTGGTGATGTTGATTTCAGCCATGACCGCCGATTGGCGACCCCATATATAAGCCAGCGGATTTCAGGGCTCCGCCCACCAGATAGAAATAAAAAAATGATAAAAGGGAAAAGGTTTGAATTGGGCTGTCAAGCCGTGGGCGAGAAGCCGCTGATGTCCACATCCTCCTTGTTCAGGTCTTTGAGGAGATCTTCGGGCGACTTCTGTTTGACCTCACGGTACTTTACGGACACGGTCTTGTATTCGCTCGGATCGCAGGGGGTCAGCTGGGTTATGTCGTACCACAGGTTGGTGTAGTCCAACTTTGCCCAGGTCCTTCCGTCCTGCTCCCTGAACGCCACTATCTTTCCCACCGAGGAGGTGGGGAGATACTTGACTATGTCCTCGAGCTGCATGTTTATGCCTTGATGACAGCGGAGCGCTCTCCGGCGGGCACGAACTCGCGGAGTCCACCACGTCCAACTTCCTTCGTGACATTCGCGAAGTCGAAGACCAGTGACGGGTCTGCGAATGCGACGCGGATGAACGGGTTGGCAGTGAACGCATCTCCACGGGCTGCGTGTGCGGCCTTGGGGATTCCGGTGTATCCGGACAGGTGTCCGACGTTCATTGCGTAGTTGGGGTAGTTGGGTCCCCTGATCTCCATGGGCAGACCCTCATCGGACCTGTAGGAGAACGAGTTGGCGGAACCGCACTGGTCCTGAAGGTCGTATCCGTAGAATCCGAGCCTTCCTGCCCTCTCCTTGTGCTGGAGCATCGAGAGGTACCAGAGGTTGACACCGCAGTCTGCGATACCGGTTGCCATGGATCCGGCGATACCGGTGGATGCTGCTGCGACGGTTGCCCTCTGGGATCCACCGAAGTGGGTCTCCATGACTGCAGGGTACTTCTCGTAGGACTCGAGAGCGTAGGAGTTGATGTTGTCTCCCAGCTTGATGAGCTCGTCGAAGTTGTTGGGGTCGAGCTTGCAGAGACCGCCGTACTTGTCCTTGATGTAATCAATGGCGTAGTAGGTGTAGTCCTCGAGGATGTTATCGGTGTATGCCGCGGAAGCGTACTGGGTGAATCCGACTCCTCCGGACATGTATCCACCGAGGTAGATCTGGTCGAAGACGATTGCTCCGAGTGCGACTGCCTCGAGTGCTGCGCGTCCGGGGTCCTCAGGGTGGACACGGTCGGACTGTGCGATATCTGCCATGAATCCGAAGGGAACTCCTCCGGGCTCGTTGGGTCCCCTTGCACGCCTTGCGGGCATCATGGTTCCCATGTTGATACACTGGTGCTTTGCGGAGTAGGCGAAGTCTGCGATTGCAGCCTCTCCTGCTGCGAGCCTGTATGCGGTGATGAAAGCCATCGAGATCTGCATTGCTGCGTGCCTGGAGATGGTTCCTCCGTCCATTGCACGTCCGACGATGGTCGGGACACGGACGGCCTGCATGACAGTCTTTCCGATTGCCTCCTTCAGCTGCTTTGCGTGGTCCTTGGAGAAGAGCTTGTTGATGTCGATAACGAACCTGGGGTCGATCTCGTCAATGAGCTCGTCGTCTCCGGAGAAGATCTTGACGTAGGAGTCCGCTGCGAGTGCAGGGTTGATCTCTGCCATGTGCTCCTGAACGACTGCTCCTCCGGGCATGGTGTGGTTGACCGCGAAGAGGTACTCGTTGATGGTCTCAGGTGTGACCTCCTTTCCGAGCCTCTTTTCGATGGTCGCGTGAGGGGAGTCGAGTCCAACGAGGACGGTCCTCCTGATGTCATCCCAAGCCTGCTGGATTGCAGGGTTGTTGATGCAGTGCAGGTCGTCAACCTCTACGTAGATGTCCGTGTGGGACAGCTGGTAGGGCATCCAGGACCTCTGTCCGAGCGGAACTCCGATGTCCTGGTTCATCATGGGGATGCCACGCTTTGCGGCAATCTTGTCGGCAGTCTCAACGAACTCCCTCTTGCTCTTGGACTGTCTCCAGCCGCCGAAGCAGTAGTACTGGGTGTTGAGCTCTGTGGGCTCCTCTTTGAACTTCTTGTGTACTGCGTCCATGAAGAGCTTCTCATTCTTCTTTGAAACCATCTAAATCACTCTCCGATGACCTTCCAAGGCTGGAATCCTGAAAGTGTCCTCAGCTTGTGGATCCTGAGTCCGTACATGGTTACCTCAGGGTCGTCTCTCATGTCAACTCCACCGGGGTATGCGGTGAAGATTGTCGTCCTCTTTGCGCAGTCCTTGAGGGATGCGGGCTTTCCGACGGAGATCCTCGTGTCGAGGGGCAGTGCGACCTGGTCCTTGACGTAGACGACCTCGCCTTTCTTCTCATCCCATACGTACCTCTGCCAGGCGTCGAACATGAGTCCGTGCTCGTCGAGACGGCATGCGTGTCCGTGAACGGTTGCTCCCCTGATTCCGGTGAGTGCCGGGTCGAAGGTCTCGTTCTCGATCATTTCCTGTGCGAGGTTCTCAAGGTCCCTCTCACGCATCTCGATGATCTGACGTCCGGAAAGGGTTCCGGTGTCGAGTCCTCTGTACCTGGAGAGGTACATCCATGCCCTCTGGTAGGGCGAGATGGGTGCGAAGTAGACGGAGTCGGTGAACTGGACGTACCTTACACGGTCTCCTGCCTTTGCTCCGGAGATGGGGACGACGAGTGCCCTGATGGGGCAGTTGTACTTTGCCTTCTCCTCCTCGGGGTCGATCGGGGGGTGGATGGACTTGTAGCCCTCCTGGGGGTTCCTGTGGCCCATGATCTTGATGACATCGTCCTTGGAGATGGAACGGATGTGCTTCAGCTTGACCTTGGGGTTCATGTATTTCTTCCTGTTCATCGCAGGAATAGACTTTCCAGGGTAGAATTGTCTCTGATATGCCATATTAATTCCTCAGTTATCTGAAATTGTGCTTCTGTATTTCGTGTACCTTCCAATTGACAGGGTGTAGCCGAATCCTAACGGGAGGATCGCCTCGTTGCAGACCTTCTTGACCTCCTCGAAGACCTCGTTCATCTCGGCCTCATCCTTCACGAGAAGTTCCAGATAGAAATCGCCGATGGCCTTCGTGAGCTCGATCTCCTGCTTGCCGAACCTGATGATCCTGCGCTCGGAGTGGTTGTTCGCGATGCCTCTGTTGGGTCCCGAGTTGATCGTCGCAGGGATGCTCTCTCCCTTGATGTCGAACCTCCTCACGTGAGAGAGGATGAATTCGTCCTCCGCCAGCAGGTTCAGCACTGACTCAGTGGACTGTGCTGAGAGCAGACGGTCGGTTGAGATCCAAATCTGCGGGTAGTCTTTCCCTGTGTATTTGTCTTCGGTAGGTACGCTCATACGAAATCACAGCTTCTTTGCAATCTTCTTGGCCTCCTTGCCAACGAACTGCATAGGCGTCCTGAATTCCTCGACTCCACCGAAGACCTCTCTGAAGAGTCCCGATGTTGCCTCTGCTGAGAATGTCTGGGTTCCACCGTCGAGACAGTTAGCTGCAGTCACTGCAGGGATGAGAACTCCCTTGGAGTGCTTGGTAACGACGTGGTTTCCGTGGAACAGACCAGGTCCTCCTCCACCGTAGATCGAGTGCGAGAAGAATGACATTCCGACACAAACTCCCATGGAACGGCCGTAGTCTGCGGAAGGCAGTCCGGTCTCGTGCTCAAGGATATCGTTGTAGTACAGGATGGTTGCAGGAACTCCCTGTGCTGCCCTTGCTGCTCCGACGTTGATCATGACGGCTGCGACCTGTCCGGTTGCCGCGTATGCGTTCCAGAGAGGCATGTCGTCAGTGGTGTAGACCTTGTATCCGCTGGGGAGGGTCTCCTTCACGCGGATGACTCCGTCCTCGATTGCCCTCTCGAGCAGAGACTCGATAACGGTACCGACGGTTCCGGTCTTTCCGTTCTTCTTGACGATGGAGTAGAGCATGTTGTTGGCGTTGAGTCCCTCGTAAGCGAGTGCCAGAAGTGCGCCTCTCTCGAAGGGTCCGACTGCGTCACCCATCTCGTAGGATCCGAGCTGCTCGAAGATCGCGGAAAGTGCGACTCCCTGCATTGCGTTCCTGTTGACGAGTGCGACGACGTGGTTCGCCATGATGTTCCTGAGTGCGTATCCTGCTCCCTCGTTGTTCTGGGGAACCTCGAGGATGGACTTGACATTGGCACCTGCGAAGGTGACTGTCTGGGGGTATCTTCCCCATACTGCTCCCTTGACCATGTTGGCCTTGTACATGGGGACGTTGAACTCATCGATGATTGCCTGTACAGTTGCTGCTGCGGTCACGGTGAATCCGGTGGTGTACTCGACACCTGCGGCGAGCCTCTGTGTAGGAGCGACTACGACGATGTTCTTTCCGCCGGACTTGACCTCGACAACGGTGTCGTCACCGTCGTAGACCTGGACCATCTCTTTGATCCTGGCTGCGATCTTGTCTGCGTTCTTAACGAGCGGGATGTCGATCTCCTTTCCCTTGATCTGGGTGCTGTCTCCGGCCATCTTTCCGGTCTTGAGTGCGTTCTCAATTCCAGCCAGGCTGACTGCGACAGTCCTCTTGGTCAAGGATGCAATCTTCTGGATTGCGGCGTTGCGTAACGGGCTGATGGCTTCGAGGGGAACCTGTGATGCAATCTTCTTTCCCCTGTCGTCATACAGGTCAATTACGTCCTTGTATTTTGGCATTTCATACCTCCGTTTTTCTTATAAAGTGGCGGATTACGATGTAAACCACCGTTTATCCCTTGCGGAATCGTAATCTCGTTCATTGGATATAAAACCCACTTATTTTTCGAATTTCATATCAAAACAGGGGTATTTTTACGAAGGACACCGGCCTACGTCAATAGCGTGGGTGCGTTCTGTCGTACGATATATAACACTTTAGTTAAAATATATAAAAGATAAAGGGCCGCACGGCGTGCGGCATTCCTGAATACGTCAATCGTCGTAATCAGTGAGCCTTGCGGGCCTTCCGTACAGGCGTGCGCCCTCGCGCTCGTGGTCCATGGTCATGACCTCGAGCCCGGGGACGACCATGCGCACCACGGGGACGCCGATCTCGGGACGGGTGAAATCCACTCCCGCGACGCAGTTGAAACCGCACCCCATCAGCCTCTGCAGCACCCTCTCGATGTCGTCGAGGACGTATTCGGTGGCGTTGTTGGGGATGTCCGAAAGCTTTATCTCCTTCCTGGAGGGGGCGTACCACATGCGGTTGATGGCCTTGATCTTCTCGTAGCCCATGTCCTGCGTCTTCTTCTGCAGTTCGGCGTTCACCTTGATGCCGTGCTTGTGGGTCGCCCTGCTCTGGGCCACCTCGGTCAGCGCCCTGACGGCGGCGATGTTGGGATCCAGATGGGTACCGACGCCTATGGTCAGCATCTCGGGGTCCTTGGTGCGGACGTCGTCCGCCGCCGCCCCTATGGTGGGGATGCCTATGTCGGTGGTGAGATCCTTCAGGTGCACCTCGATGCCCCTCTCCCTGAACTTCGCCAGCAGCTGTCCCGGAACTGAATCCGGATTATCCACGATGACGTCGGCGTTGGCGTCCTCGTTGAACTCCGCTATGGACCATGCGTCCCTCTCGATGAGCTCGAACAGGGCGTGGAGGATCGCCTCCTCCATGGTGTTCCCGGCGGCGAGCCCGTTGGTGTGGAACCTGTAGAGCTGGGTGTCCCCGTCCGGATAGTAAGGGTAGAACGCCTCGCAGGCCGGGACCCATATGGGCTTCCCCCTGAACATCTCGAATCCCTCGACCCATGCGATCTCCGCGTCCTCGATGTACTGCATCGTCCTCTGCGGGAGGATGAGGTCCACGGGATTGATGGCGAGACCGTGGCCGGATGCCTGCTCGTAGGTGCCGTAGATTACCTCGTCGGTCTCCCTCTGCTCGGCGCAGTACCTCTCCAGCGATTCCATCACCGCTGAGGCCATGGCCTGCTCCCTGGTGGCGCCCTTGCCGTTGTAGTTGCCGAAGGTGCCCTTGGCGGTCTTGTCGCGGTAGACGGAGAACACCGGGATACCGACGTCATCCTTCTCGGTTATGTCCTCGAGGGGGTGCATCCCCGCCTTCTCCAGAAGGGGGATGGCCCTCTTCAGCGTCTCCTCCGGGGGAACGGCCCTTATTCCCGTCTCCGGGGATATCTTGTGGCATCTGTTCAGTTGGATCATTGTATCATTCCGTCTCGTTCCTCAGCCCCACGGCGTAGATGTCGAGGTCGGAGTTGGGGTTGAGCCTCATCTCCTCCACCAGGACGTCCACCTCCACGTTCCTCACGCTGGGCATCTTGAGGAGTTTGGTCTGTATCATGTCGTAGAGCTCATCCACGCTGCGGCTGTACACCTCGCAGATGATGTTGTGGTCGCCGAACGCCTTGTAGATCTTCGAGATCTCCCTGTAGTTCTGGAGCTGGTCGATGACGATGCTGACGGGACTTCCGATGATCTGTATGGACACTATGGACTTCAGCACGCCGAGCTTGGAGGAATCGACGCAGAGGTCGTATCTCTTGATCACGCCGTCCTCCTCCATCTTGGATACCCTGCGGCTGACCGTGGCCTTTGATATGCCTATGCTCTCGCCGACCTGCCCCATGGGCTTCCTGCAGTCCTCCCGCAGGGCCCTGAGGATCTCGACATCCTTGTGGCTCAGAAAGTCCGTCATCGGGACTGCCATATTGGAAAGAATAGATAAAGGGTTTTATTGGAAATTTGAGGGAATCAATCCCTCTTGGCCTTGGTCAGGACGCCGTCCTTGTAGACGTCCAGAGCGGGCATCCATGCCTCGACGTACTTGTAAGGGATGCCTATAGCCATCTCGTCGGCGGCCATGTCGGTCTTCTTCCTGCATCCGAAGCATCCGATGGAGATGTTGGGCTCCCCCTTCATGATCGGGTACGCGGTGAGGTCCTCGCAGGCGCACTGGAAGGGTGCGGTGACGTAGGTGATCCTTCCGCCGCCGTCGCGGAGGCGGAGGGCCTCGAACCAGTAGATCCTCTCGGGGATGTCGACGACGGCCACCACGTCGGGCACGAAGTCAGCGTCCTTCAGCGGGCAGACGACCTCCCCGTCGGTGGGGTAGTCGATGTCGGTGACGGTGGCGATCATCTCTGCGGCCTCGGCGGGGCTCTTGTGGATCCCGATCCCCGCGTGGAACTCGCCGCTCTTGACCTTCTCGCCCTTCTCGGTCATCCCGAGGGTGGCGGCCCCGACCATGCATCCCTGTGCCGACAGGGGCATCGCCAGCTTGGCTCCCTTCCTGGCCGCCATCACTGCCTGGCAGTGGCTGTGCTGCTTCTCGGGGACCTTGTAGCCTGCCGGGAACGCCTCGCCCTTCCTGATCAGCTTGATCGCGACGGGCTCGTTCCTGAGGTTGATGATCTCCTTCATCTTCTTCGCCATCTCGGCGTTCTTAGCGAGAATGTCTGACATGTCCCGAGAATCTGCTAATCAGGATATAACGGTGATTGTGAGCGGACAAGTAGGATTAGACGGGGGAGAATGCGAAAACGGTTGGATGACGGGGGAGTCCCCCGTCGGTTTCATGCCTTGCCCTTGAGCTCGCCGAAGCGGTAGACCTTCTCGGGGCAGTTCAGCATCTCGCATGCCCTGCATGCGGTACCGAGGCAGAGGTCGGACCTGACGTTGATCTCGTGCCTTCCGTCGGGCAGGTCGAGGACGGTCAGCGCCCTCTCGGGACACTTGCGCTGGCAGCTCTTGCATCCGGTGCATCCGTCGAAGGATCCCGCGAGCGTGATGCCCACGACCTCCATGCTGTGGACGGAGGCTCCGACGTCCGGGATGTCCGACTTGACGATCCTGACGACCTTCTTCGGAGGCACGAGGGCGGGCATCCTGCCGAGTCCCTCCATCTCCATCATGTCGTTGTACATGTCCATGGACATGCCCTCGGTCCAGTAGGCCAGCTCGAGGACGTACATCTTCTCGAAGATGGGGTTGCCGGCGAACATGATGTGGTTGGCGGAGATCGAGTTGGCGACGGACTGCATCCTGTCGAGGGTCTCGGGGTCCTTGAGCAGGTCGTGGGCCATCATGAGCGAGGTGTTACCCAGCTGGTAGACCTCGTCCAGCACCCTGGGGATCATTCCGCAGTACTGGGCCTTGACGGGGTCCACGTACGTTCCGGACGCACCGGCCATGTACATGACCTTGACCTGGTCGTCGGTGACACCGACCTCCTTCATGAGGGTGCGGTGACCGGCCCTGATAGCTCCCATCGCCTTTCCGGCCTCCATGACGTCGTGCTCGGTGAAGTAGATGCCGTCGGCCAGCTTGATCTTGCCCTCGTCGTTCATGATCTTCGGGAGCGTGATGGCCCCGGACTCCAGTCCTACGGCCATCGCGGCGACGACACCGGTACCGGTGATACCGAACGCCTTGTAGTCCAGGACCTTGACCTCCCTTCCGGTGAGGGGGTCGACCTTCTTCGTGCAGATGGCGGCGAGGTGGTCGTCCAGGACGAGGTTGTCCCACATCCCGTCCTCGGCGATGTTGACATCGGAGATGACGTGGGGTGCGGCGAGCATACCGTACTTGATCGACTGTCCTTCCATGGCGGGTCCCGCCGCGGCGGAACCGGAGTACAGCTGGCCTTCGTGGAACAGACCCATCTCGGCGTTGGTACCGTAATCGGTGACCATGCAGGTCTCGTCCTTCTCCAGCATGTGCGACTTCATGATCATCGCCAAAGCGTCGGCTCCGATCTCGTGCCTGATGGCCGGAGGGATGAGCACCTCGACCTCGGGGTTCAGACCGGGGATCCCGATGGTCCCGGCGGTGGACGTGTGGGCTGACCTGTTGGGGCTGACGACACCGAGGGTCTTCAGCTTGTTCTTCCCGGCGAACGCGAGGTCGCGGACCTCGATGTTCTCGAACAGGGAGAGCTGGATGGGGTTACCGCAGATCGCGACCTTCCTGACGTCCTTCAGCTTCTCCGCGCCGTAAAGGGACATGAGGTTGTGCACCGTCTCCATGATGATCTGGTGTCCAACGTCCGAACCGACGTCCATCCAGTAATGGAGGTGGTCCATGATGTTAGCGCCGGGAAGCGGATGCCTCGCCGTAATTGCCGTGTCTAGGATCTTGCCGCCGTTGTCGAGGTCGACGAGATGCGATCTGAAACCGCTGGTACCGAGGTCCAGCGCCACTCCGTAATTTGCCATGACGGTGTATCTGAATGGGGTTTAAAATCCTTTATCTGAACGGCAGTTTACTATCAAAATACTATAAAATCAAAAAAAGAAGGATGGGAAAAAGGTTGAGAGATGGTATCCGAAGATGCGCTTGAGTGGGGGCAAGGGGATTTGAACCCCTGTCAGCGGGTTTCCACCACGTGGGGAGCTACCCCACGCGAAATTATGAGTCATCGCTCCAGTTATTCATCACAACTGTCAGCAAACCCATTTCTAATCACGCTCGATAACTGGAGCCCGCCAGTCTACCAGGTTAGCCTATACCCCCGTGTAAGACTGATTTGTGATCAGGATTACTGTTTGCGCATCTTCTGAGCTCTCTTTCTTCTTCTCATCTTCTTCTTGCGCCATTTCCAACGCTGGTTACCGCGTTTCTTCCAGGCGCGTGAGCCTCTCTTCATGTTGGTTCCTTCCTTGAATGCGAATTCATTCGGTGGCGGGCCCGTCGGGATTCGAACCCGAGGCATCTGGCTTAGAAGGCCAGCGCTATATCCTAGCTAAGCAACGGGCCCGCTTGAAGCCAGCGATTACATCATGTAATTTAAAGGTTTACCACCGTAAACCCCGCATTCGGCTATTAAGCGATTACAGAACCCCTATTTAATATTAGGGTACAGCGGAACGCTGGGTACATTTATAAACAAAGAGACGGGACAGGCGCTCGCGGCGCCGTCCCGCCGGGATCAGGATTTGCTGTCCTTCACCATCGTGACGATGTAGTCGTAGGTGGAGTTATACCCCATCAGGAGGAATATCGCCTCGACGATACACCAGATGCCGATGATCAGCAGGAACGGCCATGCGTTGAAGATCTTGCCGAACAGCATGACCAGCGCCTGGATGAACTGGAGGATCGTGAACACGATCGCTCCGGCGACTATCGAGACGATGAGTCTCGGGATACCGTCGCCGATCGCCTTGATGAACTCGAAGGGCTCCTGGATGTCCGCCACCAGATCGGGAAGCATCAGGTATGTCCAGACGGCCACGATGAGACCGAGGACCGCCGCTATGTTGACGTCCTTTATCGGCCTGACGATCAATGTGAACGCCGCCACGGTGAGGACGATGAGCGTTCCCTTGCTCCATCCGGTCTCGACGGCCATGGCCACGTAGACCATGAATGCACCGGTGATCACTCCGATGAGCACCAGCACCTTGTAAAGCGTGGAATCCTTGTCGTCCTTGTATCCGAACACGATCGCCAGGGCAACTACCCCCATCACGATGAGGAGGATCTCCGGCACGTTGTTGGAATTGAGGGCGTCCACGAAGGAATCCCATGATAACTCTGCCATGCTACCGAATCCCCGTTCCACTATATAACCCTAAAATGGGGCGGTCAGTCTCCGAGCATGTCTCCCGACGTCTCCCTAAGTATCCCCTCGCATCCGCGCAGGACGTCGCGATATGTGGCGGAGAAGTCCCCGGTGTACCACGGGTCGGCCACTCCCCTGTCCTCTCCGGCATGCGAAAGCAGCAGGGAGACCTTGCCGTCGGGATCGTTCCCGACGAAGGGGCGCATGTTGCGGAGGTTCTGAAAATCCATCGCCACGATGAGGTCGTATCTCGAATAATCGGACGGCGTCATCCTCCTGGCGGCCCTTCTCATATAAGGCACGCCGCGCCTGTCCAGCTCCGCCTTGGCCGGAGGGTACATGTCGTTGCCCAGCTCCTCCGAGCTGGTGGCGCAGGACTCTATGCGGTAGGAATCCTGCAGTCCCTTCCTCCTGACGAGGTCCTTCATCACGAACTCGGCCATGGGGCTGCGGCAGATGTTCCCGTGGCAGACGAAGAGGATGCTGATCATCGCCGGTATACCGCATCCCTGTCATAAAAGCGCGATGTCCTCCACCACGGTGTGCTTCGCACCAGAGGGGCCGAGGACGCTCCTCATGAGGCGGACGGAACCGACGGTGAACTCGGAGAACACGGTGCCGCGGTACTTCCGCTCCGCTTCCGAGATGTCCGCCGGACCCTGCACCCTCCCCACGGTCACATGGGGGCTGAAGGGTTTGTCGTCCTGCCTCAGGCGGCTTTTCCTGACCGCCTCCCTCACCCTGTCCGCGAGAAGTGCCAGCTCGTCCCTGCCGCCGTCTATGCCGATCCACACCACGCGGGGCCTGCGGACGTTGGGGAAGGCTCCGACGCCCTTCAGCGACAGCCCGAACGATGACGTCCCGGACAGCGACTCCCTCAGGTTCGAGACCAACCCCGGTATCCTCTCGGAGGGGGTGTCCCCGAGGAAGGAGAGCGTTATGTGTATCTGGTCCTCCCTCGACGGACGGACGTTCCTGATGCTCCCGATCTCGGAGATCGCTGACCTCATGGTCTCGGATACGGAGACCTCCACCGATACGAAGAGACGGACCGATTCGCCCATGATCCCCCATCGCATCGCTGGTATTTTACTGGACGGGAACGAATCCGTTTTATACTTGTCAATGTGTAACAATTTTTATGACACATGGAAGACTGGGCATCATACTGTGCCCTATGACCGATGACAACCTCATGTACAGCCTCAAGAAGGACCCGGAGGAGAAGCACATCTTCGTGGTCAAGGCGCTGAACAACGGTTCCATAAAGGCCAAGCTCGAGAAGGCCGGGATACCCTATGAGGAAGTTGATTGGGACAGGGACGTGGTGTGCTACCACCGCGGACCGGACGGCAGCGACTTCGGCATACTGATCTACTGCATCGATCTCGGTCTCCACTCCAAACCCAAGGAGCTGAAGGCGGTGGTCGAGGAGATCACCAAGAAGATGCAGCCCTATGTGGACGCCATCGGATTCTATCTGGGCACATGCGGCAACTTCGAATGGAACATCCCGAAGTGGTGCGAGCAGGAGGGCCTCAAACCCGGGGCGATGTTCTGCGACAAGAACGGGGAGCTCTGCCACGACTGCGTCGGCATCAACATAGCAGGGGGACCGAAATACCTGGATCTTGAGAAGAAGTACGCAGGGCACCTGTTCATGTTCCCGGCCATGGCCACCAACTACGACGAGTTCATGAACGCCGACCAGGCGGAGGCCAAGGCCACCGAGGAGAGCCTCACCGACGAGATGAGGGAGGCGTTGGGCATCGAACCGGGACGCGACGGCTACATGAGATGGCTGCTTCAGATGGGGGGATACCAATACATTCTCAAGCTGGACACCGGCATAGGGGACAGGGAGAACTTCGAACCCGACCTCCAGAAGGTGGCGGAGAGGACCCGTCTCGACATCAAGGTGGCGGAGGACGGATGGGCCGACCTCCAGCCCACGGACGACCTCTACAGCAAGTGCAAATCCATGCTCGGAGCATCCGAATGAGGTCCGATTCCCAGTACACCGTGGGCATACATACCCTGATGCTCATCGAATACTACCGGGACGAGAGCATCACCAGCTACCTGGTCTCCAGGAGCATAGGGTGCAATCCCGTCATAGTGCGCAACGTATTCGCCAAGCTCAGCAAGGCCGGGATACTGAGGCCGGGCATGGGCAAGAGGAAGACGGAACTGGCCCGTCCCGCCGACGAGATCACGCTCTTCGACGTGTTCATGGCCACGCAGTCGGACGATGTCGAGAGGATGTTCAAGATGTACGAACCGAACCCCCTGTGTCCCGTGGGGCCGGATATACACAACATACTCACATCCAGGTTCGAACGGGCACGCGACGCCATGTTCGAAGAACTGAGAAGGACCAGCATCGCCGACCTGGTGTCGGAGATACCTCCCGGAAGGGCAATGCCGCCGCTGGACGTGGAATGACGGTCGTCCAAACGAGAGATTGTAGAATAAGAGAAGTGGACAGTGCGAGATTCGAACTCGCGACCTCTACAATGCCAATGTAACGATCTTCCAACTGATCTAACTGCCCAGTAAGGAGGGTGAAAAGGTGATTGTTATTAAACCTTTCTAGCCCGGCGGCCGATACGTACGGATGCGGCACGCGAAACGAAGCGGCGGAATCACTGCTTCTGGGGTCTGAGCTTCTCGCCCTCGATGGGCGTGGGGTACAGACCGTTGGTGCATGCCAGGCAGAGGTCGTCCGCCGGGAATCCGAGGGCCTTCACCATGCCTTCGAGGCTGATGTACGCCAGGCTGTCGGCTCCAATGATCTTGCGGATCTCCTCGACGCTGTACTTGGTGGCGATGAACTGGTCCCTGCTCTTCATGTCCACGCCGTAGTAGCAGGGCGCGATGATGGGCGGGCTTCCGATCCTGACGTGGACCTCCTTCGCCCCGGCGTCCCTGAGGACGTTGATGAGCTTCTTAAGAGTCGTTCCCCTCACGATGGAGTCGTCGACGATCAGGATGCGCTTGCCGTTGACGGTGGACCTGATCGCGTTCATCTTCATCGAGACGGCCTGCTCCCTGAGCTTCTGGTCGGGGAGGATGAAGGTCCTTCCGACGAACCTGTTCTTCATGAATCCCTCTTCGTAGGGGATGCCGGAACCGATGGAGTATCCAAGCGCGTGTGCCCTTCCCGAATCGGGGACGGGCATGATGAGGTCGACATCGGCGGGAGCCTCCTTTGCGAGTATGATGCCTACCTGCTTCCTTACGTCGTAGACCTCCCTCCCGTCCATGACGGAGTCGGGCCTTGCAAAGTAGATCCACTCGAACATGCAGTGTGCCTTCTGGCTGGGCTTGTCGAGCGGGAAGGATTCCAGCGAATCCTTGGTGATCCTGACGATCTCCCCGGGCTCGACGTCCCTGACGAACTTCCCTCCGAGGGAGTCGATGGCCGCGCTCTCGGAGACGGCCATGTATCCGCCGGCGACCTTGCCGATGCAGAGGGGCCTGAACCCGTAGGGGTCGCGGATGGCGTAGACGACGTCGTTGTCGAGGAGGCAGAGCGAGTACGCACCGTCGATCTTGGCCATGGTGGACCTGATCGCCTTGATGATGTCCTCGCCCTCGCTCAGATATTTGGCGATGAGCCTGATGACGATCTCCGAATCGGAATCGGAGATGAATGACCATCCCTTGTCGAGGTACTGCGCCCTCAGCTCCCTGTGGTTGGTGAGGTCGCCGTTGTGCGCGATGGCCAGTGTACCGCCGTTGTACTCGACGGTGAAGGGCTGTGCGTTGAGGACGCCCTTGGAACCCACCGTGGAATAGCGGACGTGTCCGATCCCGACCTTCCCCGAAACGCCGGCGAGCGCTGCCTCGTTGAGTGCCTCGCTCACAAGTCCGTCGTTCTTGACGGTGGTTACCCTGCCCTCTGAGAATACAGAAATTCCCGCGGACTCCTGCCCGCGGTGCTGGATGACGTTGAGGGCCCTGTGCATGTAGAATACGACATCGCAATCCGCCGCAACGCCTACGACGCCGCAGCTGTGCTCTGGACCCGCCATGTCATCCCTCCTTACTCGTGCGACTTTGCCCAGTTGTAAGACCTGATCTTTGCGGTCTTGCCGTAGCCGCAGGATGCACAAACTCCCTTGCGCACGTGGTATGCGCGCTTACCGCAGCGGCGGCAGGGGATGTGCGTCTTGAACTTGTTGTGCCTTCCCTGTGCGGATGTACCTGCTCCCATTTTCAACTCTCCTTCATGGTGATATGTAGATCACATTGTCCCCGCGGACAATGACGGTGCTGAGCTTCCTGACGGAAGTGCCGTCGACGATCTCCTCGGCGTTCTTGAGTACGACGTTCATGTGCGGATCGTATCCGTCAAGGACGCCCCTGTACTCTCTCTTACCCTTCAGCTCGACGATTACGTTCTTGTTCGCCGCTGCCTGGAGTACCGATAGGGGTTTGATCATCTTAGCCACCAAAGCGCCATAAATCCATTCAGTATTTTAACCTTATCGTCCTTTCCCTTAATATAATAGAGGATTAGACGAAGGCACCTATGGTGGGCGCGTCCAAACGGTCCATGTCGTAGAAGATGATGGCCTCGCGTATGCCGTCGGCCCCCATACCGGTGCCCATGAAGTGGTCCAGCATGGATGCCCTCCACAGGAGGTCGAGTATCGCCACGCACATGCTTCCGTAGTAGGCGTTGGCCAGGTCGTCCTCGTAGTCCAGCTGGTCCATCATGTAGAACACGCTCCCCAGGAACGACTCCCTGTTGTTCAGCGTGCGGATATAGTCGCGCAGGACCTCCGCCCCGCCCTCCTCGAGGGGTTTGAGCCTGATCTCGTCCGGTGACGCGGATCCCCTCTCCTCCAGGTCCCCGTCGTCGTCCATCACCGACCACCTGATGCGGTCCTTGGTGGCCATGAACATGTTCCAGTTCCACTGCGGGTCGCAGTAGACGGGGACGCACATGGGATCGTCCGAAGACATCGAGGACAGTGCCGCGTCCCTCGCGGCCTCCTCCATCTCGGACATGTCGAACTGCTTGTCGGGTGAGAGCCCGTCGAGGTTCATCTTGGGCTCCTCGAGCGACCTCTCCATGATCTTAGCGAGATATGCCAGATCGGTGAATTTGTCGAGATTCATGGACAGCGCCATGCGGATCATGGACACGTCGGACATCACTCCCGCGTCCCTGCAGATGGAGTAGAAGTCCCTGTACACTGACGTGGCCTCCTTCAATGCGTTCTCCAGCCTCTTCTCGGAGGCCTCCGCAAGCTGTCTGGCCTCCTCCGCGGCGTCGTTTCCCTTCCCTGTCCAGGCGCCCCTGCAGGAGAGATCCAGCTCCACGTGGATCTTGTCGCTCACGTAGAAGTGGTAGGGGAACTGCCTGCAGAAGGTGGGCCTGTTGGGGTAGATGTCGCACCTCCTGCCGTTGAGGAAACCGCAGGAGCCGTGGCCCTTCTTCATGGTGAGACAGAAATGCCTGTCCTGGCTCTTGCTCCTTATGAGGGACTTGGGGTGGTTGGTCCTGAAAAAGGGCACCTCCTGCGGGAGGACCTCCGGCTGACAGAGGCAGCACATACCGCACTGCTCAGGGCACTCCACCTTCCTTCCCATTACCTCCGAATAGTCTATCTCAGGCATGCTCAACGTAATCAACTCCCAGAGGCTCTCCGCAGAACTCTCCGTCCTGAATCTGAATGCCGCCTCTCACTATAACTGTATCGGGGAACACCGCCTGCATGCCCTCGTATGCGGTGTGGCCCGCCTTGGAGTGCAGGTCGTCCGCGGATATGGATCTGGGATCGTGGATGTCGAAGGCAGCGAAGTCAGCGTCGAATCCTACCGCGATCCTCCCCTTGTTCATTCCGAACAGTCCGGCGGGATGCTCGGAACCCATCCTGACCAGAAGGTCCAGCGGGAACCTTCCCTTCGCGAACCAGTCCATCAGTATCGGCACGGTGGTCTCCACGCCGATCATCCCTCCGGGGGCCGACGGGTAGTCCTGCATCTTCTCCGCCTGGGTGTGCGGGGCGTGGTCCGAACCGAACATGTACAGCTTCCCCTCCGAGACCGCCCTGCACAGCCCGTCCCTGGTCCTCATGTCCCTTATCGGGGGATTGACCTTGTACTCGGTGCCGGTGACGTCCTCGGCCGAGAACATCATGTGGTGCATGGTGACCTCGGTGGTGAATCCGCACGCCGCCGCCATGTCCGCGGTGCGGGCGTCGGTGACGTGGCAGATGTTTATCCTCATGCCCTTGTAGCGGGCCAGCCTGCGGAGCGCGTTGTACTCCGCCTCCACGGGACGGTTCCTGAGGTGGTCCCAGTTGTCGTGCTCCGTCTCCCTTCCGATCAGATCGTCGTCCTCGGCGTGGACGCTGAGCACCTTTCCCGATCTGGCTATATCGCCCATGAGGTACGAGATCTCCTCATCGTCGTTCATCAGGATGTTGCCAGTGGTGGACCCCATGAACAGTTTGAATCCGGCCACGGACGGGGCCAGCTTCTCTATGTCCGCATCGGGGGTGAGCGCGGCGAAGAGACCGTAGTCGACGTACGCCTTCCCGCGTATGCCGGCCTTCTTCTCCATCAGCGTCCTCACATCGGTGGTCGGGGGCCTGGTGTTGGGCATGTCCAGTATCCCCGTGACCCCGCCGTACAGCGCGGACATCGTACCGGATGCGAAGTCCTCCTTCTGCGTCAGGCCGGGCTCGCGGAAGTGCACGTGGGGATCCACGAAACCGGGCAGGATGAGCTTCCCTCCCAGGTCGATCCTCTCGTCGCCTCCGCGCACCAGCTTACCTATGGTGACGATCCTGCCGTCCTCTATCCCGACGGCGGTCTCCTTGACCTCGCCGTCGATGTAGAACTTGCCCTCTATCACGAGATCCATCTCATCCCCTCACTATCTCTCCGCCCGGGGAGGTCTCCCTGAATATCTCTCCCTCGAACGATTCTATGACCGCATCGTCGCGCTTCCAGGCGTCCGGCGGCAGCCCCGCCTTCAGCGACAGGTGCTCCAGGAACTCCTCCGGACCCCATCCCCACTCCACGGGGACCTGGGGCAGCAGCAGTCCGCGGCGCCTACCGCAGGTTATGATCAGGCCGTGCCTTCCGATCCCGATCCTTCCCGGGAGCTCCGCCTTGGGACACTCCATCCTCTGCGGGACGGTCATCACCGTCACCTCGACGGTGACATGTGCCAGCTCCTCCGGGCGCAGGTCCGGGAACCTGGGGTCGTGGCATGCGGACCTGGCCGCCTCCTCCAGGGCCTCGCCCAGAGGGAGCACCGGCATCGGGATGCCTATGCACCCGCGCAGACCGTGGTCCGGATATGTGGAGAGGGTGACGAACACGCCCCTCTCCTTCGCGAACTCCCCGTCCCTCGGTACCGAGGAACGTCCTCCGGAAGTCTCGGACAGGACCGTCTCCCTGGCGGCCCTGACCGCCCTGAACCCGCAGCCGTCGTCGATCAATCGATCTCGATCCTTTCGACATCGTCGCGCTGCTTCTTCGCCGCGCAGTTCTCGTTGGCCTTGCAGAACTCCTTCTGGACGGCTGTCCTGGAGTTCTCGATGTCCTCGCGGACCTCCTTGACGGCGGTTGGCATGGGCATCTTCTCCATGATGGCGCTCAGGCCGAGGAAGAACTCCAGTCCCATCCTCACGAAGTGCCTGTGGGCGTTGGGGTCCATGACCGCCTTGTAGATCTCCTTGAAGGTGTCCTCGGCGCGGTCCTTCTTCTCGGAGACCTTCTCCTTTATCCTGTCGGCCGCGCTGTCCGCGCATTCCCTGACCTCATCCCCGACGTCCCTGGCGAACTCCTTCTCGTCGTCGATGAGCTCGAGGATCCTCTCCTTGTTGTCCCTGAGGAGCTGTTTGAGCTCCTCGTCCGTAATCTGGCTCATTCCGTTTCCTCCTTTTCGAATCTGATAATGAGTTTCTCGTCCTTCATCTCCGCTCCCTTCATCTTCGCCTTCTTCAGGGTGTCCGGGAGGGCGATGTTGCACTTCTGGCTTCCGACCAGCACTATGACCGAGTCGTCCTTGGCCTTGAACAGCTGTATGTCGCCCTTGTGCTTGAACGGCAGGTCCAGCTCTATCCTGTGTTCCCCGTCCTCGGTGACGAACCTCAGCGGGCTCCTGTCGGAGTACACCGCAGCGGGATCGGTGTCCCCGTAGAGGTCGTCGGCGAGCTTGTCGAGCATCTCCCAGCCCACCAGCTCCGACGGTCTCTGGTACGCGTAGAGCATCTTCATGGGGTCGAAGACCTCGTGGATGTACGCCATGTACTTGGCCTGCTCCTCGTACTTGCTCTTGAAGAAGTCCCCCTCGATACCTTCGGGGTACACCCTGTTGACGATCAGGCACTCCACGTTCTTGTTGTAGAGCGAGAGGTACGAGTACGCGCGCTTGGTCTCGCTTATGACCATCTTCTCCGGGTTGACGACTAGACGCACTGTGGTCTTCTTCGGGTCCTCCAGGATCGTCTTGGCCTCACCCATGAGGTTCTTCATCTTCTCGATGGACGTGAGCACGTTCGCTGACGGCAGGGGGACGTCCATGAACCTCCCCACGGTGAACCTCGCCAGGCCCAGCAGCTTCTTGGCCAGGCGGAACAGCTTGTCCGCGTACCACGATGTGACGTCGGGGAAGCTCATCAGCCTGAGGGTCTCCGCGGTCGGTGCGGTGTCCATGACCACCACGTCGTAGCGGTCGTGCCTGTCGAAGTCGATCACGTACATCAGGGCGGCGATGAGCTCCATGCCCGGCAGGATGGCCATCTCCTCCGCGGAGAGACCGGTGATCCCCTGGGATTCCATGAACTCCGATATGTACTCCTGGATGTCGTTCCAGCGGATCTTCATCTCGTTGACGATGTCGATCTCCAGCGCATCGAGGTTCGGCAGGATGTTTGTGATCTGCCCGTTCAGCTCGATGTCCATGGAATCGGCGACGGAGTGGGCGGCATCCGTGCTCATGATGATGGTGCGGTAGCCCATGTCCGCACAGCGTTTGGCCGTGGCGACGGAAACGGAGGTCTTCCCGACCCCTCCCTTTCCCGTGTCGATTATTAGCCTCATGGGTTACCCAACGGCTTAACGATATATCAACCTGATTTAAACACAGGTACCGTTGTTAGAGGAATGTAGAAAGGTTGGTGCCGAGGATGGGGTTCGAACCCATGACCTTCGGATTTCCCTGGAAGAGGTCTATTGACCAGAACCCTATGAGTCCGACGCTCCACCAGGCTGAGCCACCTCGGCAGGTGTTAATGTGTTTGGGTTAAGTTGTTTGGGAGGATTCCGAAGTAGGATATTTACTCTTCGGTCTCTGCGGGGGCTTCCTCGGAGGATTCCTCAGCGGCGGGCTCCTCTGCGGGTGCCTCTTCCTCTGCTGCGGGCTCCTCTGCGGGAGTCTCCTTCTTTGCGAAGCCCTCCATGATAGACTCGGGCTCGCTGTCTCCGGCAAGGAGAACCTCGGATTTGCGGATCTCGATGCGCTTGATGGGGATGACGACGTGGCATGCCTTGGCCAGGTCCTTGGAGAGGTCTCCGGAGACGATCGCCTTCACCATATCGGCGAGGCCGCGCTCCTTTCCCATCTCCTTGAGGGTGCTGTCGATGATGGCCCTCATGGCCTCCTCCTGAGAGGCCTGGATACGCCTGTCGGCGATGGACATGGTCTTGACGCGGAGGACGTAGTTGTCCTTGGTGGTCATGTCGACGACGTGGTCGGTCTTGGTCTTCTTTCTCCTGGTGAGCCTTCTGATGTACTCACTGGTGAGGGAGTGTCCCACGAAAGAAGTCTTGGCGACGAGACCGTCGACCTCGGTGACCTTGAACTTTAGCTTGATGTGCATCTTGGAATAGTCGCCGGTAAGCTCCTGGACTGTGACCTCTGCGGTCCTTCCGTAGAGGAATTCGGGATCTGCCGAGGGTGTCTCTCCGATCTCCGCCTCGTTGAACATGCGGGGTGCATGCAGCGAGTACCATTCTTTTGCCTTCCACTTATCCTTCACCTTACGTGAAGACCCTTTGACTTTCTTTGCTGGTGCCATCAGAATCCTCCTTGATTCAAAGCAAGCAGAGGATTCACTTGTTGTATATAAGGATTTGTAACATGCATTAACACTCATTAAAGGATGGCCAGTATTCCGATGTTATCCTTTATATGTCAATGTTATCACGATTGGAAATTACCGCTTATATATAAAACAATCGTTCGTGCCCAGAGATCGCTCTCGCGCGCGCATCATAATCGTACGGAGAAGTAAAAGGATTGTAAGGGGGGTTGTACCCCCCGTTTAAGGTTTCAGAGGACCACGGGGACCTTGTGCGCTGCGAGACCGAGCTCGTCGGCGGACATGCCCATCGCGATTCCGTAGAGCTGAGACAGGTGGAGGACGGGGATGTTGAATCCGAGGTCCGCCTGGGACAGGTCGAACTGGAGGTGGCAGAACGGACAGACATCGACGATGAACTGTGCGCCGGACTCCTTCATGTTCTCGAGGTTGGTCTGGGTGAACGCCTTTGCGACGTTGGGGAATCCAGCCTTGACTCCTCCTCCGGATCCGCAGCAGAGGATCTTCTTCTTCCTGGGCATCGACTTTGCGCCGGTTGCCTCGATGAGGTCGTCGAGGATGTGGGGATTCTCGGGGTCATCGATGTTCTTGATCTTGCTGGGCTTCAGGAAGTGGCATCCGTAGAATGCTGCGACCTGGTAGTCGAGGGGCTTGGTGATCTTCTCCTTGATAGCGTCGACACCGACGTCGTTGTAGAGGACCTCTGCGAAGTGCCTGACCTTGGTGGTTCCCTTGTACTCCATTCCGATCTCGGCGAGGATCTCGTTGACCTCCTTCAGGAGGTCTGCGTCCTCTGCGAGCTCGTGTGCGGCGTCGAAGAGGGATCCGTAGCATCCGTTACAGATGGTGACGATCTCCAGGCCCTCCTTCTCTGCGAGTGCGAGGTTCCTTGCGGCCGCTGCGATCCAGGTCTTCTTGTCGAAGGACCTGATCACTCCGGGTGCGGGGCAGCAGCTTGCGTCTGCGAGGTCGACGAGCTCGATACCGAGTGCCTCTGCGACCTTCCTTGTGGACTTCTCGATACCAGGGTACCTGAGAGGTGCGATACAACCGAGGAAAAATGCGTATTTAGCCATTGAAATCACTCCACCAGCTTGTCGAATCCGGTCTTGGCGAGGATCTTAGCGAAGTCTGCCGAGGCCTTCTCGTTCGCGAGCACGGTCGGGGGAACCTCGGGAAGTCCGAGGGATGCCCTCATTGCCTTGACCTTGTCGTTGAGGTCGACGGTGTGTCCGTACTTGACGAGGTTGTTGGCGGTCTTCTTGTGAGCGTCGTACATCTTACCCTGCTGGATGGCGATGTTCCTGATGGCGAGGATCGTGTCGACAATCGGAACGCCACGGGGGCACCTCTCTTCACAGGTGTAGCAAGTTGTGCACTGCCAGATGTCATCGGTGTTGAGGAGCTCGTCCTTGAGTCCGAGCTGAGCCATCCTCATGACCTTCCTGGTCCTGTACGCAGTCTCTTTTCCGGAGGGGCATCCGGCCGTGCATGTTCCGCACTGGAAACACATCTTGACGTCAGCGCCGCCGTTGGCAGCGATTTCGTTGTAGAAATCAGGGTTAGGCGTAACCATGTTAATTACCGAGACGAACACAAACTTCAACATATTTAATACAGTATGATTTTAGGAATGCCTTATTATCCTTTTAGATAATACTCAGATAAGGTTCTTCCTTCTTATTGCGCGCAGCAGCCTTTCTCCGCAGCGCGTCTCCTTGCGGAGCACGGCGGTTATCGAGTGGCGCAGCATCGCCGGATCGGTGGACGACTGCAGTTTGATGCCTTTCCTCATGAGCAGGAACTCGTCCACGAAGAAGCTCTTCCCCGACGCTATCAGGTCGGAGAGGGAGCGGTACTCGGACACGACCTCGTACTGCTTGCCCGTGGTGTCGAGGTAGTCGTATGCTATCCTCTGCGCCCCATAGCTGTAGCGGGCGTAGTTCGGTCCCCTGTCCACATGTATCATGTCCATGTGCCCTATCTCGACCCAGTTGTACTCCTCCAGGTCGAACAGGTTGACAGGGTCGTCGACGATGATCATCTCCACCATGCCGCTGCGGAGCATCCTCATGTTGAACTGGTCGTCCGCGACAAGGATGTCGCCCTTGATCTTCGCGGCGGTGAACGCCGACATGATGAGCTCCTCCGTCACCGGGGAGCACGCCACGGTGAACTTGCGCCCGTCGGTGTTCCTGCGCCTGTGCATCGTCGTTACATCCAGGATGCGCAGCGCGTCGCCGGTGAGCCTACTCCCGGTGGGGACGGACTCGAGCATCCTGACCCCGGTAGACTCCTCCACCGCCTTGATGTAGTTGTGGACAACGGGCACGGATATGCCCAGCTTCTTGGCCGCGGCGTTCTTGCTGCCCTCCCTGCGGATGGCCTCGAGCACCTCTATCTGCCTCTGGGTCAATTGGTATCCGTTGACCACGGGAAAGGATTCGACCTTCAGTTCCACGGGGAGGTGATGGACGTCCTCGCATATAATCGCGCGTCCCATTACCGCACATTTTATTATATAAGCGGGCTTACCGTAAACCATGGGGACAGTAGGGGACACTTTTCGCGAGGTGATGGTATCCACATTGCCGATCGCAGGCATAGTCCTACTGTTGGACCTGATTCTCGTCAAACCCTCCGCGGAGGACATCGGTCTCTTCGTCATATGCATCGTGATGGTCCTCATCGGGTTCACCGTGTTCCTTTACGGTGTCGACTGGGGGATCAACGACGTCGGCGAATCCGTCGGTTCGGAGATATCCCGCAGGAAATCCAGAATTTTCATGATCGCCGTCGTCTCCCTGATCTCGTTCCTTGTGACGATTGCGGAGCCTGACGTCGGCGTCTTCGCCACACAGGTCACCTCGCTGTTCGAGGGGATTAGCAGAAACGCCCTCGTCTACTCCATCGCGGCGGGGGTCGCGGTGTTCCTCATCATCGCCGCATGCAGGATCGTCTTCAAGTTCTCGCTGAGGATCCTGCTCACGATCGGTTATCTGGCCGTCATCGTCATGGCGGTGTTCACGCCGTCGGAGTTCCTCGGCATCGCGTTCGATTCCGGAGGTGTCACCACCGGTCCGATGACCGTGCCGATCCTGCTCTCGCTCGGTATAGGCATATGCTCCGTGGGTAAGTTCAGGAACGAGCTGGACGGATTCGGTATGATCGGTCTGGCATCCGTCGGTCCGATAATCGCGCTGCTCATACTGGGACTCGTGTCCGGGAGCGGTGACGTCTCGGGAGGAGGGGGAGCGGAGTACGAACCGTACATCCCCGATACCTTCGAGCGCCTGTCCAAGTCCTTCCTCGACTCGCTCACCAGCGTCATTTACGCAGTGGTTCCGCTGATGGTCTTCTTCGCGGTGTTCCAGAGGATGTTCCTCAGGTACTCCTGGAACTCGGTCATCCACATGGTCGAGGGCGTGCTCATGGCGGGGAGCGGGATAGTCATCTTCCTCACCGGGATCTACACCGGATTCATCCCCGTCGCATCGGGCCTGGGCGCCGAGCTCGCCGACGACCCCGTGATTCTGGCGTTACTCGGGGCGCTGCTGGGTATATTGGTCGCGATAGCGGAGCCCGCTGTGGAGATCCTCGCCGGACGCGTCGAGAAGTCATCGGGCGGGAACATCAACAGGAAGGCGGTCAGATACGTCATCTCGGCGGGAGTCGGCATATTCGTCGCCATCGGGATGATAAGGATATGCGTGGACTTCGACCTGCTCTGGATCGTCGTGCCCGGTTACGCGCTAGCGATAATACTCATGTGGGTCGGCGACAGGGACATGATCGGTATCGCGTTCGATGCCGGAGGGGTTTCCACCGGACCCATGTCCGTGGCCATCATAAGCAGCATGTACACGAGCATAGCGTCCGTCAAGTACGTAGGCACCGATGCCGTCATCAACGGTTTCGGGATGATCGCGCTAATAGCGCTGGCGCCCATCCTCTTCCTGGAGGCGTTCAGCATCTACATCAGGATAATGAAGGCGAGGGAGAATGGACAGGCGCAGTGACACCGTTCTGATAATAGGCCTCGGGAGCCCGATAATGACCGACGACGCCATAGGTCTGGAGGTCGTGCAGGAGATCGAGGACATGCACCTCGAAGGGGTGGAGACCAGGCAGGAGGCCGTGGGAGGCCTCGACATAATCCCCCTGATGTGGGGCTACAGGAACGTCATAATCGTCGATGCGATACAGACGGGGATGTATGAGCCAGGCACCATAATGTTCTTCGATCCCGAGGACTTCAATGAGACCATCGGGGACGCCTCCGCCCACGACATAAACCTCGCCACCGCCATGCGCATAGGCAGGGAGATGGAGCCCGAGATGATGCCCGACAAGGTCTGCTTCATCGCCATAGAGGCGGAGGACATCGGGACGGTCAACGAGGGCATGACCCCCCGTCTCGTGGAGGCGAAGCCCAGCGCGGTCCGCGCCGTGCTCCACCAGCTCGAGCAGGTCAGAGCTCAATCTGCGAAGGACTGAAGTCCTTCATCGATTTCACATCCGTGCCGTACATCGTCACGGACAGGAGGTCGTTCCTTATCACGTCGTCGGCCACGGCCATGACGTCCTCGCAGGTGACCGCGTCGAACGATCCCAGCCAGTCCTCCAGAGACACGGGCGTCCCGGTCAGCATGGTCCCGCGGGCCAGTCTGTACAGCTCGCTCTGGGTGGACTCGGCGCGCCTCACGGTGGCTCCCTTGACCAGGTTCCTGGCCTTGGCCAGCTCCTCCTTGGTCACTCCCTCCTCCCTGATGCTGCGAAGGACCTTCCCGGCGGTCTCGATGGCCTCCAGCACGTTCTCCTCGGTGGAGGACAGGAACGTGCCCATGGAGCTTCCGTCGGAGTTCTGATCGACGTAGTTGTACACGGAGTACACCAGCGCCTTCTCCTCCCTGACGCGCTGGAACATCCTGGACGAGGAACCGCTTCCCAGCACCGCGTTCAGCATCTGCAGCGCGGGACGCCTGGCGTCGGTGGCGCTGTAACCGGGGAATCCCATCCCGACGTAGCAGTGGTCCTCCTTCCTGACGACGTGCCTGTAGGAACCGTCGACCACCTTGGGGGCGTGCCTCTCGTTGGCCCTGCCGTCGGGCATGGCGTCGAAGTTCTCCTCCGCCCATGCCATGACGTCGTCCTTGTCCACGTTCCCGCAGGCGAAGACCGCGAGATTGGGGCGCACGTACCTCTCCGAATAGTACTTCCTGAGCTCCTCGGATCCGAGGGACTTCACTATGTCCGTTGTACCCGCCTCGCTATGTGCCAGAGGGTGTTCCTTCCACATCGTCTCTGCGAACAGGTCGTGGATGTACGACGAGGGGTCGTTCTCCACCATGCTAATCTCCTGCAGGACGATCTTCTTCTCCATGTCCACGTCGGACTGGTTGATCAGCGGGTTGCAGACTATGTCCGCCACCAGCGATTTGGCCGTGTCGGCGGTGTCCTTGAGGGTGGAGCTGTAGAATGCGGTGATCTCCTTGGCGGTGAAGGCGTTCATCTCTCCTCCGGCGCCCTCGATCTCCTTCGACATCTGGAAGGACGAACGGGTCTTGGTCGCCCTGAAGACCACGTGCTCCAGGAGGTGCGAGATGCCCCATATGTCGCTGCTCTCGTCCCTCGACCCGGTGTTGACGGCCACCATGAACCCCGCGCTGGGCGAATCCGCGATCCTCTCGGTGATGACGGGGATGCCCGCGGATGTCTTCTCGAATGTGATGATTCCCTTTGCCATGGGGCTTTGATGAACAAACCGATTAATAGACTTAAGCAATTACAGGGTGCAGATGGACATAGAATACCGCCCTTACGCCGACTGCGACCTGAAGGGGTCAGCGGTCGTCATCGGATTCCCCAGTCTGGGATTGGTCAGTTCCATCGCTACGAACTTCCTCTCCAGGGAACTGAAGATGGACCTGGTCGGGGGATTCACGTCGTCCCAGTTCCCGCCGTACTGCGTGCTGCAGGGCGGGAGGCCGATGCCCCAGATAAGGATATTCAGCGGCAGCAGGGATTCCGACCCGGAGAAGCCCGGCGTCGGATGCGGAAGGGTCTCCATCATAACCACGGAGTTCCTCCCCAAGCCCGACCAGAACCGCGACATCGCCATGGCGGTGTTCGACTGGATAGTCGACAACGGCATCGGGACGGTCATCACCCTCGACGGCATCCCGATGTTCACCCCCGACAAGTACGAGCTCTATGCCGCCGGATCCACCGAACACGCCAGATCCCTGATCGACGAGTACGGCATAGAGCACTTCGACGACGGTATGGTCAGGGGCGTCTCCGGTACCCTGCTGTACGAGTGCTCCGTCAAGGGCATAGACGCCATTACCCTGATGGGTTCCGCCAAATCGGAACTCCCGGACCCCTTCGGCGCCGCCCGTCTGCTGGACCCTCTCAAGAGGATGTTCCCCGAGATCAATGTGGACACCGAACCCCTGTACGAGGAGGCGGAGGCCCTCAACAAGAGGATCAACTCCCGCCCGACGCAGCAGGCAGGTTCGGACGACAGCATCCTCTACGGATGATGCATCCGCATCTGCTTATATCTAAATCGAATATGGAGTGATGCTATGTATCTGATACCCAAGGAATTCTTCGTAACGTCCGGAAAGGCCACCAGCGGGGTCTCCGACCTCAACGCCTTCGACCTGGCGCTCATGCACGCCGGGATCGAGGAGCAGAACCTGGTCGCTGTATCCTCGATAATACCCCCCGAAGCGAAGGAGGTGCCGCCCTGCAGACTGCCCATGGGAGCGGTCACGCACTGCGTGCTGGCACAGATGAGGGGAAGGAACGGGGACCTGATCTCCGCAGGCATAGCGTTCGCCTACAGGAAGGACGGATACGGGGGATACGTGGCCGAATCCCACATCTTCGGAGGGGAGGAGGCGGTCAGGAACGACCTCCGCAGGAAGATCGCGGAGATGCAGAAGATAAGGGGCGTGGAGCTCGCCGAACCCACCATCGTAACGGAGACCCTCGAGGTCCCCGAGAACGGCTACGGCTGCTGCCTCGCATCGCTGGTGTTCACCGCGTACAGGGAGTGAGGCATGTTCGCCATCGTCACCTGTCCAGAATGCCGCAACAACAGGATGATAGACCTGTCGTCCGGGAACACCTCGTGCCCCTACTGCGGCAAGAGGTTCGACACCGACAGGCTGCAGATAAAGTTCAAGCACCCCGACCAGAGCGTCGTGAGGGACGTGCTGTTCGGGAGCGAGGCCGTCCCCACCTCCAAGGATTCCGACAACCCGATGAAGGGGCTCGCCTACAAGGTGTCGCACGCCAGCGACCCTGGGATGAAGATGTCCTACATAGCGGACGGGCTCAGCGAGATATACGGCGAGTTCACCGTGGACATGATAGACGAGCTCGTCCCCGGGAAGGGGGAGAAGTACGCCGAAGCGATGCTGGAGGCGTGTATGATATACGAGGTCGGATACGGCAGGTTCAGAAAGATCTGATCAGTTTCCCCTGACCAGTTCCACGATGTAATCCTGGATGGCGGTGGACGAGCACAGTATGAGGAACAGTGCGCCGATGGCCAGAACGAGTATGCCTGCGATTATGTTTCCCTTAGCTCCCATGTGTTCACCTCGGAACGTCCTTGCGCTTGTTCCCTTCGATCCTCAGGACCTCGGAAACTATCGAGGACAGACCTAGATGGATTTTCTTGTAGAAATAATAGGCGGATACCGCGAGGGCGATCAGCGACATCGGAATCCAATACCACGAGTCGACGCCCATTACCGCGAAGGTCCACATTATCATCGCCAATGTGCACACCATCATCCCCTGGAGCGTGTACTCCGCCAGCTGGAGCCTGGCGACCCCCTCTCCGACCGCCGCGCCTACGCTGGACATCAGCAGGAGCTCCATCGCCGTTATGACCACGACGATTGCCCATGTATATGTGTCCACGTCCCCGAGGTCCTCGAACACCGACAGGAGGGATGCGGATATGCCGAACGCCATACCGACGCCCTGTCCCATCCCGAGCGAGAACCCGTAGAACACGGTATCGGACTTCCTGTGGAACCTCTTGAGGTTCAGCACAACGAGAATCAGAAGCGTCTGGATGACCGAGAACAGTATCCCGATGAGCATGTTGGACATGTCCATCTTGACGTAGAACGCGGAGATCACGAACCCCTCGATCAGGCCGACGGCGAATATCGTGAACAGCGTCGAATCCTTGAAGAACGGGTCCTCTACCGCGGGATAGGTGTATCCCTTGAGGATCCGGTACATCAGGACGAGCGCCGGGAAGAACACGATCGCTCCGGCTATGTACAGGGCGTAATCCATGGTGCACCATACGCCCCCTTTATAAAAAACCATTCGGTGGTCAGACCAGCTTGTCGTAGTAGTGGGAGACCATGCAGGAGTCCTCGCAGCGGCCGCAGGAGTTGCACTTCCTGGGGTCGACGTGCAGACCGTTGTCAATGCGTATGGCATGTCTGGCACATCTCTTGGCGCATATCCCGCAGGAGGTGCACATCTGCGCCCTGAACAGTGCCTTCACCGTCCTCTCGAACAGCGGTTCGGCATCCTTCTGCCATTTAGAGACCACGGACACCTGCCCTCCCCCGAATATCTTGGCCGTACCGGTACGGGTCTTCACCAGCGCGATCTCGAACTCCTCGGAGTACCTCACCTCCCCGACGGTGCGGAGCGCATCCTCCACCGACGAGAAGTCCCTGTTCCTGGGGACGGTGACCACGGCATCCATCGAGAAACCTCCCGCGGCACATGACGTGGCGCCCTTGAGTATCTTCAGCGCCGGCCCGTTGGAGCCCTTGGGCTGGAACGTGAGCTCCCTCTCCTCCGCTATGCGGACCATCTTCGGCGGAAGCACCTTCCATCTCCAGAATCCCATGTCGACGAACTCCTCCGGGAGTCCCCTGTCCTCAGCGTATCCCTTCAGGTAATCCTCCCACCTGCCGTACAGATCGGGGTGGATCCTCCCGGTGTTCCTCCACTCGCTGGAGAGGCAGGACGCGCACAGATAGCACCCGATCCTCTCGAAGTCCCTCTCGTACAGCGGGTTGTACTCCAAGCCCTTCATCCAGATGTATCCCCAGATCTCCGAGGAGGTCCAGGTCCTGACCGGGTTCAGGGCAGTCTGGTTGGGGACGAAGGGGCTTTTCGAGACGAACCCTATCTTCGACCTTGCGAAGGATTCCAGCATCCTGTTGCCCTCGACGGTTATGGTACCGCGCGGGAAGTCCCTGGATATCATGTCGGTTATCGGCCCGAGCTTGCATACCTTGCAGCACCACCTGAAGTCCTTTGCGGGCGGACCGAACGTGTCCACGTTCCTCCAGAACGCGTCGCCCGCCTTGGCCTTGTGCAATCTGAAACGGTTCTTCCTGACGAAGCTGTCCACATACTCTATCGTCTCCGGGAACTCCAGCCCGGTGTCGACGAACAGCAACTCCGGATCCCTCTTCACGGTGAGCAGCACGCCAAGTGCGGCGAGGGAATCCTTCCCTCCCGAGAACGATGCGGTGACGGGTTCCTTCCTGCCTCTGATGAACTCCTGTATCTCCGAGGCGGCGGTGCGCTCCAGTCCCTTCAGGTGCTTCCTGTTGGACTCGACGAATCTATTCCTGTCCGATGCCGGCGACAGCACCATCCCGGAGACGTTGTTCAGATCCTTGATCTTGACCGCCTTCTCGGCATGTGCCAGATCGTCGCTTCCGACCAACGCTATGCCCGGTCCGACCTTCGTTCCCTTGAGCAGGATCAGCGGTGCGCCCGCGGGGAACTCCCCCTTCACCGAGCGGATGTTCTCCCCCGGTACGGTCTTGCCCTTGAGGTGTCCGGACATGTTGCCGAACGCCACCACGTTGGTGGTCGCATCGTTCATCAGCAGCTCCGCACCCGCCTGCCTCAGCTCTATGGAGAAGTCGTTGGTCTCCACCTCGAACCTCACCACCGCGATCACGGCGCCGTGTGCTATGACCTCGTCGGTACGGTCCTCCCCGGGGACTTTGTTGAGGAACAGCATCCTGTCCCCGAGTCCCCCGTCGGTGCCGAAGTTCCTCCTGAGGAGGTCCAGTATCAGGTCCTTCCCCTCGCCCATTGCCGGGCGTATGTCTCCGGGCCCGTTGATGCGGAACGTCCTGGCCTCCGAACCGCAGGAGCATCCGCGCCCCATGATCAGCGTACCGCACCGGTCGCACCAGCGCGCGTCCACCTTCTCGTTGGCAGCATAATTGGAGGCCATGAGCGCCCTTAGGTGTAGCACAATAAAAAGTATGTCGTCCCGCCTGTGACATGGCACCTATCTTATAGGGGTACGTATAATAAGCGGCAGAGGGACAGGATGTCAACGATTTGGGTCAACCCCGGATACTCGCAGGGCGGTTTCAGCAGGATCGAGCTGAGGGACATCGCCATATCGGTCGGCGTGCTCGCAGCGGCCTTCACGATAATCTACGCCCGCGCCAACACCACGTTCTTCAGCGACAACATCGCCGTCAACTCCGTGATGTGGTTCGCCACCTCTCTGGTGATCGTCAGCGTCTGCTTCCTGCTCCACGAGTTCGGACACAAGTTCGTCGCGCAGAAGTACGGTGCCTGGGCGGAGTACAGGATGTTCCCCCAGGGACTCGGTCTGTGCCTGCTGTTCTCGTTCTTCGGATTCCTGTTCGCGGCGCCCGGTGCCGTGATGATCAACGGCTACATCGACCAGAAGCGCAACGGCATAATCAGTGTGGCGGGACCTGCGGTGAACCTCGTCCTGGGCGCGCTGTTCATAGGACTGCTGTTCGTCACCGGCGGCCGCCTGCATGCGATAATCTACCTGCTGGCACACTTCAACGTGTTCCTGGCTCTGTTCAACCTAATACCGATCCCGCCGCTGGACGGGTCGAAGATCGTGAAATGGAACATACCTGTCTACCTGACGATGGTCGCGGCAGGCGTGGCGATGCTTGTCCTGTTCTACATCTGAATTCAAAAAAAAGTGATGGCGGGGGAAGCCCCGCCGTTATCGGGTTTACATGTACTCCTTGCAGGGGTACCTGAGCGAGACCTTCCCGAGGATGCGTCCCTCCCACTGCTCCACCTTTCCGGGGTTCAGGATGTTGTTGGGGTCGAACGCCTTCTTGATGGCCTTGATGGTGGAGATCGCGGATGCCCTCTCCTTCTGGAAGTCGGGCGCCTTGGAGATGCCCACGCCGTGCTCTCCGGTGACCGTTCCGCCGAGGGCGATGGTTGCGTCGAAGATCTCGTTGACCGCCTTGGTGCCCCTGTCCCACTCGTCCTTGTCCAGCGGATTCAGCAGCATCTTGGTGTGGAGGTTTCCGTCGGACGCGTGTCCGTACGTGGCGACGGTGACGCGGTACTTCTCGGCGATTTTCTGGTATGCGGTGACCGCATCCGGGACCTTGGACACCGGCACTCCCATGTCGTCCGCCAGGGACACCGAGGAGTATCCGGGCTTGAGGGCGGACAGGGAGGTCATGACCGACTTCCTTGCGGAGGTCCAGGCCGCGATCTGCTTCTTGTCGTGGGTGGCGGTGATGGTCTGGCATCCGATCTTCTTGGCGATCTCCGCTACGGTGTCCAGGTCCCTGTCTACCTGCTCGGGCTCTCCGTCGCACTCGACGATGATGAGCGCCTTGCAGTCAGGGAGCGGGTTGCCCTGGGACTTGTTGACCGCGTCGATGGACACGGAGTCCATGAGCTCGCATGATGCCGGGATCAGGGGCTTGGCGATGATCGCGGAGATGCAGCGTCCGGCGTCGTAGACCGAGTCGAACGAGATGAGCGCCGATGCGGATGCATGGGGCTTGGTGGTGAGCTTGAGTGTGACCTCGGTGATGATGCCCAGCGTTCCCTCGCTCCCGCAGAGGAGACGTGCCAGCTGGTATCCGGAGGCGTCCTTGATGGTCCTTGTTCCCGCGCGGACGATCTCTCCGTCGGCCTTGACGAACGTGAGTCCCAGAACGAAGTCCCTGGTGGCGCCGTACTTGACCGCCCTCATACCGGAGGCATTGGTGGCGACCATCCCTCCGATCTCGGCGGCCTCAGCGGAGCCGGGCGAGCAGGGGAAGAAGAAGCCGTATTTCGCGAGCTCTTCGTTCAGGGCGTTGTAAACGCATCCCGCCTGCACGTCCACCCACAGGTCGCCGACGGAGACGTTCAGGACCTTGTTCATCCTGGACATGTCCATGACGATGCCTCCCTTGATCGGGACGGCGGAACCGCACAGACCGGTACCCGCACCGCGGGGGACGACGGGTATGAGTTCAGCATTGGCGATCTTCATGATCTCGGAGACCTGCTCGGTCGTCCTGGGCTGGACGACGAGGTCCGGCGTGTTATGGAATATCGACGCGTCGAATCCGTACGTGTAGAGCACAGCGACATCCGTCGAGTAGCCCTCCTTTCCTACAATCTTCTCGATTCTGCTGATTACGTTCTGGTCCACTGGGAACACCTACCCCAAAAATACGCACTGTTAATATAAAACTACGCAGGCGCACGCGCGGCCGGCGGGGGGCGGCGGACCCCCAGGGCATGAATTCCGGGGATTCCGCCGGATAGCGGAAAGGAAAGATGGATTGGATGTCCACACAGACCGCTGGATGCCCTCTGCCCGCATGCTGGCTGTCGTCCCTAATTCCTAGTAATATAGTGGAAATATTAAATACCGAACACTTCGCTCTCGAGAACGGTGCTAAAATGGTTACCGAAAGAGAGCTTTACAACGCCGCCATCAAGATGGAAGAAATCGAGAGACCTGTAGCGACATCGCTCACACTCATCACGGGCGAGATGTTCGGAGCCACCGGGATCAGTCCCGTCGGACTGTTCGACAACCCGAAGGGTCTGGCACAGCTGGCGAAGTACGGACACGACACGTTCGGATTCGACTCCTGCGAGATATTCAACATCTGGTCGCACGTCGAATACCTGGGAGCGGAGGTCGACTACACCGCGGACCAGCCCTACGTGAAGAACCACCTCTACACGCTCAACGACGAGTTCGAGATGCCGGACATGGACAAGTACCTCGACTACCACAAGACCAAGACCTCCATCGCGGGGACCGTCGAACTCAGGAAACTCGCCGGACCCGACGGAGCGGTGAACTGCATCAACAGCTGGGGACCCCTCACCTGCGCGGGCCACCTCGTCGGAGCCGAGGAGATCATGATCGGGATGGCGATGGATCCCGACAACGTCAAGAGGCTCACCAAGTTCATCTCCGACTTCAACTGCGAGGCATACAAGCTGGAGCTCGAGAACGGACAGGCTGAGGCGATCGATTCCCTCTCGATGGCCGAGCCCACGGCTACCGGTGACATGATCTCCCCCGAGATGTTCGAGGAGTTCGTTCAGCCCTACGTCAAGCAGGAGCACGCGGTCATACGCAGCACCGGCATCACGTCCATGCTGCACATCTGCGGTAACACCACAATGAACCTCCCCGCGATGATCGCATGCGGTTCCAACGCCATCTCCGTCGAGCAGACCGTCGACCCCTACGAGATCGTCAAGATCGCCGACAACAGGGTGTGCATGTTCGGAAACGTCGGACCCATCCAGCCCCTATGGCAGGGAACCCCCGAGGAGGTCAAGGCCGATGTCGAGAAGTCGATCGACGCCGGATTCAGGATGATCGCGCCCGGATGCTCGTTCGTCCCCATGACCCCCGGAGCCAACCTCAAGGCGATGACCGCTGCGGTCAAGGCCTCCAAGAAGAGGTTCGCCAAAGGCAAGAACAGCAGCGCCTGATCCAAACACATTCCGTCCCCGCGAGGGGGCGGTATCAAACGTTTTTCCAGCTTATTCCGCGGATCCGCCCTCATACGGATTATATAGTCCCCATTCTTTCCTGTGAATCATGAAAGCGAAGGTAGTGCTCCTCGGCCCTCCGGGCTGCGGAAAGGGAACTCAGGCAGAGAAGATGGGCGACGACCTCGGTTACACCAAGCTGTCCACCGGAGACATGCTCCGCGAGGCAGTGAGGAACGGGACCGAGCTCGGACTCAAGGCCAAGACCTACATGGATGCGGGAGGACTCGTGCCCAACGACCTCATCATCGGACTCATGAAAGAGAAGATCGAGGGTCTCGACAGGATCATCCTCGACGGATTCCCCAGGACCATCGAGCAGGCCGATGCGCTCGCATCGCAGGTCGACATCGACATCGCGATCAATATCGACGTCGCCGACGACGAGCTCATCAAGAGATTGACCCAGAGGCGCTCCTGCCCCGACTGCAACGCGGTCTACCACCTCACCAACAAGCCCCCGGCGAAGGAGGGCATCTGCGACAAGTGCGGAGCCAAGCTCTACCAGAGGGACGACGACAAGGAGGAGACCGTCAGGAACAGACTGGAGGTCTACCGCAAGAACACCTTCCCCCTCATCGACTACTACGAGAAGAGGGGTAAGCTCGTCACCATCCCCGGCGTGGGCGACATCAACGAGATCTACGCCAAGGTCAAGAAGGCACTCCTCGAGTGACCCGATCTTACGGGGCATACGCCCCGGACACACCATTTTTCTTCATCATACGGCCTGAATCATTATTGCGTTTTATTCCCCAGAATATTCGATTTAGCACTAAACTGTATTTTTAATTATCGTAATTCGCATCATCGATACGAATATCGTAAAAATCGGATAATTATTATTTATATCCGTAAACCCTGCCATATCCAGTCACTCTGTAAGTGGTAATATGGCAGTAAAAGAAATCACGACAGCCAATATTTCGTACACCAGAGCGCTGATCATCACAGGATTCGTGGCGATACTTCTGGCCGTGGCCTACTTCACTAAACCTGAAGACGGCTTCGGCGAGACCTTCTGGTCTTTGGTACCCGCGGTCCTTGCGATCGGACTCGCACTGATTACGAAAGAGGTGTACTCCTCGCTCTTCATAGGAATCCTGTTCGGAGCGCTCCTGTACGCCGAATTCAACCTGGAAGACACGCTCATCGCTACCGTGGACAACGGTTTCCTCGCCGTCCTCACCGACGGATGGAATGCCGGTATCCTCATGTTCCTGGTCATCCTGGGAATCATAGGGGTGCTCGTCCTCAAGTCCGGAGGTACCAAGGCGTACTGCGAGTGGGCGATGAAGCACGTCAAGAGCCGCCCCATGGCCGAGCTGGCCACATGGGTCCTCGGTGTGCTCATCTTCGTGGACGACTACTTCAACTGCCTGACCGTCGGTCAGGTCATGCGTCCGCTGACCGATAAGTTCAACGTATCCCGTGCCAAGCTGGCATATCTGATCGATTCCACCGCGGCACCAATCTGTATCATCGCGCCTGTCAGCTCGTGGGCGGCGGCCGTCTCCGGAAGCCTGACCGATTCCGACATCGAGGCCATGGGGATGAACGGGTTCGACGCCTTCCTCCAGTCGATCCCGTACAACTTCTACGCTCTGTTCTCAATCGTGATGATCATAACCATCGTGCTCCTCAAGTTCGACTTCGGACCCATGAAGATGCATGAAGACAACGCACTGAACGGCGACCTCTACTCCACCGAGGACAGACCCTTCGACGAGGAGGAGAGGATCGAAGTCAACGACAACGGACACATCCTCGACCTCGTCATCCCGATCTTCCTGTTCCTCATCCCCGCATGCATCATCAGTCTGCTGTACACCGGCGGACTGTTCGACGGGGAGAGCTTCATCGACGCGTTCGCCAACTGCGACGCTTCGCTCGGACTGACCTACGGTTCGCTCATCGGACTCATGCTCACCATAGTTTACATGATCATACGCAAGGCGGCCACGTTCCACAGCATCATGGACGCTCTGCCCGAGGGATTCCGCAACATGGTCCCTCCGATCCTGATCCTCGTGTTCGCATGGACCCTCTGTACCATCACCGGCAACCTCGGATCCTCGGCATACGTGGACAGCCTGCTGACCGATGCAGACAACCTGTCCAACTTCCTGCCCGCCATCTTCATGGCGCTCGCATGCTTCATCGCATTCGCGACCGGAACATCCTGGGGAACCATGGGAATCCTGCTGCCCATCGTGGTCGCAACATTCCACACCTCCGACACGTCCCTGATGATCGTCGGAATCAGCGCATGTCTGGCAGGATCGGTCTTCGGAGACCACATCTCGCCGATCTCCGATACCACCATCATGTCCTCGGCAGGAGCCCAGTGCAGCCACGTCGTGCACGTGTCTACCCAGATCCCCTACGCCGTGCTGGTCGCGGGAATGTCCTTCATCTTCTACATCATCGCCGGATTCTGGCAGAGTTACATCGTCACCGTCATCGGTATCGTGGCGATGGTCGCCGTCCTCTTCGGAATGAAGAAGCTGCAGGATGCTGGGAAACTCGGATTCCTCGAGCACAAACCCAAGGTCGACAAGACCGAATGATCCCAAACGGGGGCTCCGCCCCCTCTTCCGTTTTATTCCACCATGCTGAATCTAACCGCAATGTTTTAAAATAAGTTCAGCATAGAGCGCCTTACTACAGCCCCGTAGTGTAGTGGTCAATCATTCGTGACTCTGGATCATGCGACCGCAGTTCGAATCTGCGCGGGGCTACTATTCCTTCTATCTTCCTGTGCGTTTTGACGGACGAACGTTACGTTTATGTCTGTATCCAGCGATTCGGAACCATCATGTCTGATTCAAAGTCGGGCAGCCCCCAATCGGGCGGCTTCATGCAGAAATTCGACGAGTTCTTCCGCATCAGTGCGAGAGGCTCGACCGTTCAGAACGAGATCAAGGGCGGAATCATCACGTTCCTGGCGATGGCGTACATCCTGATCGTCAACCCCAGCATCCTTTCGCCTGCGGCGTCTCCGACATACGACTTCAACCAACTGTTCACCGCCACGGCTATGGCGGCCATCATAGCGTGTCTCCTGATGGGCCTGTACTCCAGGTTCCCGGTGGCGCTCGCTCCCGGTATGGGTGTGAACGCGTTCCTGTCGTACACGATATGCCTGACGATGGGGTTCACCTTCGAACAGGGACTCATGATCGTGTTCGTGTCGGGAGTGCTGTTCCTCATACTCACCGTCACCGGACTGAGGATGAAGATCCTCGACGAGATCCCGAAATCCATGAAACTGGCGATCTCCGCGGGGATAGGCTTCTTCATCGCGCTGGTCGGACTTTACAACGGAGGCATCATCGTCCACGGGAACGGTTCGGCGCTGACCCTCGGGCCCCTGGCGGACCCCGGCGTCCTCCTGTCGCTGTTCTGTCTGGTAGTGACCCTCCTCCTGTATCACCAGAAGAGATGGTACGCGGTGTTCGTCGGACTGATCGCGACATGGATCGTCGGTATCGTCATAGGCAAACTGGATGCGACGTCCGAACTCGCGGCGGAAGGCATCTACCTCATACCCCAGTGGGACCCCGACAGCTTCGTGAGCGACCCCGACTTCGGACTCTTCGCCGCCGTGTTCACCCACAACGAGATGATCCCCAACACGCTGATCATGAGCTTCATCACCGCCACGGTGTCGCTGTTCGTGATCGATATGTTCGATACCGCTGGAACGCTCATAGGCGTCGGGACCGAAGCGGGCATGATCGATTCGGACGGCCACCTCGTCGACGGGGACAAGGCACTCACGAGCGATGCGGTGGCATCCATCGCTGGAGCAGTGGTGGGTACATCGACCACCACATCGTTCATCGAGTCCACGACAGGGATCGTGGCCGGTGCGAGGACGGGTCTGATGCCCGTGGTCGTTGCCGCGCTGTTCGCGGTCGCTCTCCTGTTCTCCGGATTCTTCGGGACCTTCACCAGCGCCTGCACGGTCGGTGCGCTGGTGCTCGTTGGGATCATGATGATCAAGGGCGTGAAGGACATCGAGTGGACCGACCCGGTCACATGCACCATGGCGTTCATGACCATCTTCATGATGGGATTGGCGGGATCCATCACCGACGGTATCGCCTTCGGGGTGTTCACCTGGGTGGGCGGCAAGATCGCCACCGGCAAGTTCAGGGAGATCTCCCCGATGCTCTGGATCCTCTGCGCGGTGTTCATCGTGTACTTCTTCATCAACTACGCCGTGATCGCCAACGGATGGTTGGACTAAAACCAACGGCCGGCCTCGGCCGGCCATACCCATTTTCTTGATGCTGGCTCTTATCATTCCGGCACCGTGCGGGAACATCGATATGTTTATGTGGGATACCCCAATCTGAGCCGCATGACCGAGACCCTCCTGGACCGCAGGCACACAGCCATGATGCTCGCGGTGATGTTCTTCGCGACGCTCATGGACGGTCTCGACAGCAGCATCGTCAGCGTCGCCCTCCCGGACATAGGCATCGGGCTCGGGATGGACACCGGTACCGCATCATGGGTGTCGATAGTCTACATGATGGTCCTGGCCAGCCTCATCATACCATTCGCCAGGATCTGCTCCAACGTAGGCGTGAGGACCACGCTGGTGGCGGGATTCAGCATATTCACGATCAGTTCATTCTTCTGCGGGATATCGAATTCCTTCGCCATGCTCATAGTCTCCAGGACCGTACAGGGTATCGGGGCGGCAATGCTGGCGGCGGCCGGACCCATCTGCTGTACCGAACACCTCCCCAGGGACAGGCTGGCCTTCGGACTCGCGGTCCTGACCATCGGATCCTCCCTCGGTTATGCATTCGGCCCCGCGGTGGGAGGAGTGATCGTAGAGTTCCTGTCCTGGAACTGGATATTCCTGATCAACATCCCCCTGGGACTGATCATCATCCCCATCGCCTATCTCGCCGTACCGCCCTCGTCCAGGAAGGAGGGCGGGGCCAATCTGGACCTGGTCGGCACCGCCGCACTGTTCGTGGCCATATCCTCGGGGATCTTCGCCCTGGAGACCGTGGCCTACGCGGAGATGCGCACCCTCACGATCGCCTCCGCCGTACTGTTCCTGGTATTCACCGGGATCTTCATAAGATGGGAGCTCGGACACCCGAACCCGCTGCTCAAGCTGGGCATGTTCAGGGACTTCGGTTTCACGTCGGTCTTCCTGTGCCTGATGTTCGTCAACGTGTCGTACATGGTGATGATCTACCTCGTCCCGTTCTTCGGGGAGATCTGCGTCGGGCTGAGCCCGATGGAGATGGGGCTGATCCTGTTCATACCGGCGGTCATCACCGCCACGACCGGGATGCCCGTGTCGAAGATGTCCGACCGCTGGGGGAGGAGACCGTTCTGCATAATAGCGGGAATGATCACCGGCCTGACCCTGCTCCTGTATGTATTGCTGGCAAGGGAGATGGACGTTGTCACGCTCATAATCATTATGATACCCAACGGATTGGGCTGGGCGTTCGTCGGCGGCCCCATGGCATCCAGACTGGTGGAGCATGCGGGGGACGAGAGGGACATGGCCGCGTCCATGACCAACGAGGCCTACTACATCGGCGGTACCCTCGGACTGGCGGTGAGCGCCATGGTGTTCACGCTCTTCTCCAAGACCGACGGGGTGGACATAAGCGAAGTGCCAGCATCCGCGTTCCTCGACGGTTTCGTCGCCGCGTGCGTGGCAGGGCTCCTGTTCGCCGTGGGGATCGTCGTGCTGTCGTGGATGCTCCGCGACGACAGGATGAAAAGATAAGGAAGGACCTGAGGTCCTAAGGGGTTTCAGAGCTCGGTCTCGGATCCGTCGGCCAATCCGATGAAGAAGTCGGCGGCGTCGTCGGGTCCCTTCGCGATGAGCAGGTCGCCTGCCCTGAGGACCTCGTCCCTTCCGGGGTTGTAGATGAACTTGCCCTCGCGCTTGATCGCGATGACAAACATCCCGCAGTGGCTTCCCAGTCTCAAATCGGCAAGGGAGCGTCCGTTCATTATGGACTTCTCGTCGATGACCACCTTCTCGATGGTCACGTCGGACTCCTGGATGCTCATCTGGATGACGGGATGGTCCCCCAGTCCCCTGATGACCACGTCCGCGATGCTGGCGGCGGCGTTGGCGATGTCCTCGATGGCCATCTGCATGCGGATGATGACGGACATCTTCGCGATCTCCTCCGGTTGCTGCTTTCCGAGGTTGACTATCGCTTCCTGGATGTCCTCGCTGAGGACGTCCATCTTCCTCTCCAGCTCCTCCACCTCCTCGGCAATCTCCTTGTTGTTGTAGATCAGCGAGGAGTACGCGAGGTCGATCATGAACTCAGACGTGTCCTTGAGCTCGAGGAGCATGTTCTCGATGTTATTCATCGTTCACCGCCTCCTCTTCCTTCTCCTCGTCCTCGTCCCACTCCCACGGGAGCTTTCCGGACGCGAACTGTGCCAGACGGTTGCCTCCGTCCTCCGTCCCGCGGACGATCATGTCGTCCCCGGCACGCAGCTTGACATCGTCGTCGGGGTCGTATGTCCATCCGTAGCGGTTCTTGAGGGCGATGATCTTCATACCCGTGTTGGCCTCCACCCCGAGCTTGCCGATGGTGTATCCGGCCATCTCCGAGGAGGGGCTGATGCGTATCATGCGTATCTTCTCGTCCGACTCGTTGATGAGGTTGGTGATGAACGGCCTCTTGTCCGACGGGACCTCCAGGAGATCCACGAGGTCCCCTGCGGCGTGGGAGATCCTGTCCGCCGCCGATGCGATCTGCAGGATACCGGAGAGCTGCTTAGCGTCCTCCAGCGTCCTCGCGGCCAGCAGGGCCTTCACGCGTATGGCGTACTTCAGCTCCTCCATCTCGTCCTCGAGCTCGTTGACCCTCTGGCCCATCTCCCTGCTGTTGTAGACGAGGGCGGCGTATGCAAGGTCGACGATGACCTCGGAGATATCCTTCATCTCGGTGAGCAGCTCCTGGACGGACATTTCGATACGGTTGAGGTCCATGTAGTCGTCTTCGCTCACGGCCTGACCTCCTCAAAAACAGCGGTCCCGCGACTATGCGAACCTTCCGCGGAATCGGAATCGATCGATAAATCGGTCACTTCTGTGTTCCTCTCGGGATTGCTAACAATGTGATAGTATTTTAGCATAGGGGTCGGCGTAATACAGGACCAAATGTACCAGCGGACGGAATCAGACCGCCCCTGTTTTATAGGATGTAGGCGATAGACCCGCGATTGGTTACATGTCTTGAGGCGATTCTATGGTGAGGGGGGAGGAGAGAGCAGACGGATTCTTCGTTCGTAACAAGTCCGCTCTCTACATGGGCCTCGCCGCCCTCGTGATCGCAGGGACCGCCGATCTCGTGGCCGGATTCTTCATGGTGTCCATGGAGGACTACATCCTCATGGTGCCCGGCATGATGGTGCTCATCTACGCGGCCATAGGCATGCGCGGGAACATCTTCGGTGCCATGGGCAGCCGTCTGGGCACCGCGATGCACATAGGTACGTTCCAGTTGTCCTTCAGGAAGAAGAGCGTCCTCCGCTCCAACGTCGAGGCCGCGATGGCCCTCACGCTGGCCATGTCGGTGCTGATGGCCCTCATAGGATGGGTCATCGTATGGATACTGTTCGACAACACCTACGACTTCCTGAAGTTCATGTTCATCTCCACGTTCGGAGGGCTCCTGGCCGGAGTGCTGGTGATGGTGGTCAACATCGCCGTCGCCTACATAGGCTACAGGAGGAACTGGGACGTGGACAACATCACCGCGCCGCTCATCGCAGCCGCGGGGGACGTGATCACCGTCCCGATGATCTACACCGCCACCCTCATGGCGGTCAACCTGGAGGACATGGTCACGCAGATAGGTGCGATCGTCCTCATAGCCGTCACGGTGCTGGTGGTAGCCAGGATCGTCACCCGCAAGTCCAAGCGCAAGAGGAAGATAGACGAGGCGAAGAGGATCGTCGTGCAGTCGATGCCGGTCCTGCTGGGATGCATCGTCCTCGAGCTCGCCACAGGTGTCCTCATCGAGCACGAGGAGGCGAGGTTCATCGAGTTCGCCGTCCTCCTCCTGATGATCACCGCCTTCCTCAACGAGGGGAACGCCCTGTCGGGCATGCTGACCTCCAGGCTCAGCTCCATGTTCCACATGGGAACCCTGCCGAGGACCAGGTTCCCGCCCAGGGAGACCATCGACAACTACCTGATAATGTACATACTGGCTCTTATCACGTTCATGTACATCATGGGCATCGCGTTCGTCTGCCAGCCCAACGACATGGAGTTCATGACCCTGGTCGCGATAGTCTTCGTCGCGGCGATGATAATCACCACCGTGATCAACTTCCTCTCGTACTACGTCGCCCTCGCGGCGCTGAAGTTCAACCTGGATCCCGACGACCACTGCATCCCCATAACCTCGTCGATCATGGACGTCGTGAGCACCGTCGTGCTCGTCGCGGTCATCGGCATATTCATATGAACGCGGGCGTGCCCACGCCAACTATTATTAATTTAAAGGGGCTACACCGACACAATTATCAGAGGTATCCAAATGATCAGCAGAGACGAGATTCTTGCAAACCTCGAGAGATACGACCTCAAGAAGGCCAAGATCGGTGTCGTCGGCTCCCACTCCGGACTCGACACCTGCGACGGTGCGACGTCCGAGGGATTCCACACCGTGGCCATCTGCCAGGACGGCAGGGAGAAGACATTCAACAACTACTTCAGGACCCAGCGCGACGCCTACGGGAAGGCATACCGCGGATGCGTCGACGAGACCATCATCCTCCCGAAGTTCGCCAACATCCTCGACGCCAACGTCCAAGAGAAGCTCATCAACGACAACATCCTGTTCGTCCCCAACAGGTCCTTCGTGTCCTACTGCGGCATCGACAGGGTCGAGAACGACTTCAAGGTCCCGATGGTGGGCAGCAGGAACCTCCTCAGGTCCGAGGAGCGCGGCGACGAGAGAGACTACTACTGGATCCTCGAGAAGGCCAACCTCCCGGCGCCCAAGAAGGTCGAGAGGCCCGAGGACATCGACGGCCTGACCATCATCAAGGTCCACCACAAGCAGAAGAAGCTCGAGAGGGGATTCTTCACCGCCAAGGACTACGACCAGTTCGTGGAGAAGTCCACCGAGCTGATCAAGACCGGTGTCCTCGAGGAGAACTTCCTCGAGTCCGCCAGGATGGAGCAGTACATCATCGGTCCCGTCTTCAACCTCGACTTCTTCTACTCCCCGCTGGAGGAGAAGGGCGAGAAACTGGAGCTCCTCGGTATCGACTGGAGGTTCGAGTCCTCCCTCGACGGTTACTGCAGGCTCCCCGGCAAGCAGCAGGTGGAGCTGGAGAACGACGGCATCCTGCCCGAGTACACCGTCTGCGGACACAACGCAGCGACCCTCCGCGAGTCCCTCCTCGACAAGGCCTTCGCCCTCGCCGAGAAGTACGTGGCCGCCACCAAGAAGTACTACGCGCCCGGAATCATCGGACCCTTCTGCCTGCAGACCTGCGTCGACAAGGACCTCAACTTCTACATCTACGACGTCGCCCCCAGGATCGGAGGCGGAACCAACATCCACATGGCCGTCGGACACCCCTACGGCAACGCCCTCTACAGACAGGAGATGAGCACCGGAAGGAGGCTCGCCATGGAGATCAGGAGAGGGATCGAGGAAGAGCGCATGGATGAGCTCGTCTCATGAGGAATCCAAATGCAGTCCAAAAAGTTACTCACGATCGTACTGGCACTCACCTTCGTTGCAACGTTCGCGTTCGCATTCGCGTTCGCTGCCGAGGGTTCCGATGCCGCTGACATTGAGAAATCGAAGGAAGCGGACTGGAGCAAGTTCACCGACACCTCCAAGGGCCACTTCTACGTGTACCTTGACAACAACTCCGCCAACGAGATGGTCGTGAAGGTCACCGTCTACGACGGCAAATCCGGCGATGAGCTGGACAACACCGTCGCCACCATCCCCGCCACCACCACCGCGTACGAGGTCCGCATGACCTTCGGATTCGGCAGCGACGGCACCAAGCTCGTGAACTACAAGGTCACGAACGAGGACGGAACGGTCACCTACTTCTCCGAGGGCAACTTCGAGATCAGCGTCTCCCACTCCATCTGGAAGAACACCTCGACCTACGTGCTCCTCGTCGCGGTCATAATCGCGATCGTGGTCATCGCGTACTTCGTCATGCGCGCAAGGGCCACCAAGCAGAAGTCCGCAGGCGGCACCAAGACCTTCACACAGCTGGAGGCCGAGCGCAAGGCGAAGAAGGCCGGCAAGGTCGCGGAGAAGCAGAACTACAGCGCAAGCGGTTCCAAGAAGAAGCGCAACTGAACGCTTCCTCCCAAACCCCTTACAATCCTTTACTTTTCGAATATCTGGCACTTGTCAATGGAGTGCCCTGCGCGACGGCATCAGGACCTGAAGGTGCCGAGGTCCAGGAAGGCGGACTCGCGCCTGTCGATGAAGAAACCGATCTTCTTGTGGAGCATGATGGCGGGGAGATTCCTGGGCGCGATGCTGCAGTGGATCGCGGTCGACCCCATGGCCTTCGCGTTCTCCGCCAGCCTCCTCAGGAGCTTGAAGCCCATGCCCATCCTGCGGTAGTCCGGGTCGACGGCCATGTCCTCTATCCAGACCAGATTCTCCACGTTGTTGACGTGGTGCAGCATCTGGGCGAACAGGACTCCGATTATCCTCCCGTCGTCCACCGCCACGAGGCTGAGCTCCGATCCCGCATAGAAGCCGTCCGCATCCTCGGTCCTGAGGCCCATGCGCTTCCTGTCCTCCGGGGACACGGCGTCCCATCTCTCCCTCATCCCGTCGGCGTTCAGCGCCTTTATGGGGTCGGCCTTCTGGCTGCGGAGAGGGACCACCTTGTAATCGATGAGGTCCAGGAAGGCGCCCTCGCGGCTGCCCATGGTGAAGCCCATCCTCTCGTGGAGCTTGATGGAGGAGAAGTTCTCGGGCTGGATCGTGCAGTGGACGAACGATGCCCCCATGTCCCTGGCGGTCTCGGCGACCTTGGTCACCATCATGCGACCGATGCCCATCCTGCGGAAGTACGGATGCACGCCCATGTTCTCGATCCAGACGAGGTTCTCCATACCGTTCATGCGGTGGAGCATCTGGGCGAAGATGAATCCCATGACCTCCCCGTCCTCCTCGGCCACGAAGCTGAGTCCGGACGAGATGTAGAGCTGGTAGGACTTCCTGTTGCTGGCGCCGAGGTTGTCCCTCCACTCCTGCGGAAGGTCCTCCCACCTGTTCTCGATGGTGGCGGAGAAGTACTCCCTGATGCAGTCTATCTCCAGGTCGCGGACCTTGATCAGGTCCTTGAGCTTCATCGGGCGGATGTCGACCATTCACATTTCCTCGGGTGCGCCCATTCCCATGCACTGCAGGACGTTGCGGAGCACTATCCTCGTGCATTCGACGAGGGTGATGCGCTCGTCCCTGCAGTCCTTGGCGCTGAGCACCGGAACGGCGGCGTAGAACTGGTTGAACGCGGATGCGACCTCGTGCCCGTATGCGGGGAGCAGGTGCACGCGCCTGTCCTCGGCCGCCGACTGGACGACCGACGGGAACTTGGCGAGCGCCTTGACGAGCTTTATCTCCGAGGCGTCGGTGATCTTCGATGCGTCGGAGGACTTCCTGTAGTCCCCGGCCTTCCTGATCATGCTGCACGCCCTCGCGTGCGAATACTGGAGGAACGGACCGCTGTTGCCGTCGAAGTTGAGCGCCTCGTCCCATGTGAACACGAACTGCTTCTCGGGCTGGACGCGGACGACGTTGTACCTTATGGCGCCGATACCGACGATCCTTGCGATCTCCCTCATCCTGTCCTCGGACAGGTCGGAGCGTCTCGCCTTGATCTCCTCGTAGGCCCTTGCGACGGCCTCGTCGATGAGATCGTCCAGATAGACCACCACGCCTTTCCTGGTGGACATCTTGCCCTCGGGCAGGGATACGAACGAGTAGAACATGGGCTCGGGCATCCTCTCGCTTCCGAGGATCTCCAGGGCGGAACAGAGCTGCTTGCTTCCCAGCTTCTGGTCCTCTCCCAGGACGTCTATGACGCGGTCGGCCCTCGTGAACTTGTCCATGTGATATGCCAGATCCCTGGTGGTGTACAGGGTGGTGCCGTCCGCTCTCGTGAATGTGAACTTGGTGTTCTTGCCGTGGATGCCGAAGTCCTTGAGGTCGAGGTACCATGCCCCGTTCTCCTCCTGGCCGGCGTACTTGGATCTCTTGAGGTCCTCCACGATCTTCCTCGCCGAACCGTCGGCGATGTACTTGGACTCCCAGGTGTACCTGTCGAGGGTGACGCCTATGTTGGCGAGGGTCTCCCTCAGCCCGTCCAGCATGGCCTCCGCGGTCTTGCGGACGGTGTCGATGACCTCCTTGTCCCCTGCCTCGAACTTCCTCAGCATGTCGGAGATCTCCTCCTGGACGGCGGGATCGGACTCCATCATCTTGTTGGCGAGACGGTAGTACGCGACCCACTTGTGGTCGGTCTTGTCCCTGTCCTCGGTCATGTCGACCTGGTCCTCGGTGAGGTTGTTGACACCCCACGTGAGGATGACCACCTGCTTGCCGACGTCGTTGACGTAGTACTCGGTGGTGGTCTCGTAACCGCACATGGCGAAGCTGCGGGCGAGGGTGTCCCCGATGATGGGGTTCCTGGCGCGTCCCACGTGGATGGGACCGGTGGGGTTGGTGGACGTGTGCTCCACGTTGACCCTGATGCCCTTGACGGGGTGTGACCCGTACCTCTCCCCCATGGAGAGGATGTCGCTGACGGTACCCTCGACCAGGGCCTTCTGGTCCATGGCGAAGTTGAGGTAGCCGTTCACGGCCGAGACCGATGCTATGGTCCCCTCGGGCCTGATGTTCGAGGCCAGCTCCTGTGCTATGACGGCGGGTGCCTTCCTCATGGCCTTGGCCATGGTGAAACAGGGCACCGCGAGGTCCGCCCCCTCCACGGAGGGGATCTCCGTCTGGAACTGGGTACCTTCCGCGCCTGCGGCAGCCAGTGCCGCGGCGACGGCCTTCTCTACATCCGATGTGAACTTATCCATCGCTGACATGCTATCACTGAATCTTGTATCTGAGGATGGCCGCGATACCACCGAAGGCGGTCATGAGCATCTGCCCCTCCTCCGAGTCGGTGGAGATGATCTCGACGTCCGTGTTGTAGACCTCGGCGAGCTCGAAGAAGTCGTCGACCAGGTCCTCGTTCTTAACGACCTGCGCATTGGCGTGGCAGACGGCGCATTCGATCCTGTCGTCCGCATCGGGGACGGTGGCCTGGTAGCTGTGACCGTTGGGGCACTGGACCGTTATGCGCCTCTTGTTGAGGTCCTCGGAGAGCAGCAGCTTGTCCACAGCCCCCATGTTGACGGCGTCCCTGACGATGTCCTCACCGTACGCGGAGAGTCCACCGTCGGCCTTCCTGATCTCCGCGAAGAGCCTCTGGACGAACTGCTTCTCCTTGATGAGGTCCACCTCCTGCATGGCGCCGGCGGCGTTGTCGACGAGCTCCTTGAGTCCGGACTCGTCCGTGTAACCGGTATCGAACAGCGGGGTGATGACCTTCTTGGCCAGCTCGTGGTGCAGGAACCCTTCCTTGATGAAGAAGTCCTTGGTCGCGCCGGGTCCTCCGACGAGGATACCCTGGAGGTCCATGATGCTGTCCAGGAAGACGGTGGTGGCGTTGTCCGCCACCTTCACGAAGAACTCGTGGGCGGCGATCTCGATCAGCCTCTCGAAACGGACGGACGACTGACCTCCCTGGTGGTGCTTCGAGGGGACGAGCGAGTCGAAGTGCTTCAGGACGATGATCCTGGTCCCCGACAGCATACCGAGGGTGGCCTCCTTCCTGTCGATGACGATGAGACCGTAGTACTTCTTGTCGATCATCATCGCCTGGAGGGGATCGGTGAAGAAGGTGGAGTCGCACCTGTACATGAACGCGGTGATGGGCTCCGGAGGGTCGATGACGTACTGGACCATCCTGGTCTGGTCGCCTGCCCTGGGCACCTCCCCGCAGAAGATGACCATTCCGTTCTCCGGCGGGGACTTGTAGGTCTTGAGACGTGACATTATGGAATCGATGGCTCCCTGCACGTTCTTCATCGTGCTCTTCGACTTGATGTTCGAAGACTGGGAGTACTCATCTCGAAGGTAGGCCATCACGTCGGAGATCTGCTTGGATCCCGGGATGTACACTGAGATGAGCTCGGTTCCGCGGCCCCTGTGGGCCACGATCTGCTGCATTGCCTTTTTGAAATCGTATTTCGACCTCTCGGAACTGTCGGACATGCGTTAGCACCTTCTCTGGTATACAGACGAGGGAAATGCACATTAATAATAAAGGTATTGGTACGGGACATGCAGAAGGCTGTTATATCGGTCGGAGGCTCCGTCCTCATACCCGGGAACGACGACGCTGTCTACATCAGGCAGCTGGCGGATATGCTCAGAGAAGTTTCGAAGGAAGTCCAGATCGCCGTGGTCGTCGGAGGCGGGAAGATGTCCCGCTACTACTCGGAGACCGGGAGGCAGCTCGGGGGCACGGTCTACCAGCTCGACGAGCTCGGGATCGGCATCACCAGGGTCAACGCCAAGCTCCTCACCGTGGCGCTCGGGGACATCGCCAACAGCGAGATCCCGCTCAAGGCGGAGGAATGTGCCAGCATGTCCGAACCAGGAAGGATCGTCGTCATGGGGGGCACCGAACCCGGACACACCACCGACGCGGTCGCGGCCATGATCGCCAGATGCATGAAGGCCGACAGGGTGATCAACGCCAGCAACGTCGACGCCGTCTACTCCGCCGATCCCAGGAAGGACCCCGACGCGAAGAGGTTCTCGAAGATGACCATAAAGGAGCTGAAGGAGGTCGTCGGCGACGAGCACGACGCGGGAAGGTCCTACGTCTTCGACCCCATGGGCGTGGACATCGCCATGGAGAACCGCATCGACCTGTTCATGGTCAACGGAAGGGACCTGTCCGAGCTGAGGAACGCCATCCTCGGCAAGGAGATCAAAGGGACCTTCGTCGACTCTCACTGAATGGGATCCAGGTCCTTTGAGCTCAGGATCTCGAAGCCGAGGGACCCTATGAGACCCTCGATCCTGTGCTGCTCCGACTTCTTGAAGGCCTTCTTGTGGAGGTACACGCACTTCGTGCCCCCCGTGGCCTCGGACGCCTTGCGCATGTAGTCGCATACCGTGTCGTCGTCCATGCCGTCCAGCTGGTAGCCGGGGACCATGTGGCCTATGTCTATCTTGTAACCGAGCACCATCTCGGTGAACCTCGGTGCGTAATGTCCCCCGCCCACGCCTATGGCCTGGATATGTCCCCCGTCCTCCGGGACGTCCTCTATCACCCTTCCCAGGATCTCCGCGGCATGCTCGTCGCCCCAATGGGTCTCGTCGGAACCGATCTCGATGAAGTAGGTCGGCGTCTCCAGGTAGGGGCCGTGGTGGGTGACCTCGAAGGACACCTTGTAGAGGTCGGTGTCGTTGTATGCCGATATCAGTCTGAGCGCCTGGCTCATGGACGACGGTGAGGATCTCACCAGCGTGCCGTCCCTTCCCCCGAAGTCCGCGGTCTTGTAGTTGCCTATCGGGTGCACGGTCAGGGTGGGGATGCCGCTGGCGGCCTTGTGACGGCTCATGAACACCACCTCGTCGGGGACGATACCGAACCCCTTCGCCTTCTGGTCGATGAGCTCGGACGTGATGTGCAGTCCGGAGATGGTCATCATCACGTCGTCCCCCCTGCGGAGATACGAGTTCTCCCCGTCGGACCCGATGTCCTCCCAGTCCCCGTTCCTCCTCAGGAACGCCGCCATGTTCACCGACGGAATGTCCTGTGGGCAGCATATGAGCAGCCTCGTCATGGGACTCCGAAGCACCTTTCAATAAATAAGAGGACCGCATCCCGCACCTAAGATGACCACATTCAACCAGCTCGGTATCAAGGAGGACGTAATCAGGGCGATGAAGAGAATGGGATGGGACAGGCCCACCCCCGTCCAGGAGGCCGCGGTGCCGTCGGGACTGGAGGGGCACGACCTGCTGGTCCAGGCCCAGACCGGTACCGGAAAGACGGGAACTTACGGTTCCGTCATCCTCAGCCGCGTGAACGGCGGGTACAGGACGCCCTCGGCGATCGTCATAGTCCCCACCAGGGAGCTGGCGCTCCAGGTCTCCGAGGAGCTCACGAAGATGTCATCCTTCACCGGCCACGTATGTCTTCCCGTCTACGGCGGCGTGAACATCGACAACCAGGTGAAGCAGCTGCGTGCGGGGGAGGATGTGGTCGTGTGCACCCCCGGCAGGGCGAAGGACATGCTCACCAAGCAGGCGCTCCACGTATCCAAGGTGTCCATGGTCGTCCTGGACGAGGCGGACAGGATGCTGGACATGGGGTTCAGGAAGGACCTGGACTTCATACTGTCGAAAATGCCCAGGAAGAGGCAGACGATGCTGTTCTCGGCCACCATGCCCAACGACGTCCGCGCCCTGGCGCTCTCGAAGATGAACGACCCGAAGGAGTTCCTCGTGTCGAAGGACGAGGTGGTCCTCGACCTGATCTCGCAATACTACCTCGAGACGGACAGGGACAGCAGGAAGGACGCCCTCTGTGCGATACTCGACGGCAACAAGGGGAAGACCATCGTCTTCTGCAGGACGAAGCGCAGGGCGACGCAGCTCTCCAGGAAGATGGACAGGTCCGGGTACAGCTGCGGCCTGCTCCACGGCGACATAGAGCAGAACAGGAGGGAGAGGACGATCAAGGCCTTCAAATCGGGGACCACCGACGTCCTCATCGCCACCGACGTCGCCGCAAGGGGATTGGACATCGACGACGTGAGGTTCGTGGTGAACTACGACGTCACCGACCCCGAGACCTACGTGCACCGCATCGGCAGGACCGGCAGGGCGGGGAGCAGGGGGACGGCGGTCACCTTCGTCCTCGAGGGCGAGATGGCCGACATACAGCGCATAATCAAATCGACGGGAAAACCGATCAAACCATACGATATCGAGACGGTCCGCAAGGCACAGCCCGCGGAAGGCGCCGAGAACGGCCCAAGAACGAAAAGGAGCGAAAAACCCAATAAGGACACCCCCGAACGCCGCAATGCCCGTGAATCGCCTGAAAAGGCGAAAGGAAAGAAGATGCGCTTCGTCAAGATCACCATAGACATAGGCGAGGGGGACGACATCGACAACGCGGACGTGTGCGAGTTCATCAGGCGCAGCTCCGGCGTCGAGGGCAGGAAGGTCGGCAGGATCATCATGAAGAGGGACCGCACGTACGTGGAGATAGATCCCGAATGCGCGGAGAAGGTCTGCGCGGGACTGTCCGAGTACGACTTCGACGGAAGACCGGTCCATGCGAAGGTATGCGGGAAGAGCGGGTCCGCCACCGAATGAGAAAGTGAGAATAGTGCAAGGGATGGGATTTGAACCCACGGACCACTAAGGACTAGCCCCTCAAGCTAGCGTCGTTGGCCATGCTTGACTACCCTTGCAGTGCACCTTGCAATATGCATGTAGTTTATAACCTTTTGGACTGAACCGTCCCCTTACGCGTCCGGCGGGGGTGCGTATGCGTATGCGCCGCTGGGGATTATGATAAATACCAACATGATATCGTTCGGGGCGTCAGGAGATGGAGGGCGGCTGACGGTAGGACTAGATCCGGCCGAGGAAGTTCCCTCCTCCACAGAGCAAGATGGACCAGGAAATCGGGTCGGGCGAGAGCTCGGGCAAGGGCCCAGAAACGACACAGCCGCGGTAAACAGGATGAACTGTCAGGCAGGGACATTCCCGCGGATTTGGTGAAACGGCGACTCCCCATCGGAGCAAGTCCAAACGGCTGGGATGATCTGCTCGGGACCAGCGGGTAGGATGCGTAAGTTGAATGCCGCCTAAAACAGAAGGGGGGCTACTCCCATCACCTGACACCCATGTGATATTATGAAACTGGACCCCGGATGCCGTGCCGTATGCTTCGATATGGACGGGACGCTGCTGGACACCAAGGTGGACTACGGCAGGATGACGTCCCTGATACTGGACAGGCTAGCCGAGGCCGGAGTGCCCGATAACCTCCTCAACCGCTCCGAGGGATACAAGCTGAACGTCGACAGGGCGTTCGTGTGGATGCTGAGGAACAGATCGCCGGAGGAGATACAGGCGGTGTCCGACTCCATAAGCGGCACGGCGAGGGACCTGGAGATGGAGAGGGTCGGTGAGGCCCGCCCGTTCCCCGGAGTGCCCGAGATGCTCGCGAAGCTCCGCTCGAGGGGCTACAGGATAGGTGTGCTCACCCGCGGATGCAGGGAATATGCGGAGACCGCCCTTGGGGTCGCGGGGATATCGGACCTCCTGGATGCGGTTGTCGCCCGCGACGACCATCCCGAGGTGGAGGCGAAGCCCAGTCCGATTGCCATGAGGCACATGGCGGAGGCCGTCGGGGTGCGTCCCGATGAGATAACCTACGTCGGAGACCACAAGATGGACTGGATGTGTGCCCGTGATGCCTCTGCGAAATTCGTAGCCGTGACATCTGGCACATTTACAAGGGAACAATGGCTCGCCGAGGACCCCGATATGCCCGTCCTGAACACCTGTGCCGAACTACTCGACTGAGAACCCCGTATCGTTGCGCAGCGTGCACGCATCGGGTACGTTTTTTGTGCAGGAAAAATAGAAAAGTGAAGGGCCCGAAGGCCCGTGAATGTGTTTACTGGGTGCCCTTTCCGTACTCGACGACACGGGACTGGTCCTTCTCCTCCTCCATGTCGTCGTAGTGGAACCTTGCCGCGTTGGCGACGAAGGTGTTGTCGGCAGGCAGCAGCTTCTTGATGGAGACCATGAGCTTGGACGCCATTCCCATGAGGTTCTTGTCCAGGGACAGTCCGAACCTGGTCTTTCCGCAGACGAGGTGTCCGGGGTTGATGACATCGTGGGGGTCCATGAAGGTCTTGAGGTCCCTCATGAGGTTGGCTGCTCCGGATCCGTGGATGACGTCGAGGTTCGATGCGAAGAACACACCGAGTCCGAGCGAGCGTCCGCCGTACTTCATGGCCTTGTCGCCCATGTAGAAGTTGTATGCGAATGCGGTCATTCCGAGCAGGGACTCGTCGTCCTTGAAGTAGTAGGGCATGAACATCGAGGTGTTGCGGTCGGCGACCATTCCAACGATTCCTCCGGCCTCCATCTTCATGACCTTGAAGCCCTCGTAGCACTCGTCGACGAACTTCTCCCAGTTGCCGTTGGTCACGACAACCTCGGCGGGGATGGATCCGACTCCGATCTTACGGCACCTGTACTCGTAGCAGCGCTCCTCCCACTCGTGCTCTGCGATCTCATAGGAGACCTTCCTTCCTCCGGCTTCCTCGACGATCTTGTCGACGACGGACTCCTCGAGGTTGACGAACTCCTCCTCACCCTGGAAGGTGACGAGGAACAGGTTGGCCACATCGGGTGCGTGGAGACCTGCCTTCCTCTGGTTCTCGAAGTGGAGGTAGTCGGACCATGCGATGTGCAGGGGCTTGACGCTGGGGTGCCTGACGATCTTGTCGATCGGGCCTGCCATCTGCTGGAGGCGGTCGAACTCGTAGGCGACGGGCTTGATGATTCCCTTGGGGTAGAGCCTCAAGGTGACCTCGGTGATGACTCCGAGGGTTCCCTCAGCACCACAGAAGAGGTGGTTGAGGTTGTAACCGGACATGTTGTTGCAGGTGAGGTCGAATCCGGTCTCGATGACGGATCCGTCGGAGAGGACGACCTGAAGGTTCAGGCAGCTGTCCCTGGCGTTGCCGTACTTGTATCCGCAGATTCCGACTCCGCCGGTGGAGAGCCATGCGGCGACGGTGGCGGACGGGAAGCTCGAGGGGTAGGATCCGAGGATGTAGCCCTCCTTCTCGCATGCTTCGGACGCGTTCTTCCAGGTGCATCCGCACTGGACCCTGATCATCATGTTCTCGGTGTCGACCTTGACGACCTTGTTCATCTTGGAAGCGAAGTCGATGAGGATACCGCCTGCGGTGGGCATGGACCCGCCGAGTCCCCAGGTGGAGTTCCCGCGGGGAGTGATGGCGATGCCGGTGTCGTATGCGAGCTTGACGATCGCTGCGACCTCCTCGGTCGTGGAGGGCCTGACGATGACATCGGGGATGTTCTGGAACGCGAGTCCTGCCTCCTTGGGGAGGGGTGCGAGATCGTGGCTGTAGAGGAGCCTGTCCATCTCGTTGGTGTTTACGTTCTGTGCTCCGACGATGTCCTGGAGCTTCGTGATTACTTCAGGGGTTACCTTGCGTGATAAGTTGTCGCCTTTCATTACTATGTCCTCCGCGTGGGTATGACTATATGCGCGTGTAATACTTTTATTATTTATTAAACATTGGGTTGTGAAATCGGTCCAGGAAAAGGTGCTGGCTGGACGCCTACGGAGTAACACCGATTACTCCGTGCCGTCGTCGCCCTGCCCGCCCTTCTTCTCCCTGCGTGCGAACCCGGTGATCAGGATGTCCGAGTTGTATATCCTCACCGTGATGTAGAACAGCGCCGCGCTCACCAGGACCAGATAGATCGCCCCACCGACGATCAGCGCGGTGTTCCCGAACATGATCGACTGCATCACCGTCATCGGATGGGTGAAGGGTATCGCATAGAGCACAATCTGGACCGCCATCGGCATGGAGTCGATGCTGGAGAACATCGTTATGAACGAGGGTATGACCGCGAGCATGCTTATCGGCATGATGTACATCTGCGCGGCCTTGTAGTTCCTCGCCATCGCTCCGAGGATCATGCACAGCCCCAGCGCCACCACGATTCCGAGGAACATGAATGCGGTGACGACCGCCCAATCGACTATCGAGAGCGAAAGACCCAGGGACTCCATCGATGTGCCAGAGGATTCGCCTCCGGACATGCCGTTGATGTAGAAGTACATCCCCACCATGTAGAGGGCGCCCATCACCAGTCCGGCAATGGTGGAGCCTATCAGCTTGCCCGCGACTATCATGGTCCTGTTGACCGGCAGGGTCAGCAGGGTCTCTAGGGTCTTGTTTTCCTTCTCGTTCCCCATGGACGATATCACGATGCTCCCGATCATCACGATTATGAGCATGACTATCAGCGGGACGAACATCATCTGCTTGCTCAGGGCACCATAGATGTCGGCCGGGGTGACGTTCTCGTGGATCTCGCCCTTGAGATAGGTGGCGTACGACGAATGCAGATGGTCGATCGGGTTCATGGCCACCGCCCTCTCCTGATCGGTGAGGGCCGTCTTATCGGTGAGGATCCTGTTCGTCACGGCCTGCTTGATCACGGCGATCGCGTTGTCGGAGGTGACGCTGCTGATCGATGAGAACAGACTGAGATTGGTCTGGTTCCAGTAGGAGTCCACCGTCGCGGACTTCATGGTAGCGGAATTGAGATTGGAATTGAATGTCTGGGTCAATACGATGACCGTATCCACCCCGGCATCCTCCATGGCGCTCAGGAGCTGGTCGCGGAACGCATCGGAACCATACTCCGCACCCACGGAGATCTGCTTGACGTACTCGTCGGACGGGCATTCGATGCCGTCGTAGTACGCCTTCAGGGCATCGATGCCTATCTGGGCGTAATCCGTGCCGGAATCGTCCGAAAGGTCGACGTACCCGATCGGTTTCTGGGAGGTGGCATCCTGCGTCTCGCCCCCTATCACGGAGCCGAGCATTATGAGCACGGCGACCACCGCGACGACCGATATCACCGACGTCGGGGTGAGGAGCTCCTTCAGCTCCTTCTTCACCAAACTTCCAAGCTGGCTCATTGGGTCACCTCTCTCATGAACACCTCTTCGAGGTTGCCCGCACCGTACCTGTCCCTCAGTTCCCGGGGCGTGCCCTCGAGCACGATCTCGCCGTGGTTTATCATCGCCACCCTCTCGCAGAGCAGCTCCACCTCGAACATGTTGTGCGACGAGATTATGACGGACGTCCCCTCCTTCGCCACCTGCCTGATGATCTCCCTGACCTCGAAGGCGTTGGACACGTCCAGTCCGGATGTGACCTCGTCCATGATGGCCAGCTTCGGCCTGAACATTATCGCCCTTGCTATCAGAAGACGACGCTTCATCCCCTTGCTGTAGGAATCCACCTTCGAATCGATCCTCTCGCCCAGCTTGGCGATGTCCATGCCCCTCTGGACCATGGCCTTCCTCTCCTCGCCGTCGGCGAAGAAGCTGGCCATGAACTCCAGATACGCCCTTCCGGTCAGGTCCTTGTAGGCGCCTGCATCCTCCGGCAGATAGCTGATCAGCTTCCTGACCTCCTCGGGTTCGGTGCGCACGTCCTTTCCGTAGACCTTGATATCACCGGAGGTGATGCTCAGCAGGGTGGAGATCATCCTGAGCGTAGTGGTCTTGCCGGCCCCGTTGGGTCCGATCAGACCGAATATCTCCCCCTCCTTCACGTTGAAGCTTATGCCCTTGACCGCCTCACGGCTGCCGTAGGACTTGCGGACATCGGTTACCGTCAGAGCGTCCATGGTATCACAGTACAATGACGGTACGCTTATTCAACTGTTGTGAAACGGCGCAGTCCGCACTTGGATACGAGTATGCGGTCGGTACCTTCGGGCACCGTGAAGAGATGGGTGCGGCAGCGGCAGTCCGAGCACCCGAAACCGGGGTGAACGGGCACCATCCCGCATGCCTCCGCCATGCGCGCGAGATCGCATTCCGGGAGGGGGTCCGGATAGGACTCCCACGCCTCCGCACGGTCGGCGCGGACGGTTAGGAAATCAATGTGCCAGCGCATGCACTTCTCATGCCTGAGATGCCTCGACAGCCTCTGGTCGAGACCGCCCATGGCGCTGCCCACGTAACAGTATCTCCCGGCGTCGAAGTGCAGTATCCCCTTGGATCCCACCTCTATGTCCGAGGGTTGTAGAAAATCGAGGAGAAGGACGTACGTCCCCCTCCTCACGGATGGTTTCATTGCTGTTTCTTGCGGTCCGCGTCCTCGATCTGGGAGGTGGTCCTGATCCTGATCAGCGTGCTGCTGTCCTGGAGCTTGGATTCCGTGATGTCCGCGATCTCGGACAGCCTGCGCCCGTAGACCATCAGGTTGTCGAAGTAATCCTTGTGCTCCTTGTACGGGATCTTGACCCTGAGACCGTCCAGGTGCAGGACGATGGGTGCGGGGCGGAGGCACATGTCTATCGGCTCGTATGTCTCCAGCAGCTGCTTCAGCTCGGCCGGGTGGATGTACAGCGGATCCTCCTCCAGCTGCCTCTTCCTCTCGGCGATGACCTTGTTGACGGTGTTGCCGATCTCGGCCAGCTTCGCCCTCTCCTCGGCGGACTTCATCCTCTCGCACTTCCTTCCCACTCCGGCGACGATCGCCTCGCAGCAGTCGTCCATGCCGTCGGGCATGGGTCCGGATACCAGGATCACCGGTGCGGTGATGTCCTCGATGAGGAACCTCTTGGTCTCCACGCAGGGCTTGAAGTTGCCCAGCATGAATATCACGGCGTCGTACTCGTCCAGGACCTCGATCTCCCTCTTGGAGATCTGGGAGGTGTTCTTCCCCCTTCCCCTGGCCAGTCCCATGACGACCGAGATGGATCCGCCCTCCCTCAATACTTCAGCTATGTCGCAGATGGGGTGGGGCATGTGGTGCCTTCCCAGCGTGCATCCCACGACGGCTATCTCCGTACCCGCCAGCGGGACGCTCCTGAGGTCCCCTCCGATCTCCTTGGATATGCTCTCGAGGACCCCGTGGTCCTCCTCTGGGATCGACATGGTGACGGTGAGCATCTGCGCGCTGCGCAGCTGGTGCAATACGGTCCCTCCCACGTCCTCGATGGCCTCGAACAGCTCGGCGGAGCGGTACACCCCTCCGTCGTACTTCACGACCTCAAACATCCTTGCGCCTCCTTGCTTCCTCGACCATACGGTCGTGCATCGTCCTCGCTTCCTCCAGGAACTCCGGCTTCATGGTCTCCTCCGTCGCGACGACGGTGACGACCCTGTCATCTATGAGCGTCTCCCTGTTCCTGATGCCTTCGGGCAGCGCCCTCCAGACGGCTCCGAGGATCTCCTTTATCGCGGCCTCCCCGGACGAGATCGGAATGGACTCTATCTCTTCGGCCTTCCCTCCGTGGACGATCAGGTCGAACCTGGTCTGCTGCTCCACCATGGACCTGCCGTAGCGCTTCCACAGCTGTGCCAGCACATCGGGTGCGTAACGCTCCTCGGATATGGACATGTGGAGGTCCTCGCGCTCCTGCCTCAGGGACGCCACGTTGGATATGGTCTTCCCTCCGGGCACGTTCCTCAGGACGACCGAGAAGATGAACAGCGGGACCTCGGGCTTGAGGACCAGCTTGGCACCCTCGATCATGAAGGTCTTACCGATGTCGCCGATGATCCCCTCGAAGAGCGCCTTGTACGCGGCGTCCCCGTAGGGGTCGGTGCCGACTACCTCTACTTCCATAAGACGACCTCACAGGAATCCTGAGCTCAGCAGTGCGCCTCCGACCGCGCCGATGAACTGTGAGTTCTCGGGCACGATGGGTTTCTCTCCGAGGACCTCCCCGACCTGGGTGACAAGTCCCGAGATGAGCGACGTGCCTCCCACCTGGATGATCGGGTGCCTGACGTCGATCTCCTGGAGCTGCTGCTCGTAGACCTGCTCCGCGACCGAGTGGCATGCCGCTGCCGCGACATCCTCGAAGCTCTTTCCGTCCCCGAGGGTGGTGACCAGGTCCTGGATACCGAAGACCGAGCAGTAGGAGTTCATCTTGGCGTTCCTCCAGTTGCCCTTGTCCGCCAGCGCACCGAGCTCGGTGACGTCGATCTTCAGCCTCTTCGAGGTCATCTCGAGGAAACGTCCGGACGCTCCGGCGCAGACCCCTCCCATGGTGAAGTTGTCCGGGATACCGTCGCGGACGGTGATGGCCTTGTTGTCCATACCTCCGATATCGATAATGGTTGCCTCTCCCCTCTGCTTGTCGGCGAGCCAGACCGCTCCCTTGGAGTTGACGGTGAGCTCCTCCTGGACCAGCTTGCACTTGTCAGAGAAGTGCTGCCCGAGGGTGAAACGCCCGTATCCGGTGGTACCGATGGCCTCGATGTCCTTGTACTCGTAACCCGCCTGTGCCAGCGCCTCGTTGAGCACCTGCGTGGCGGACTCCACGACGTTGTGCGACGGCGTCCACGACTTCCCGATGATCTTGTTGTTGAGCATGACCACGGCCTTGGTCGTCGACGATCCGGAATCCAGTCCGACGGTGAGTCCGGACTGCCTCTCCCTCGCGAGGAGCTCCTTCCTCGTGACTATCGTCACCAGGGCCTCCATCCTCGTCAGGAGCTGGGAGGCCTTCAGCCTCTCGGTGAACGAGTAGGTGACCACGGGCAGGTTGGTGTTCTCCTGTATGAACCTCCTGACCTCGTTCCTCACGAGGGCCGCCTCGGCGCACCTGAAGCAGGTGGTGATGAACACGGCGTCGGCATCGTAGTTCCCGTCGGCCAGCTGGACCGCCCTTGCGATCATCAGCTTGAGCTGGGCGGACCTGGGCCTGAATCCGAACCTCTCCACCGCGAGCTCCACGTCCGCCGCGGAGACGTCAGGGTAGACGACCTTCGCACCTACGCTGCGTGCCGCCTTCTCGATCTCGTACTGTACGCTGCTGTATTCCGTACCGCATGAAAGCTGTGCGATCTTGATCACTGAAGTCCCTCCAGGAATTCCTTGACCTTCTGGACGAAGACCTTTCCCTCGTCCTCGTCCTCGGGGTATTTGAGTTTGAGCGCGGGCTTGCCGCTCCTCTTGATCAGGTATTTCACCATGAGCTCTGAACGCTCGCATCCGACGCATCCGAACTCGAAGGGGGCGTCCTCGACCACTATGGCCGCATCGGCCGCCTCGATCATAGGTCCCCAGATGGAGAGCCTTCCCCTCACACCGGAGGGGACCTCGATCCCCGCGTACTTGAGTCCCTTGACGACGTCGTCCAGAGTGACGTTCATCGGGGGCATGTCGATCTCCAGGTTGTCAACCCTCTCCTGCAGAGCCGCCATCGTGCTGAGCGGCTCGTGTCCGAACCTTTCCACCAAATCGAACAGTATGAGACTGTTCGGCGGATCGATGAATACCTTCATCATTTCACCTCGCAAATTTCCTTGAATCTGATCGCCGGGAGCTTCTTCTTCCCGGGCTTCTCCTCTGTCTTCTCGCCGTTGTCCGCGGCGTCCAATCCTGCCTTTATGAGGGGCAGCGCCTCCCACTCCGACTCCAGCTGCGCGAAGCCGGGCCTGGTACCGTGCTGGGCGCGGCACCTGACCGGGTCGCCGGCCTTGTATGCGCGCCTCTTGGAGAACACGGCGTTGTGGTCGATCTCCCTGGCGAATGCCGTCACCTCCCTGACGACTTCCCTCTCTCCCTCGATGAGGCAGCCGTAGCAGGTCTCCTTGATCTTGACGTCCTTGCCGGTGGCGTGGATCTCGCGCGCCAGCACGTCGGGCGTAAGCCTGGAGGTGGGGCAGATCATCAAAAGTCTGGTCTCCCTCATAGTTTCCTCTCCGTTATGTATACGGTCTTGCCGTCCTCCAGCGAATCCGTGAACTTGTCGAGGTCGCCGGCGAACTTGCCGAATATGTTGGTACCGTAGGGCTCCTCACCCGTGGGTCCGAATTCCTTGCTGGCCTCCACCCTGATCCCTATGAGTCCGTGGTGGTCGCAGGCCTGGTTGGTAAGTCCCAGGTCCCCGCGCTTGCATCTCTTGAACGGCTCCCCGGGGTAGAGGGACTTGCCCTTGTCGTAATCCCCCTCGAAGGTGGCCATGGTCATGCCGGGGAACCAGAAGTGGACCCTGAGCGTTCCCACGGACTTGTGGCTGAGCCCGGTCACCTTCCTGAAGTAGTGGACGTCCTGTTCGAAGGTATCGTCCAGCTGGACCCTGTAGATGTCCTCCTTCTTCACTCCGAACAGCTGCACCTTGCCGTCCCTGATGGCCGTGACGGTCATCTCCGGGATCTGCTCCGCGACTATGGCGGAGTCGCCGGAATCGCCGGTGCGCTCCACCTTGATGCCGGCCTCGGAGAGCATCCTCTCTCCCTCGGCCATGGTCATACCGACGGCCAGCCTCCTCGGCGGGTCGGTAACGACGGTGATCCTGTCGTTCTCCCTCACGGAGGCGATGATGGACCTTCCGACCTCCACGTCGCCGACGTGGTTGAAGGACTCTCCCATCTGCCTCCTCTCCTTGTAGAAGAACATGCGTCCCGTCCCCACGCCAGTGCTGCGGACGTACACGGAGCCGACCTCCCTGACGCCTTTTGTCTCGGATGCGATCTTGATGTCCATGTCGTCGTCCGACGCAACGTAGCTGCCCGAGACGTGGGTGGCGGTGATGTATCCCCTCTGGGTGAGCACCATCATGTGCTCCGCGGACTCGGGCGCGTCCATGTCCAGCTTTATCTTGATGTACGACTCCACCTTGTTGCCCTCGTCCAGCCTGAACTCCAGGTCGGTGGTGAGCTCGTAGTTCTCGGTGAACGTCTCCGACACCACGGGCTCGATCGACAGGATCTCGTCGGTCTCAACCAGCGAATCTATGACATGCCTTCCGCGGGTGACCCTCCCGACTATGGCGGAACCCGCACCGTATCCCCACTTGTGGTTGTCCTTGGCCACCATCAGGTAGGTGGTGGAGTTGTCGAACCCTCCCAGCGAGAAGAAGCAGTCGTACCTCTGGTACATGTACTCCCCGCGGTCGACCTTCAGGTCGGTGGGGAAGGCTCCGAAGGCGGTGATGTTGTGGGTGGACCATCTGGCGGTGCATCCCTTGATGGAGGGCATGCTGGCCTTCCAGACCCTGGCGTACTCCGAACCGTTCAGGTGTATGCAGAACGATCCCTTGTTGGTCATGACCTCGAAGTCGTCCGACTCCACCCTGAGCGACTCGGTGCTCTTGTGGATCGCCACGACCGTCCCGGGGACGTACTGCTCGCCCTTCAGGGCATCCTTGAGGAGGGCGCCGTCCTTGAGCTTCCTCTCCTTCCCGTTCACGATGACCTTCATTGTCCGGCCCTCCTGTCGGGCAGCATGCTCTGTACCTTGGACACGATCTCGTCGAGCTTGTCCTGGGGGCACGGCACGCCTCTGATGACTCCGGTGACGATCTCCTGGATCGATCCCTTGGTGTTGATGTTCTCGTCGTCGGGCATGATGTACTTGGTCTTCACGCCGATGGCGGCGAAGTCCTCGTAGTCGATGGGGCACTGGGCGACCACTATCGCGGGGATGTTGACGTTCCTGAGCACCAGCCTGGCCTTCCAGATGATGTGGCCCCTGACGTTTCCCAGGTGGATGAGGGCCACCTTGAACTGCTGGATCCTCTCGACCTCGATGGGCTCCAGTCCCATGCACTGGCCGTGGATGACGTCGGGTGCGTCGGCGGGCACCCCGGCACCGGCGTTGAGGACGAGGACGGACGTATCGATGCCCTCCTCCCTCAGCGCGTAGGTGATCTCGCAGACGGGTTTGGTGATGTGCCTGCGTCCGGGTCCCATGGCGATGGCCACGACGTCCCTTCCGCTCTCAGAGATAGTTGCCCTCTGGGCAAGGCCTCCGCCCTGACCCATTCCCATCGATTCCCTGCACTCGACGAAACTGATGTGCCTTCCGATTCTCTGCTTCATAACTCACCGCCAGACTCGATGATCTCCTTCTCGAGGTCCCTGAGCGCCTCGACCTGGGGCTCTGCGGCTCCGATGGATGTGATCTTTCCGTCCTTCATGAGCGCTACGCGGTCGCAGCAGTTGAGGATGAAGTCCATGTCGTGGCTGACGACGATGAACGTCTCGTTGAGGTCCGCCCTCGCCTTGTTGACCGCCTTGGCGACGGCGAGCTTGGTGATGGGGTCCATGGTTCCCGTGGGCTCGTCGAGGATGACGATCTTGGGCTCCTTGATGAGGACGAGCGCGAACGCCACCCTCTGGACCTCTCCCACGGAAAGGTCTCCCGGAAGGGCGTTGAGGATCTTCTCGACCTGGTCCCTGGGGAAGCCGACGTTGAGCAGCGACTGGATGGCCTTGACCTTGGCGAGCTCCGCGGGCATCTTCAGACCGATGCACGAGGTGAGGTTCTGGAGGATGGTCTCCGAGGGATACAGCGCGTACTCCTGGTGGAGCACACCGATGTAGGGTGTGGCCCTTCCCCTTCCGCCCTCTCCGGCGTCGCTCATGTTGACCCACGTGTCACCGATCTTGATCTCGACCTTTCCGCTGGTGGCGGGCGCCATACCTGCGATCATACGGGACGTGGTGGTCTTCCCGGCTCCGGAGAATCCGGCCAGGGCGAAGATCTCTCCCTCCCTTATCTCGAGGTTGATCCCGTCTACGGCCTTGACGACTCCCCTGACGACGGAGAAGTAGTGCTTCTTGGCGTCCTCGAGCCTGATGACCGGCTCTCCGAGGTTGTGGGCCTCGCCCCTCTCGAACTTGTACTCGGCCATGAACTTGGAGGTGACGTCCTTGGGCTTGCCCTCGATGAGGACCTTACCCCTGTCGAGCCACATGGCGTAGTCGGCCATCTTCTCAATCGCCTCGGGCCAGTGCGATGCGAATATCATGCAGATGTTGTGCTCGCGCACGTACTGCACGAGCCTCTCGTGAACGATGTTTGCGGTATACGGATCGAGTGTTCCGGTGGGCTCGTCGGCGACGAAGAACAGCGGCTCCTTGGCCAGCTGCCTTGCGAGGACGACCCTCTGCTTCTCCCCTCCGGACAGATCCCTGGCGATGTGGGTGGTCCTGTGCGTCATGTTGACGAACTCCAGGAGCTTGATCGCCTTGTTGACCTTCTCGGTCTCGTTGAACGACTGGGGTATGGCCTCGTAGATGTTCTCCAGGACGGTGCTGTCACCGAACAGGGCGAAGGTCCTCTGGAGCATGATCGAGATGTGCGACGAGATCCTGTATCTCATCGGGTCCTTCTCCTTGATGGACCAGTAGTCTATCCACTCGGTCCTGCAGGGCTTGCCGCACTTGGGGCAGACCCCGCCCTCGTGGGGGAAGTCCACAGCGTCGCATTCGGTACAGAGGTTCACGTGGTAGAGCACCTTTCCGGAGTCGGGTCTGTATTCCTCCGCACCGCGTATCATGTGCATGAGGACGCTCTTTCCGGATGCGCTCTTTCCGATGAGCCCCAGGATCTCTCCTGTCTTCAGGGTGAGCGAGATGTTCTCGAGGACCACCCTGCCTTCGAATTTCTTGGTCACATTCTCCACTTTGAGGAGCTCGATGCCGTTACCGTTCATGGGCGGGAAAACGGCAACCCCTTTAATAAAGGGTTGTAGACGCGCGCGACTAGGAAAATGGTGTTAACGCCGTTATTTTTCCCTAACACGGCCAAATCGGGTTATTATATTTGGACAGCCATACCGTACCATGGGCAACCTCTCGAGCGTCCGGGTCAACCAGTCGGCAAAGTTCACCGACTACCACATCTGGAAGGCACTGATGTGCATGGACGACCAGGTACCGATAGGCAGGAAGAAGCTCTCCCTGCTCCTGAACATCGGAGAGGGCAGCACCCGCACGCTTCTGGGTCAATTAAACAAGTACGGCTGCACGTACACCGACAAGACGGGGATTTACCTGTCGGAAGAGGGCGTCAAGATACGCAACAGCGTCCTCATGGACATGGCCCATATGGACGTGGGATACCTGACCATCAGCGAGTACGACTGCGCCGTCCGCGTCCCGTTCGCCGCCAGCAAGATCAGGTACGGACGCGAGGAGAGCGACGTCGCCATACGCAACGGCGCGATAGGCGCGACGACGCTGGTCTACACCGACGGGAAGCTGTGCTTCCCCGGAAGCGACAGGGTCGACCCGAAGACGGAGGAGGTCTTCAACAAGACCTTCCGCCTGAGGAACGAGGACGTCATCGTCATCGGTACGGCCAAGACGCCGGAGGGCGCGGAGCGCGGAGCCATATCCGTCGCACTGTCCCTCATAGGCGGACTGAAGTTCAAGAAGGACCTTCACGGCATACTCTCGTCCTCCTCCAGCACGGAGGAGCTCATCTCCCTGGCGTTCGCCATACACGAGCTGATGGCGGGCATGCCCGTGTGCGCCAAGAGCAAGAACAACCTCGGCGTCCGCATAGAGGACGGCATGGTCATCGACAACGCCTACACGGGCGAGGTCCTCGAGGAAGCCATCCGCACGGGGAAGACCCAGAGGACGATCGCCAAGAAGGGGCCGTACAAGGGCATACACGTGATCGTCACCCCGATAGACCTCGACGGCACCGTCATAGCGGCGATCGGCGTGGTGGACATCAAGGAGCTGTTCACCGCTTACGGATGAGCTTGCGACCGCTAGTGTTTTTTACCCATAAAACATTCCCTGGCTCATGAGCGCGCAAGACCCTTTGGAGATAATCAAGGGAATGAGAGGAGTCAGAGAGGCGTTCTACCTCGATGACGAGATCATGAAGAAGATCAAGGCCGAGGAGGATACCGTCACATCACCCGGTACGGGAACGGCCGTCAAGAACCTCGGTGTGGAGGAGGCCCTCAAACGCAAGAAGGTCATCTGCATCATCAAGGACCCCCGTTTCAGGCCCCCGCCGGAGCCCACCGTCGTCCTGAAGTGCAGCGACGGTCAGATACTCGGAGTGGAGGTGTTCCCCGACACCCAGGACCAGTACATCGGAAAGGAGGGCTGCCTGATGGTCTCCGACGGGTTCGTGATATTCTACAACGTAATCCCGACCGAAGGAAGCTCCGAGGCGTTCATCATGCCCCCGGTGTCCTTCCCCGAGCTGAACGAGGGCAACGGCTGCAAGAACGTCGTGTCGTGCAGCCCCGCACCCACCAGCGACAAGATGATCAGGGAGTACAAGGGACTCCCGGAAGATGCGAAGCTCGCATCGATCCTGGTCGCCTACGACCCGATCTGATCATTCGGGCAGCTGCATAACGTCCTTGACCTCATCCATAGTGAGGGTGAGGTGGACCTTGTCCGATACCACGGAGATGTGGTCGGCCATGATGCCCGAGATCTCCTTGGAGAGGAGCAGCTTCTTCAGGCCGAGGGGGGCGTGGGCCTCCTTGTCCAGCTTGATAGTGAACGAGTGGACGTACCATCCGCCAAGATCCAGCTGGACCCCCTTTATGACTCCGAGCAGCTTGTCGTCGGCCGTGGCCACCTGCATGGAGATGAGGTTCTCAACGGAGGACATGGTGTCCACATCCGGCTGGATGTAGCTCTTGGCGTCCTCGACGGTGTCCCCGATGAGGAGAACGTCGTGGACCTCGAAGTTCTCCGGTCTCAGCAGGATGCGGGACTTGGACGATCCGGCGTTCAGCATGGCGGAGACCTCCTTCTCGCACTTGACGATGAGTCCGAGGATGTTGTAGTCGTGGGGGTCGTAGCGTACGCCCTCGATGCGTCCCACCCTGTACGCGTCCTGGGAGATTACGTCGATCTTGTCGACGAGCGATTCGTAATCAGTGATCATGTTACAGGATATGTACCAGAAGTAGAAAAACCGAACGGTGGTAAAGGGTTTGGGTAAAGGGTTTGGGTTCGGGAGGTTTACTCTCCCTTGACTGCCTTGACCAGTGCGAACAGGTTGTCGTCCGAGATGAGCGCGGAGAGTCCGCATCCGGGGGAGACGATGTTGAATCCTGCGGCTGCGATCCTCTTTCCTGCGGCTGCACAGTCCTCGGGGGTTCCCTGGAGCAGCGGGTGAACGACACCGACGTTTCCGACGAGTGCGACACGGCCGTTCGCGATCTTGACTGCCTCGGCGGAGTCGACCTTCTCCTCGATGGAGATTCCGGTGACGCCGGTGTCAGCCATGAGCGGGATGATCTCGGAGGTGTCTCCGCAGATGTGCAGAACGGTGTCTGCTCCCTTGGTCTGTGCGAGGGATGCCTTGACGTAGTTACCGGAGTACTCGGTGAACATGTCGGGCGAGAGCAGGTCGGTGGAGGACGAGGGCTCGGACATCTGGATGATGTCTGCTCCTGCGTCGGACAGCGCCTGGCAGTATGCCTTGATGATCGGGTTGACCGCGTCGACCCACTTCTTGACCTGGTCGGGATCCATCATGATTCCGAAGACGAGGTTCTCGGTGGATACGAGGTGTCCTGCGAGGGTGAAGGGTCCGGTGTTTCCTGCGATGACAGCGTACTTGTCCCCGTACTTCTCCTTCATGAGCTTGGTGGCCTCGATGATGACTGCGGGGCGTCCTCCCTTGACGAACTCCTCGGGGTCCATGACGTTGGGCTCGTCGTACTCGCCCGACATGGGGTCGAAGTGGAAGGGGTGCTTCTTGAGCATGGGGGTCCTGTCCTCCTTTCCGGGGTCGACGACGCATCCGAGCCTCTCTGCCTCAGCGGTGAGACAGAACGAGGACCTGACTGCCTCGAATCCGAAGTAGTTGGCCTGGGCTGCTCCAAGCTCGCACATCATCTTGGCGTTGGAGTGTGCCTCGGGCCAAGAGAATCCGGTGTACTTCATCTGTCCAATGGTCGCAGACTGGGTGAAGACTGCAACCGGGGGTCTGTCGAGTTTCTCCTGCTTCATAGCGGCGAGAACTCTCTCTCTGGGAGTCATTGTCATGATAAATCTCTCCGTAGAACGGGATGACTTCGGGATATATAACTTAGACGCTGGATTCTAAAATTAAATATTTTATTCGGCGGACATATGGCCCGCCGAATGTGGGGTTTCACTGGTTCTCTGGCGGGTCTCCGATTACCCTCGACACCACTTCCACGAAGTTGATCGTCCTGGCGATGGACTCCTCCTCCCAGTCGCCGACCCCTCCCTCGGTGGCCATGTAGGTCTTCACCTTGGACGATGCCCTGATGTTGGTGCACCTGAATTCGGCGATCTTCTTGGTCAGATAGTTCTCCAGCCAGCGGCGCGTGGCCGAGATGGCCGTATCGAGATGGGTGTAGTACGACGAGCCCATGAACGGTATGCTGGCCATGAACCTGTAGTCCGGCGTCGGCGTGATGGTCGCGGACAGCGACTCAGACACCTTGCTCGTGATCGCGCCTATGGCGTTGCCCACGTCGTTGTGCTCCGGGAACACCACTATCGCGTTGAGCCTGTCCGCGAGGTCCTCCATCATGAACTTGGACGGCGCACCGACCCCTACGATGGGGATCTTGAACTTCGGCATGATCTCGATGGTGTCGTTGCGCACCTTCGAAACGAGCCTGCGCATAAGCACCCTGGAACCGTGGTCGTACCAGTTCCTGAACCTGTCGTCGAACACCTTGCTCATCACCGCTTCCGCCACCTGGGTCTTTATCTCGTCGAACAGTGCGGTGGCGGCCTGCTTCTTGGTCATCCCGAGCTTGTTGCTCAGTGCGGTTATGCCCGCGTCCGCTCCCGCCTTGCTGCCGAGGGTGAACTTCTTCAGGAACACCATCACGTCGGTGGGGGTGAGCGAGGCGATCCTGAGGGTCTCCTTCCTGACCATGGAATTGAGTTCCTCGTCGATGACCCAGAGTCCCTCCACCATACCCATGATGTCGAGCTTGCTCAGCGGACCCTTGCCCACGATGTTGTCGAATATGCGGAGCTCCTTCTCGTTCAGGACGCTTCTGTCGATGCCCTCGAGCGCCTCGTAGTACTCGAACGTGTCAGACCCGATGATCTTGCCGATCACCTCGGGATGCTCCTCCGCGTATGTGCACAGCGGGATCACCCTGTCGGGTCCGAGGATGAACCTCGGTCCGTCGAGCGTCACCTTGGAATCCCCTCCGAGGGCGACGGTGCTCATGTCCACCGCCTTCACGCGGGTCCTCCACTTTCCAACGGACGCTCCCTCGAACTGTATCTGCGGGAATCCGCCCTCCATGATCGCTATGTCGGTGGAGGTCCCTCCGATGTCCACCATCAAGCAGTCCTCGTAACCGGACAGCATCATGCCTCCCATCGAACTGGCGGCGGGACCGGACAGGATGGTCTCGATCGGATAGATCCTGGCGTTGTCGATGGTCATGACCGAACCGTCTCCCTTGTAGACCATGATCGGCGCCTTCACGCCGACATCCTTGAACGTCCTCTCTACATCGTCGAAGAACTTGCTGACGATGGAGATCAGCTTACCGTTGAGCACGGCGGTCTCCGCCCTCAGGTCGATACCCATGGCAGCGGACAGCTCGTGCCCCGCTATGACCGGCAGGCCGGTCAGCTGTATGGCCAGCTCCTTGACCTTCTTCTCCTGGGAGGAGTTGGCGATGGAGAACAGACCGGATATGGCGATTGCGTCCACGCCTTCGGAGACCTTCTTGATCGCCTCGGTTACCTCCGCCTTGGACATGGGTGCGAGGGGCTGGCCCTTGCTGTCGTATCCTCCCTTCACGAAGACCTGGTTCTTCTCGCCGAAATGGACGGGATCCAGCGGGTTCCATCCGATGAGGATCAGTCCCACCTCCCCGCCGTGCCCCTCGAGGATCGAGTTGGTGGCTAGGGTGGTCGATATCCCCACCAGGGAGATGTCCTCGGGCTTGATGTCGCACGACTCGAACACGGCCCTGACGGAATTCCCGAGACCTATGGAGAGGTCGTGATGGGTGGTGGGGGACTTCCTCTTCGCCACGACGGTGTTGTCGTCCAGATCGACGATGACCGCGTCCGTGAACGTCCCTCCGGTGTCCACTCCGAGACCGTATCTGGCCGTGGTGATCTTCTCGAAGTCGTCGCTGTACGTGTCCGGTTCGACGAGGCCCACGCCCTCCACCAGCTTGCCGAGATATCCGGAGACCTTCTCCCTCTTCTTGGTCTGGCTGTTGTATCTTGTCGTCTGGTAGTACACGTAGTAGGAATTGCCCGACTTCTTGACGTCGAAGCACTTTCTGCCGCCTTCCTTCTCGGTACGGATCCAATCCTGTACCCATTGGTCATATTCTGACCTCTGTGTCATGTACAGGTAATTACCGTATAACTTTAAAAACAATTCCCAAAAAATTATACCCTAAACGGCAATCGCAATCCGGTCATAATGTTGCAGAGGGATGGGGCCCGGTATCCCGGGCCCCGGTAAAATAATGACTAAATGGTTTGAACGGTGTCCTGCTGGATTCTCCGGAATCAGATTCCGAGGAAAGCGGCTGCGACGTGGGAGGCCTCGACTGCGTCGTAGGACCATCCATCTGCACCGATCTGGTCTGCGAACTCTTTGGAGGTCGCTCCACCACCGATCATGGTCTTGATGGTTCCCTTCATTCCGTTCTCCTTGAGCTCTGCCTCGACCTGCTTCATTCCAGCGAGGGTCGGGGTCATGAGGGTGGAGGTCGCGATGATCTGGGCCTTCTCGTTGACTGCGGTGTCAATGATGGTCTTGATCGGGATGTCCTTTCCGAGGTCGATGACGGTGAGTCCGAGACCGGTCAGCATTGCCTTGACGATGTTCTTTCCGATGTCGTGAACGTCTCCCTCGACAACCGAGATGACGACGGTTCCCTTGGATGCTCCTCCCTCTCCCTGGAGAAGGGGCAGGCACAGGTTGAGTCCTCCGTAGAGGGTGTTCGCGGACAGAAGAACCTGGGGCAGGAAGTATTTCTTGGATGCGTAAAGGTCTCCAACGATTGCCATTGCCTTCGAGAGTCCCTCGAAGATGATGGTCTTCGCGTCGATGCCTGCGTCGAGGCATTTCTGGGTTGCATCCTTTGCCTCTTTGATCTTTCCCTTAACGACGATGTCGATAAGTGCGTCTAATTCTGCGCTCATTGTAATTCCTCTTTTTCATCCTTGCGGATGTTATTAACACTATCGCTCAGGATAGATATAAAGGCACTGATGGATGGATATGCTATCCAGGTTTCCCTACCTATATAGGGCACCAAATTAGTATTTAAACATTTCTACGAAATCCGTTATCAGGGGTCAAATTCTGAGCTCTCCGACGTCCCCCAATTTCCCCAACGGCAGGATGCCCATGTCGGACACCCCGTAGAGCTCCGCCTCGGCCATATCCGCGTTCCTGCAGGCGTCCGACATGAAGTTCTCGCGGTATGCTGCGGACATGTCCGTACCCGACGAAAGGAAGCTGAACGGGGGGATGACTATCACACCATCCTTACGCGCATATAGGAAGCACTGCACCTTCAGCCCGCCCGACAGGGCCCCCGGGATCCTCACGGACGGGTGCTCGTGGCCGATGATCACCGGCCTCACGCCGGAATCCACGTGCCCGTGCTCCAGCCTGTAGCCGCCGATGTCCACGTAATCCACCGCCTCCAGCCCGTAGTCGGCTATTATGTTCTGAAGGTAGTTGTCGTGGTTGCCCTTGACGGCTATGACGTCCGCGGCACCGAGGATCAGGTCGATTATGCCGCGCACCTCCTCCTTGCCCTCGTACTTGGCGCGCCTGAAGTCGTGCTTTATGTCCCCCAGGAGGACGATCGTCTCGGGTTCGTACTTGGATATAATGCGGTTGAGGGAATCCCTGATGGAATCGGTGTTCATGCGCGGTATGTATACGCCCTCGTCCTCCAGCGCCTTCTCGTATCCGAGATGCAGGTCGCCTATCACCAGCGTATGCTCCTTCTCCAGGATGAGGCACCTGTCGTTGGTCACCCTCACACCGGGTTCGATCTCCACCGAGTCCACGGAGGGTCATGTGAGGGGTGCGCCTTAATGGTTGCTCTCTTTCTCCTAAATATTATATCCGTTCACCATCTAAGCACCGGCGATGATAGAGAGCACGTTCCAGATTCTACCCCGGGTCGGCGCCAAGAAGGAGAAGGCGCTGTGGGATTCCGGTATCAGGAAATGGAACGACTTCATCGATTCGGATGAGATCGGACCCGTCAAGTCGAAGGACAAGGACAGGTTCGACTCCCTCCTCAACTACGCATACGACCTGCTGGACAGCGGCGACTGCCGCGGTCTCGGCAACATGCTCAAGACCGGGGAGCACTGGAGACTTTACGACCGCTTCAGGGACAGCGCCGCCTTCCTCGACATCGAGACCGACGGCCTGGAGAGGGATTCCACCGTCACCGTCGTGACCATCGTCAAGGGCGGGGAGACGCAGACCCTGGTGAACGGGGAGAACCTTTCGTCGGAGGCCCTCCGCGAGGCGCTGGAGGGCGCATCGATGTTCGTCACGTTCAACGGATGCTGCTTCGACATACCGGTGCTGCGCTGCAGCTTCCCCGACGTCGACCTAGACCACCCACACTTCGACCTGAGGTTCGGATGCAGGAAGGTCGGGATGTGCGGCGGTCTGAAGCAGGTGGAGAGGGACATAGGGATCGTGAGATCCGAGAACATAGCCGAGGTGGATGGGTTCGAGGCTGTGAGGCTCTGGAAGAGATGGCAGAATTCCGGGGACAGGGAAGCGCGCGACAGGCTGGTGGAGTACAACATCGCCGATACGGAGAACCTTCAGACGCTCGCTGACCTCGCATACCGCAGGCTGGTGACCGACTACGCAGAGTTCCAATGACCAACTGAAGAGGCTGGAGTCCGACCTACGCAAGGCGGCGGGAATGCTCAGGGCATCGAAGACCGTGACCCTGGTGTCGCACATAGACGCGGACGGGATAACCTCCGCCGCGATAGCCGCGACCGCCTGCAAGCGCCTGGGCAAGGGATGCGAGGTGGTCTTCGCCCCCAAGCTGAGCGAGGAGTACATCGAGAAGATCAATTCCTCCGAGAGCGACCTGGTGTGGGTCACCGACCTCGGGAGCGGGTACCTGTCGGAGTTCACGAAGGACCCGATGATCATCACCGACCACCATGTGCCAGATCCCAAATGGAGGAAGGGTCAGACCTTCCTCGACTCGTTCATAGACATTTGCCATATCAATCCGCACTGCTACGGCATGGAGGGTTCCACCGAGGCCTGCGGGGCCACCATGACCTACCTCCTGGCGAGGGAGATCGATCCCGCCAACACCGACCTTGCATGCCTCGCCGTGGTAGGCGCGTGCGGGGACATTCAGGATACATCCGACGAGGGCCTCGTCGGACTCAACACCGAACCCCTCTGGGACGCCGTGGACAGGGGCGACATGGACGTGGAGACCGACCTCCGCATGTTCGGGAAGGAGACCAGGTCCCTGATACAGTTCCTGCAGTACAGCGACCCGCGCATCCCCGGGCTGGGTGACGACTCGTCCGAATGCCACAGGTTCCTGGAATCCATGAAGGTCACCCTCAAGGACGGCACCAGGAACCGCTCCTGGAACGACCTCACGCCCGAGGAGAAGGACAGGGTGAGGAACGGCATACTGGACCGCCTGAACGATGCCGACAGGGCGAGGGCCCTCGGCCCCAGCTACAGGCTGGTCAGGCACCCCCGCCACAGCGAGCTGAGAGACGCGAAGGAGTTCGCCACCCTCCTCAACTCGTGCGGGAGGTACGACGACGCGGAGACCGGACTGCGCATATGCATGGGCGACGAGACCGCGTTGGACAAGGCGAAGCAGAACCGCATGGAGCACCGCCGGAACATCTCATCGGCGCTGTCGATGGTGAAGGAGGAGAACCTCATCCGCATGCGCCGCAGCATCATGTATTTCAACGCCGGCGACAGGATCAGGGACACTGTGGTGGGGATAGTAGCGGGCATGCTGCTGAACACCGAGGGCTTCCGCAGGGACATGCCCATCATAGCCTTCGCGGACTCGGACGACGGGATCAAGGTGTCGGCGAGGGCGGACAGGTCCCTCGTGAGGAAGGGACTGGATCTCGCCTCGATAATGAAGATAGCCGCGGAGATGGTGGGCGGATACGGCGGCGGTCACAACATAGCCGCCGGCGCCACCATCCCGAGGGGGAAGGAAGAGGTTTTCCTGGATGCCGTGGACGATATGGTCCTGGCACAGCTCATCTGAGCACGGTGTACATTATCGCTTTCTGTGCGTGCAGACGGTTCTCGGCCTCGTCGTAGACGACGCTGTGGGGCCCGTCGATGACCTCGGGGGTGATCTCCTGACCGCGGTGGGCGGGCAGGCAGTGCATCACGATGACGTCGGGCTTGGAGATGGACACCAGCCTGTCGTTGATCTGGTAGTCGTGAAACAGCTCGATGGCCTCCTCAACCGGGGTGCTGTCGCCCATGGAGACCCATGTGTCCGTGTAGAGCACGTCGGCGTCCTTGCATGCGACCATGGGGTCGGTCATCGCCTGGACGGTACAGCCGTTCTCCTTGGCGATCCTCTGGGCGTCGGCGAGGATCTGGGCGTTGGGCATCCTGACCTTGGGGCAGCATGCGACCATATCCATTCCCATGACCGCGCATGCCAGTAGCAGCGAGTTGCAGACGTTGTTACCGTCACCCAGGTAGACGAGCTTCCTTCCCTTGAAGCCGCCCTTCTTCTCCTTGATGGTAACCATGTCCGCCAGTGCCTGGCAGGGGTGCTCGAGGTCGTCGAGACCGCTGATGATCGGAATCTGGGCGTTCTTCGCCAGTGCCAGCATGACCTTGTTGTCGAATGCGCGGTACATGATCCCGTGGACGAACCTGCTCATGACATTCGCGGTGTCCTCCACGGTCTCGCCGTGTCCGAACTGCATCTTGCCGGCATCGAGGTACAGGGCGTGTCCGCCGAGCTCGGTGATACCGACGTCGAACGAGATCCTGGTCCTGGTGCTGGGCTTCTCGAAAATCATGGCCAGCGTCTTCCCCTTGAGGGGGTCGCCGTGGTTGCCGCGTTCCTTCTTGAGCTTGATCGCAAGGTCGACCAGCTCGGGCATATCGTCCTTCATGTCGAGGACCGAAATGATGTCTCTTTTTACCATGCGGGGTATTTGAAGACTTTATTAATAAAGCATTTGCTCAAAATCGGACAAAACGCATACCGTTTTGACGGAGACGCACCCTCTGCGGTACCGCGGAAGTCACCAAACCTTTATCTATAACGATTCGTTCAAGCCACTTACCACAATGGCTTGGGTAGGGTAGCTTGGTTATCCTAGGAGACTGTGGATCTCTTGACTCGGGTTCAAATCTCGGCCCAGGCCCCTCATTCTTCAAGATTCGGTGACTGGCATGGCATGGGAAGGTGTTCTTAACAAGGTCGGCGACAACAGATGGGAGATACCGAAGGGACACGTCCCCGGCATGCTCACGAACGCCATAATCTACGCCGACGAGTCCATGCTGGCACAGATAAGGAACGACAACGCTCCGCAGCAGGCGGCGAACGTGGCGTGCCTCCCCGGGATCGTAGGGAGCTCCATGGCCATGCCCGACATCCACTGGGGATACGGATTCCCCATCGGAGGCGTCGCGGCTGTCGATGCCGACAGCGGGTCCATCTCCCCCGGGGGCATCGGGTTCGACATCAACTGCGGGGTCAGGACCATCAGGACCGACCTCACCCTCGACGACGTGAAGGGGAAGATGGATTCCATCATGGACGCCCTCTACGCCAACGTCCCCTCGGGACTGGGTTCCAAGGGACTCAAGAAGGTCGGGCAGAAGGAGCTGAGCGACATCCTCCAGAACGGTTCCGTCTGGGCCGTCGAGAACGGATTCGGATGGGAGAGGGACCTGGAGGTCACCGAGGAGGGCGGATGCATGCCCTCGGCGGACGAGTCCCTGGTCAGCGACAAGGCCAGGAAGAGAGGCCTCCCGCAGCTGGGTTCGCTGGGTTCCGGCAACCACTTCCTCGAGGTGGATGTCGTGGACAAGGTGTTCGACGAGTGCGCGGCCAAGGCCTTCGGACTGAAGGAGGGATGCATAACCATCACCGTCCACTGCGGTTCGAGGGGATGCGGCCACCAGATCGCCACCGATTACCTCCAGCTGATGGAGCGCTACGTCAAGGAGAACAACGTCGTCCTCCCCGACAGGCAGCTGGCATGCGCCCCTCTGAACACCAAGCTTGGCGACGAGTACTACAGGGCGATGTCCTGCGGAGCCAACTACGCCTGGGCCAACAGGCAGATGATCACCCACTGGGTGAGAGAGTCCTTCGAGCAGGTGCTGGGGGATTCCGCCGAGAACATGGGCATGGACGTGGTGTACGACGTGGCGCACAACATCGCCAAGAAGGAGAGGCACAGCGTGGACGGCCACAATGCGGACGTCCTCGTCCACAGGAAGGGTGCCACCCGCGCGTTCGCGGCGGGAAGGCCCGAGATCACGCTCAGGTACAGGGACGTCGGCCAGCCGGTCATCATCCCCGGTGACATGAGCGCCGGTACCTACATACTCGTGGGACTGCCGGGCGCCATGGAGGAGAGCTTCGGCACCACCTGCCACGGAGCGGGCAGGCAGATGTCCAGGAAGGCCACCAACTCCATAAGTGCCAGGGATGTCGAGGCGGACCTCAGCGGAAGGGGCATAACCCTCAGGAAGGGATCCGACGAGGGTCTCGTGGAGGAGGCCCCTCAGGCGTACAAGGACATGGATACCGTGGTGTCCGTGGTATGCGGCAGCGGTCTCGCCGGGAAGGTGGCGAAGTTAAGGCCGATCGGCGTCGTCAAAGGCTAAGACCCTGGATGCCGCGCGGCGCACGTTCTCGTAATCCTTCGCCGGGGCGGACACCATCACCGACCAGTCTATCGCACCGCGCGACTGCAGCGCCTTGGCGACGGAGGAGTACTTGGTTATGGACCTCACCCTGTCCTCGGAATCCAGTATGGACACGTCGGTCTTCCCTATCTTTATCTTTGACAGCAGCGTGGACTCCGACGGGATGTCCACGATCACGTCCCTGGGGTCGGTGCCGGCCGCGGATGCGATCTCCTCCTCCAGCTGACGGTGCCCCTCCGGATTGGAATACTTAACCAGGGCTGCCTTAAAATCCTCGTCCGCGTCGATCGAGTACACGGTCAGGCACTTCTTGTGGAGCCTGCGGTTCATCACGCTGCGCATGAGGTCCGCGGACTTGCCTCCGGATCCCAGCAGCGCGGAGATCAGGTCGGCATCGGTCATCAGATACAGCTCCGACAGGTCGAGCCCGGATATCTCCACGGCGCGCCTGAGCATGGCCTCTATGACCTTCACGGTCTTGTGATAGTATACGGTGGTGTACATCAGCGAACGGGACACCATGAGTCCCTCAGCCGCCGTTATGCCACCCTTGCGGAGGACCACCTTGTCGTTGTGCAGGCACATCTGGGACAATATGCGTTCCGCGTCTATGGACCCATGGTTGACGCCCGTGTAGTGGGCATCCCTCATCAGGTAGTCCATCTGGTCCGCGTCCACCGGACCGTGTATGATCTGGTGCGCGTAGTCCTTGGATGCGAAGAAGGACTTCTTCTCCGGACCCTGGTCGAACCACCCGATATCGGATACGGGATTGATTATCAGGTCGCAGACGTCCTCGGGGGATATCCCGCTGTCCTCCAGCAGGACGGATATCGGTTCCGTGCCGTCGAAGAACGCTCTGTCCCTCTCCATGAACGAGGGCGCCTCCCCGAGGATGAGCCTGCGGGACATCTCCATGTGGTCGCATCCCGTGGCGGCCTCCATCGTCCTCTCCAGCGTATGGGAGAACGGAGGGTGGCATACGTCGTGCAGCATCGCGGCCGCGCGCAGCGTGTCGGCCTCCTCCCTGGGCAGACCGAGGGCCTCGGCCATGCGTCCCGAGAGATGGTACACGCCGAGGCTGTGCTCGAAGCGCGTGTGGTTGGCTCCGGGGAAGACGGTGTTGCTGAGACCCAGCTGCCTTATGTGCCTGAGCCTCTGCATCTCGTGGCGGTCCATGAGCTCCAGGAAAGGGCCCCTGACCGAGACGCTCCCGTGTATGGGGTCGTATACTGCCTTCATCCCCTGCACGGGATCACTCCCCGTCCGTCAGATAGACATCGAACGGCGCGGCCACAATGCAGGTGGGACTGATCCTCCACACCTTCCCGCCGCACTCCCCGACCCCGTCCCTGACGAGGCTGAACACGATGTCCGTGTCGCCGGAGTATCCGGTGAGGTCGATGATGACGGCCATCCTCGACAGTATGTACGATTTGATCGACTTCAGGTCCGCCAGCTCGGCGGGCCTGAGCACCTTGATGCGCTTGTCGCCCGCCTGGTCGCTGACGGGGTAGTCGGCGAGGTCGATGAACACCGGCCTCGCGGTTGCGGACTGTGATGATGATTTCTTGAGCAGGGACACGGTCACTCCCCGGCCTTCCAGAGCTTGTCGCCGACGAAGTGCAGCATCTGGATCGCCTTTCCCTTCTCCTTGCTCCGGATGCCGTCGGTGTCGCGGAGCGCCACGCCCACGGCGAGCGGGACCCTGTTCTTCTCGTCCCTTATCCATACGAGGTCGCCGACTGATATCCCGTCGTCCGCCTCGGTGATCCCGGGGCCCATGACGTCCGCACCGTTGGTGACGAACCTCACCGCACCCATGTCCACGGTGACGTAGCGGTGCTCGGGCCTGTACTTCTGAAGGCCTCTGACGGTCAGGAACGGCTTGTCCTCGTAGATAAGACCCAGTATGTCGTTTCCCACGAATATCAGATTGAAATCCGGACCCTCCGCGAGGTCGACCGGGTCGTCCTCCGAGAACACGGGCACCTGAAGGACCGACGTCAGTTCATCGGCGAGGGCCTTCACTTCCTTGGATCTCATTCTCTTCCTCTTGCGTATCCTGATCTCTGCCATCGGATGGACATGCGCTTCATCGTATTGATAGTTGGCGACCGTTTCCGCCCGCGTGCAGGCGGTTATATTATATCGGTAAGACGATACGAAGCGCATGAAGGCCTTCACAACCGTGATGAAGATCGCAATCCTGATTGTCACGATTGCACTCGTCGCGATGCTCGCAATATCAACCATCCCGTTGGTGACCGGCGGAGTGAACGTGGAGACGGAAGAGGATGTGAACATAACCTACGATCTCGCCGCGGTGAACGTCACCGGCAAGTACACGGTCGTATCCTCGATCGACCAGGACATCAGCGACCTCGTTATCGAGGCGTACCTGCAGTCGCGCGACGGCAACTCCAGGAGGGACCTGGTCTCCGTCGGACCCGTCACCATCAACAAGGAACACCCCAAAGCCGACATCATAATCGATTCGACGATCCCCATCGCGGAGGTCGCCCTGTTCTTCGTGGCGGACAACATGGACAAGGAGACCCCGGGTCTCAACCTGCCCGTCACCATCCACGTGAAAGGGAGCTACAGCAGCAACCTCGCCGGGATCGACATGAGGCTCGTGTACAACATACCGCTGTCCGATACCGGAGGATTCTCCATCGGCAACACCAAGACCACGGCATCGGGAGACGTGTCGCACGCCGAGATCAGCCTCACCGGCATCGACGGTCTGGCATCGGACCTCGTCCCCGAGGGAGGAGCGGAGTTCGCCGTCAGCCTGCCCGGCGGAAAGAGCATCGACCTGCAGGTTGTGAAGGACGGTGACGACGTGAAGCTGGTCATCGGGACCGATGACGAGGCCAACGTCTCCATCAAGGATGTCATCGACGCAGCCCTCGACCTCATGAAGTCGGAGAGCGACGATGTGATCTCGTTCGAGTTCTCGGGAGACGGTGGTCCTCCGGAGGTGTTCTCATTCAAACCGTCGGACATCAACAACGTCGACCCCGCGACGGCCGAGCAGGCGAAGAAGTACATCGAACAGCTCGAGGGCATCAGCGGATCCCTGGAATCCGTCCTCGAGAAGTACAAGTCCCTGTCGGGAGGTGCCTGAGATGAGCGACTACATGAGCGACTTCTCGCTGAAATGCGGATCGTGGACGGGATCGTTCTACTATCTCTGCAAGGCGATAACTGGATACCTCCTGCTGCCGCTGGCGTTCATCGCGCTGCTCACGGGGCTCGGACCCCGCCTCGAGGAGATCGTGGGCGCCGGGATCGACTTCGGACCGATCGTCACCGAGTTCGCGATGTATCTAGACAGGTACATGGTGTATTCCATCCCGCTGATCGTGTTCGCGATATTCATCGGGTACTATCCTGCCGGGAACTACGCCAGGATACCCTTCAAGTTCATAGCGTCCGTCTATCTGGCGGTCATGCTGCTGATGTTCACCGACGGGGGACACCTCTCGGTCAGCCTGGGCGGCGAGTCCCTGTCATCCATGGGCATCGACGGACTGGACATGACCCTGGACATCGTCGGGATCATCTACATCCTGTCGATCATAGCATTCGTCAAGGGATTCCTCGCGTTCACCGAGTTCTCCGACAACCGCAAGCAGTACCTGGAGAACCTGGCGGAGAAGTTCAACATGAAGGACGAGAAGGCCGCAAACAAGGCCAGGAAGGGAAGCGAGCTGGACTTCGACGAGGAGGACGAACCCGTGGAGGCCGCACCGGTACAGGCGGAGGAGCCCGAGGCCGCGCCCGCGAAGGAGGAACCCGCGGAGGCTGCTCCTGCCGAAGAGAGACCGGAGGAGGTCCCGGAGGAGGCCGCGCCCGCAGCTGAAACCGAGGAAGCCCCGGCCGAGGAGCCGACAGAGGCCCCTGCCGAAGAGAAATCAGAATCCACCGCAGAGGATGCGGAGAAGAAGGAGTGAATCAGGATGGGAATAAGCATAGCGATATGCGAGAAGGATGCGCCCAGCGCACCCTGTGCGAAGCTGAAGAAAGAGGTAAGGAAGCTGCTGGTCTCCGACCACACTCAGTTCGGCGACGCGGCGGAATGCTACGAGATTGTGTCGCTGGAGGACGCGAGGGCTCTCTTCCCCGACTACGATGCGTTCATGAAGAGGAACAGGATCAACGACGAGACCGACGTCATCTACATGGAGAAGATCAAGAAAGACGACGACCGCGCCAAGCTCGCCACCAAGGCGGTGAAGAGGTACACCGGATGGGTGGACGCCTCGAAGCTCGACGCAGCGGGCATGGAGAAGGCGCTGGCACTTTCGCTTCCGGAGAACAGGATCACCGGATGGGACCAGGTCGACTTCGACGAGGCCAACGCCATCTGCGCCGCCTGCCCCCTGTCATGGGACAAGGGAAGGGGATGCATCGGATCCTTCGGTCCCGACAACAGCGAGCTCCCGCAGATAGCCGCGAGGAGGGGATGCGATATCGTCGCGTCCGTTCCCGAGGGCGCCGCCAGCGGAAGGATCTACTCACCTGAAGAGGCCAAGAAGCTGGCAGAGGAAGTGAAGACTCTGACCGCGGCCCTTCCCGAGGAGGGGAAGAACGCCGTCAGGCGCTACAGCGGCCCCGTCGAGCGTCTCGGACTCGTTGCGGACATCTGCGTGAAGGAGAACATCGGGTTCTTTTTCTTCTGAGGGCCTCGCGTCCTCGACCAAACCCCTTAACGTATTTCTGAATCCGGACGTACAGGCAGCCGTCTGGACATCCCACCTCTTTTATAGGTAATCATAGTTAAAAGGGGAAGGTGGAATCATGCTAGAGATCATTGACCTTCACGTCGAGGCCGGGGGCAGGGAGATCCTCAAAGGGGTCAGCCTCAAGGTCGAGGAAGGGGAGACATGCGTGCTCTTCGGACCCAACGGTTCCGGGAAGAGCACCTTGCTGGCCGCTATCATGGGATACGGGCACTGCACCGTTACCAAGGGCAAGATCATTTTCAAGGGTGTAGACATCACGCACATGGGCGTCGATGAACGCGCCAGACTCGGAATAGGCATGATGATGCAGAGGCCCCCGAACGTCGTCGGCGTCAAGCTCGGCGACCTGGTCGTCGCTGCCGCCAAATATGACAAGACCGCGCTGGACCACGCCGAGGAGTTCAGGATGGAATCCTTCCTCAACAGGGACATCAACGTGGGATTCTCCGGAGGGGAGATCAAGAGGTCCGAGCTCCTGCAGCTCACCGCCCAGAAGCCGGAGTTCATCCTCCTCGACGAGCCCGAGTCCGGTGTCGACCTCGAGAGCATCGACCTCATAGGGAACAAGGTCCACGACCTGCTTTACCAGCCCAGACCCGGATGCAAGGGATCCCAGTGCTCGCGCCACACGTCGGCGCTGGTCATCACCCACACCGGACAGATCCTGGATTACATCGGAGCGGACAAGGGATACATCCTCAAGGAGGGACTCATCCGCTGCTCGGGACGCCCGATGGACCTGCTGAAGGACATCAGAGAAAGAGGATACAAGGAGTGCATATCATGCAGAATGGTGGAGATAAAGGAGTGAAGGAAGCGCTCGGGAAGACCGCGGCCTTCGGTCCCGACGTGGACATCTCGAAGTACGAGGTCGGCACCAAGGACGTCGAGCAGGTCAAGGACCTGGAGAAGACACCCGAGACCATGAAGGAATCCATGATCAACGTGGGAGTCACCACCGACAACGTCAACCGCGACGGTACGATCATCTTCATCAACAACGGCATGAGCCACTGTTCCAACAACGCCGAGGAGGGCGTGGAGCTCCTGTCCACCAAGGACGCTCTCGCCAAGTACGACTGGCTGAAGGACTACAGCTGGAAGGCCGTCGACCCGGAGAAGGACAAGTTCACCGCCAAGACCTATCTGGAGGACTCGGACGGGTACTTCATCCGCGTCAAGAAGGGCTACCACGCCAAGCACCCCGTGCAGACATGCATGCTCCTGAAGAACAGGGGATCCATGCAGAACCTCCACAACATTATCATCGTCGAGGAGGACGCATCCCTGGAGATCATCACCGGATGCACCACCGACAGGCACGCCAACAACGCACTGCACATCGGGGTCTCCGAGATATTCATCAAGGACGGCGGTTCGCTGTCGTTCTCCATGATCCACAACTGGAACAAGGACACCGCCGTAAGGCCCAGGACCGTAGCCAGGCTCGGGAAGAACGCCAAGTACGTCAACAACTACGTCCTGCTGAACCCCGTGGGGACCCTCCAGAGCTTCCCCGTCGCCTATCTGGACGGAGAGGGCGCATCCTGCAGGTACAACACCATCTGCCTTGCGTCAGAGGGTTCGGACATCGATACCGGAGGATCCGTCATCCTCAACGCACCCGGCACCAGCGCCGAGATCATGTCGAGGAGCATCAACACCGGCGGAAGGATGGTCGCGCGCGGAAAGCTCGTGGGCAACTGCGAGGGCGTGAAGGCGCATCTGGAGTGCAGGTCCATCGTCCTGAAGGACGGCGGAGTGACCTCCGCGATCCCCGAGCTGGAGACCAGCGTCGCGGACGTCGACATGACCCACGAGGCAGCGGTCGGAAAGATCGCCAGGGACCAGATCGAGTACCTGATGTCCAGGGGACTCACCGAGGACGATGCGGTCAGCATGATCGTCAGGGGATTCCTGGTCGGCGGGATCAAGGGCCTTCCCGACAACCTCAGGAAGGAGATTGACGACGCCATCGAGCAGGCCAACGTCGGAGACTGACGTCTGGCACTTCTCAAACCCTTTAATCCTTCTTCACTTTTCCGAGCCTGTCGACGGCGTTGATCACGTTGCCGTCGCAGTCCCTGAACGATGTGTACACCCCGATGGGGCTGTTCATGGGGTCGCGGACGAAGACCACTCCCTCGTCGATGAGCCTCCTGTGCAGGTCGAAGGGATTGTCCACCCCCAGATATATCCCTGTGTCCACGCCGGCCTTCTCCTTCAGCTCGAAGACTATGACGCAGTCCCCGCGCTTCATGTACAGCCTGTCGCTGTGGCTCTCGAGGACCTCGAAGCCCAGCATGTCGTAGTAGAACTCCGCCGTGGCGACCAGGTCGGTGGAGGGTACGGTCACTGCGCTGACTGTCGTGGGCAGGCCCTCGTTCGTGTACGTGAACTCCCCTCCGTGCGGATCTCCTAGCGGCATGACTGCGGTATGGACCGCACAGCATAAATTCCTACTGATTCATGGAACGATATGGTTTTAACAACGATTGCCATACCACGCCACAGGAAGTATAGAAATGGCAAAACCGATGATCAGCGAAGACGATTTCAAGCTCCAGGAGAGCCTCGGTAAGATCAAGCACGTTATCATAGTCATGAGCGGAAAGGGAGGCGTCGGGAAGAGCACGGTCTCCTCCAACATCGCCATCACCCTCAACCAGAAGGGCTACGAGGTCGGACTCATGGACATAGACATCACCGGACCCAACATCCCCAAGATGTTCGGCGTCGAGGACGAGCAGATCGATGTCGACAACGGAAGGCTCCTTCCCGTCATCGTCCCCCCGTCACTGAAGATCATGTCCATGGCGTTCCTGCTGCCCAGCAAGGACTCCCCCGTCATCTGGAGGGGACCTGTCAAGATGACCGCCATCAGGCAGTTCCTCGAGGACGTCAACTGGGGAGAGCTGGACTACCTCGTGGTGGACATGCCTCCGGGAACCGGGGACGAGGCCATCTCGATCATACAGCTCATACCCAAGGCCGACGGAGGGGTCATCGTCACCACGCCCCAGGACGTGTCCCTGCTGGATTCGAGGAAAGCGATCACATTCTTCGCCGAGGCGGAGATCCCGATCATCGGG
>JAEEGK010000353.1_pt1 | contig 115684 bp, 106 predicted proteins | sample 8958771 | NCBI WGS metagenome assembly JAEEGK01 (sample SAMN16246547, study PRJNA631951) | gut metagenome | biome: gut microbiome; feature: rumen; material: SC-attached | host: Bos | place: Iran: Karaj | collected 2018-10 | reverse complement strand
CTTCTCCCGGGCCCTCGGCAGCATTTCCATGACCATGTATGTCTGCCACTTCACCCTCTGCAACATCTTCTTCAACGTGGTCAGCACCCTCTGGCGCAAGAACCCCATGTCCACCTTCCTGGCGGAGCTGGCCGGTTCCTCCGGCGGCTTCGGCGGCGGCTGGGGCGGCATGACCATCAACTGGAAGGTGCGGGTGTTCTACATCCTCTTCGTGATCGCCTGCTCCCTGGTCCTCCACCTCATCGCAAGCCTGCTGCGGAAGCTCTGCACTCCCAGGCACAAGAGCGATCCTCCCGCCCCCGCCCAGGTTCCGGAGGCCGCGGACAGCGCTGCAAAATAAGCCCTTCTTTTCCGTCAGGCGCAGCTTTTTGGCTGCGCCTGACGTTTTTCCCGGATTGCCAAGGCGGAGAAAGCTTGCTATAATCAAGGAAACCATCATCTCAGGATAAGGAAGTGCCGCTGTGAAAAGACTGCGCCGGGTCCTGCCCCTGCTCTGGGTGCTGCTCCTGCTCCTCAGCGCCTGCGGGCTGGGCGGCGGAGGGGAACTGCCCTCCGGCAGCCAGGACCATTACGAACTGACGGAGCTGACCACCGCCCCTGTTTCCGACGAAACCCCGGAGCCTGCGCCCACCCCGGAACCGACGCCGGAGCCCGCGCCGACAGAGGCGCCCACACCGGAACCGACGCCGGAACCCACCCCGGAGCCCACCCCGGAGCCTGCCCCCGCCCTGCCGGAGGAGGGGAGCTATACCACCAAGGAAGACGTGGCCCTCTATCTCCACCTCTATGGACACCTGCCCTCCAACTTCATCACGAAGAACGAGGCCAGGGACCTGGGCTGGAGCGGCGGCGGCCTGGAGCCCTACGCCCCGGGCATGTGCATCGGGGGCGACCGCTTCGGCAACTACGAGGGTCTTCTGCCGGAGGGCAAGCGCTATACCGAGTGCGACATCGACACCCTGGGGGCCAAAAGCCGGGGGGCCAAGCGCATCATCTTCTCTGACGACGGATGCATCTATTATACCGACGACCATTACGAGAGCTTCACGCAGCTCTATGGGGAGGAGCCATGAAACGATACGAACTGGACGGCCGCCTGTGCCGGGACCGGGGCGATTTCTGCCGCCGGCTCATCGCGCTGCTGAATCTGCCGGACTACTGCGGCAGGAACCTGGACGCCCTTTACGACGCCCTCACCTCCCTGCCGGAGGCCACGGAGCTGACCATATCCCACTTTTCCGGCCTGGAAGCACGGCTGGGAGACTGGGGCCGCCGCCTGCGGAAAATGCTGCTGGACGCCTGCGAGGGGAACGAGCTGTGGGTCAACCTCCCCCGGGAGGATCCCGTCAGCGCCGAGGAGGTGCGAAAGGCGGGGAAGACCCTGCAGGAGGAGCTGATCCTCCGCTATTCCCCCATCGCCCTGAAGCTGCTCCGCAGCGAGGAGGAGATCCCGGAGGGGACCCTTCGCCCCTGGCGGGACGAGGGGAAGCGTCTGGCCCTGTGCCAGGCCTATGCCCTGGTGCGCCGGAACCGGAAGGCCTATACCCTGCTGAAGGAGGACCACTGGTGCGTCTGGCCCCTGGTATCCTACCGGCTCTGCCCCCTGGAGGAGGCGGACTACGAGTACATGGGCACCAAGTTCTTCATGCCGGACCCCCGGCGGGGCGTCCGCTTCCTCCGGGAGGAATACCCCATGCTGGCGGAGGAGGGCATCCTGGGCTTCTCCCTGGCCCCCCTGGAAAGCGCCTCCTTCGTGCCGGACCTGGTGTGCGTCTACTGCTCTCCCGCCCAGATCCGCAGCCTGCTCATGGCGGTGAAGCTCCTCACCGGGGAGATGCTGCCGGTCACCCTGGACCCGGTGGACTCCTGCGTCCACTCCTCCATCCCCGTGCTGAACGGGCAGGATTTCAACATCACCTTCCCGGACCCCGGGGAATACGAGCGGGGCCTCACCGACGAGAACGAGGTGATGTTCACCCTCCGGGGCGACCTGCTGCTGCCCTTTACGGAGAGCCTGCGGGGCCTGGGGCGGACCGGCTTCGGCTACCGGGGCCTGCAGATGGAGATGGCTATGAACTTCCCCCGCCCGGAGTTTTACAACAAGATGTTTGAAAAATGGGGCCTCGCCACCGGCGAGGAGTGGAAAAAATAGACCTCCCGCACCTCCGAAACCGCCCCGCCTTCCAGAGCGGAGCGGTTTTTCTTCTTTCTCTTGACAATTCATCTTTTTGATATCATAATGATATCAGATAAGGAGGTGTGTCCCATGCTGAAGATCGAGCATCTCACCAAGACCTACGGAGACAAAAACGCGGTGGAGGACCTGTGCCTGACCATCGCGCCGGGGGAAATCTACGGCTTCATCGGCCACAACGGCGCGGGGAAAACCACCACCCTGAAAAGCGTGGCGGGCATCCTGCGCTTCGACGCCGGGGCCATCACCGTGGACGGCATCGACCTGCGGGCTGACCCCCTGGCCTGCAAAAGACGGATGGCCTACATCCCCGACAACCCGGATCTGTACGAATTCATGACGGGCATCCAGTTCCTGAATTTCACGGCGGACATCTTCGGCGTCGGCGCGGCGGAGCGGGAGACCCGCATCCGGGAATACGCCGACACCTTCGAGCTGACCGGGGACCTGGGGCAGCCCATCTCCGCCTATTCCCACGGCATGAAGCAGAAGCTGGCCATGATCGCCGCCTGGCTCCACGCCCCGAGACTTATCCTCATGGACGAGCCCTTTGTGGGCCTGGACCCCAAGGCCAGCCATCTGCTGAAGGGCATGATGCGGCAGTTCTGCGACGGGGGCGGCGCCATCTTCTTCTCCACCCATGTGCTGGAGGTGGCGGAAAAGCTCTGCGACAAGGTGGCCATCATCAAAAACGGCAGGCTGGTGAGGGCCGGGACCATGGAGGAGGTCCGGGGGGACAGCAGCCTGGAGTCGGTGTTCCTGGAGCTGGAGGAGTGACCATGTGGAAAGCCCTTCTGAAAAAACAGTTTCTGGAGCTGAATACCTTCTATTTCCGGGATCGCCGGACGGGGAAGAACCGGGGAACAGCGGGCACGATCCTCTTTGTCCTGCTCTTTGCCGCGGTCTTCCTCCTGCTGGCCTCCGTCTTCTACGCCGCCGCCGACGCCCTGGGCACGCCGCTGCTGGAGGCCGGGCAGGACTGGCTCTATTTCTCCATCATGGGGCTCCTGTCCGTCCTTCTGGGGATCCTGGGCAGCGTCTTCAACACCTATGCGGGGCTGTACCGGGCCAGGGACAATGACCTGCTCTTCTCCATGCCCATCCCTCCCGCCGCCATCGTCACCGTGCGGCTGCTGGGGGTATTCAGCATGGGGCTGCTGTACAGCGGCGTCGTCTGGCTCCCCGCGGCGGTCTGGTACTGGCTGGCCGCCGCTCCCGGCCCCGCTGCGGTGGTCTTCGCCCTTCTGCTCCTTTTCCTGAACGGACTGCTGATCCTGACCCTCACCTGCCTGCTGGGCTGGGTGGTGGCCCTGGTGGGCAGTCGGATCCGGCACAAGAGCCTTGTCACCGTGCTGCTGTCCCTCCTGTTCCTGGGAGCGTATTTTTACGCCTACAGCCGCCTGAACGAGCTGCTGGGCCTGATCCTGCAGAACCTGCAGGGCTTCGGCCGCCTGATGCGCAGCCGCCTCTGGCCCCTGTATCAGCTGGGGCTGGCCGCCACGGGGAAGGGGCTTCCCCTGCTCCTCTACGCGGCCCTGACCATCTGCCTGGCGCTCCTGCTCTTCCTGATCCTGAGCCGCAGTCTCCTCACCCTGGCCACCACGGAGCGGGGCCGGAAAAAGGAAATCTACCGGGGGGGCCGTCTCCGGTCCTCCGGCCTCGGCGCCGCCCTGCTGCGCAAGGAGCTGCGGCGCTTCCTGTCCAGCCCGGTCTATATGCTCAACTGCGGCATGGGGATCCTTTTCCTGCTGGTCCTGGCGGTGCTGCTGCCCATCAAGGGGGGAACGGTGCGGGAGGCCCTCGCCCTCTTCACCCGCTCGGTCCCCCTGCTGGAGGACCTGCTGCCCCTGCTGGGGACCTTCGTGACCTGCCTGATCTGCGGCGTGGGAAACGTCACCGCCCCCTCCGTATCCCTGGAGGGGAAGAACCTCTGGCTTCTGCAGAGCTATCCCGTGCCGCCCTGGGAGGTGCTGCGGGCCAAGGAGCGGCTGCAGCTCTGCCTCTTTCTGCCCCCGGCCCTGCTCTTCGCCCTGGTCCTGTGCCTGGTGCTGGGCTTCGGCGCCCTGAACACGCTGCCGGTGCTGCTCACCGTCCTGCTGTATGTCTGGGCCATGGCGGACCTGGGCCTCGTCCTGAACCTGGTGCGGCCCAATCTGCGCTGGACCAACGAGACGGTTCCGGTTAAGCAGAGCATGCCGGTGCTGCTCTCCATGTTCGGGGGCTGGTTCCTGGCGGCGGCCTGCACCGCCCTGGGCGTTCTCTTCAGCCGGGCGCTCCCTCTTCTGCCGGCCATGCTCCTGGCCGCCCTTCTGCCCGGGCTGCTCCTGCTGGGGCTTCGGCGCTGGCTCCGAAGAAAAGGCTGCGAGATCCTGAGCACCCTGTGATTCCCCCCGCTCCCCCGGGAAGGAAGCTCAACGTTTCTTCAAGGGGGCCTGCAATAAATGGAAATCTCCCCGTGATTGACAATTCCCCCGCTTCTCTGGATAATGGGAGAAAAGGTCGGACAGAGGCGGCTTCTCCAAAGGGGCCGCCCTTGTCCTGTATCCCGAAATGAGTACGGATGGATGAGGAGGGAACGCTCATGACCAGCTCTCAAGTCGAGTGTTTCTTTGCCGCCGCCAAGTATCGGAGCTTCACCAAGGCGGCGCAGCATCTCTTTATGACCACCGCCGCCGTCAGCAAAAATGTCCTGGCCCTGGAACGGGAGCTGGATGTCACCCTCTTCTGGCGGGGACACCAGGCTCTCTCCCTGACCCCGGCGGGCACGATCCTGCTGGAGACCATGCGGCGGAGCCGCATCTCCTTCGACCACGCCCTGGAGGAAGCCCGGGCCATCACCAGGGAGATCAGCGGCAGCCTTTCCATCGGCTTTCTGAAGGGGCAGATGCTGGACGACAACATCCGTTCCCTGCTCCTGCGCTTCGAGAAGGAGCATCCCAGGGTGGAGCTGCGGGTGGTGTGGGAGGACTACCGCCGGCTCAACGAGGCCCTGGCGGAAAACCGGCTGGACTTCGTGGAGATCATGGAGTCGGCGGTGAAGCGGAACCCCAAGGTGCGCTACCTCACCATCTCCGGGGAGGATACGCTGCTGGTGATGCCCAAAAGCCACCCCTGTGCCGGACGGGAGGGACTGACCCTGGCGGATTTCCGGGAGGATACCATCATCCTGCTCTCCGAGGCGGAGTGCCTCTATTCGGAAAAGCTGGTGCGCTCCACCTGCCTGGCCGCGGGCTTCGAGCCGAAGCTCCTCTACGCCCCGGACCTGGACACCCAGATCTTCTGGGTGGAGCTGAACAAGGGGCTGGCCATTGCCAATTCCAACCACCTGATGGCCAACGGCCGGGCCGTGGTCTGCACGACCCTTCCGGAGCTTCCGCCGGAGGATTTCGTCCTGGTGTGGAACGACAGCAACGGCAACCCCCTGGTCCGGGTGCTTCTGGAGGCCTTCTCCAGATTTGATTTCAACTGAAAACGGACACGTTCTATTTAAACAGTAAAAGGCGCTTCGTTGACAAACGGAGCGCCTTGTTTTCATAATAAGGCCACGATAAAGAACGGGAGGCGAGGCGGATGCCCGACTGGCATACCATCATCCGTGAGCGGGATTTCCCCATGATCGAGCAGGCGGAGTGCGGCGGGAAGGCGATGATCTACCTGGACAACGCCGCCACGACCCAGTGCTCCCGGCAGGTCCTCTGGGCCATGGAGAGCTACTGGCTGCAGCAGCATGCCAACGTCCACCGGGGCAGCTACTGCCTCAGCGAGCGGGCCACCGCCGCCCTGGAGGAAACCAGGCAGGTCTGCGCGGAATTCCTGGGGGCGGAAAGCCCGGAGGAGATCGTGTTCACCTCCGGCGCCACGGCGTCCCTGAACCTGCTGGCGGATGCCTGGTCCCGCAGCGAGCTGCGGGAGGGGGACCTGATCCTGGCCACGGAGATGGAGCACCACTCCAACCTGCTTCCCTGGCTGGAGGCCGCCTCCCGGAGCGGCGCTTCCCTGGAGCTGGTCCCCGTGACGGAGGCGGCGACCCTGGATCTGGAGGCCCTGGACCGGCTGCTGGAACGGCGTCCCCGGCTTCTGGCTGTCTGCGCGGTGTCCAATGTGCTGGGGACCGTCAACCCCCTGAAGGAGATCATCTCCCGCTGTCACGCCGCGGGGACCGCCGTGGCCGTGGACGCCGCCCAGGCCCTGCGGCACGAGCTGAGCGGCGTGGGGGCGCTGGCCTGCGATTTCCTCTGCTTCTCCGCGCACAAGCTCATGGGTCCCACGGGCACCGGGGTCCTCTACGGCCGCCGGGAATGGCTGTCGCGGCTGCGCCCCGTCCGCTACGGCGGCGGCATGGTCCGCAGCTTCTCCTTTCCCGATGCGGAGTATGAGGACGGCCCCCTGAAATTCGAGGCCGGGACCCTGAACCTGGCCGGCATCGCCGGGCTGGGCGCGGCCCTGGAATACCTGCAGGCGGTGGGGAGAAAGCGAATCGCCGCCCGGGAGCGGGAGCTGCTGGCCTATACGGAGCGGCGGCTTTCCGCCATCGACGGGCTCCGCGTTCTGGGAAAGCCGGAGCGGCGGGCGGGGGCCCTGAGCTTTACGGCAGAGCCTCTGCAGCCCTACGACGTGGCCCTCATGCTGGACCGGCAGGGCATTGCCGTCCGTTCCGGCCATCACTGCGCCCATCCCCTGCACAGGGCCCTGGGGATCAGCGGCTCGGTGCGGGTCTCCCCCGCCTTCTACAACACCGCCGAGGAGATCGACGCCCTGGCCGAGACCCTGGAGCGCACCCTGGCCGCCGCCAGGAAGGCGGGGGTCTCCTTCGGAAGCCCGACCCATGGATGAGATCCGCCGGGAGCAGGAGGACATCCTGCGGGAATTCCGGGAGCTGAACGACCCCTTCGCCGCCTACAGCTATCTTCTGGGCCTGGCGGCCCTGCTGCCTCCCTGTCCGGCGGAGGTCAAAACCGGGGAAAATGCCGTGAAGGGCTGCCAGAGCAGCGTCTGGCTGCACGCCTGGGCCCGGGAGGGCCGCCTTCGCTTTCAGGCGGACAGCGACACCTATGTGATCAAGGGGCTGCTGTACCTGCTGAAAAACGTCCTGGACGACCGGCCCCTGGCCGACGCCGCCGCTGCCGAGCTGTATTTCTGGAAGGACCCCCTGCTGCTGGGGAGCTTTGACGAGGGGCGGCGGAAGGGCATCGGCTATGTGGCCGCCACCCTGCAGAAACAGGCTGCGGAATTGCTGGCCGCAGCCGAGAATCAGACATAAATTCTTTATTAAGGAGGAAACCCATGAGCATTCTGAAGGCATCGGAAATCCGTCTGGCCATCCGGCCCGTTCTGCTGGGTCTGGAGCACAGGTACTTCTACGAGGGTCCCTGCCGCTTCGGCCAGGGAGAGGCCCTGAACGTGGGCTTCGACAAGTTTGCCAACGAGGAGCTGTTCACCGACTTCCTGGCCCAGCTGAAGAAGTACGCTCCCGAGGGCGTGGACATTCTGGAGCCCGTCCGGGCCGGGCGCACCGACGACTGGGAGAACAGTCTGGCCATGTGGAAGCAGCTGGGGGCCGCCATGATCGACGCCGACGCCGCCTTCTTCTTCACCAACATCGGCCTGGACGACATCGTGGTGGAATTCGCCTCCCGCTTCACCACGCCCCTCATCGTCAACCCGGAAAGCGCCTTCTCCCCCACCACGGACTACGCCGCCATCAAGGCGAAGGACCCTGCGCGGGAGGTCTACGCCCCCCTCTGCTGGTCCGAGGCGGGGAAGCTGCTGGCGGCCCTGCGGGCCAAGAAGGTCATCCGCAGCACCCGCATCCTGCTGGTGAACCGCTTCAACTCCGACGTTTCCTTCTCCAGCGTGGACACCTTCACCAACCACGATCTCATCACCCGGAACCTGGGCGTGCGCTTCCGCTATGTCAACGCCCACGAGCTGCTGGACCAGATGTCCCCCCTCCCGGAGGGCGGCAACCACACCACCCCCGGCCGGGTGACCCCCAACATCACCGAGGAGGAGCTGAAGGAAGCCGGGGCCATGGCCGACGAGCTGATCGCCGGGGCCGAGGCGGCGGACATCAGCCGCCAGTACCTGATCAACTCCCTGGTGGCCTACCTCACCGTGCGGAAGAACCTGGACCTGCTGGAGTGCAACGGCTTCACCGCCCCCTGTCCGGACATCTGCTCCACCCGGCGGATCAACGAGATGAAGTTCACCTTCTGTCTCACCCACTCCCTGATGATGGAGCAGGGCATCCCCTCCTCCTGCGAGTACGACGCAAACTCCGTCCTCTCCCAGCAGGCCCTCATCGCCGTCTCCGGCCAGAGCCCCTACATGGGCAACACCACGCCCCTGCCCTTCGAGGACAAGGAGGGCAAGTTCATGTCCATGGCCCGCTGGCCCTCCGATGAAGTGAAGGCGAAGCTCATGGCCGGGGACCCCCACAACGTCTATCTCATGGAGCACTCCGTCCCCCATCGCTGCTACCGGAAGCCCACGGAGAAGGGCCGCTACGCCCTGCGGCACTTCGCCCACGAGCAGAAGTTCGGCGCGGTGATGCGCTACGACTTCGACCAGGACGCCGGGCAGACCGTGACCCTCTGCCGCTTCAGCCCCAACGGGGACAAGCTCCTCATCGTCCGGGGCGAGATCATCTGCGGCGACGGCTATACCCTCAACAACTGCAACAACCTGGTGCTCTTCCGGGTGAAGGACCAGAAGGACTGCTACAGGAAGCAGTGCCTGGTGGGCAATCATCTGGCCCTGGTCTACGGGGACTACACCCAGGAGCTCCTGGCCCTGGCAGAGGTCCTGGGCGTGGAGCCGCTGGTATCCATGTGAGCGCCTCGGAGCGCGCCCAGGTCCGCAGCGTCCTGCTGCGGCACATCAGCGCCGCCGCCCTGGAGGCCCGGCTGCTCCGGGAGCAGAAGGCCCCGGAGGAGGGCTTTCTCCGGGAGCACCTGCGGAAGTACATCCTCCACAAGTACATGCTGACGGAGGAGGAATGTCCCGGCGAAGGCATCCGGGAGCTGACTGAGGCCAGCCTCGCCCACATGATGAAGGTCTCCCCGGAGCTGGTGGAAGAGCTGGACACCGCCCGCTCCTGCGCCGGGGCCACCTCCGCCATGGTGAAAAAAGCTCTCCTCTTCCAGGCCATGGAAAAGGAGCTGGGGATCACCCTCCCGGCGGACAAGGCCGCCGCCGCCCCGGACGTGGGGGCCCTGGCGGCGCTCCTCGGCCCGCTCCTGGCGGCAAAGCAGGCCGCCGGGGAGGGCGGGGGCAAGGCATAATCTTTTTTCCTTTCGGAATAAAGGCGCCTTCTTCATTTTCTCCATTGCGCAGGACGCGGGACCCCGGAACGATCCGGGGCCCCGCGTCCTGCTGGAACCGCCGCCTCCCCGGATCGGGGAAGCGGCGGCGTTTTAATGCTTGATTCGGATCGGGGTGCCCGGCTTACTTTCCCTGCTGGGAGGCCAGGATGCCCAGGTATTCCTCCAGGGAGTCGGGGTTTCCCAGGGCGTCCCGGTTGGTGACGTCCCGGCCGTTCATGATGTTCGTCACGGCGCTTTCCACTTTCTTGCCGTTATGGGTATGGGGGATATCGTTCACCTGGATCATGACGGCGGGCACGTGTCTCGGTGAGGCTTTTGTACGGAGGTCGGTCCTGATCTTCTGGCGCAGGGCGTCGTCCAGGGCATATCCGTCCTTGCACTGGACGAACAGAAGGACGCGCTGATCCTCCTCCAGATCCTGACCGATGGCCAGGCTTTCCTTGACCTCCTCCAGGTTTTCGACGATGTTGTAGATCTCGACGGTTCCGATGCGTACGCCGGAGGGCTTGAGCACCGAATCGGAGCGTCCGTTGAAGGTCACTCCGCCGGTGGCGGAAGAGATCGTGACGTAGTCGCCGTGCATCCAGATCCCGGGGAAGACCGAGAAGTAGGCGTTGTGATACCGCTTGCCCCCCTCGTCGTTCCAGAAATACAGCGGCATGGAGGGGGCGGGGATCTTGCAGACCAGCTCGCCCTCCCGGTCCCGGATGGAATTGCCCTTTTCGTCGAAGCAGTCGATATCCATGCCCAGGCCGGGTCCCTGAAGCTCCCCGGAGTATACCGGCTTCAGCGGATTTGCAATGGCAAAGCAGCCGTTGATATCCGTGCCTCCCGCGATGGAGTTGAAGAACAGATCCTGCTTGATCTTCTCATAGATAAAATTGAAACCCTGCTCGGAGAGGGCCGACCCGGTCTGGGAGACCTCCCGCAGATGGGTCAGGTCCGCCACGTCCTTGGGGACGAAGCCGTCCCGGATGAGCCCGTGGATGTAGCTGGCGGAGAGGCCGAAGATCGTGACCTTCTCCTCTTCGATGATCTTCCAGATCGTGCTGTGGTCCGGATAGGAAGGATTTCCGTCGAACAGCACCAGGCGTACGCCCAGACCGATGGAGGCCGCCTGCCAGTTCCACATCATCCAGCTGCAGGTGGTGATATACAGCAGACTGTCGGAAAGAGCCATATCGCTGTGAAGTCCCAGCTCCTTGAGCTGGTTCAGCAGGAGGCCCATGGCGGACTGCACCATGCATTTGGGTTTTCCCGTGGTCCCGGAGGAGAACATGATGACCAGAGGCTGTTCGTAAGGGAACCGGGGGAAGTGATACACTTCTCCTTTGAAGGGCGCCGTCATCTCTTCCCAGGTCGTCCACCGGTCGTCCGCGTCAAACCCCTCCAGCCGGCTGCCCGCGTAATGGACGACAATGACTTTTTTGATGCTGGGGATGGCGTCGGCGATCACCTTCGCGTTGGGCAGAACCGGGAAGGTCTTGCCCTTGTAATAGTACCCGTCCGTCGTTACCAGAACGACGGGTTCCGTCTGTCCGATGCGGTCTATGGCTGCGCCCGGTCCGATGTCCGTGGCGCAGGAGCACCAGATTGCGCCGATGGCCGCGCTGGCCAGCATGGCGATCACGGTCTCCGGCAGATTCGGCAGGTATCCGGCTATGACCATGCCCTTTTCCACACCGGCGTTCAGCAGCGCTTTCGCCATCTTCACCACCTGATGCCGCACCTCGTCCCGGGAAAGACTCCTTCTCACCTTGTCCTCTCCCCGGAAAACGATGCCCTCGTCCTCGCCGTACATGTGTTTCAGCATGTTTTCGGCGTAATTGATCTTTGCGCCGGGGAACCAGACGCTGTCTTTGAAGTACAGCCGGGATTTGAACGAGCAGTTGAAAGGCTTGCTCCCGATGATCCCGAAATAATCCCAAACGTCGTTCCAGAAGAACAGCGGTTCGGAAACGGACCAGGCGTGCAGCTGATCGTAGCTGCGGATGGACTGTCCTTCTCTCGCATTGACGTAGTTGATGAATTTCCGCATCACGCAGCGGCACTTCTTGCCTCGGGATGCTTCCCACAACAGTTTGCCCATGGCTTTTCTCCCTTCATCCTTGGCATTCCGGCCGGTCGTTCCGGTACGGCGAAAGCGGCGGCGTCGTTTTCCCGCGGCTGACTCGGGTGTACGGGATGCCGTGCGCCTCCGAACGACGCAGGCAGACCGGTACGCGTCCGGCCTGCCTCGGCCTGTAATCATGATACCAATATATCAACTGGATTCATGAAGCACAAGGGCTTTTCCCGAGGATGCCTTACCTGTTTTGGTGCGCCGGAAACGGGACGCACGCTGCCGCGAACCGGGGCGGGAAAAAGAATCAGGGCGGCTTCCTCAAGAAGCCGCCCTGAGCGTATCATCGATTTTATTCCCCGTCGATAAGACGGCGGGCGCCGTAATAATACTTGACCCAATAGGTCTCGCTGAGCTTGTTGATCATGATGCGCCGTCCGCCGGAGGAAGCGTGGATGAATTCCCCATCTCCGAGATAGATGCCCACATGACCGATGTACCACCCGCCGGTGCTGGCGAAGAACACCAGATCCCCGGGCTTCAGATCCTCTTTGTTGACGCTGACGCCCTGGCGGTACTGACCGGAGGCGGTGCGGTTCATGCTGTACCCGTTTTGGGTGAAGCAGTAGTACACCAGACCGGAGCAGTCAAAGCCGGTGGAGGGGCTTGCCCCGCCGTAGACATAGGGGATGCCCAGCTGTTCCCTGGCCAGATCCAGGATGGAGGAGACGGCTTCGGAGGCCTCGGGCTTGTCTGCATCCAGCGCCACATAGGTGCTGTACACATAGCCGGTTTTGCCGTCCAGAAGGACCTTGTACCAGTCTCCCTCCTTCCCGAGCACCTGTACCCGGTCGCCCCGGTACAGATAGCGGGTGACGGAATCGTTGAGGGAGGGACCGGTGCGGAACCGGACGCAGTCCCCGGTCAGGGTGCCCATGCCCGTGTCATCGCCGGTCTTCTCCGACTCTTCGGCTTCGGGCTCCCGGGCTTCGGGTTCGGCTTCGGATTCCTGCGCCTCAGGCTCCCGGGCTTCCTGCTCCTGGGCAGGCGTCTCTTCGGCAGCTTCGGCTTCCGGCGCGGCTTCCGCCGCAGTCTCCGGTTCGGCCTCTGCCGGGGTCTCCGGCTCGGATGCCTCAGGTTCGGCTTCCTCCGCGGGAGCAGGCTCCGGAGATAACAGATAATCGGAGCACATGTACCCGGTCCTGCCCTGGTACTCGACCTTGCACCAGCCGTCCAGCACCTCCAGGACCGTGACCGTCGCTCCCTTGGGGGCCTGACCGATGATGTTCGCATCGGTGCTGGGTCCGTCCCGGAAATTCAGCACGGTGGCGGTGACTTCCGCTTCCCCGACGCTGACGCCCAGGACGGGGAGGGCCAGGAGCATGGCCAGCGCCAGCCCCAGAGCCAGAATACGTAATGATTGTTTCCGCATGACTTTTCTCCTGTGAAACCGGGGGATACCCGGCGGCCGGTCCGGACCGGCGCCGTCTCCCGGATCTCCTCGTTCGCTTTGGTGACGTGGGGGTTCAGCCGTTGGTGCGCGCTCTTTCCAGCCACACGGCTCCCAGATCCAAGGCGGTATACAGCCCTTCCTTCTCGCCCTTCTTCACCACCCGGTCCCGGGAACGGATATCCGGATCGGTGAGCTGGAGCTGAACGGAAACACGCTTCGCCAGGCTCAGATCTTCCACCGGCTCGGTGTCCAGGATCTGGAGCATGACGATGTACTTATCCGACATGTTTCCGTAGTAGATGAGATTGTCCTTCCTGCGCAGCGGAAGGCCCTTGTACATGAGTTTTTTCGCAGCTGCCATGATTTCCTCCCTGTGGAGATGTCCGCCGGCCCGACGGATTGGGGTAAATACTATTTTATACGGTATCTGATGCCCTGTCAAGGCAAAAGACCCCTGCGGCCTCATGGGGAGGCCGCAAGGTGTCAGAAAAAACGCGGAGATTCAGCCCTCCAGATAACTCCGGACCAGCTCCTGCAGGAGCTCATCCCGGTCCAGTCGGCTGATAAGGGTGCGGGCGTTTTTGTAATTCGTAATATAGGTGGGGTCCTCCGTGATGATATAGCCCACGAGCTGGTTGATGGGGTTATACCCCTTGACCAGCAGGGCATTGTACACCGCGGTGATGATCTCCTTCGTTTCCGTCCGTTTGTCTACGATCCCGAACTTCCGCGTAAACTGATCCATGGTATCCCTCCTCCGACTGTCTTACATTATACCCGCTTTGTGCCCTCATGTAAAGGCTTTTCGCCGAAGCCGGGAAGATCAGCGGAGTTTTGCGCCCAGCTGAGATTCCAGCGCCTCCAGGATGGCATTCATATGGGGCTCGATATCCCCGTCCTTCAGGCTCCGGTCCTCTCCCCGGAAACTCAGGGAGAAGGCAACGCTCTTCTTCCCCGGGGCAATGGGCAGGCCCCGGTATACGTCGAAGAAGTCCACCGCCTTCAGCAGGTCGCCGCCCGCCTCGCGGATACACTTTTCCAGCCGGTACACGGTGATCTCCTCGTCGCAGACCACCGCCAGATCCCGCAGCACCGCAGGGAAGCGGGGCAGGGGAACATACTGGGGATCTTCGCCGCGGCAGGCGCAGAGGGCGTCGAAATCCAGCTCCGCCGCGCAGAGGGGATCTGCAATGCCGTAATTGGCCCGCACGTTGGGGTGGATCTCTCCGAATACGCCCAGCTCCCGTCCGTCCGCCGCACAGATCTTCGCGCAGCGGCCGGGGTGGTAGGCGTAATGATCCCCGCAGGCCCGGAACTCCGGCTCCCGGACGCGCATGAGCCGCAGGACGGCCTCCACGGCGCCCTTCATGGCGTAGAACTCGCCGCCCTCGCCATAGGCGCCCAGAGCCAGGTGCCGCGTCTCCCGGGCCAGGGGGGAGGCGTCGTCCTTCAGATAGACCTTCCCCAGGTCGAAGAGCTTCACGTCCCGGTTCCGGCGGTTGTTGTTCAGGGCGAGACTTTTCAGCAGGGTGCTCAGGAGGGTGGTGCGCATGACGGCGCTGTCCTCCCCCAGGGGGTTCAGGATACGGAAGGAGTCCCGCAGGGGGTGATCCGCGGGCATGCCGCTCAGATCGTTGTCCGACTGGCCGATGAAGGAGTAGGTCAGGATCTCATGGAAACCCATGTCCCGGCAGAGGCGGCGGCAGGACTGCTCCAGGGTCTGCTTCTCCGTGAGACCGCCCTGGGTGATGACGCCCCGGAAGGCGGTGGCGGGGATCCGATCGTAGCCGTAGAACCGGGCCACCTCCTCGGCGATGTCGCTGTAGTGCTCCACGTCCCCCCGCCAGGAGGGTATGGTCATCACGTCCCCGTCAAAGGTGAAGCCCAGCTTTTCCAGCACCCGCCGCATATACTCCGGGCTCGGCTCGATGCCCAGGAGGCGGTCGATCTTCTCCGGCTCCAGCCTGAGCTTGCGGGGAGCGCTGTCCCGGGCCACCACGTCGATGACCCCGTCCACCACGTCGCCCGCGTCCAGCAGTTCCACCAGTTCGCAGGCCCGTTCCACCGCGGGAAGGGTGCCCAGGGGATCCAGGCCCTTTTCAAAGCGGGAGGATGCGTCCGTACGCATGCCCAGGGCGATGGCGGTGCGCCGGATGGAGGTGCCGTTGAAGTTGGCGCTCTCAAAGACCACCGCGGTGGTGCCTTCGGTGATCTCGCTGTTCTCGCCGCCCATGACCCCAGCCAGGCCGATGGCTTTTTTCTCGTCCGCGATCACCAGCATATCCGGCGTCAGGGTCCGGGGACTGCCGTCCAGGGTGGCCATCTGCTCCCCCTCGTTCGCCCGGCGCACCAGGATATGGCTGCCGGTGATGCAGCGGTAGTCGAAGGAATGCATGGGCTGACCGTATTCCAGCATCACGTAGTTCGTAATGTCCACGATGTTGTTGATGGGGCGGATGCCGCTGGCCCGCAGCCTGCGCCGCATCCACTCGGGGGAGGGGGCGATCCGCACGTTTTTTACGAAGCGGGCGGTGTACCGGGGGCACAGATCCGGCTCGAGGATATCCACGTCCAGGTAGTTCAGGATGCTGTCCCCGCTGCCCTTCACCTTCGGATCCGGCAGATCCAGGGGGGTATCGAAGGTGGCGGCGGCTTCCCGGGCCAGGCCCCGGACGCTCAGGCAGTCCGGCCGGTTGTTGGTGATCTCGAAGTCCACCACGCTGTCCCGCAGACCGACCACCTCCCGGATATCCTGGCCCACCTTGCAGGGCTCCTGCAGGATGAAGATCCCGTCCGCGATGGCGTAGGGATAGTCGTTTACCGTCAGACCCAGTTCCCCCAGGGAGCAGAGCATGCCCTCCGAAGGCACGCCCCGGAGGACGCCTTTTTCGATGCGCTTGTCCCCGGGCAGGGTGGAACCGTCCAGTGCCACGGGGACCAGATCCCCCTGCTGCACGTTCTGGGCGCCGGTGACGATCTGTACGGGCTTGTCCCGTCCCACCTCCACCTGGCAGACCCAGAGATGGTCGCTGTCGGGATGGCGGACGATCTCCGTTACCTTGCCTGCCACCACGTTGGTGATATCCTCTCCCAGCACGTCCAGGGTCTCCACCTTGGAGCCGGACATGGTCATGCGGTCGCAGAATTCCTTATCGGAAACACCCACCCGGGTGAATTCATCCAGCCAATTTCTTGAGAGTTTCATCGTCGTTCCTCCTTAGCTGAACTGGCGCAGGAAGCGCACGTCGTTGTCGAACAGGAGACGCAGGTCGCTGATGCTGAACCGGCGCATCACCAGGCGCTCCAGTCCCACGCCGAAGGCAAAGCCGCTGTACTCGTCCGGATCGATGCCGCAGCCGGAGAGGACCTTGGGATGGACCATGCCGGCCCCCAGGAGCTCGATCCAGCCCTCGCCCTTGCAGACCCGGCAGCCCGCGCCGTGGCACTCGAAGCACTGGATATCCACCTCGCAGCTGGGCTCCGTAAAGGGGAAATGGTGGGGACGGAAGCGGGTGACGGTCTCGGGGCCGTAGAGCCGCTTCAGCATCACGTCCAGACAGCCCTTCAGGTCTCCCATGGTGATGCCCTTGTCCACCACCAGCCCTTCCAGCTGATGGAACATGGGGGAGTGGGTGGCGTCGATCTCATCCTTCCGGTAGACCCGGCCGGGGGAGATGATGCGGATGGGAGGCTTCTGCTGCTCCATGACCCGCACCTGGACCGGACTGGTCTGGCAGCGGAGATGGACCTTCTCGTCCTCCGTGATATAGAAGGTATCGGTCCATTCCCGCACGGTGTGGCCTTCGGGAATGTTCAGCTTATCAAAGTCATAGGTGCTGAGCTCCACCTCGGGGCCTTCCGCCACCTGGAAACCCATACCCACGAAAATATCCACGCATTCGTCCCAGACGATCTGCAGCGGGTGCTTCGCCCCGGTCTCCACGGCTTTGCCGGGAATGGTCACGTCCAGGGTCTCCTCCCGAAGCTTCCGCTCCAGCAGGGCGTCCTGCAGGGCTTTGCCCCGCTCGTTGAGGGCGGCTTCGATTTTCGCCCGGACCTCATTGGCCAGCTGTCCCATGGCGGGACGCTCCTCCGGACTGACGCTGCCCAGCTGCTTCAGCACCGCGCTGAGCGAGCCCTTTTTCCCCAGGTACTGCACCCGCACCGCATCCAGGGCGCTCGGATCCAGGGCCTCCTGAATGGCCGCAAGGGATTTGGACCGGATCTCCTCCAGCTTGTTTTTCATCTTCTGCCTCCTGTGAGCCGCTCCGAAAGGAGCGGCGTATTCGTCAAACAAAGGGCCCTCCGTCCCGATACTATGGGACGGAAGGCTCCGCGTTACCACCCATATTCGCCTCCGGCCGGCCGGAAGACGCACTCAGCGGGGAACGAAAAGACATTCCCCTTGACCGATGACGGGGTCAGACCGTCGGCCGTTACGCCGCAGCTCCCGGGCGAACCAAGCGGCCCACGGACCGGGGCGCTCGCAGCAAACGCGCCCTTCTCTGAGATCCCGGTCTCCGCTATTTTCCCGTTCAACGCCATTTTGGGCGAGTATACCACTTTGTTTTCCGGAATGCAAGGTTTTTCCCATTCTTCTTCCGGGCATGGACGACGCCGTTGCAAGGGAAGAGAAATCGTGATATGCTGTGCAGCGGGAGTGAAAAGGAAGAACATATACATGGGGGAGGTCTATCTCATGGCCAGATTCTGTACCGAATGCGGCGCCGCGATCCCGGAAGGAGCGGGCTTCTGCATCGAATGCGGCGCGAAAGCGCCGGAAGCCGAAACGGTCCCGGCTCAGGCCGCCGCGGCGGCGATCCCGGAGCCTTTGCCCCCGGTTCCCCAGCAGCCCGCCAGGGAGCAGTATACCTATGAGGAACCGGCGCAGACGGCTTATCCGCCCCAGTCCTCGGCGTGGTCGGCGGCGCCGGACCGGAGCCAGAAGCCGGTGAGCACCCTTGCTTTCTGGGCGCTGAAGATCCTGTACGCCATTCCCGTGGTGGGGTTCTTCGCCTCCCTGGTCCTGGCCATCGCGCCGGAGAACAAGAGCCTGAAGCATCATGCGCTGGCCGCCTTTATCTGGAGACTCATCATCCTGGGCCTGCTGATCTTCGGGAGCATCCGGCTCTGGAAAGGCGTCGAGACCCACTGGGATGAGGTTTCCGATTCCTTTACGGCGATCATGGACGGGAACGGGTTCGAGGACCTGGATGATCTGCTGAACGGTTTGAAAGACGCCATTTCCGACGCCGGGAACTGAGCGGGGCCCGGAGCTTTTTCCGGTGGACAAACCGGGGAGAAATGCGTATACTGAATCATACAGATTCCCATCGGGGGTGAGGATATGAAAACCTATCATGATGTGTTCGTGGAGCAGCTGGTGCGCCGCCGCCGTCCCGGAGGCGAAGCGGTCTTCCGCCTGGGCGCGATCCTGCTGGGGCTCATCCTCATCACCCTGGCCTTCGTCCTAGCGCGGAACTTTTTCCCCGTCCTCTTCGCCCTGGTGGTGATCCTGGAATTCTTTGCCTTCGTGTATACCGTCAAGGAATTCGAGTATTCCTTTATCAGCGGGGACGTGGACATCGACCTCATCCGGGGCAAGCGGAAGCGCAGCACCATCTTCAGCTGCAGCTGCCGGGACATCTCTCTGATGGCCCCCTGCGGCACCCATGAGGAAGCCCTTTCCGAACCCTTCACCCGTACGACGGACGCCTCCGAGCGCGCAGGGGGTGAGGGACGCTGGTTCTTCATCTGCCAGCGGGAGGACGGGAACCGGGAGCTGGTGTACCTGACCCCCAATGAGCGGCTTCTGGACGCTTTTTCCGGATACCTGGGCAGAAAGATGGACTATAAGCCCCAGACCGGGCATAAGCTGACAGCAGAGTAGACCGGCTCCCGGGAGCCGGAGAAGGAGGCTCTGCGTGAGACTGGTCCGTTCCGCCGCCCTGTTTGCCGCGCTGCTTGCATCCCTGTTTCTGTCCGCCTGCGGCGGCAGCCTGGGGGATCGGGAGAGGGAGGATTTTCTGGAGATCCGGGCCTCCCTGCTGGAGCGGGAGGCGCTCAGCCTTCGGGCAGATCTCCGGGCAGATTACGGGGACCGGGTATACGACTATCGCCTGTCCTACGTCGGAAACGCCGAAGAGGGCGTCCTGCGGATCGAAGAACCTCTGGAGCTGGAAGACGTCCGGGTGGAATTGACGGAAGGGCACGCCCGTCTCCGATACGGGGACCTGATGCTGGATACCGGCGCTCTGGCGGGGGAGGAGAGCCCTGTGCAGGCTTTCCCGCTGATGATCCGGGCCTGGCTTCGGGGCAGCGTGGCGGAGTGCTGGCAGGAGCGCATGGAAGAGGAGGACTGTACCGCGGCGGAGATCCATCTGGGCGGCGCGGGAGCGGAAACGAGCCTGGTATGCCGGGTCTGGTTCCGCCGGTCCGATGGGGAACCGGTGTTCGCCGAACTGGCGGCGGAGGGCCGGGTATGTCTCGCCTGCCGCTTTCTGCCCCGGATCGAAGAGACGCCGGAAGTATAATGCTTTCCGCTTTGTGGAAGAATGTGATCGTCGGACATAGGATGTACCGGCAATTCATTCAGCGGAGCGTGAGGACTTATGCTGCAGAGCGTCAGAAGAGGAGACATTTATTACGCGGATCTGAGCCCCGTGGTGGGGAGCGAGCAGGGCGGGATGCGGCCGGTACTTATCGTGCAGAACGATATCGGCAACCGGTACAGCCCCACCGTCATCGCCGCCGCCATCACCTCTCAGACCGGAAAGGCCAAGCTGCCCACCCATATTTCCCTGGGGGGCCAGAGCTGCGGCCTGACCAAAGATTCCATCATTCTGCTGGAGCAGATACGCACCATCGATAAACAGCGCCTGCGGGAGCGCATGGGCAAGCTGGACGAGGCCATGATGAGCCGGGTGGACAGCGCCATTGCCGTGAGCTTCGGCCTGGGACCCAGGGAAGCCGGGACCGGGGCCGCCATGTGAACTCCCCGCCGAAATGAGGTAGAGAAAGATGAAGAAGATCCTGCGCTTCACCATGATCGCCGCCGCTGCGGCCATCCTTCTGTTTGCCGCCGCGGCCCTGGCCGCTGGGGACGATCCCGCCCCGGGAGGACAGGGGGATCCCCTGGTCACCCTGAGCTACCTGGAGAAGGTATATACGGATTATATCTCCGACCTGCTCCGTCAGGATATGGAGGCGCAGGCCCAGGCCATCGAAGCGGATCTGGAGCAGCGGATCGCCGCTCTGGAGGAGGCCAGCCGGGAAGCCCGGGCCGTGAGCGCCAGCACCTATCAGCTGGTGACTCTGGAGGCGGGGCAGATCCTGTCCGGGGATCGGGGCATCGAACTCATCCTGCGGATCGGGGAAGTGTCCGTTTCCGCCCAGAACAGCCCCGGCCTGGTGGACACCACCACCGGAGGGAGCCTGGAGGACGGGCAGGGCCTGGAGAAGAATCATCTGTATATGATCACCATTCCGGATAACGGGATCCGGGCGAAAGACCATGCGGTGCTCCTGGTCCGCGGAGCCTATGTGATCAACTGACTTTTCGGGAAAGGACCGGGGATCGGCGGCAGCCGGTCCCCGGGTTTTCATGCCATGAATCTGTTTGGAAAGTATCCCATCTACGACGGAGAAGAACAGGCGGGGGAACTGGAGATCTCCCCCTGGGGCGGGTATCTGCGGTTCCGCGCATTGTGCCGCAGCAGGAGGAGAGGGGTCTTCCGCCTGGTGGCGGAGAGCGGGGGAAGGCTCATGCCCCTGGGGGTGATGACTCCCTCCGGCAGCGGCTTCGGCCTGGAGCGGCGCTTTTCTCCCGCGGCGCTGCGAAACATGGGGCTGGAACGCATCGACCGCTGTCGGCTGGCCCAGGAATGGGAGGAGGGCTGGCAGGAGGAACGCAGCCCGGAGGACCTGTTCCGGGACCCGGCTCTGCAGGAGCTGGGCCGCGCCCTGGGCCGGGAGGGAGTCCTGACCCGGCGGGAAGGGGAGGCCGTCCTTCTGGCGGTGCCCCTGGACCGGGGCAGACCCTTCGCCGCCATGCCCATTTTCTGCTTCGGTTCCCCGGCGACCATCAACGGAAGAAACTGGGTGGTTTTCCGGATCATGGACGGCACGCCTGCGGTTAATTGCCCGGAGAATAGGGCAGACTAAAGCCGGTGGCCCAAATCTGATGAACCGGAGAGAGCAATGACGAATCTGACCACAAAAGAACTCACGGCTCTTGACGACCAGATCAAGACCGAACAGGTCCTGGTCAAGAAGTACAAGGCCATGGCGTGCCTCTGCAGCGACGCGAAGATCCAGGGTGACCTGAACAGCATGGCGGATAAGCATCAGCAGCACTGCAACACGCTGATGACCTTCCTGCTGCAGTAAGGAGGCGCGGCATGACGGATCCCAACCGCTGCGCGGCGACCCTGGGGGACAAGGAGATCCTCAACGATTTCCTGGCGAGCCAGAAACAGATCGCTGCATCCTACAACACCTTCGCGGGGGAATGCGTGAATCCCCAGCTCCGCAGCACCTTCCTGAATATCCTGGATGAGGAGCATTGTATCCAGGCGGACCTGTTCGGCGATATGACCGCCAAGGGCTGGTATCAGGTGGAGCAGGCGGACCGGCAGAAGATCGACCAGACCCGACAGAAGCTGAGCCAGGGCTGACCCCGGGCAAAAGAAAAGGCGCTGCCCCTGCCCCGTACGGGGAGAGGGACGGCGTCTTTTTTTCTCTGGGCGCAGGGAAAGCGGGACCGGGGCTCAGCCGCCGATCTGGCAGTACAGCCCGAAGCTCTCCACGATGCCCTTCAGGTGTTCCATGTGTTCCTCCGAGGGGACCTGGATGGAGAGATCCATGGTCTTTCCCAGGCTCTCATTTTTGCTCTCCCCCAGCCGGTGATAGGGCAGAAGGTGGACGCCCACATCCGCCCCCAGCTCCTCCTTTGCGAAGCGGGCGGTGGCGGCGATATTCCCGTCGGAGTCGTTGCAGCCGGGGATGACGGGTACCCGGACGGTGACGGCCTTTTTCAGGTCGTGATATACATGCCTGATATTGCTCAGGATCAGCTCGTTGGGAACCCCGGTGAGGGCCTTGTGGACGGCGCTGTCCATGTGCTTGATGTCCAGCAGGCCCAGATCCAGGTACCGGAAGGCCTTGTCCACCACCGCCTCCGGGGCGAAGGAACAGGATTCCGCCGCCGTGTGCAGGCCTGCCTCCTTTGCGGCGTACAGCAGCGCCTCGGTAAAGTCCGGGTGGGCCAGACACTCCCCCCCGCTGAGGGTGATCCCCCCGCCGGAGGCGTCCAGGAACAGCTTGTCCTTCAGCACCTGCTCCAGCACCGCCCGCACGGTCATCTCCTTCCCCGCGATCTCCCGGGCCTGCGAGGGGCAGACCTCCGCGCACCTGCCGCAGTCCGCGCACTTTTCCCGAAGCGTGAGGGCCACGGGCTTGCCGTCCTTCATCCCCGGCAGGATAGCCTTCTCCGGGCAGACGTCGATGCAGCGGCCGCAGGCGGTGCATTTGGCGGCGTAGAACATGAGCTGGGGCTTCGCCAGATTGGATTCCGGGTTCGCACACCACCTGCAGCGCAGGGGACAGCCCTTGAGGAACACCGTGACCCGGATCCCGGGACCGTCGTGGATGGAATAGCTCTGAATGTTGAACACCGGGGCGGTCAGGTCCAGATAATTCTCCGCCATGGTTCACCTCACCTGCCTGTTTTCCGTCCTGGCGATGACCTCGTCCTGGAGCCCGGAGGTGAGCTGGATGAAGTAGGCGCTGTATCCCGCCACGCGGACCACGAGGTCCGTATGTTCCTGCGGGTGTTCTTTGGCGTCCAGCAGGGTCTCCTGATCTTCCACGATGAACTGTACGTGCTTTCCCCCGGCGGAGAAATAGGCCTTGATGGCGCTGGCCAGCTTCAGCTTGTCCCGGTCGGTAGCCAGGGCGGAGGGGGAGAACTTCATGTTCAGCAGCATGGCCTGGAATTCATCCTGGGGGATGTGCATGGCGGAGGAGAACACCGCCAGAGGTCCCTCGTGGTCGCAGCCCGCCATGGGGGAGGCGCAGGCATCCGCCAGGATGTCTCCCCGATACCGCCCGTCCGGCATGGCCCCGCACAGAGCGCCGCCGGGCTGGTGGCTGGTGACGGAAATGGCGGAGCAGCGGAAGTGGCCCCCCAGGGCGGAGGGGATCCGGTTCGCCATATCCACCCACCAACGGTAGCAGCGGCCCACCATCTCATCCGCCTCCGGGTCGTTGTTGCCGTAATGGGGCAGCTCCAGGCATTTCCTGTGCAGATCTTCATATCCCTCCCAGTTGGCGTCCATGGCCCGCTTCAGCTCCGGCAGAGTGCAGACTTTCTCCTCGAAGCAGAGCTTCTTGATGGCAAACAGGCTCTGGGCCAGGTTCACCATGCCCACGGGGTTCAGGAGCTGATTGCTCTCAAAGGGATACTCCTGGGCGTAGCAGTCCAGACCGGATCTGATGCCGTCCCGCATAAAGGCGGCCCGGAAGGGGTCCGGCAGCAGCTCCTTGAACACGGCGCTCTCGATATTCAGCTTCTCCGCCGCAGTCTCCACAAAGTACTGATACTCCGGACGGAAGTCTTCCATGAACTGTTCAAAAGTCCCGTATTTGCTCAGGTCCCCGGCGATGGGATGACCCACCTGCTCCTGGATGTTCCTGTCCCAGCCGTTGTTCATGAAGATATCCAGCATCAGCGGACAGACGAACATGGTGATGCCCATGGTGCGGGTGCGGTAGGGCACGTTGCCGTCGATGCACCCGGTCATGCAGTAGTCCCGGGCCACCTCAACGGGCAGGCCGTCGTTGGGGTCGTGGACCTGGGTGAAATAGTCGATGTAGGATTTGTCCCCCACGAAAGCGGGCATGGAGCAGCCCTCCGCCTGGCAGGTGAGAGCCAGGAGCATCACGTCCTCCGGGGTGGTGTCGCATACCCGCAGGGTCACGGTGTGATGGGGCGTGCGCACGTCCCGCACGGCCCGGAGGATGAGGCGGGTCAGCTCATTGCAGGCGTCGGTTCCGTCCGGCTTCTGCCCGCCGATGGTCATATTCATCCACCGGGCGCCGCCGGAGGTGCGCTTGCGGATCTCCCGGCCCGACTGCTGGTTCATCTCCATGCAGCGGATGCGCAGCATCCCCAAAAGCTCCAGCACTTCCTCGTCCGTGATGCGTCCGGCGTCCATATCCGCCCGATAGAAAGGGTACATATACTGGTCGAAGCGGCCGATGGTGGGAGTGGGAGAGGGATTCACCATCATGAACATGAACCAGAAGCACTGCAGGGCTTCCCGGAAGGTCCGGGCGGGCAGGGCGGGGACCCGGGCGCAGATCTCCGAGATCTCCAGCAGCTCCTGTTTCCGCCGGGGATCCGTTTCCTTTTCCGCCGTCTCCTTCGCCAGAGCGGAGAAGCGCTTCCCGTAATGCACCAGACCCTGGAGGGACAGCTTCATGGCCTGGAGGGTGATGCCCCGCTCGAAGCTGCGCTTGTCGAAATACCGGTTGTTCCGGATCTCCTCGTCGCACTCGGCGATCATGGCCTCCAGCCCCTTGTTCAGGGCCTGGGCAAAGTCGATGCACAGCAGGGTCCAGCCCGGGCCGTTCCCCAGACCGGAGCAGGCGGCGCCTCCGCCCACGCGGTTGCCCAGGGTCTTGTCCTTCTTCCAGGGGGCCAGCATCATGCCGCTGCGGGCGAAAATATCCAGGCGCTCGTTCTCCGCAATGATCAGGTTGGCTCCCTGGTACATGCCGAAGGGATGGAACTGTTCGTTGATGCGGAGCATCTCCTCCTGATCCTCCGGAGAGAAGTCGAAGCCGTCCTCCCGCAGATACTCGCACTCCTCTTTGCTCCATTTCCCGAGACAGGCTTCGATCTCCAGCCCCCAGGGCTTGCTGGCCGGGTTTCCCACAAAGAGCTCGTCCTCCCCGATAAAAATGGGGAACTGCTCCAGAACGTTCTTCAGCGTCTGGCCGCGGCGCAGGATGGCGGGGTACCCCGCGCACTCCGCCTCGGTCCGGGTGATGATCTTGAATTTCTCGATGCCGATATGCTGATGATCCGTTTGGATCCGGCTGTACATCCTCCGCAGTCTGTCCGTCATTTCCCTTCACTCCTTCGATAATATGCTAACATATCCGGAATGATTTGTATATGCCCGATTGACAGGGGTTTCCGCCTGATTGTAACATGGAAACGGAAAGGAGCGTCCGCCATGGAACAGTATCAGAGAAAAACCATCCTCCCGGGGATCACCCTGCTGTACGGCTTCCCGGAGGAGTGCTGCATCTACGCGGCAGAGGGGGAGCGGGCTCTGGCCCTCATCGACACGGGCATGGGAAAGGGCGATCTCCCGGCAGCCCTGGAGACCCTGGCCCCGGGGAAGGAGATCCTGGTTTTCAATACCCACTGCCACTTCGACCACAGCGCGGGCAATTACCGTTTCCCGGCGGTGCGCATGCACCCCGGATGCGGGCAGGACCAGGATGAGACGGAAGCCATGCCCGGCGCGGGACGTCCCTGCGCCCGCCGGATCCCGGTGCGGGAGGGAGATACCTTCGACCTGGGGGGCGTCACCCTGGAGGTGATCGAAACTCCGGGCCACACCCCCGGCTGCATCTGCCTCCTGGACCGGACCCGCCGGGTCCTGTTCACCGGGGATCTCATCGGGTCGGACGTCCACAGCGTATGGATGCTGGACCATCTTCCCTGGGTGAAGTTCTCCACCGTGTCTCTGGAGTGTTATCTCCGGTCCCTGGAGAAGGCGGAGGCTCTGGGGGATCGTTATGACGGCTTCCTCTGCGGCCATGACGACCGCATCCTGGGCAAAGAGTATCTGCGGGAGCTCATGCGTCTGACCCGCAGCGTGCTGGATGGCACGGCAAAACCGGAGCGGCCGGATATCCCCTCCCCGCCGGGGCAGGACCCGGTGGTTTGCTGGAGGGTGAGGGGAGAGAGCGTCCCCACGGCGATCCTCTACCAGGAGGAAAGCATCCATGACAGGAAGCAGGGGTGAGGGTATGGAGCGTACCGTGACGAAGCTTGCCGAAGGCGTGAGCCTCATCAAGGGGATCGACTTTGAGTGCTGCATCTGGCTGGTGGAAGGCCGGGAAAAAGCCCTGCTGGTGGATACCGGCCTGGGGGTGGGAGACCTGCGGGGGGAGGTGGAAGCCCTGACGGACAAACCCGTCATAGTGGCGAACACCCACGGCCACGGGGACCACAGCGGGGGAAATTACGCCTTCGACCGGGTGTATATGCATCCCGCCGCTCTGCCGGACGTGAAAGCAGCCCTGGAGATGACGGAAATGTTCGCTTCCCCGGAGGAGCTGGCCGCCATCCGGCGGCGCATGGAGGAAAGACCTGCGGAGTACCGGTTCCTCCGGGAGGGGGACGTGATCGATCTGGGGGGACGGCGGCTGGAGATATACGAGATCCCCGGGCATACCCCCGGGGACATCGCTCTGTATGACAGGGAAGCCGGATTGCTGTTCAGCGGGGACAGCATGGTGAAGTCCATGGACGTGCTCCTGGTGGTGCCCCAGACCGTCTCCGTGGAGGCATATGCCCGGAGCATCCGCAAGCTGGCCGCCCTGGAGGGGGCCGCGGGCTTCTGCAGCGGCCACGTCCAGCGCATCATGCCCCGGTCCTTCCTGCTGGACTGCCTGGCCTGCGCCGAGGAGATCCTGGAGGACAGAGCCGAAATGCAGACGGTGGATCCCCGCCTCCCGGGCATAGAGAGCTGTCTGCGGGCCGTACATGGGGATGCGGCGATCCTCTGCCTTCCGGAAAAACTGCGCTGACGGGAGATCCGCTTCTCCGAGAATCACGGATTCTGCCCCGGGGGCGTCTTTCGGGTGAGTTCCGTCCATCGGCCGGAGCGGTAATACAGGACAAAGATCGCGAACAGAAGCAGATTGTGGCAGATCATGGCTCCCCAGGCGGCGGTGAGGCCGTAGTGCAGCAGGGAGACGAGGATGAACGTACCCACGATCCGCACGCCCCACATGCCGATCACGTTGAACAGGAAGGGAGCCTTGGTGTTGCCCGCCCCCTGGAGGCAGCCCTCCAGCACGATGTATACCCCGTAGAAGGGTTCGGACAGGGCCACCATCCGCAGCACCCGGGAGCTGAGGGAGATGACTTCGGCGTCCCGGGAGAAGAGGCCGGCCATCACCGGGGCAAAGGTGAAAAGCAGAGCGCCGGACAGGACCATGAGTCCCGTTTCCAGCACCAGGATGGCGGAGGTGATGCTCCGCAGCCGTTCCCGATCCCTGGCGCCGATGCACTCCCCGGTAAGGGTGGCGGCGGCGGTCTGCATGCCGTACCCCGGCACATAGAAGGCGGATTCCACCGTGTTGGCCACGGTGTGGGCGGCGGTGGAGATCTCCCCCAGGGAGTTGATCATGCTGGCGAAGATCACGTAGCCCAGGCTGGTGGCGAAGCGCTGGAGCACTGCGGGCACGGCCACCCGCAGGCAGGGGAGGAGCACCGCCCGATCCGGTTTCAGGGAGTACCCGGCGGGGGAGATCTCCCTGTGCCGCCAGAGGACCAGCATCAGCACCACGCCCCCCAGGGCGAAGCTGATGGCGCTGGCAACGGCGGCGCCCACCACGCCCCACCCAGCGCCCCACACCTGAAGAGAAGCGCCGAAGAGGGTCAGCCTCCGGGCGGGGAAGATGAGCAGGGCGTTCAGGAGCACGTTCACGACGTTCATGAGGATGCCCGCCAGCATGGGGGAGCGGGTGTCTCCCGCCGCCCGGAGGAGAGTTCCGGACAGCATGCTGGCGGCCCGGAACAGGGTGGGGACGTAGATGATGAAGAAATATCGGGAGGCCAGAGGCCGGATGGATTCCTCCACCTGCATCCAGGCAGGGATGACCCCGGCCAGAGCCAGGGGAAGGGCGGTGAACACCAGGCCGATGATCAGCATCATCAGCACCGCCTGGGCGGAAGCCCTGCGGGCGCGGTCATAGTCCTGCGCCCCCCGGGCCTGGGAGATATAGGCCAGGAAGCCCACCCCCATGGAGCCGATGGTGGAGCTGATGAGCCAGTTCACGGTGGTGGTGGATCCCACGGCGGCGGTGGCGGCGGTGCCCAGTGCGCCTACCATGGCGGTGTCGATATACTGCACGGCGGTGTGCATCAGCTGCTCCAGCATGGTGGGGCCGGCCAGACGGAACACGGTGCCGGTTCGGGACAGATCGGGCTTTTTCATCGTTGTACCTGCTTCGGAAGGGAATTGCGCTCCGCAGCCGGAGCGCTTATTTGTATTCTAGCACAGTTCTCTTCCTTTCGCCACAGGCAACCGGTTTGATATGGTACAAATGATGGGAGACAAATAAAAGAGGAAATTCAACTCAAACATGGTAAGATGTAGCTACCACACAACAACCACCATGAAAGGGCTGAATTTCCATGACAAGTCTAGCATCGGCAGCACGGTTTCGTCAACGGGTAATCAAATATACAGATAAACACGGAGTGACAGAAGCAGCAAATCGCTTTCACATATGCAGGAATGCAATCTATGAATGGAAAGCAAAGTATAATGGCCATTGGAAGAGCTTACTGGATAGATCCCACCGTCCGCACCACCACCCGGCAGAGCACACGAAGGAAGAATATGACCTGATTCGACGGTACTGGCCGCGGAACAAGGATGATCGAATGATTCTGTGGATGAAGATCCGGGAGAAGGGTTACAAGCGAAGCTATAAAAGTATGTGCCGAGCGTTGAAGCGACTGCAGCTCGAAAACGAGGAGAAGGCCCGTCACGGATACAGCCCGAAACCGTATGCAGCCGCAGAATACCCTGGGCAGAAGGTACAGATCGATGTGAAGTATGTGCCTGGGCGGTGCGTTGCGGGAGAGACGAAGTACTACCAATATACGGCCATAGACGAATACTCACGAGTGACCTTCAGGGAGATGTACGATGAACACAGCACTTACAGCTCTCTGGATTTTATCTTGAAGGTGATCGCATTCTTCCCCTTCAAGATAGAATTGGTACAAACGGACAATGGGTCAGAATGGACGAATGCGCTCACCAGCAACAATCCTACGCCAACGCTGTTTGAGCAAGCGTTGATAGATGCTGGAATAAGCTACAAGCGGATAAGGATAGCGACGCCGCGGCATAACGGAAAAGTAGAGCGACAGCATCGGGAAGATGAAAAGCGGTTCTACAAGAAACTGCGGATGTACAGCCTGGAGGACGGACGCAAACAGCTGAAAAGGTATAACCGTTTCTCCAATACGATTCCGAAGGTTTGTCTGGACTTCAAATCCCCCAACGAAGTGCTGACGGAGTATCTGCGAGATCACCCGGAGGTGCGCCGAATTTGAGGAAGAACTCGTCGCCTACGGCTCCTCCTTCTTCCTCAAATTCGACCCATGAAGCTACGTCTTATTTTTTCGTGGAAAGTGTCACCCATCATTGACGACTCTACACTTCCTTTCGCCACAGGCAACCGGTTTGGATTGACAGAAGCGGGTACAATGGTATAATATATTCCTTACCGTTGAGAAGCGGAGGTGAGGCATTTGCTGAAAGAATGGTTTGAAAACATCAGTTGGCTCAACGTGCTGAAGGAGTTTATCCTGGGCATCCTGCGGATCGCGGGCCGTGTGATCGGTCTGGCGCTGAAGGTCGTGCTCACGGTCGTGCTTATTGCCATATGCACCGGTTTTCTCTTCCTGGTGATCTTCTCCACCTATGTGAAGAACACCCTGGCGGAAGACCTGCCGGTAAAACTTTCCGATTTCAATCTTACCCAGTCCAGCATCATCTATTATTGGGATAAGGAAACCAATCAGTATGAGGTCCTGGATCAGCTCTCCGGTCTGGAGGGCGACCGGATCTGGGTGAATTACGAGGATCTGAATCCCTGGCTGGAGAAGGCCGCCGTGGCCATCGAGGACCACAATTTCTACGACCATTACGGGGTGGACTGGTTCCGCACGTTCGGCGCCTTCTACCAGGTTTTCCTGGGGGATTCCGACGAGGTCTTCGGCGGTTCCACCATCACGCAGCAGCTGGTGCGGAACGTGACCCTGTATAAAGAAGATACCGTCCGCCGGAAGATCGTGGAGATATTCCGGGCCATGCAGTGCGAAAAGACCTATACCAAGGAAGAGATCATCGAGTGGTACCTCAACGTGGTCTTCTTCGGGGAGCGCAGCAACGGGGTCGAGGCTGCGGCCCACAATTACTTCGGCAAGTCCCAGAGCGAGCTCACCATGGCGGAGTGCGCCTGCATCATCGGCATCACCAACAACCCCAGCATGTACGATCCCTATCTCCATCCCAAGGCCAACAAGTCCCGGCAGGAAGCGATCCTCTCCGAGATGTACAGCCAGGGCTATATCACCAGCGAGGCGGAGTACCGCAAGGCGCTGGCTCAGGAGCTGGAGTTCAAGAGCAGCAAGAGCGACGAGATCACCGGCATCACCCGCAGCACCAGCTGGTATGTAGACGTGATCATTGAGGACGTGATCCGGGACCTGATGGAGATCAAGGGCGTGGACTACGATACCGCCGAGACCATGCTCTTCAACGGCGGCTACCAGATCTACTCCACCATCGACATGGGCGTGCAGGATATCATCGACGAAGTGTATTCCACCGGGGATCATCTCCCCGCGGGGTACCGGAAGAGCTCCACCCAGGATCTCCAGAGCTCCATCGTGGTCATGGATCCCTTCACCGGGGATATCCTGGGCCTCAGCGGCGGCCTGGGGGAGAAGAACGGCAGCCGCATCTTCAACCGGGCCACGGATATGCTCCGGAGCCCCGGCAGTACCATCAAGCCCGTCGCCAGCTATTCCCTCTGCCTGGACAAAGGCCTGGTGCATCCCTGGACCATATTTGACGACAGCGATTTCGTCCAGCTGAAGGGCACCACCTGGTATCCCAACAACGACGACAGCCAGAACGACGGCGGCGTCACCCTGCGGTACGCCCTCCAGGTATCCATCAACACCGTTGCGGCCCAGATGATCGATATGCTCACCCCGGAGGTCTCCTTCGACCATCTGGTGAACAATCTGGGCTTCACCCACCTGGTGCGGGATTACAACGGCTTCTCCGACGTGAGCTACGCGGGCATGGCCCTGGGCCAGCTCTCCTACGGCGAAAGCGTCCGGGAGATGTGCCAGTCCTACACCCCCCTGTGCAACAACGGCATCTATACCGAGGCCCGCACCTACTCAAAGATCCTGGACGCCTCCGGCAAGCTGGTGTACGAGAACATCCCGGAGAGCCACGTGGCCCTGAAGGAGACCACCGCCTATTATATGACCGAGATGCTGAACAACGCCGCCAACCGGGGCACCGGCTGGCTCTCCAAGTTCGGCAATATGGGCATCGCGGGCAAGTCCGGCGGCAGCAGCAGCTGGCATGACCGCTGGTATATCGCCTATACTCCCTATCTCCTGGCGGCCTGCTGGACCGGCTACGATATCGGAGAGAACATGGGTTCCTCCAACCCCGCCACCGGCATGTGGAAGCAGGTGATGCAGGAGGTGCACAAATACCTGGGCTATGAGGACAAGCAGTTCGAGACGCCCGAGGGGATGCGCCGGGTAACGGTCTGCGTGGATACGGGACTCCTGGCCTCCGAGGCCTGCGATCATGAGATCCGGGGCAGCCGCACCATGACCCTGTATATGTACCCCGAGGATATGCCCACCAGCGTCTGCCAGGCCCATGTGTACCAGGATATCTGCTCCGAAAGCCTGGATCTGGTCGGGTCGGACTGCCCGGACAGCTGTCGGATCCGACTGTCGGTGCTGGATCCCAGCCGGTACGCGGGCACCATGACTCTCCCGGATTATTACCGCAGCGGCGCCTATCCCAAGAAGCGGAGCTTCGGTTCCGACGCCGCGTATCAGGAATGGCGGGATGAGAACCGCACCCGCTATGTTCTGAGCGAGATGCTCCACTGCCGGTATCATAACATCGATCCCGTCTCCGGCTGGATCATCGAAGCGAAGCACGGCTACCTGATCAATCCCACCACCGGCATGTATTACGATATTGAGAAGGATATCCTGATCGACCAGTATTCCAAGTGGCAGGTGGACTGGCTCACGGGCTATCTGATCGACCCCAACACCGGCAATTTTGTGGATCCCCATACCGGTCAGGACGTCTTCCTCACGGACGAGCAGCTGGCCTCCTATACGCAGTATAAGTACCACAGGCCGCCCGGCTACGGACATGAGGAGCCCATCGTACGGCCTCCCGAGCCGACGGAGGAGCCGCAGCCCACGGGCGAGCCGGCCGAACCCGGCGGCGAGCCCGGAGAGGGAACGCCTGAAGAGCAGGGGAACGAACCCGGCGGAGAACCCGCAGCGGAGCTGCCGGAAGCCACCCCCGCGCCGGAGGGAAACACCGGGGACGAGGGCGGAGGAGAAGAAGCGGGCTGAGCCCGACCCTCAAATGGATCGAACAAACAAAACCGCCGCGGGACCGATCCGGTCCCGCGGCGTGCGTATTCTCAGGGATGTCTCTCATGACAGATCGGGGCGGAAGGTTCCCGACGCCATGGCAGCATGGTATAATGGCGCATAAGACAGCAGCGGAAGAAGGGAGAGAGAAGAGAGATGAAGATGCACAAGTTCTTCGCCTGGGCGGCGGCGATCTGCTTCCTCCTGGCCATCATCACCGGGTATAAACGGAAATAAAAGCGGAAACAGAAAGCCGCGGGACCGGATCGGTCCCGCGGCTGGGTCTTATTCTGATCTTTTTTTACAGTACCCGGACCCGGATCACTCCGGGGATGGCGGCCAGGGCTGCCTGGTCGAAGGGCTCGTCCCGATCCGCCAGGACGGCCTTGATGTCTCCCCGCACGGCCTCGGCCTTCGCCGCGGCGTTTACGCTCACCTGGGCGTCCTTCTTCGCCAGGATCACAGCCCGGTATTTCCCGGACCGGTCCATGCGGACGTTGGGCAGGTTCACGCTGTTGACGATGTTGCCGCGGAGGAGATATTCCGTCACCTGGTCCGCAGCCATGATGGCGCAGTTCGTCTCGCTCTCCGGCGTGCTGGCTCCCAGATGGGGGATGGAGACGCAGCCTTCCATGGAGACCGTGTCCCCGTTGGGGAAGTCCGTCACGTACCGGCTGACCTTGCCGCTCTTCAGGGCGTCGGCCATATCCGCGTCGCACACCAGCTCGCCCCGGGCGATATTGATGATCCGCACCCCGTCGGGCATGAGGGCGATGGTCTCGGCACGGACGGTATTCTTGGTATCGGCGTTCAGGGGCAGGTGGAGGGAGAGGTACTCGCTGCGGGCGAACAGAGCCGCCTGGTCCGGCACCATCTCCACGATGCCCGTCAGCTCCTGCTTCAGAGCGTCGGAGAGGAAGGGATCGCAGCCCAGCACGGTCATGCCCAGGGCATGGGCCGCCTTGGCCACCTTTGCGCCGACTGCGCCCAGACCCAGGAGGCCCAGGGTCTTGCCCATGAGCTCGGGGCCGGTGAACTGCGCCTTGCCCTTTTCCACCAGGGGAGCGACCTCGTCCCCCTTCCCGGCCAGGGTCCGGCACCAGTCGATGCCGCCGATGATGTTCCGGGAGGCCAGGATGAGAGCGCAGACCGCCAGCTCCTTCACGGCGTTGGAGTTGGCGCCGGGGGAGTTGCACACATAGATGCCCAGCTCCGCGAAGCGGTCCGTGGGGATATTGTTGTATCCCGCGCCGGCCCGGGCTACGGCCAGGAGGGCCGGACCGGGGACGTAGTCCAGCATCTTTGCGCTGCGGACGATGATGGCTGCGGGATCCTCCGCATTGTCGTCAACGACGAAATCCGTCTGCGGCAGGCGCTTCAGGCCCGCCGGATCGATGGCATTCAGGGTTTTTACCGTAAACATCTTCATATCCTCCTGCGGGCAGAACTCAGCCCTGCTTTTCAAATTCCTTCATGTAGTCCGCCAGCGCCTGCACGCCCTCGATGGGCATGGAGTTATAGATGGAGGCCCGCATGCCGCCCACGCTCCGGTGGCCGCCGATGTTCTCGATGCCCCGTTCCTTGGCGCCGGCGATGAAGCGCTTGTCGATCTCCGGATCCCCGGTGACGAAGGTCACGTTCATGAAGCTGCGGGAACCCTTTTCCGCGCAGCCCTTGAAGAGGCTGCTGGAATCCAGCACGTCGTACAGCAGCTTGGACCGGGCGCGCTTGCGCTCCTCCATGGCGGGGATGCCGCCCTGGGCGTCGATCCATTTCAGCATCAGATCCATCATGTAGATGCACCAGCAGGGCGGGGTATTGTGCATGCTGTCCCCCTTGATCATGGCGGCATAGTCCAGCATCACGGGAGAGATGGGAAGGGCGTTGCCCACATAGGCCTTGTTCACGAAGACCGCGGTGACGCCGGCGGGAGCCATGTTCTTCTGCGCGCCGGCGAAAACGACGGCGTATTTGTCCCAGTCGATATACCGGGTGAGGATATCCGAACTCATGTCCGCCACCAGGGGCACCCCGGCGGGAGCCTGGGGGGTATACTGCCACTCGGTGCCGTAAATGGTGTTGTTGGCGCAATAATAGAAGTAGGAGGCGTCCTCATGCAGGTCCAGCTGATCCTGAGCGGGGATGTAGGTGTGGTTCTTCTCCTTGCTGGAGGCGACGATGCGCACCTCCCCGTATTTCTTCGCCTCGTCCGCGGCCTTCCCGGCGAAGGAGCCGGTCACGGCGTAGTCCGCCTTCCCCGTACGGCTGACGAGGTTCATGGGGACCATGGCGAACTGGAGGGTGGCGCCGCCCTGGAGGAACAGGATCTCAAAATCCTCAGGCACCTTCAGAAGAGCCCGGAGCCGGGCTTTGGTATCCTCATGGATTGCCTGGAAAGCCTTACTTCGGTGACTCATCTCCATGACGGACATGCCCGTTCCCCCGTAGTTCAGAAGCTCGGACTGAGCTTCCCGGAGAACTTCCAGAGGCATGGTGGAGGGGCCGGCCGCAAAGTTGAATACGCGATCCTTAGGCATAGTAAGACCTTCTTTCCAAAATGATGTTTGATGACCGATGATATCGGAATAATACATTAAATGATTAAATTAGACGATATTATAGCAAGGCCGCCGGAGAAAGTCAAGCCTTTGCTTCAGCGGGAAGATCCGCGGATCCCAGGGTGAGTCTGCCCTCCCGTATGCCGGTGATTCTCACCGGGAGGACCTGCCCTTCCCGCCCCGGCAGCAGCTCCGTTTCGCAGTCGTTGGGGGTACGGCCCAGGCGGCTCTCGAACAGCACCTCCTGCACCGTGCCCACCTGGGCGGCCAGAAAAGCGGCCCGGGTCTCCGACGCCAGGGCGATGGCCCGGCGGGCCCGTTCCTCCCGCTCTCCCTTGGGAACGGAGTCCGGCATCAGGGCGGCCCGGGTCCCCTTCCGCTCGGAATAGGGGAAGACGTGGACATGGGCGAAAGCGCATTCCCGGAGGAAATCCAGGGTGCGGGAAAACTCCTCCTCCGTCTCCCCGGGAAATCCGGTGATCAGGTCTGCGGTGACGGAGCAGCCCGGAAAGGCCTCCCGCAGGAGCTCCACGCTCCGGCGGAACCGGTCGGTATCGTATTTCCGGCCCATGCGCCGGAGGGTGTCGTCGCAGCCGGACTGGAGGGAGAGATGGAAGTGCGGGCAGAGCCCGGGGGCCTCCCGGAGTTTCCTGCAGAGATCCTCGTCCACTGCCCGGGGCTCCAGAGAGCCCATGCGCAGGCGCAGCTCCGGGGCGGCTTTCCCAAGAGCGGCGATCAGGTCTCCCAGACCATATTGATAGGAGGCCAGCTCGATCCCCGTGAGGATCAGCTCCTTCACCCCGGAATCCCGGAGGCGCAGGGCTTCCTTCACTGCCTGGTCCGGGGGCAGGCTCCGCACCGGCCCCCGAAGGAAGGGGATGATGCAGTAGGCGCAGAAGTTGACGCACCCGTCCTCCACCTTCAGATAAGCCCGGGTCCGGCCCAGGGACCGGTCCGGGGGGAGCGCCTCGAAGGTCCTGCGCTCCAGCGCCCGATCCAGCAGGTTCACCGGCGCCGGATCTCCCTCCAGGGCGCACAGCGCCTCCACAAAGGCCAGACGGCCGCCGCTGCCCCCGGTGACGGCGGGACGGCAGTCCTCCGCCTCCTCCGGCTCCGCCTGGGGCCAGCAGCCGCAGACGGCCAGCTTCGCCCCCGGATTCTGCTTCAGGAGCCTTCTGGCGGCCTGGCGGGATTTCCGAGCGCTCTCCGCCGTGACGGCGCAGCCGTTCAGCACCACCACGTCCGCGTTCTCCGTGACGATGCTGTGCCCTCTTGCCCGGAGCAGGGATTCCATGGCGGCGGTTTCGGACTGGTTGCAGCGGCAGCCCAGGGTCTCAAACAGAAAGCGCACGGTCAGTCCCTGACGATGAGGCGGCTGATGGCCTCCGCGAACTTCTCCCGGTCTCCGGGGGTGCCGTGGACCACCACGTCCACCGGCTTGGCCAGGTCCAGGCTGAACAGGCCCAGGAGACTTTTGGCGTCCACCAGGTAGCGGCCGGAGACCACGTCGATATCGCTCACCTGGGCATTCGCCTGGGTGACAAAGTGCTTCACGTCATCTATGGTGCTCATGCGGATCCGGATCGGTTCCACAGGGATCCCTCCTTGCAATTCATTTTCGGATTGATTATACTGCTTTTGCCTTGGGCAAGTCAATTTGAAACAAGGAATGAAACGGTTATGATCTATCTGGATAACGCGGCCACCACAAAGCCATGCCGGGAAGCGGCCGAGACCGTGGCAAAGGCCATGACCGAGCTATGGGGAAACCCCTCCGCGGGCCACGCCCCGGGTCGGGAGGCCATGGCGGCTCTGGATCAGGCCAGGGAACGGGTGCTGAAGGCCCTGGGTCCCGGGGGAGAGAGGGGAAGCCTGACCTTCACCTCCGGCGGTACGGAGGCGGATAATCTGGCCCTCTTCGGCGCGGCGAAGAAACAGATCCACCGGGGCAGGCACATCATCAGCTCAAAGGCGGAGCATGAGGCGGTACTGAAATGCCTGGAGGAACTGAAGGCGGAAGGCTGGGCGGTGACCCTCCTGGACCCGGACGCCTCCGGCCGCATCCCCGTGGAGGCGGTGGGGGAGGCCCTGCAGCCGGATACGGTCCTGGTGAGTCTGATGCTGGTGAACAATGAGACCGGCGGCATGACCGATATCCCTCGTGTTGCGGAGCTGCTGAGGGAGCGGGATTCCCGCGCCCTGCTCCATACGGATGCGGTGCAGGCTTTTCTGAAGCTGCCCTTCAGCCCGGCGGGCCTGGGGGCGGATCTCATTACCCTCAGCTCCCATAAGATCTGCGGACCCAAGGGGGCGGGAGCCCTCTGGTGCCGGAACGGCCTGCGGCTGCCTCCCCTGCTCCGGGGCGGCGGACAGGAGGGAGGGCTTCGCTCCGGTACGGAACCCATGCCTGCCATCCTGGGCTTCGGGGCGGCGGCGGAGGCGATCTCCGCCCGGAAGGATCATACCGCCCGCTATGCCGCCCTGCGGCAGATCCTGGAAGAGGAACTGCCCGGCGCGCTGTTCCTGGGGGATCCGGAAGCCTGCGCGCCGCATATATGCAGCCTTTCCTTCCCGGGAGCCAGGGCGGAGCCGCTGATGAACGAACTGGACAGGAAGGGGATCTGCGTCTCCAGGGGTTCCGCCTGCGCCCGGGGCCGCCGGAGCCACGTGCTGGAGGCCATGGGTCTTCCGACGAAGGTGATCGACGGGGCACTTCGCATCTCCTTCGGTCCGGAGAACACGCCGGAGGAGGTCCGGGAGGTCTGCGCCTGCCTTCGGGAGGCGGTAGAACGGTACTTTCCCGGCGCGGGAAAGTGATTTATTTCGCTGAATGAGAGAAGAATTCCCCGGGGACGTATTGCAAGTTTCCTTCTTCTATGATAGTATCATCAAATCCACACGGCTAAGATAAGAGATATACAGGAAAGCACAGGTGACAAGCATGGTATCAATTGCAATACTCGGATTCGGGGTCGTAGGCTCCGGCGTAGCAGGCGTACTGACGAAGAATCGGGAGCAGATCGACGCTGCCGCCGGGGATGCCGTGCGGCTGAAATATATCGTGGACGTGCGGGATTTTCCCGATAGTCCTTATGCGTCTCTGCTCACCAAGGATTTTTCCGTCGTGGAGCGGGATCCCGACGTCCGGGTGGTGGTGGAGACCATCGGCGGCTGCGGCGTCGCCCTGGAGTTCACCCGCCGGGCCATTCTGGCCGGAAAGCACGTGGTGACCTCCAACAAGGCCCTGGTGGCGGCCCACGGGCGCGAGCTGCTGGAGCTGGCCAGGCTGCATAATGTGAATTACTTCTTCGAGGCCAGCGTAGGCGGGGGCATCCCCGTGCTCCGGCCCCTGAAGTTCGACCTGGCGGGGAACCGGATCACCTGCATCCGGGGCATCCTCAACGGCACCACCAATTATATCCTTACCGCCATGCGGGAGGAGAAGCTGAGCCTGGAGGAGGCCCTGCGCAGCGCCCAGTCCAAAGGGTACGCCGAGGCCAATCCCACGGACGATCTGAACGGCATGGACGCCGCCCGGAAGCTGGCCATCCTTTCCGATCTGGCCTGGGGCCGGGAGGTCCGGGCTGAGGAGATCAGCCGGGAGGGGATCCAGAACGTCAGCCTGAAGGATGTGGAGTGCGCCGCCCGCCTGGGAGGCAAGCTGAAGCTCATCTGCGAGGCAAAGCTCCTGCCGGAGGGCGGGATGACGGCCTTTGTCGCCCCCCAGGTGGTGATGCCCGACAGTATGCTCTATGCCGTGGACGAGGCGTTCAACGCCGTGCTGATCACCGGCAACGCCGTGGGAGACGTAATGTTCTACGGCACCGGCGCGGGGAGCGAGCCCACCGCCAGCGCCGTGGTGGGGGACGTGCTGGACGCCGTTCGGCACATGGGCAAACGCAGAGACATAAGCTGGTCCGGGGACCCGGCGGCCCTCAGCGATCCCATGGCGGTGAGCGGGCGCTGGTATGTGCGGCGGGGAGACGTCGCCGCCATCGCGGAAGAGCGTCCTGCCGGACTGACGGAGGAGGACGCCGCCTGCTACCGGGTCCTGGAAAAATGAGAAGAGCGAACCGTGGCACACGGTTGAAATAAGGTGGGATCAGAACAATGCTTATCGTACAGAAATTCGGCGGCAGCTCCGTTGCGGATGCCGCCAAGCTCCGGCGGGTGGCCGGGATCATCGCGGATGCGAAGAGAGCCGGGAACGACGTGATCGTTGTCCTCTCCGCCCAGGGGGACACCACCGACGACCTGATCGCGAAAGCGCATGAGATCAGTCCGGAGCCCAACCGACGCGAGCTGGATATGCTCATGGTCACCGGGGAGCAGATCTCCATTTCCCTCTGCGCCATGGCGCTGCAGGAGATGGGGATCCCCGCCATCTCCCTGCTGGGGTGGCAGGTGCGTCTGCGCACCAATTCGGAATACGGCAGCGCCCGGATCCGCAGCCTGGATACGGAACGCATCCAGCAGGAGCTGGACCAGGGCAAGGTGGTCCTGGTGGCGGGGTTCCAGGGCGTCAACCGCAGGGGGGATATGACCACCCTGGGCCGGGGCGGGAGCGATACCACCGCCGTAGCCATCGCGGCAAAGATGCACGCGGACCTCTGCCAGATCTATACGGACGTGGAGGGTGTGTACACCGCCGACCCCAGGATCATTCCCAATGCAAAGAAGCTGGACGAGATCACCTACGCCGAGATGCTGGAGCTGGCCTCCATGGGTGCGCAGGTGCTGCATAACCGCTCCGTGGAGCTGGCCAAGCGCTACGGGGTGGAGCTGGAGGTCCTCTCCAGCTATGTCCGCAAGCCCGGTACAAAAGTGAAGGAGGTCGTGAAAACCATGGAGGAGACCAAGATCAGCGGCATCGCCAAGGACGATAAGATCGCCCGGTTGGCCCTGGTAGGCCTGAAGGATGAACCCGGCATCGCTTTCCGTATTTTCCGCGTCCTGGCCAAGGAGAAGATCAACGTGGATCTGATCCTCCAGTCCATCGGCCGGGACAATACCAAGGATATCAGCTTTACCCTGGCCCGGGAGGATCTGAACCGGGCGAAGGCCGCCCTGGAAAAGGAGCAGGACGCCATTGGTTACGAGAAGCTGACGGTGAACGACCAGGTGAGCAAACTCAGCGTGGTTGGCGCCGGGATGATCAACAAGTCCGGCATCGCCGTGATGCTGTTCGAGGCCCTGGCCGCAGCCCAGGTGAATATCCACATGATCTCCACCAGCGAGATCAAGATCTCGGTGCTGATCGACGCCAGCAAGGCCGAGGCGGCCATGCGCGCGGTGCACCGGAAGTTCTTCGAGGAGTGAGTTTCCACGCCCGGGCGGTCTGCCCGCCCGGGCCGACCGGCCTTCGCCGGTGCATGCTCCGTGTTTTTTATGCAAATTATCGAAATTCAGTCTTGTAATTTTGTCAGTCTTGTGCTAAACTGCATTTACAAGAGCAGTTAGCTTTGATTTTACCTGGTAAGTCTGGAGGAAGATCAAATGGAATTCGATCCGAAGAGAGCTGGAATCATGCAGCGCTGCAAGATCGCCCATCTGGCTATCGTTATTTGCGTTGCCCTCATTTTCCTGAGCTGGTTTTTCCCCTATTTCAAGTATGCTCCGTATGATGATAAGGACCTGAAGACCCAGAACAGCATGTGGGGCGAGATTTTCTTCAACTACAACTTCATGCAGCTTGAAGACTATATGAAGGAAGATACCGCCTATGCGACTTCCAGCCCCTATAACGAGGAGCGGCCCTTCAAGTTCGTCAGCCTGCGTCAGCTGGGCGCCCCGGTGATCTGCATGGTCTGCGGCATCATTATTCTGGCGACCATGGGCAAGAAAGGCATCATGACGAATCTGGTCCCGCTGATCATGTCCGTGGTGGGCATCAAGGGCTGGTTCGCCGGCAACCTGATGCCGAAGTGGGCGAATACAGGCTTCCAGTACATCAGCGGTGTCCTATTTATCATTATGTTCATCATTACCATCGCCAGCATTGTCTTTGCGGTGCAGGAGATCAAGTCCCGTCCCGCGGACTACTACCTGCCCTCTCTCAACTGAGTTTATGATCCGAACCGGCGCGCCGATGGCGCGCCGGTTTTTTCCTGTCCGGGGATGGCCGCCCCGATCCGGCCGGAAGCTTTTCCTCATTTCTCCGTCTCCGCACGCATATACTCCCAATGATCCCTCCGGGATCAGGAAGTACAGGGAGTGGTGCCTATTCGCACGGAGATCGAGGACAGAGCCTGCCGGCTCGCGATCTACATGATCGAAAATGGTGGGACCGTCCGGGCCGCCGCAGCGCGGTACGGGGTCTCAAAGTCCACGGTACACAAGGACCTGACCCGGCGTCTGCCGGAGATCGATCCGGCCCTCTACCGCCAGGTGAAGGAGATCCTGGAGCGCAATAAGGCGGAGCGTCACCTTCGGGGAGGGGCGGCGACCAGAAGAAAATACAAAGGGGAGACGGGGGAAGGGAGCTGACCCCCGATGGATATCCGTCCCGGAATCGGGCAGGCATGCCGGCAGCAGCCGGAGCCTTCCGTTCCGGGGCGTTTTTCCCCTTGCTTTCCCGGTCATATCCGTGTATCATTTGCCTCAGAAAGCTGTTGTACGGAGGAGAAAGGCATGGACGAGCAGAAAAACTACGGGGACGACTTCATCACCATCACCGACGAGGAAGGCAATTCCTATGAGCTGGAAAAGCTCAGCGAAGAGGATATCGAATACCAGGGCCGGGTCTACCGCGCTTTTCTTCCGGTGGGGGAGAACGAGGACGAGATCTATGAGATGATCCTGTTCCGCATCGTGGAGGAGGACGGAGAAGAGGTCCTGGAGACCATCGACGATGAGGATGAGATGGAAGCGGTCTATGAGATCTTCATGGACAGGCTGTTCGAGGAGGACGAGGAATAAAGCGGGTCTGTTGAACGGACCAAAAGAGGGAAAGGAGCTCTGCCATGGCTGCATGTATCGTATTCGGAGCTGTGGCGGTGTTGTTTCTGGTTTTGGGCGTCGGCTTTTCTCGGGGCAAAGGACAGGGGCTGATCGCCGGATACAACACCATGTCGGCGCGGGAACGGGAGAAGATGGACGAGAAGAAGCTGATGCGGGTGATGAGCAGAGGGATGTTCGCCCTGGCAGGATGTACTGCGGTGAGCCTGGTCGGACTGCTGACCGGGGTCCGCCCGCTTCTGTACGCGGGTTTCGTCCTGTTTATCGTTGCGATCGTCGTTCTTGTCATCCGCGCCAATACCGGAGTGAAGAAATAAGCACGGAGATAATGCCGCTTCATGGGTAACTGAAGGGAATAAACGGGGGAATGAGCAGGTCCGCTCATTCCCCCGTGGTTTTATCGCGCAATCCGCAGCCGTTCATTTCCGTCCCCACACAAGGAACAGCGGGGATTCCGGAAGATCACGATCTTCCAGGATGCGGCGGCCTGCCGACGTATCCGCACCGCAGGCGGAAAAACCTGCCCCCCGCATCAGTTCCAGGTCCCAGTCCGGCCGCCGGTGACGGCTGGCGGGCATGGAGAGGGTGATCTCCGCATTCATGCGGCTCAGGTCCGGGGTGATGCCGATGTGGCCGTAGATCCCCTTTTCATCCGTGTATGAGGCCTGCTGATTCCGCCGCCGGACATTTTCCGCGTAATCCGCGTCAAAGTTCAGCAGAACCCCGCCGGGCCGCAGGAGCCTGAGCCACTCCCTGTAGGCCGCATCCGGATCCGGCAGGGTCCAGGTGAGGTTGCGGGTGACCACGGCGTCGAAGCTCCCGCCGGGCAGACCCGTGGCCTGGGCGTCCAGCTCCAGGAATCGGGCGACCACTCCGGCGAGGCGCACGGCATTCTCCGCCTCCCGCAGCATGGCGGAGGTGAGGTCGATCCCGGTGACCCGGTGACCCTGCATCGCCAGGAGGATGGCAAAATAGCCGGTGCCCGTACCGGCATCCAGAATATCCAGGGTCCGGCCCCCGGGGAGACAGGCTTCCATCTCCCGAAGCCATCGGCCGCTGATCCCGTCCCGCAGCTCATTCTGACGGACGACGCCGAAGTCGTGGGCCCTTCTGGTCCAGTAGTCCACCACCCGCCGTTCCGCCGTCTGCTTCTGATCCATTCGTTTATGCTCCTTTATCGTTCCAGTACCGAGGCGCGAAGCTGCTTCGTGTATTCCTCCCGGGGATGATCCAGGATCTCCGTTACAGGGCCTTCCTCCACCACCCGGCCGTCCCGAAGGACCATCACCCGGGTGCAGAGACAGCTCACCACCGCCAGATCATGGGAGACCAGGATCATGGAGAGCTCCCGGCTGCGGGATAGATCGGCCAGCAGGTTCAGGATCTGCGCCTGGGTGGAGACGTCCAGGGCGCTGGTGATCTCGTCGCAGAGCAGGACCTCCGGCTCCGCCCCCAAAGCCCGGGCGATGGCCAGCCGCTGGCACTGCCCGCCGCTCAGTTCCCGGGGATACCGGTCCAGCAGTTCGGGAGCCAGCCCCACCATGGCGCAGAGGGCGGGAAGATCCGGTTCCCGTCCCGTCAGATTCCGCACCGACTCCCGGATGGAGGCGGCGATCCGGCGCCGGGGATGGAAGGAGCCTGCGGCGTCCTGGAAAATCATCTGGATATGCCGGTATTCCTCCCGGCTGCGCACCGGGGAAAGGGGAGTCCCCATCAGAGCCAGGGTGCCGGAATCCGGCGCCTCCAGGCCGCTGATCAGCCGCAGCAGGGTGCTTTTGCCGCTGCCGCTTTCTCCCACGATACCCAGCGTCTCCCCCTTTTCCAGGGTGAAGCTCACCTGCCTGAGGGCGTCGGTCCCGAATTTGCCCCGAACATAGCGCCGGGTCAGTTCCATGCCTTCCAGGATGATCATGGCGTCTCCTCCCCGGCCCGGCAGCAGGCCAGCCAGTGTTCTTCCTTCCAGGGAACCAGGTTGCAGGCCGTCTCCCGGCAAGCGGGGGCGGCACGGCTGCAGCGGGGGAAGAAGGGACAGCCGGGCAACGCCGGCCCTTCCCCGGGGAGCTGTCCTGCCAGGGGGCGGGGCATGGTCCCGTCCAGCCGGGGGATCGCCTCCAGCAAGGCCCGGGTATAGGGATGTCGGGGCTCCTCCAGCAGATCCTCCGCCGGGGCGAGCTCCACCAGCCTGCCGGCGTACATCACGCCGATCCGACCGCCCAGATACCGGGCCAGAGCCAGGTTATGGGTGACGACGATTTGGGCGATCCCCGCGGTCTCGCCGAGGGACTTCAGCTCTGCCGCCGCCTGAAGCTGGATGGCGGCGTCCAAAGCGCTGGTGGGCTCGTCCGCCAGGAGCAGCTCCTGACCCAGGAGGAGGGCCAGAGCCAGGGCGACGCGCTGATTCATGCCGCCGCTGAGCTCATAGGGGCAGGAATCCAGCACCCGGCGTGGTTCCTTCAGCCCCAGGCGGAGCAGGGCGGCTTCCGCCCGGGGAAGAAAATCCTTCTTATCATATTTCCCGCGGCTTTTCAGCGTTTCGATGAATTGGCTGCGGTAGCTGCGGATGGGGTTGAAGGAAGCTCCCGGGCTCTGGAACACCATACCGCAGCGCCGGGCAACAAACCGGAGCCGTTCCCGGGGCGGGAGGGCGGCGAGCTCCGTCCCCTCCAGCCGGATGCTGCCGGAGAGGAGGCAAAGATCCGGCTCCGTGCCCATGATCGCCCGGAGCAGCGTGCTTTTGCCGCAGCCGCTCTCTCCCACCAGAGAGAGGATCTCGCCCCGTTCCAGGGTGAAGGAGATCCCTGCGACCACCGGACCGCCGCCGTATCCGGCGCTCAGGTCCCGGACCTCCAGAAGAACCGTCTGATCGCTCATTTTGCCGCCTCCGGATCCAGCCAGTCCCGCAGGCAATCCCCCAGCAGGTTGAACACCATCACCGTGAGGACCGCCGCACCGGCGGGGAAGAGTACGGACCAGGGAGCCAGCTGGATGTAGCCCCGGGCCGCGCTGATCATGCTGCCCCATTCCGCGTGAGGTTCCCGGACGCCGATGCCCAGGAAGGAGAGGCCTGCCAGGCCCACCATGGTGGTCCCCAGCTGGGCGGCGGCGTTCACCGCCAGAGGACCCAGCATGTTGGGGAGCATGGTACGAAGCAGAATGGAGGGAGTGCTGCAGCCGCTGAGCCGGGCAGCCTGAACGTAGGCCTCCTTCCGCAGGGAAAGGACCTGAGCCCGGGCCAGACGGGCGTACAGGGTCCAGCTTGTGATCCCCAGAGCCAGCATGGCGTTGCCCATGCCGCCCCCCAGGATGCCCGCCACGGCGATGGCCAGCACCATCTGGGGGAAGGAGAGCAGCACGTCCGCCAGACGCATCACAAGGGTATCCGCCGCGCCGCCGTAATACCCCGCCAGCATCCCCAGGATGCTTCCCAGCAGGAAGGCGGCCACCACCAGGGCCAGGGCGCAGAAGACGGAGGTGCGGGCGCCCATGAGCACCCGGGAACAGACGCATCGTCCGTACCGGTCCGTACCGAAGGGATATTCCCGGCACGGCGCATGGTTCATCGCCCCGGAATCCGTGGCGTTGGGATCGTTGGGGGTCAGCAGCGGGGCAAGAACCGCCGTCAGGGCCAGCAGACACGCCAGAGTCAGCAGGAGGATCATCCGCAGACGGAGCTTTTTCCGGCTGCGTTTCCGGCGGGGCTTCAGCAGCATATCCCTCACTCCTCCCTTACCCGGGGATCCACCCAGTGATAGGCGATATCCGTCAGCAGATTGATCCCCACATAGATCACCGCGGTGAGCAGGACGAAGCCCTGGATCACGGGAAGATCCCGGTCCCGGATGGCGTCCATGGCCAGCTTTCCCAGCCCGGGCCAGCGGAAGATGGTTTCGATCACCACGCTGCCTCCCATGAGACTGCCCACGGACAGCCCCACGATGGTGAGGATGGAAATGGAAGCGTTGCGCAGCACGTTCCGGAACAGGATGTAACGGGCTTTCACCCCCCGGGTCACCGCGCTGGTCACATAGCTCCGCCCCAGCTGCTCCAGCAGCTCTGCCCGGAATTGCCGCAGGAAGCGGGAACACAGCGGGATGGCCAGGGAAAGACCGGGCAGCAGCAGGCCCTTCAGGCTCCGGTCCGCCAGCACCGGCAGGAGCCGGAGCCGGACGCAGAACAGGTACATGAGCAGCACCGAAAGGAGGAACCCGGGCAATGAGTTCCCCACGAAGCTCAGAAAGCGGAGGATGCGGTCCAGAGGCCCGTCCCGGTGGAGGGCGGCCAGCAGGCTCAGAGGCAGGGCCACTGCCAGGCTCAGAAGCAGACTCCACAGAGCGAGCACCAGGGTGCTGCCCAGTCCCCGGACCAGCTTTTCGCCCACCGGAAACCCGTCCTTGTAGGAGGAGCCCAGGTCAAGGCGCAGAACGCCCAGGAGCCAGTCCCCGTACTGCACCAGGAAGGGGCGGTCCAGCCCCATCTCCTGTCGGGTCCGCTCCAGGACCTCCTGAGACACGCTGATCCCCTGGGCGTTCAGCTTCTTTTCCGCTGCGTCTCCGGGAGCCAGGTACATCAGCAGAAAGGTGAGAAAGCTCACGGCCAGGAGGATCCAGATCAGATGCGCCATGCGTTTGAGAATATACTTGCCCATGTTGCTCCGTTATGCCCTCCCGGACCGGCTGCCCGGTCCGGGAGGGTACAGCTGTTTTTATCCTATGCCGGTGTTTGCATCGACGCCGTAGAAATCGAAGGGGCAGTTTTCCGCGATCCCCTCGACGCCCTTCCGGGTGACGGTGGTCTTGTTGAACAGGCCCACGAACCCGAAGGCATTGTCGTCGATGACCATCTGAACGATCTGGTTTGCCAGCTCCGCCCGACGGGTCACGTTTGTCTCAAACTGGAGCTCGTTGATCAGCGCCTCGCATGCGTCGCTCCGGAAGCCGGCGATGGCCCAGCGGCTGTCCTGCCGGAACAGGGCGTCGATGCAGTAGTAGGGATCCCCGGCCTTGTCTGCGATCATGCAGTACAGGGCGATGTCGAAATCCCCGGTGGCGATATAGGTGGAATCCGGATCCTCCTGCACCGTCAGGATGCTGTCGATCCCCACGGCCTTCAGCTGCTCCTGCAGGAGAATGGCGATGGAGTCCAGGGAGCGGGCGGCATAATAGCAGATGTTCAGCTGGATCGGCTGCCCGTCCCGCTCATAAAAGCCGTCTTTGTTCAGCGTATATCCGGCGCCTTCCAGGGCCGCCTTCGCGGCCTCCGGGTCGGGAGCGGGTTTCGTCACCTTTCCGTAAGGGGCGGCGGAGGTAAAGGGACCCACGGCGGGGGAGACGGTGCCCCCCAGGTAGGCGGCGATGGCCCCCGAATCCGCAGCCAGGTTCACCGCCCGGCGCAGGACGTCGTCCATCCGGGTCTCGTTCAGCACGTAGAACTGCAGCCGGGTGGCGGGGATCTGGGTGAGCACGTACCGGGACGGGTCGGCAGCATAGATATCCTTCGCGGCGGCGGTGACGCTGGTATAGCCATCGATCTCTCCGCTCTGCATAGCCAGGAGCTTGCTCTCATCGTCCTGCATATAGTAGAAGACCGCGCCGTCCAGCTTCACGGCTCCGTTCCAGTAAGCGGTGTTCTTCTCCACCTCCACGGTGCCCTCCGGCTGGAAGGACTTCAGCACAAAGGGACCGGTGCAGACCGGGGCGTTGTCAAAATCGGCGGTGCCGTCCAGGTCCATGATCCCCAGCTCCGGTGCAGTCAGGTCGCTGAGCAGGGTGGGGTAGATCTGCGGGGTCATGATGGTCAGGGTCTGATCCCCGGCGGCGGAGATGTTGAAATCCGCCAGGTAGGCGAAGCGGGGATTCACCTCCGCCAGCCGCTTCAGGTTCCGGGCGACCATATCGGCGGTGAGGGCTTTTCCATTGGAAAAGGCGGCCTTCGGGGCCAGAGTGACGGTCCAGGTAAGGCCGTCCTCGCTGGTTTCGGCTTTCTCCGCCAGCAGCGGCTGGATGGAGAGGTCGTCCCCCACCCGGAACAGGGTCTCGGAGATCCCGTAAATGGAGGTATACCAGCCGTAATACTCCTTATGCACGTCCAGGCTGGGGTAGGCGAAGCTCTCCGCCAGCTTCAGGATCTGCGGTTCAGCCGCCGGAGTCTCGGCAGGTTTTTCCGTTTTGGCGCAGCCCAAAAGGCCCAGGGCCAGCAGGACGGCCAATACCAGAGCGACGATTCGTTTCATGTTCCGTTCCTTCTTTCTTGCGTTACTTGACTGCACGGATGAGGAAGCCCGGGGTGGAGGCGTAGTTGATCTGTTCTTCCCGGCTCCATACCTCCCGGAAGAGCTCCGTTTCCGCGGAAACGGAAGCGCAGCCCAGGGCGGCGAGGGTATCCAGATCCCACCGGGGCCGATCCTGACGGGTCATGGGCAGGGAGCGGGAGAGGTCCTCCATCCGGTCGGATTCGGCATAGTCGTTATGGTCGATCACCCCGTACCGCCGGGTGTTCTCCCGGTCCCGGCGGAATTCCTCCGCCTTTTCCTCGTCTACCAGGTAGGAATACCAGTTGGCGTCAAAATTCAGCAGCACGCCGCCGGGCTTCAGCACCCGGATCCATTCCCGATAGGCCCGCTCCGGCTCCGCCAGGTTCCAGGTGAGATTGCGGGTGACGATCGCGTCGAAGCTGTTCTCGGGGAATTCCAGACGGTGGGCGTCCATCTGCCGGAAGTCGATGCGTTCCCCCAGCGTTCCCGCGTTCCGACGGGCTTCCGCCAGCATGTTCTCCGCGTAATCCACCGCCGTTACGGAATAGCCCCGCTCCGCCAGGATGATGGCGTAGAAGCCCGGACCGGTGCCGATATCCAGGATCCGAAGAGGGGCGTCCCTCTCCTCGGGAAAGCGGGAAATGAGCATATCCGCCCAGCGCCGGTCCCAATCCCCCTCCAGGTTCTTGCGGATGACCTCCGTATAGGAAGGGGCGCGCCGGTCCCAATAGCCGATCATTTCCCGGGTAAGTGTTTCCATGGCTTCTTTTTCTCCGTTTCCAGACTGTACCCCCAATGGTACAAGCGCATTATACGGCGAGGGGGAGAAGCACGTAAGCCCCATGGGGGGATATACGGCAAAAAAAACCGTACAGACCCGTGTCCCGCCACCCCCGGGGTCTTGACAGAAAAGCCGATACTATTATAATCAAGAAGAATAAAGAAACAGAATAATGCCTTATTGAAATAGTAAGACGAATGGATTTTCCGAGCCCCCTGTCCTAAGCGCGCAGGCGAATGGACTTCGGGCCGGAGGGGGCGTTCCGCCCTCTCGAAAGCCGGCGCCGGAAACAGGCCGACTCTCCGTATTTGAGAAGGAAAAACCGTGCCGATCGTCCCGGAGGGAGGCCCTGGCCTCCACACCGCGGACCTGCCGCCCGTTTTGATCCTTCCGGATCGAAACGGGGTTATTTTATGATGAAAGAAAGAAAAGAAAAAGGGCTGCCCCATTATGGCAGAAGGTTCCTGTTCCTGGGACTGGGATTCATCCTGGTGTTCCTGGGATCCTTCCTTCTGGGGAGATACGCGGTCTCCATGAGCACGACCCTGCGCATCCTCTCGTCCTGGCTTCTGGAGAAGCTGAGCTTCGGCGCCCTGGATATGGCGGGAAGCTGGACCGAGCTGGAAGAGGCGGTGGTGCTGAATATCCGTCTGCCCCGCATCCTTTGCGCCGCCCTGGTGGGGGCGGCCCTTTCCGCCGCCGGAGCCTCCTATCAGGGGATGTTCCGGAACCCTATGGTCTCCCCGGACCTGATGGGGGCTTCCACCGGGGCGGGCTTCGGAGCCTCCCTGTCCATCCTCCTGGGCATGAGCTATTTCGGCATCATGGTCACCGCCTTCTGCTTCGGCCTGGGGGCGGTGCTCCTGGCCTGGCTGGTGAGCCGGTTCAGCAGGCTGAACGCCACCCTGGCTCTGGTGCTGGCGGGGGTGATGATCTCCTCCCTGTTCTCCGCCTGCACCTCCTTTGTCAAGCTGGTGGCGGATACCCAGGAGCAGCTCCCTGCCATCACCTACTGGCTCATGGGTTCCCTGAGCTCCGTGAAGGGGAAGGATACGGCCTTTGCCGCTATCCCCATCCTGCTGGGGCTCATCCCCCTCCTGCTCCTGCGCTGGCGCATGAACCTCCTCACCGTGAGCGAGGCGGAGGCCAGGTCCATGGGCCTGAACACCGGGCGTCTGCGTCTGGCGGTGATCCTGTGCGCCACCCTGGTGACGGCGGCCAGCGTGGCGGCGAGCGGCATGATCGGCTGGGTGGGCCTGGTGATCCCCCATTTCTGCCGGATGCTGTTCGGATACGATTACCGCAGGCTCGTCCCCGCGTCCATCCTCATGGGCGGGGCCTTCCTGATGCTGGTGGACGATATCGCCAGGGTCATCACCACCAGCGAGCTGCCTCTGGGCATCCTCACCTCCTTCGTGGGCGCTCCCGTATTTCTCTACCTCATCGTGCAGGGAGGTGCGGAACGTGAGCATTGAAGCCAGAAACCTCATCTTCTCCTATGGGGGAACGGACGTATTGAAGGACCTTTCCTTCTCTGCGGAAGCGGGGGAGCTGGTGGCGGTGCTGGGCCCCAACGGGGTGGGGAAAAGCACCCTTTTCGGCTGCCTGCTGGGTTTCCTCCGTCCCCGGACGGGGGAGGTGCTGGCGGAGGGCAAACCCATCCGGGGGATGAGTCCCCGGGAACTGGCGAGCCTCATCGCCTATATCCCCCAGTACGCCCCCCAGACTTTCAATTATACCGTGCTGGATCTGGTGACCATGGGCATGACCAACCAGATCCCCCTGTTTTCCTCCCCCAAGCCGGAGCACCGGCAGAAGGCCATGGCCGCGCTGGAAAGCCTGGGTATCGCCCATCTGGCGGAACGGGGCAGCGGCAGCATCAGCGGCGGGGAGCGGCAGCTGGCCCTCCTGGCCCGGGCCCTGGTACAGGACGCCCGGGTGCTGATCATGGACGAGCCCACCGCCAACCTGGACTACGGCAACAGCTTCCGGGTGATGCAGCGGGTGCAGGAGCTGGGGGCAGGGGGGTACACCGTCATTTTTTCCACCCATGAACCAAACCAGGCCTTCCGCTACGCCACCCGGGTCCTGGCCCTGCTGGACGGGGGCGTGCTGGCGGACGGTCCGCCGGATACCGCTCTGACGGAAGAGCTGCTGCGCCGTCTCTACGGGGTGGGTGTGGCAGTGCGTAGCGCAGAGGTGGAAGGGGAGAGCTTCCGGCTCTCCATTCCCTACGAAAAAGGAGGTAAACCAAAATGAAGCGGATCCTGAGCCTGTTTTTTGCAGCCGCAATGCTGGTCTCTCTGCTTGCCGCCTGCAGCGGGACCGGCAAGACAGAGACGCCGAAGACCGCAGAGACGGTCACCATTACAGACAACGCCGGGCGTGAGGTCACGGTCCCGGCAGAGGTGACCCGGGTCGCCCCCTCCGGTACGGTGGCCACCATGTTCCTGGCCTCCGTGTGTCCGGATTACCTGGTCTGCATCGGCTCGGCAAACTCCGACGCCCAGGCGGCGTATCTGCCCCAGGCGCTGGCGAGCCTTCCCGTCACAGGGCAGCTCTACGGCGGCAAGAGCACCATCAACCTGGAAGCCCTGCTGGCGGCAAAGCCTCAGATCATCATTGACCTCGGAGACTATAAAAAGGGCATGGAGGAGGATCTGAACGCCCTGCAGGAGCAGGTCGGCGTTCCCGTGGTGTTTATCCAGGCGGACCTGGAGCATATGGCACAGGGCTTCCGTATACTGGGAACGCTTCTCTTCAATAAAAAGGAACGCTGCGAGACCCTGGCGGCATATGTGGAAGAAACATTGCGTCTGGCAGCGGAGAATCGGGACAAGATCGCAGAGGACGACCGCCTGCGGGTGATGTACACTTCCGGGGCCTCCGGCCTGGGTACCAATGCGGAGGGTTCGAGCCAGGCCCAGGTCATTCCTCTGGTGGGAGCAAAGAACGCCATCGTAGTGGAGGATGTGACCAGCAAGGGCGGAGGAAACGTCATCAATATGGAGCAGCTCTACACCTTTGATCCGGATATCATCCTCTTTACCGCTGACAGCATTTATGCGGATGCGGCGGAGGATCCCGCATGGCAGAAGCTCCGGGCTGTTCAGGAAGGGCTCTATTATGAGATCCCCGATCTGCCGTACAATTGGATGAGCAGTCCCCCCTCTCTGAATATGCTTCTGGGCATCCGCTGGCTGGGCAATCTGCTCTACCCGGAGATCTACGATTACGATATGGCCGCTGAAGCACGGCGGGCCTATAAGCTCCTGTGGGACTACGATCTCACGGCGGAGGAGTCGGAGGAACTGCTGGCCAGGTCCACCGGAAAACGCGGCTGATCCGGCCGGAGCAGATGAACGAAGCCGAATGGACCAGATGACACGAAAAGCAGCTGGACCGGATGCGCACCTTCGGGGACAGAAAGGGCAAGACCAGAGCGCCGACCCGGGAAGAGAGCGGCCCGCGCTATGCTGGCCGCCGCGAGGGAATGATCGTAAAAACAAAACTGCCGGGTCAGTCTGAGACTGACCCGGCAATCTTTATTCCCGGTTCCCCGCCTGTGCCGTGTGGACCCGTTTATCACCTGCACGAATTGCAGGTGGGTCGCCGCCCCGGGGCTTCTCTGCTTCCAACGTCCGCCCGGAGGGCGGGAGGCCTGCAATTCACCGCGGGAGAAAAGCGTCCCTTATAGTTGATGTGGGTTCTAAATAGGCCCATCACGCACACGGCAGGGCATTCCTTGCAGCGAAGCGGAGCCCCGCCACGCCTTTAATATACCACAGAGACCGGGAAATATCAATAGGTGGGGATGGTCGAACCCTGTTAAATCCAGCCATTGGCTGCGGATGGGCGGCCCGTGCCGTCAGAAACAGATTTTGCTTGCAATCGGAGGGAAAAACGCATATACTATACCAATGCCGCAGTATACATCTTGCAGACAAGGACGGAAGAAAACATGAGTGCATCCAGAGAGAAGAGGATCCGCTTCGAAGAACGGGCGGAAGGCAAGGAAAAACGCCAGATCCGGGCGAAGGACAACCAGAAGACCGCCCGGCGCAAAAAGCTCATCACCACCGTGGCGATCGCGGTGATCGTGGTGGTGCTGGTGCTTCTGGTGGTGGTGAATTCCACCCTGTTCTATACGGGCGTCCCCGCCCTTAAGATCGGAGGTTCGAGGTATACCGCCGCGGACTTCAACTATGAGTATTTTTCGAATTATTACCAGACCTACAGCAGCATTTCCAACACCTATGGGGAATATGCCTCCATGCTGCTGGATCCGTCGCAGCCGCTGAACAAGCAGTATTACAGCGAGACTGAGACCTGGGCGGATTATTTTGAGGGCAATGCCCTGACCCAGCTGCAGCAGATGACCATCCTGAACGACATGGCCGAGAAGGAAGGCTGGACCCTCAGCGCCGAGCAGTCCGCGGAGATCGAAGACAACCTCAACCAGCTGAAGACCGACGCCGTCAATCAGGGATACAGCGACTATAAGTCCTACCTCCAGGCACTGTACGGCAAGGGGATGACGGAGAAGATCATCCGGGAGCTCCTGCAGAAGTCTTTCAAGGCGACCTACTACAGCCAGGACCTGGTGGAGCGTTGGAAGGCCGCCGCTACGGATGAGGAAAAGCAGGCTTATTACGACGATGTGCAGAGCAGCTACAACCTCATCACCTATATGCTGTACCATGTGGATGGTTCCCCCAATGATGAGGAAGGCATCGATTCCGAGACCGCCATGCTGGCTGCAAAGAACACGGCGGATGAGATCGCCTCCGCGGTGGACCAGATCACCTTTGCGGACGCGGTGCGTCGGCTGGCTCCCGAGGCGCAGAAGGCGGACTACGAGTCCGACGACGCCTGCCTCAAGCGCAACGCCGCCCCCTCCAACATCGATACCAATTACCGTTCCTGGTTGACGGATACGGCCAGACAGTTCGGTGAGACCACCGTCATCCAGGGCAGCAGCGGCTACGATGTGGTCATGTTCCTGGAGTCCAACGACAACCGCTTCAAGCTGGTGAATTACCGGGGCATCGTGATCTCCGTCGGAACGGATGATGAGGGCCGGGTGACGGACGCGACCATGAAGGAAGCCCGGGATACCGTGGACGCCATCATGGAGGAGTTCAACGCCGATCCCACGGAGGATACCTTCGCCAAGCTGGCCAACGAGTATAACGGCACCAGCACCCTCGGCGGCCTGCAGGAGGGCGTGGTCATGGGCACCCTGGCGAACCGTGAGCTGGAGGAGTACCTCTTCGATGAGTCCGCCCGCCAGCCCGGGGATATCTACACCTTCTACGACAACAAGAACTACTATATCGCCTATTTCGTCGGTTACGGAGAGCAGTATAATCTGCGGATCGCCGAGAACCTCATGGCCGAGGAACAGTACACCGGCATGATCGAGAGCGCCACGGACGAATACGCCGTAAAGAAGCTTTTCGCCTTCAACTTCACCAAGTAACGAAGCCGTGCATATAAGCGCATCCCCGGAACGGTTTTCTGGCCGTCCCGGGGATGTTTTGTTTTCTGCCACAGGTTCGCTCTTGACAAACCTACATATGTAGTGTAACCTACAACCGTAGGTAAACAGCCGAGAGGAGGAAAAGCCGATGGCAAGTTTGAGCGATGCGGAATGGGAGGTCATGAACGTCCTGTGGACTGGAGGAGACCTGACCCTGGCGGAGATCCGGGAGAAGCTGAAGTCGATGGGGAATCGCTGGGCCGGGAACACCGTGCAGACCTTTTTGGCCCGGCTGGAGAAAAAGGGGGCCGTCACCGTTTCCCGGGGCGGGCTGCCCTATCGGTATGGGGCGGCGCAGCCCAGGGAGCACTATGAGCGGGAGCTGCTGGAGGACCTGAAGAAGCGGGTGTTCCGGGGCTCCGGCCTGCGCATGGTCTCCTCCTTCATGCAGCTGGAGCCCCTGAGCCGGGAGGACCTGGCGGAGCTGCGGCGGGTGATCGACGAGAGCTTCGGAGAGGAGGATGCGCCGTGATGATCCGATTGGCGGAATGGCTGGTCCATCTGACCTATGCCGCCCTGTTCGGCAGCCTGGGGGCTGTGCCGCTCCTCCTAGTCCGGCGGTTCGTGACGGTCCGGGCAGGGCCGCGGTATACCGCAGCCCTCTGGACCATGCTGCTGTCCTGGATGGGGGTGATCCTGCTGCTGCCCAACCGGGGGCGGATGTGGTTCCATAACTTCCTGTTTCGGCATGACCTGGGGTTCTTGGTCCCTGGGCTGCTGAATTTGGATTTTTTGGATAGGCGGCTGGTAGACGGTATCTCCGACGGCAGCGTCTGGGCCCGGTTATGGCTGCGCCCGATACCCCAGAACTGGGCGGCAAAAGGGGATGCAACGACGATCCTTCTGGTCTGCTTTGCCGTCTGGCTTCTGGGCCTCCTGCTGTTCTGGCTCCTGGTCGCGTACCGGTACAGGCAGGCGAAGCGGGCTCTCCGTCATCTCTCTCCCACGGAGGACCCGGAGATCCGGGAACTGCTGCGGCAGGAGTGTCTCTGGCTGGGGATCCGGGGATCGGTCGATGCGTTTCTTCTGCCGGCCTCCGGGACGGGAAAGGGGATATTCTCCCCCTGCGTCATGGGCTTTCGGGACCCCGTTCTCCTGCTCCCGGGGGAGCTGTGGGGCCGACTGCATCAGGAGGGGAAGGAGGCCGTAGTCGCCCATGAGCTGATGCATATCCGGAGGCGGGATAATCTGCGCAACCTGATCCTGCTGACCTTCCACAGCGTCTTCTGGTTCGCCCCGCCGATCCGCATCGCCCTGCGGGCCTGTCGGCAGGATCTGGAATACCTGCGGGATGCTCAGGTACTGGGGGAGACCGCCACCCGGCGGGAGCGCCGGGGGTATATGGAAGCCATCCTCTCCGTGGCGGAGGAGTGCGCCAGGCACTACTGCCCGACCCTGCACAGCGGCATGTTCACCGGCAGCGGCGCGGGCTTCCGGCTCCGTCTCCTGGAGAAGGAAACAAAGCGGCCGGTGCGGACTGCTCTGGGCCGGGCCCTGTGGGTCCTGACCGCCCTTGCCTTCCCGGCCGTGATCGTGGTCTTCCGCGGCGTCGTGCTGCTCCAGGCGTAGGTCAGCCCTGCGGTCCGGTCATCTCCTTCGGTTGCTCATCCAGCCAGGTGGACCTGATCCCCGCTTCCGTCAGTTCATAGAGGATGCAGGGCTTCTCCGGCCAGGGGGTGCGGGTCAGGAGCTCATGGATCCCGTCCCCGTCCATGTCCACGATCCGATAACCGGCGTCCCCGTAATTGCTGAACCCCAGGCAGTTCGCCGCCGTGAGCAGATCCGTCATGGGCTGCTGCAGCCAGCCTTCCCCATCGCCGCCCCGGGTGAAGACGTAGGTGGAGAGATAACCGGGGCCCCGGGGATTTGGCTGCCGGGAGAGGATCTTCACGCAGATGCGGGGGTAACCGAAAAGGTCTCCGTCGCCGTTATAATAAACGAAGGAAGAACCCACCTCGTCCATAACGGTGCCGATGACGGTGGTGCCATCGGCGTGCCAGTTCAGTAGTTTTCCTGTCCGGGTCCGGCGGTTCCAGCGATATTCCGCCTGCAGGGAATACCTGTCGGCGATCTTCTGGGCCAGCGCCTGCCGATCTGCTTCCGATCCGGCATAGGTCAGCTGCAGCAGATGGCCGTCCCGTTCCAGAAAGAGCAGCAGTTCGTTATCTCGTTCCTCCGTATGGAGGACCGAAAGGCTGCCGCTTTCCCGCACCTCGGTCCTGAACAGCAGCACGCCCACGGCCGCCAGGGCCGCAATGAGCAGCAGGGCCAGTACCGCCACCCAGCGCCGCCGCCGGGTGCGTTCCTTTCGGATGCTGTCCCAGGAGATCGCAAGCAGCCCCTGGACCAGCGGCGCTTCCGCCGGGGGTACGCTTTCCTTCCCGAATGCCCCATCCTCTCTCCGGCGGCAGGATACCAGCTCTGAGACGCCCAGGCCGAAGATCGATGCCAGAGGTTCCAGCAAAGTCACGTCCGGGAAGCTGAGCCCCCGTTCCCATTTGCTCACGGCCTTGTCCGTCACATGGAGCCGTTCCGCCAGGGTTTTCTGGGTCAGACCCAGTTCTCTGCGGTTCAGAGCGACAAAGCTTCCGAATTCCGCTTTTTCCATTTTGATCACCTCGGCTTCAGTCTAGCCGTCCCCTGCACAGAAGACAACCGACCAGCGGTAGAATCCGCCGGTTTACGTCCAAAAAAGCCCCGAAGCGTCGCCGCTTCGGGGCGTTCCAGTCAGGCTGCTTTTACGCTTCGCCGTTCACGATGGTCTCCGCCGCCTGGCGGGCCCAGGTGAGGCAGCGGCCGTGGCTGTTGCCGTTGAACAGCAGGGGGTAGTCCACCCCGTAGAGGCCGCCCGCCACCATGCCCACCGCCAGGAGGCCGGGGATGGGCTCGTCCTTCGCGTCCAGCACCCGGAGCTTCACGTCCGTATTCACCCCGCCGAACACGTCCAGCAGGGAGGGACCGAACTTCAGGGCGTAGAAGGGGGGCTTGTCGATGGGGGTGAGGAGGGCGGCGCGCTTGCCGTAATCCTCGTCGTTCTGCTTCTGATACATCTCGTTGTACCGGGCGACGGTGGCCAGGAAGGTATCCTTGGGCACGCCCATCTGCTCCGCCAGCTCCTCCAGGGTGTCCGCCTTGCAGCAGGTGCCGTTCTCCACGTACCGGTCGATGGATTCCTTGGTGCCGTTGTCGTCGCTCCAGCCATGGCCGTACTCCGCCATGAGGGGCTCCACGAACTGGCCGCCGCTGATGGGGGAGAGGAAGCGCACCTGGTCCAGCCAGCGGTCGTCGAACACGCTGAATGCCCACTGACCTCCCGGCTGCTCCAGGGTGCGGATGGCCTTGGCCTGGACCCAGGTGTCCTCGTTCATGTACCGTTTGCCCTGCTGGTTCACGTGGAGGAAGAAGAAGGCGAACATGGAGTAGGCGATGAGATGGAGGGAGATGGCCCAGTCGTGGGCCTCGTATTCCGCCCCGGCCCAGTAGGCCATCTGGTGGCCGTCTCCGGTGTTGATCCCCTCGGGGAAGTAGCCGTTATGGGCGGCCCGGAGACCCAGGGGGGCGAAGTATTTCAGCATCTCCCGGTTCCCGGCGATGTCGCCCGTGGCCAGTACCACGGCCTTTTTTCCCACATAGCGGCGGTAAACTCCGTCGTTGTCCCTGGCGATGAAGGAGACCACCCGGCCCGTCTCGTCCTTCTCCAGGTACAGGGCCCGGGTATTCCGGTCCAGCCGCTGGTTTGCGTCCAGGATCACCTTTTCCATGATCTCGCACATGAGGAAGGCGGTCTTGCTGTTCTTGTACACGTGGTAGCCCGGCTTCTGCACGATGTAATGGGTGCCGGGGTACTCCGTAAAGTCCGGCCCCTTGTAGTAGCCGCCGAAGAGGTGGCCCTCGATGGCCTCGCCCCCGGTCTCCAGCAGCCATTCGAAGGCCTCCTCGCTCTTGTTCACATAGAGCCAGAGCAGGTCCTCGTTCACCCGGCTGCCGCAGATGCGCATCCAGTCCCGGGCGAACTGCTTTTTGTCGATGAACACCCCGTTCTCCCGCTGGATATGGCTGCCGACGGAGGCGATATGGGCCCCGTGGGCCACCAGGCCCTTGTACTTGTCGACGAGGGCGACCGTCTGCCCCAGCTGGACGCACCGGGCTCCGGTGGCCAGACCCGCGATGCCGCCGCCGATGATGGCCACGTCCGCCGTGACGGTCTCCTGAATGAGGCTCTCGTCGATCTTCGGGGGCGGCGTGCCCCAGGGATACCGGGCAGCCCGCACCTGGGGATCGGTATAGTCTTCCCGTTCGATGAAATGCATGTCGTTACCTCCCGATCTGTTTATGTTCTCTGAAAACAGTATAGCATGGGGAAGGGGAGGGTGTAAATCATGAAAAGCAGCGGCCCCGGCATTTGCCGGAGCCGCTGGATCATCCTTCATGCCCCCCAGGGCAATTCATGCGCCGCAGGCGCCATTCATGGCAAAGCCGATCCACGCACCCGCAGGGTGCAATTCATTCTTCTTGCGTTCCAAGCAGCTCCTGCAGCTGGCTGGTATACAGCTCGTAGTACAGCCCCTTCTTGGCCATGAGGGCGTCGTGGCTCCCCTCTTCGGCGATGACGCCGTCCTGGATGTAGAAGATCCGGTCGCAGTTGCGGATGGTGCTGAGGCGGTGGGCCACGATGAAGGAGGTCCGGCCCTTCAGCAGGGCGGCGATGCCGTCCTGAACCAGCCGCTCGGTGTTGGTGTCCACGCAGCTGGTGGCCTCGTCCAGGATCAGGATGCGGGGGTCGGAGAGCAGGGTGCGGGCGAAGGAAATGAGCTGCTTCTGCCCGGCGCTGAGGCCCTCGCCCCGTTCCTTGGTCTCGGTGTCGTACCCGTCTTCCATGTCCTTGATGAAGTCGTCCGCGTGGACGGCTTTCGCCGCCGCGATGCATTCCTCGTCCGTGGCGTTCAGACGGCCGTAGCGGATATTGTCCATGATGGTGCCGGAGAAGATGAAGGTGTCCTGCTGCATGACGCCCATCTGCCGCCGCAGGGAACGGAGGGTGACGCTCTGGAGGTCGTGGCCGTCGATGCACACGGCCCCTTCCGTCACGTTGTAGAAGCGGGAAAGCAGGTTCACGATGGTGCTCTTGCCGGCGCCGGTGGGACCCACCAGGGCGATGGACTCGCCCGCCTTCACGTCGAAGCTCACATGATGGATAACGGGGATGCCCTTTTCGTACTCGAAGAGCACGTTCCGGAATTCCACATGTCCCTGGATCGGGGGCAGCTCCGTCGCCCCCTCGTTGTCCTCCACGCTCACCGGCTCGTCCAGCACCTGGAAGATCCGTTCCAGGTAGCTCATGGCGTCCATGAGCTGGTTATAGATATTGCCGATCTGCATGATAGGCTGCCAGAACCGGTTGGAGTACATGACCATGGCGGAGATGGCGCCGATCTGCACCATGCCGCCCACGATGAAGTCCTCCCGGAACCAGTATACCGCCGCGATATAGATGGCGCACTTCACGATGCGCATGATCATGGCGGCGATGGGGTACATGCCGTGGGCCACGTAGGCGGCCCGCAGCTTATAGTGCCGGTTCTCGTTCAGCAGGCCGTCGAAGATGCCGCTGTTCATTTCCTCCCGGGCGAAGGCCTGGGTGACCTTGGCGCCGTTGATGTTTTCCGAGAGGTAGGCGGTGACGTTGCTTTGCTTGTTGGCGGCCTTCTGGCGGTAGCGCCGCTGCATGGGCTTGGTCACGGCCACGTAAAAGATGAAGACCGGAAGACCCGCCAGCACCACCAGGGTCATCTTGGGGCTGAGGGAGAGCATGAAGCCCAGGGTGATGAACAGGTTGATCAGGGCCAGGATGGAGTTGATGAGGCCGTTCGTCAGGAAGTCCGACACGTTGTTCACGTAGTTGATGACCCGGGTGAGGATCTTCCCGTGGGGACGGCTGTCATAGTAATCGAAGCCCAGCTTCTGGAGATGCGCGTACACGTCGGTGCGCATGTCCGTGGTCATGCTCTGGCTGGTATTGGCGCCGATGAGGCCTTTTTTCTTGTTGATGAAGATAACGCCGACGTTGATGATGAAGTAGCCCACGCCCAGGACGACGATGGTGCTGATGGCCTTATGGCCTTGGGGAATGAGATTGTCGATGATGTAGGCCTGGATCCGGGGGATCACCAGACCCAGGATGCTGGCGACGACCGCCAGGATGAACATGACGGCGATGGGCTTCTTGTACTTTTTGACGTAGACCAGGCTGCGCTTGAATTGGGGCCAGTTGAACGGCGCGTCCAGTTCCTCATCGATATTGTACTTGTTTCTTGCCATCAGAACGCACCCCCTTCCCCCTGAAGTGCCGAGCCGAAGGCAGCGTCCGCTTCCGAGTCTTCCAGGCCGTGCTGCATGACGCAGGTCTTGTAGTAATACCCTTTCTGCTGCATCAGCTGCTTATGGGTGCCTTCCTCCAGGATGCGGCCCTTGTCCAGAATGTAGATGTAGTCCGCCTGCTTCACGGAGGAGATGCGCTGGGCGATGATGATGGTGGTGCACTTGTCCGGCATGGCCGCCAGGTGCTTCTGGATGTATTCCTCCGTCTCCATGTCCACGGCGGAGGTGGTATCGTCCAGGATGAGGATGGGGGCGTGCTTGGCGATGGCCCGGGCCAGGGAGACCCGCTGCTTCTGCCCGCCGGAAAGGCCGGTGCCGCGCTCGCCCACGATGGTATCGTATTTATCCGGCATCTGGGACACGAATTCGTCCGCGTCCGCGATGACGGCGGAGGAGATGATGTTTTCCATCTCCGTATCCGGCACGCCGTAGGCGATGTTGCTCTCCACCGTATCGGAGAAGAGGAACACGTCCTGCATGGTGAGACCGATGCTGCCGCGGAGCTTCTTCAGGGACCATTTCCGCACGTCCACCCCGTCGATCTCCACGCTGCCCCCGGTCACGTCCACGTAGCGGTCGATGACGTTCACCAGGGTGGTCTTGCCGCTGCCGGTGGAGCCCATGACGCCGATGACCTGCCCCGGGGCGATATGCATGCTGATATCGTCCAGGACCCGGGTGCTGCCGTAGTCCAGGGTGACGTGGTTCAGATCCACGCGGCCTTCCACGGTCTCCGGGCTTTCGTCCTTTTCCGGCTCCTGAATGGCAACGTCCATGTAGTACAGTTCCTGCACCTTCTCGGTGGATGCCCGGAAGCGCTGGATATCGTTCACCAGCATGCCCAGCATCATGAGGGGCTCGTTCAGGGTCCAGGCGAAGCTGAGGAACAGGGTGAGCTCGCCGTAGGTGATGCCCCCGTTTTCCTTCCCTATGATCACCAGGACGGAGCCCACCACCAGGTTGATGACGGTGATGACCGAGGCCAGGGAGTCGATGATGGGGCCGTACTTCAGCCAGATGGACACCGCCTCGATGTTCCGGGCCTTGTAGCCCTGGTTCTCCGTCTGGAACTTCTCCATCTCGAAGTCCTCCCGGACGAAGGCCTTGACCACCCGGTTGCCCGCAATGTTCTCCGCCACCACGGCGTTCAGGTTGGAGAGCTGCTTACGGGCCTTTTTGAAGGCGGGATGCAGCTTCTTGCCCATTTTGTTCGCCATCACGGCGGTGATGGGGGAGACCAGCAGAAGGATCAGAGTATACTTCCAGTTGATGCGCAGGAACACGAACAGGGCCACTGCCAGCATGAGGATGAACTCCACCACCCGGGGGATGACGAAGCTCAGGCTCCGGCTGATGACCTCCACGTCGCCGGAGCATTTGTTGATGATGTCGCCCGCCTTGTTTTCCCGGTAGTAATCCGGGCCCAGGACCATGAGCTTGCGGAAGAGCGCTCCCTTCAGGCGCACCACCGCCGCCTCCGCCGCCTGCTCCGCGCAGATGCTGGTGAAATACCGGCAGGCGGAGAAGGCAAGTCCCACCGCTATGCTCAGTCCCAGCATGGGGAAGAGCCGCTCGAACTGCTGGGGCATCAGCACGTCGTCCACGATGTCCTTGAAGATGTAAGGCTCCCAGGTCATGAGGCCGACGCCGACAATATCGAAGAAGATGGCAAGGATCAGCCGGAGCTTGTACTTGCCCATCCACTCGAATGCCCATTTGTACTGCTTCAAATTCTTATCCCTCCGTTTATCTTCATTTACTTAATCATCTTTCACGCGGTCCTTCAGCTTGTCCAGATAGAACTGAAGGGCAAAAAGGATGCCGTCCACGGCGAAGCCGCCGCAGCCCTCGTCCGGCTTGATCTCGGCGCAGACCAGAGAGCCGTACTGGGCCTTGAAGCGAGCGCTGAACTCCCCCTCCAGCTCCGCCGGATCATCCTCCGGAAACACGGTGCGGAGGTACAGCAGGGCGCCGTTATAAAGGCCGCAGACGGGACTGTCCTTTGGCAGCCGGGGGATCAGATCCCCGGCGTGGTCCTCCCGGATGAGCTTGTCCAGGGCCAGGAGCGCCGTCTCCCCGCAGGGCTTCTTTTGGTCAAAGCAGCCGGAAACGAACTGTTTCAAAGCCTGGATGACCCCCAGGTCGAAGCCGTCCTGCTCCTGCTGAACGCCCCACTCTCCCTGGATGGCCCGGTACCGGTCGAAGAGGAGCTGGGCGAAGCGCGCCCGCTTCCGGCTGCTTTCGAACCGGAGGTATTTGGGGTTGAGATCCCGGATCCGTACCCGGTCCAGACCGTCCGAATCCTTCAAAAGGCGCGCCATCCGCAGGGCGCGCTCCGGGTCCGCCGGGGCGTGCTTCCGGATCACGTCCACCATATACTTGTCCCCGATGGAGTGGGCCTCCACCCCGGCCATCATGATCTTCAGGTCCTCTCCGCTCCGGCCCGTGAGCTCCGTCAGCTTCAGAGAGGAGCGGAAGCCGTGGGCGCCGTCCAGCCAGTCGCTCTCCCGGCCGGTGTCGTGGTAGGAGCACATGTCCATGAGCAGGGCGGTATCCGCCGCATCCAGCCCCTCCGCCTGGGCGCACATGGCCCCGTGGACCAGGGTGCGCTCGATATGGCCCAGACCGTGGATGTGGCTCTGATACAGCACGTCCCGCTTCAGGGTCTTCAACGCCTTCAGCAGGGCTTCTCCGTAGGGCGAGGCCAGCAGGAGATCCAGCCGGGCCTGTTCCTCTCCCCAGTCCTTTCGCCCCAGCAGGGCGAGCATGGGGCTGGAACGGTCTTCCATAGCCGCGGACCTCCTTTGCAAGTTAAATTCTTTAGATTTTATTATACCATCGCAACATGTTCTTTGCAACATAAAACTTGACAAAACCCCGTACTCACCATATGATGAGCAGAAGGAAACTACCCGAGGAGGAAACCTCAATGAACAAGATCTATACCATGGAGGAAGCCATGGATCTCATCCGGGATGGGGATACCATCTGGGTGAACGCCTTTGCGGCCTGTGCTTCGCCCGTGGATCTGAATAAGGCCATCACCCGCCGCTTCCGGGCCACCGGCCATCCCAAGCACCTGACGGTGTACAGCGCCTTCAGCTTTGCCGAGTGGAAGGAAGGCAGCGAGGTGGAGGGCTATATCTGCGAAGGCGGCGTGGACTGCGTCGTCATCGGCTTTTTCGGCAGCCTGTACAGCACCGTAAAGGCCATCCAGGAGAACCGCATCGAGGGGTATAATCTCCCCGGCGGCGTCATGAGCCATATGATCCGGGCCGCTGCCTGCGGACAGAAATCCCTGTTCACCAAGATCGGCCTGAACCTTTTCGTGGATCCCCGGAACGCCCAGTATCGGCTGAACGAGCGCTCCAAGCGCACCCTGGTCCACCTGGCGGAGGAGAACGGGGAGCAGGGGCTGCTGTACGATATCCCCAAGGTGGATATTGCCCTGCTGAAGGCCACCAGCGCGGATGAGCGGGGGAACATCACCTTTGAGAACGAGGCCGCCAGCATCGACTGTCTGGCCGTAGCCCAGGCCACCCACCGGAACGGGGGCAAGGTCATCGTGCAGGTGAAGAACATCGTGCACAACCACATCCTGCCCCGGATGGTGAACGTACCCGCCGCCCTGGTGGACGCGGTGGTGGTGGTGCCGGACCAGAAGCAGCTCACCAACGTCAGCGGTTTCTATGAGTATATCTGCGGCAAGTACGTGCCCACCGGGAGCATCCTGAAGGCCTGCCGGGACGAGATCAGTTCCCGCATCGGGGAGACCAGCCACCGCACCGCCCTGCACCATGCCATCGCCAAGCGGGCCGTGCATGAGCTGCGGGAGGGGCAGATCGTCAACATCGGCATCGGCATCCCGGAGCTCATTGCGGCGGAGGCCCTGGATCGGGGGATACTGGAAAAGGTGCACCTGTCCGTGGAATCCGGCCATACCGGCGGCTACCCCCTCAGCGGCATGGGCTTCGGCGTTTCCATCGGACCGGACAGCATGATGGACATGGCCCGACAGTTCGATTTTTACGAGGGCGGCGGCCTGGATATCTGCTTCATCGGCACCCTGCAGGTGGACGCCAAGGGCAACGTGAACGGCCACCAGGCCCCGGGGAAGCTCAGCGGCATCGGCGGCTTCGCCAACATCAGCCAGACCACCAAGAAGGTGGTGTTCTGCATGACCTTCACCGCCGGGGGGCTGGAGGGCACCTTCGATGGGGAGAGCGTCCATATCACCCGGGAGGGACGGAACCGGAAGTTCCTGGAGACCATCCCCACCCGGAGTTTCGCCGTGGAGAACGCCCGGGCCATCAATCAGGAGGTGCTGTACGTCACCGAGCGCTGCGTCTTCGGGCTGACGGAGGAGGGGCTGGAGCTGCGGGAGATCGCCCCGGGCGTCGACCTGCAGAAGGATATCCTGGATCAGCTGCCCTTCCGGCCGAAGATCGCGGAGGACCTGAAACCCATGCAGTTCTGAAAAAGTCGGAAACAGGGAAAATTCCGGATTGACAAGCCCGATGTTCTGTGTATAATAGAAAGGCTGGTACGCTGTACCAGCCTTTATCCTTGCCTGCGCTCGACGCAGGCCGGAAGACCATAAGGAGGTGCAATAATGGCAAAGATCCAGGACAAGTACGAGCTTCTCTTCATCATCGATCCCAACAAGACCGAGGAAGAAATCGCCGCCCTGACCGAAAAGTTCAAGGCGCTGGTGGAAGCCAACGGGACCATCGATGAAATCGAGGACTGGGGCAAGCGGCGTCTGGCCTACGAGATCGAGGACCGGACCGAGGGCGTCTATGAGCTGATCAAGTTCACCAGCGGCCCCGAATTCCCCGCTGAGCTGAAGCGTATCCTCGGCATTACCGATGGCATCCTGCGCTCCCTCGTCGTCAAGGCGGAGGGCTGAAAATGCTGAATCACATCGTGCTCATGGGCAGACTCACCCGGGATCCGGAACTGCGGCAGACCCAGTCCGGCGTCAGCGTGGCGAGCTTTACCATTGCGGTGGACCGGGATTTTCAGAGCCGTGACAGCGGCGAAAAGCAGGCGGATTTCATCGACATCGTGGCCTGGCGGAACACGGCGGAGTTCGTCTCCAAGTGGTTCACCAAGGGCCAGATGGCCGTTGTTTCCGGCCGTCTCCAGATCCGGGATTGGACCGATCGGGAAGGCGGAAAGCGCCGCAGCGCGGAAGTCGTGGCGGACAACGTCTATTTCGGGGACAGCAAAAAGAGCCGGGAGGGCGGGCAGCCTTCCGGCGGCAGGAGCGGCGGCTACGGCGACTATGACGCTCCCGCCATCAAGACCGATTTCGAAGAGGTCGAGGACGACGGCGACCTGCCCTTTTGATCGAGAATAAGGAGGAGTAATCATGGCGAACATGAACGGCGGCGACCGGAACGACAAGACGGCCAGGCCGCGCAAGCGCAGGAAGGTATGCCAGTTCTGCGCGGATAAGGCGACTTTCATCGACTATAAGGACGTGGCGAAGCTTCGCCGCTTCATCTCCGAGCGGAGCAAGATCCTGCCCCGCCGGACCACCGGCACCTGCGCCATGCATCAGCGCGAGCTGACCACCGCCATCAAGCGGGCCCGTCAGATCGCCCTGCTGCCCTACGTGAGCGACTGAACCGCGTTTTTCGCGGCAAGCCCCTCCGGACCTTGGTCCGGAGGGGTTGTTTTTCTGCTTGACAAACCTCGGACATCGAGGTATATTATACTTAGAACATCGATGCATAGGAGGTCATAGCATGGAATTCGATAAATCCCTCATCAGCGGCTCCAACGCCATGCTGGTGCTGAGCCTGCTGAAGGACGGGGACAAATACGGCTATGAGATGGTGCAGGAGCTGAAGCGCCGGTCCAACAACGTCTTTTCCCTGAAGGAGGGGACCCTGTACCCCCTGCTCCATGCCCTGGAGAACGCCGGAGAGGTGGCGTCCTATCACACCACCGCCCCCACGGGGCGGGAGCGCCGGTACTACCGCCTCACGGAAAAGGGTGAGTCCCGTCTGCGGGAGAAGGTGCAGGAATGGCGGCTTTTCTCCCAGGGGGTAGACACGGTGCTGAACGCCGTGCCGGGCCTGGCGTGAGAAATGAGCGTCCTGCGTTTCGACCGCTGGTGCTCCCTGGCGGTGAGCGGGATCCGGTTCAAGCCGGACCGGAAGGAGATCTATGAGGAGCTCTATGCCCACATGGAGGACCAGTATGAGGAGCTGACCGCCGCCGGGTTATCCGAAAAGGAAGCCGAGGACGAGGTGGCCGCCGCCATGGGAGACCCGAAGGAGACCGCCCGGCAGCTGGAGCGCATCCACCGCCCCTTCTGGGGCTATGCCCTCCGGGCGGCCCGGTGGTGCCTGATCGTTTCCGCAATCCTGGCCCTGTTCATCCTGCCCCGGTATATCCGGGATCTGGGGATCAACCAGCCAAAAAATGATGAATTCTTCGGTGAGGGCCTGGAGACGGAGCAGGGCTATAACCAAAGGGTCTGGTATGCTGAGCCGAAAGCACAGGATCGGTCTGACGGGTATACCTTTACCGTGTCCCGCCTGGCGGAACGCGTTTACGGCTATGGGAACATGTACGAAGAGTTTCGGCATACCCTCGTTCTGGAAATCAAGGTATTCAATCCACGGCTCTGGGCAGACAGATGTACTGCCTGCACAGAGTTCTGCGCGGTGGACTCCCTGGGAAATGTGTACCCTTCTTCCGATTACAGCTACCGACCGCCGTATCTTACGACGACCCGTATCCGTTCAGGGCTGTTTACCGATACCTGGCTGATGATCTTTCGGGATTACCGCTCCCAGGAGGCAAACTGGCTTGAGCTGCGTTACGATAAATCTGGAAGACACCTGCGGCTGACTCTGGACCTGCGGGGAAGAAAGGCGGCATCGGCATGAGCGGAAAACGGAAGCAAGGTTTGCGTAAGCTCCGGTTTTTCCTGGATACCCTGCTTTCCATGATCCTTCTGTTGGCGGTGTTTGCTGCCGTTACCAGTCGGGCTTACCGGGGGAATACCCTTTTTCGCCGTGCGGAAAAGGCAGATCTGGTGGGCCCTTCAAAGATCATCGACCGGATCGACGTGCCGCCGGAATGGCCCAATGTGGGTTATAATCGCTTGATTATTGGGGACGACGGGGAAGAAATCCTGTTCTACGCGTTTACTCAGGATGAGGAGACGATTAGGGGCAGAGCTTTGTGGCGCAGGGAAAAAGACGACGGGATCCTGTTGACGCCGGTTTTTCATATGGGATTGGGGCTTAGTTCCCAGCGCAGAAGGGACGGGATCCTGCCGCTCTTTCTGTTCGTGGATGATCCTGCGGCGGTGCGGGCGGAGGTGGAGATCCGCCTTTCCAATACCTTCAGGCTGGATCTGTCCCAGGTGCGGGGAAAAACCGATGGGGGGGAGGAGGATATCCGGGAGCATTTCTTCCTGTTCAGGATCCCTGTGCCGATTTCCCGGGGATCGGTTAATGCCCAACTGCTGCAGGATCTGTATGATACGAATCAGTCTCATTCTTTCTATGCGGAGTTCCCTGCAAGCATCCGGCTGTATGACTGTGAGGATCGGCTCCTGGAGACCCGGGAGTACACCATCCGTTCCCGTGTTGTTGAATGACCCATCCTTGATAAACGGATCGACCAAATTGGAAAGAGGTGTTCCATATGTTCTTCCGCGTGGCAAAATACTATTTTCGCATGGAGTGGATCAGGGCTGCATCGGCGGTTTTTGCCATCTTCCTTTATGCCGTACTCATGGTCAATGACAGCAGATCCGCGCCAATGACCTATGATTCTTTTGTGACGCAATACTGCAGCACGAACAAATTCTCCTTTTCCTCCGAATACATGCTGGATCATCTGGCCAAGCAGTACAAAATCCCCCGGGAGGAATTGGGCGAGAGTTTTGCAGACGCATATCCGGTGTTCTATTCGCGTCATTTTGACCGATTCGTGGGGTATACCTGCGGCTTTGCGGCGTACTTTGCGCCTGTTTTGGCCGGAGCCGCGGCTATGTTCTTCCTCTGCGTCATATTCCGAAAACGCCGCCTGGGACCGCTGCTGGCTGCAGGCTGCAGGCGCTGTGCGATCTATCTGTTCCTGACCGTTCTGTATTTTGCCTTTTTTCTCCTCGTCTGGTTTGCTGCCGTCCCCTTTCTGCTCAGCCGGTACCGGATCCTGCCCTTGACGGACGACCAGACGGCCTGCCTGAAGCTGATCAAGCCCTCCGTGCTCCTTTCCCTCCTGTTCGGGGCAGCCATAGGCCACTTTTTCGTCTTCCTCCTGCGCAGACCGTTCCCGGTTTTCGCCGCTACGGCCGCCCTGTGGTTCCTGATTTTCGGCTTCAGCGGGCAAAGGATCCCTGTCCCTGTCTCCTTCGTCACTTCGCTTCTGGAATGGAATGCGAATACGCCCACGGGACCGCTGATTACCCAAGTCTACGTCACCGCCGCGGCGGTCCTTGCCGCCGTCATCGGAGGATGGTTCTGCTTCCGGCGGATTGAGCAGGTGTAGCTGCGAGCGATCAGCCTGATGGTTGGGAGACCGAGGGAACAGAGTGAGAATAAGGAGGCAGTTTTCATGGGCGAATATGTATTGGAGGTATCCCGCCTCCGGAAGAAATACAAAAGTCAGGAAGTGCTGAAAGACGTATCCTTCCGCCTGGAGCCCGGCACCGCCACGGCCCTGATCGGGCCTTGCGGAGCGGGAAAGACCACTCTGCTGCGTATTCTGGCGGGGATGGCCTTCTCCGATGAAGGGGATGTTTCCCTTTTCGGCAGTACGGGGGAGGAGGAGCTGCGCCGAGCCCGACGGCAGGTGGGTTTTCTGGTGGATGCCCCTTTTGGGAAAGTGAGTTTTAATGTGGAGAAGAACCTGCTTCTCCGGGCGAGACTTTATGGTAAGCCGGACAGACGCGATATCCGGCAAATCATGAAACGGCTGAACATCAATGAAAAGCAGATCGGCGGATGGAAGCTGAGCAAAATGCTTCCGGACCAGGTCGGGCGCTATGCTCTGGCAGCCGCTTTGGTGAACAAACCCAGGCTCCTGGTCCTGGATGAGCCTTTGGTGAAAATCGACACGGAAGACTTGGATACGGTGTGCGGCCTGCTGAATGAGCTTCGGGAAGAGGGGACCACGATGCTCCTCTCCGGCAGGACGGCGGCACGGCTCCGGTTGGTCTGTTCCCGGGCGCTGCTCCTGAAGGAGGGCGTCTTGACGGGCCCGATGCCCATAGATGAAGCAGCGGAGCAGACGGAAGAAGAGGCAGAGAAGTCTGCAGGCTGAACCGGATTTCGGAAAGTGAGGAGATCGGAATGAAGAAAGCGGTAGCTTTGATTTTGCTGTTTATTCTTCTGCTTTCTGCCTGTTCCACGGGTGGAAACCCGGAGAATCCGACGGACAGCCCTTCCCCGGACGGCGCAGAATCGGTTCGGTATTCGGAGGACGGCAGAATCATCCTGACCATCGGCGCATTTCAAACGGACAGCAGTATATATGAAGCCGGCGATCTGCCATCTTATACCCAGTTGAAAAAGGCGGCGGACCGGTTCAACGCGAAGGACAAAACCTATATGATCGAGATCCGGAGTTACGGCGATTGTGCCAGCGCCGACGCCTTGTATGCGCTCAATTCAGAGATCCTGGGGGGAGACATGCCGGATATGCTGGCGACCTATGGGATGCCGGCAGAGAGCTACGCCCGAAAGGGACTGCTGATGGATCTTTATTCCTGGTATGACCGGGATCAGTTCTTCCCCGGGCCGGTGAAGTCCATGGAGACGGATGGGAAACTGTATACCGTCTCCCCCTCCATCCAGCTCGTTTCCTTCATCGGCCTAGAATCAGTTTTTGGCAAGGCAGCGGGATACAGTCTGGAGAGTATCTATGAGGCCTGGGAATGTTTTCATTCCGGAGAGAATGCTTTTATTCCTTACTTCAATGCCGAATATGCTTTCCTGATCCTGGCGGGAATGCGGATGGCAGAATGGGTGGATGCCGCGTCGGCCGCCTGCCGCTTCGATTCCCCGGAATTCATGTCCCTCCTGGAATTCTGTCGGAAGCTTCCCGCGGAAGCGGTAGTTACCCAGAGCGAGGCATATGCCGAGGGCAAGTATACCTATGATCAAATCAATGCGCTGTGCGTGAAGAATCAGGATGCTCTGCTGGGCCTCCTGTTCATTCAGGGCGAGGTTGGGAGCGTTCTGGGCCAATACGCAGGGATGGTAACGCCGTTGGACGGGGAGAACTTCGTGAATGTAGGGATTCCAGGTACCGTTCCGGCAGCAGCCGGATGCATCGGAGAAATGCCCATCGCCGTGTCCGCCCGATGCGGGGCCCCTGATGGGGCAAAGACTTTCCTGGACAGCCTCTGGGATCTGCAGTACAGAGCGGTCCATGATACGGACATGCGAAGCATTCCCCTTGTGCGCTCTGTCCTGGAAGACTACATCCGATTTTACAAGGAGCATTCCAGCCAGAGCTTTACGGACGAAAACGGCCGGGAGTATTCCGCAATCGTTTTCAGTGGGATAGTCGGGCCCTTACGGGATGCCGATATCGATGCCTTTTTGGCCTTGATCGAAAGCGCAAGCGTTCCGGTCCCGCCCACCTTTACCAGCAAAGTCGATCCCATTCTTGCGGAAGAGGCCCTGGCTTTCTTCGCCGGAACCCAGAGTGCGGAAAAGACCGCGAAGAACATCCAGACCCGCTACAGCGTTTATCTGGAAGAACAGAAGTGAGCGGAGGAAATCGAATATGGATGCTGCAAAGAAAAGGCGGGAATGGGTGAGAACAGCGGCCATCGTCTTCTTTGTGCTCATGCTCCTGCTGACCTTCTTTTCCAATACGATCCTGAACTGGTCCCTCCCGGAGGTATCCTCCTGCGGCGTGACAGAGGGAACCATCACGGCAAAGGTCATGGGGATGGCGGTGGTGGAGGAGGCGGATACCGGAGCTTCCGCCCATTTCACCGTATCCACGGAGATGGCCGAGCGGTTTGTGCAAGGAGATAAGGCTTCCCTGATGGGCGTGAAGCTTTCCAAAAATGCCGCGGCGGTCCTCCATGGGAAAGAACTGAAAGCCGGGGATATCTCCAGGACCGAACTGGTATTTGACATTCAGAACGTGAATATCGGGACCGCGGTGTATATCATCCTGGGAGATCGGGGAACCCGGTATCCCGCTGTGGTGCCCAACAGCGCGATTCGCCAGGACGTAAGCGGATTGTTCGTGTTGACCCTGAAAGAGATGCGGACGCCCCTGGGGAACCGGTATGTGGCTGAGCGGGTGAATGTCACCCTTCTGGACAGAGACGACGCCAACGCGGCGGTGAGCGGCGGAATCGCTGAAGGGGATACGGTGATCATCAATTCCTCCAAGCCCCTGGAGCCCGGGCTTCAAGTGAAGCTTGCGTGAAGACGTATGGGTCAAAGAACGAACAAAAGCCGGGGAATGCTCCTTTTTGCCCTGATCGGGGCGGCGATATGGTTTGCCGTGTTTGCTTTCGCCCGGATCAGCGCGCTGAAGGCGCTTCCCATCAGCCAACAAGCTGCTGAACGGTATGCCGGGCAGAGCGGCAAAAGGTTTGTGCAGCTCAGCGCCTTTTTTCACCCTCAGGAGGGGATCGGCGAATTCGATATCCTGTTATGCAACGAAGCGTTGAGGGAAGGACTTAGAGCCTCGGGGAACGGGTTGGTTGAGATCCCCTTTGCCGGCTCCGTGTCCTCGGATCTGGCTGTGCAGAGCGCCCGGGGCATGTTTCGGATCCCGGCGGTGGGAACGGTAGGGTATTTCTTCTTTTTCCATCCGTATCGCCTCCTGTACGGAAATCTGATGGAGATCCCTGCCGGAAACGGGATCGTCGTGAACGACCGAGCGGCATGGCTGCTTTTCGGCGCCGTGGACGTGATCGGTCAGCCTGTGCTGATCGGCGGCAATGCATATGTCGTCTCCGGCGTAATCAGTTTGATGAACGACAGGGCAAGCAAAGCAGCTTTGGACGGCGCGGAAAGCTTGATTTTCGTGCCATACTCCGCGATGGAGACGGGGTTGACCTGCTATGAGGTCGTTTTGCCGGAGCCAGTAAAAGGGTTTGGGGAATCTCTCTTTGCCAGCCTGCAAACGGGGAATACCGTCAACAACTCCGCCCGGTTTTCAGCTTTGGCGATCTGGAAGGCGATCATGGCGTTTCCCTCGTATAATATGGCCTCTCTTTCCGCACCGGTGCCTTATTGGGAAAATGCTGCCCGGAATATCGAAATGCGAATCATCCTGTGGACCATGTTCCTGTCCTTCATTCTGCTGCCGGCAGCTGCTGTTCTCCTTCTCCTTCTCTTCGTACCTGTGTTGGGACGTGCCCTGTGCGTACTGCGGAACCGCAAAGGAAACCGGATAAATAACAGGCAGAAAGGAGTGAACGAACCATGAATCGCCGTTTAACAAACCGCCTGACCATCCTTGCGTTTCTCACGCCCAGCGTCTTTGGGGTGTTCCTGTTTTTTGTTCTGCCCTTTGGGGTGGTTATCTGGTACTCTTTGATCGACAGCCCCATGAACCGGAATTTTGTCTTTCTGGATAATTACCAGGCAATACTGCGGAATGGCTCCTTCCTGCTGGCGGCCAGGAACACTGCGGTGTTCTCTGCCATTGCCGTCCCTTTATCGGTGATCCTGTCCCTCCTCCTTGCGCTGCTGCTGGAAAGCGGCATCCCTGGAAAGAGCGTCTTTCGGGTGATCTTCCTGTCCCCGGTGGTGGTTCCCATCGCTTCTGTAGTCCTTATCTGGCAGGTGATCTTTCACTATAACGGCGCACTCAACAGTATCCTCGTCCGCGTCGGCCTTATCCGAATCGATTGGCTCAGATCGGGCTGCAACTATCTGGTGGCGGTCGTCCTGTTCCTGTGGAAAAACCTGGGCTACAATATGGTCCTGTTTGCTGCGGCTCTGGGCAATGTCCCCAAGGAACTGCTGGAAGCGGCAAGTATAGACGGTGCAGGTCCGTTTTACCGTTTCTTTCGGATCAAGCTGCGCTTCCTTTCTCCCACAGTGCTGTTTGTGACGATCCTTTCTCTGATTAACAGCTTCAAAGTTTTCCGGGAGGTATGGCTGCTGGCGGGGGATTATCCACTGGAAGGGATGTATATGCTCCAGCATTTCATCAACAATACCTTCGGTCGGCTGGAATACGATAAGCTGTCCAGTGCTGCAGTCGTTATGGGTCTGGTGATGATGGCGGTTATCGGCATCCTCTTTCTTGCAGAGGGGCGCTTCGGAAAGGATGTGGAGAATTGAACGGATGGAGCAGGAAAGACCGATTATTTCTTAGAGGCTTGCTTGCTGCAGCGGCGGTACTCTGCGCCTTCGCCTTTATTGCCCCGACGGTGCTCACGGTTACCAATTCCATGATGAAGCAGTCGGAACTGAACGCCAACTATGGTATGTTGTACGGCTCCGGAAAAATAGCGGCAAAGAGCGTGAACCTTAAATTCATCCCGGATACCGTGACCTTCTCCCAGTACGGAACGATTTTGCTGAAAAGTCCTGATTATCTGTTCAAATTCTGGAACAGCGTAATCCTGGTGGTTCCCATCGTCGTCTTTCAGTTGGCTGTAGCGCTGCTGGCCTCCTATGGTTTCGCCCGGTGGCGCGGGCGTCTGCGGGAGCTGCTCTTTTTCGCCTATATTGTGCTCATGCTTATGCCCTATCAGGTCACCCTGGTTCCCAACTACCTGATTTCGGATTGGCTGGGGATCCTGAAGAGCCGCTGGGCGGTCTGGCTTCCTGCCATCGCTTCTCCCTTCAGCGTATTTTTGCTGACGAAGTACATGCGCCGCATCCCAGCAAGTTACCAGGAAGCGGCTCAGCTGGACGGCGCGGGCAGCTGGCAAATCTTCCGATATATTTATATGCCCCTATGCAAAAGCATCCTCTATTCTGTGGGGATCCTGCTGTTCATTGACTACTGGAACATGGTGGAGCAGCCCCTCATTCTCCTGAAGGACGCCATGAAATATCCCCTGTCGGTTTACCTGGCTTCCATTAACGCCCAGGAGCTGGGGATTGCCTTTGCTGCGGCGGTGATCTATATGATCCCCTCCGGCTTGCTGTTTCTCTATGGAGAAGACTATCTGGTCCAGGGGATTACCTACAGCGGCGGGATTAAAGCCTGAAGGAAAACAAAACGCGGCGCGGACGGCCATTCGGCCGTCCGCGCCTGACTTTCCGTATTCTCAGATTTTATGGTCGCTGCCCAGCACCTTGACGATCTTCCGCTTTACGATCTCCCGGATGTTGTCCCGGGCGGGAGTGAGGTACTGCCGGGGATCGAAATGGGAGGGATTCTCCGCCAGATGCTGACGCACGGCGGCGGTGAAGCCCAGGCGCAGGTCGGAATCGATGTTGATCTTGCACACCGCCATGGTGGCGGCCTGGCGCAGCATATCCTCCGGGATGCCCACGGCGTCCGGCATGCTGCCGCCGAAGCGGTTCACGGTCTCCACATATTCCGGCAGCACGGAGCTGGACCCGTGGAGCACGATGGGGAAGCCGGGGAGACGGCGGGAGACCTCCTCCAGGATATCGAAGCGGAGCTGAGGCTTCTGGCCGGGCTTGAACTTGTAGGCCCCGTGGCTGGTGCCGATGGCGATGGCCAGGGAGTCCACCCCGGTGCGCTGGACGAACTCCTCCACCTGGGCGGGATCCGTATAGCTGGAATCGGCGGCGGAGACCTTCACGTCGTCCTCCACCCCCTCCAGGCGGCCCAGCTCGCCCTCCACCACCACGCCGTGGTCATGGGCGTATTCCACCACCCGGCGGGTGACGGCGATATTCTCCTCAAAGCTCCGGCTGGAGCCGTCGATCATGACGGAGGAGAAGCCCCCGTCCACGCAGGATTTGCAGATATCGAAGTCCGCGCCGTGGTCCAGATGGACGCAGATGGGCAGGCCCGTATCCTCCACGGCAGCCTCGATGAGCTTCATCAGGTACACGTGCTTGGCGTACTTCCGGGCGCCGGCGGAGACCTGAAGGATCAGGGGAGATTCCACTTCCTTTGCGGCTTCGGTGATCCCCTGGACGATCTCCATATTATTCACGTTGAAGGCGCCGATGGCATAACCCCCGGCATAGGCTTTTTTGAACATTTCGGTCGAGGTGACGATAGGCATATTCCGCACTTCCTTTCCCCCGAATCATACCACGGGGAAGGACAAAATAAAAGCCTTTCCCCGGGAAAGACGAAAAATCCGGTTTGTTTTGCCCTCCGCCCGTGGTATACTGAGGAAAACGGAACATTCGACAGGGGAGGATACGATCATGAACGAATTGAAAGGCGCCTGCCTTCTGGCCCAGTCCGGCGGACCTACCAGCGTCATCAACGCCAGCCTCTACGGGGCTGTGAAGGCCGCTCTGGCGGACGGACGGATCACCCGGGTGCTGGGGGCTGCCCACGGGGTCAAGGGGATCCTGGACGATGTGCTCTGGGACCTGGGGAAGGAGGATCCAGAGGAGCTGAGCTATCTCCCCAATACCCCCTCCTCCATCCTGGGCTCCTGCCGGTATAAGCTGGCGGACCCGGCGAAGGACGATAAGGACTACCGCCGCATCCTGGAGATCTTCCAAAAGTACGATATCCGCTATTTCTTCTATATCGGCGGGAACGACAGCATGGATACCTGCGACAAGGTCAGCCGCTTCATGGCCAATTCCGGGTGGGACTGCCGGGTCATGGGCATCCCCAAGACCATCGACAACGACCTGAACGGCACGGACCACTGTCCGGGCTTCGCCAGCGCGGCGAAGTTCATCGCCACCTCCTGCATGGAGATGAGCCGGGACGCGGGGGTGTACGACTATCCCACCGCCACGGTGGTGGAGATCATGGGCCGGAACGCGGGCTGGCTGGCGGGCTCCGCCGCCCTGGCCACCCTGCAGGGGGACGGGCCGGATCTGGTCTATCTGCCGGAAGTGCCCTTCGATCTCCAGGCCTTCTATAAGCGGGCCGGGGAGATCCTGGAGCGGAAGGGGAACCTGTTCGTGGCGGTGAGCGAGGGCATCCGGGACAAGAACGGGGTCTTCCTCTCCGAGTACGCCTCCAGAGGGGCGGAGGGGAAGGACGCCTTCGGCCATGTGCAGCTGGGCGGTCTGGCGGCCTGGATGGCCAACGAGCTGAAGAAGACCTTCGGGATCAAGACCCGGGGGGTGGAGCTGAGCCTGCTGCAGCGCTGCGGCGCCCACCTGGCCTCCCGCCGGGATATCGACGAGGCCATGGAGGCCGGGAAGCGGGCGGTGGAAGCCGCCCTGGCCGGCGAAAACGGCAAGATGGCAGCCTATACCCGGGAGATCGTGGACGGCAAGGCCGTCACCGGCTACGCCCTGGCGCCCCTCACCGAGGCGGCTAATTTTGAGAAGAAGGTGCCGGTGGAGTGGATCCTGCCGGACGGCGCGGGAGTGACGCAGGAATTCGTGGATTACGTCCTGCCCCTGATCCAGGGGGACTGCGGCCGGGCGACCGTGGACGGTCTGCCCCGGTTCACGAAGCTGAAGCAGATCCGGGCGTGATCCCCCTGCGGGGCATGAAGAATTGGATATAAAAGTGAATGGCCGCGGCCGGTTTGCGAACCGGCCGCGGCGATCTGTGTTTTATTCCGAAGTTTCGGCTCAGCCGAACAGGTTGGCGAATTCCGCCAGGGGCTGCACCGCGGCGGACAGGTCGCTGATGGCCTGATTCAGCGTCTCGAAGTCGATCTGGCTGATATTTCGGATGCCGCGGTTCAGGGAGTCGATGTCCATCTCCTCCAGCCGGGCAGCCGCATTGCCGAGGGCTTCGGCGTTCTCGGCCAGGCCGTCCAGTTTCCCCATGGTGCTTTCCACCGTGGAAAGGGTGTCGGCCAGGCCGTCCAGTTTCCCCATGGCGCTTTCCACTGCGGAGAAGGCGTCGGTCAGACCGTCCAGCTTCCCCACGGCTCCTTCCACGGAGGTGAGGGCGGTATCCAGCCGGTCCAGCATCCCCAGGGAGTTCTCCACGGAGGAGAAGGCGTCGTCGATCCGGTCCAGGGCCGCTGTGATCCGGGGAACGGTCGTCAGCACGACGATCACCAGCAGCGCCGCCAGCACCAGGCAGATAAGGGTGACGATCCGGGAGTGACGCAGGGCTTTGCGCTGCCCCTTTACCAGCACCTCCAGCAGATCCTGGGAGGAGGCTGTCCTGTTTTCCATTGTTTTTTCTCCTTTCTGTCAGGCGGTTACCGAATATATTCCATGCAGACGTGTTTTTCCGTCCGGTCGTATGTGCAAAAGCCGCATTTTTCGTAGACGTGGATCGCCCGGGCGTTGAATGGGTACACTCTCAGAGTGATCCGCTTCAGCCCCAGCTCCCGGAACCCGTATTCCAGAATCCGGCGGATGCCCTCGGTGCCGTAGCCCTGGTCCTGCTTCGCCGCCGTGATGGCGATGCCCAGCTCCCCCTGGGCGTCCGAGACGTCCATCAGCTCAATGTTTCCGATGAAACCGCCGCTCCTCCGCTGGATCATGGAGAAGACCGCGGCCTGTTCCGTCAGCTTCTTCTGTACCCAATTGATCTCCTGCTCCGGGGTGAAGGGCTCATGGACCTCGCCGATGAACCGTTCCACGTGTTCCATATCATTTACCATGACGAGATAATCCGGAATTAGTTCCTCCGAGACCTGGACAAAATCGATATTCTCCGAGGAAAACAGAATGTTCAGCATATGGGGACCTCCAAGAAAACAGCGCCGGGCGGTTTCCCCACCCGGCGCTGCCTATCTGATCGTTATTTCACCTTGACCGCTTTCTTGCCCTTCAGCAGGTTCCACAGGGGGCCTGCCACGCAGGTGGAGCTGTAGCAGCCGGAGATGACGCCCACCATGATGGGGAAGGCGAAGTTCCGGATGGAGTTGACCCCCAGGATGAGCAGCAGGATGATGGGCAGCAGGGTGGTGATGGTGGTGCCCAGGCTGCGCCGCAGGGTGCGGCTGATGCTCCGGTCCACCACCTGGGCGAAGTCTTCGTGGCCGCCGGTGCGCTTGACTTCCTCCCGGATGCGGTCGAAGATGACGATGGTGGCGTTGATGGAGTAGCCGATGATGGTGAGGGCTGCGGCGATGAAGTTCATGTTCAGGGAGATGCGGAAGATCACGTAGCAGCTCAGCATCACCAGCAGGTCATGGATGAGGCAGATCACCGCCGCCAGACCGGAGCGGATCTCGAAGCGGAGGGAGATATAGATCAGGATCAGCGCCGCTGCCAGGATAGAGGCCACGAAGGCCGCCTCGGTGATGTCCCGTCCCACTGAGGCGGAGACGAAATCCGAGCTTTCCAGAACGACGTTGTCCGCGCCGTAAAGCTCCGCCAGGCCCGTGCCGATGGCGTCCCGCTGCTGGGTGGTGAGCTCCTGGATCTTGATGGTGACGCTCCTGCCGTCATTGCCTGTTCGGACGACCGAGCTGGGGCGCACCCCGGTGGCGTCCGCTACCATATTGGAGATCTCGGCGGAGACCTGCGCGTCCACCTCCCGGTTGATGCTGTACTGGATGGTGACGCCGCCCACGAAATCGATATCCAGGTTGAAAAGGCTCACCCCGAAGGGGAGGAGCACCAGGGCCACGATGGCGGTGGCGCACAGGAGGATGGAGATGAGGGTGAAGAGCTTGCCTTTGCTGACGAAATGCCGGAGCTTCCCGTAGCTGGGCTCCGGATCTTTGGGATCGTACTTCCTGGAAAGGCCGTACTGCCAGGGATCATACTTCCGCAGGGCGGAGAAGGCCTTCAGGATGATCCGGGTGACCACCAGCATGCAGATCATGCTGAGCACCACGCCGATGAGCAGGGTCTTGGCGAAGCCCAGGATGGTACCGGTGCCCTTCCACAGCAGGACGAAGCCCGCGATCATGGTGGTGATGTTGGAGTCCAGAATGGCGGTAAAGGCCCGTTTGTAGCCCGCGTCGATGGCGCTGCGCAGGGTCTTGCCCGCGATCAGTTCCTCCCGTATGCGCTCGTAGATGACCACGTTGGCGTCCACCGCCATGCCGATGGTGAGGATGATGCCCGCGATGCCGGGGAGGCTGAGATTCAGGTGCAGGGCGGACATGACCACGCAGAACAGGGCGATATACAGGATGAGGGAGAGGTCCGCCACGATGCCGGGGATGCGGTACACGATCAGCATGAAGATCATCACGATGGCGATGCCGATGAGACCGGCGATGATGGCGGTCTCCAGGCTCCGCTCGCCCAGGGAGGCGCCTACGGCCTGGAGCTTCGTGTCCTTCAGCTCAAAGGGAAGGGAGCCGGAGTTGATGATGCTGGCCAGGTACTTGGCGTAATCCATGTTGGCGTCGCTGCCCAGCTGGATCAGCGGTTCGTCCGTATCGATGCCGGTCTCGGCATATTCCGCCTTCACGGTGGGAGCGCTGATGACCTTATCGTCCAGGACGATGGCCACAAAGCGCATGTCTTCGTTCAGCAGATTGGCCACCGCTTTGGTGCCGTCCCGGAACTTGGCGTGGCCTTCCGGCGTGAGCTTCAGGGTAACGACGTATTCGTATACGCCGCCGGTGCCGGTGGGGAGATAGGCGGCGGTGGCGGATTCGATATCCCGCCCGTCGATGATCACGTTGTTCTCATGGTCCACGAACTGGATCACGGCGGTGGCGCCCAGCATCTGGACCGCCTGCTCCGGGTTCGACACGTTGGGGATCTCCACGGTAACGCCCCGCCTGCCGTTGAGGTAGACGCTGGCTTCGGTGTAGCCCAGGGAGTTCAGACGCTCCCGGAGCATGGCCTGAACGGCGTCCATGGATTTGGAAAGGTCTTCGTCGGCCATGCCATCGGGCACCAGAGCTTCGTAGGTGATCTCAGAGCCGCCCACCAGGTCCAGGCCCAGGGTGATGCCGTCCTTCATGGGATCGATGTTCAGCGGGCCCAGATCGAGACCGTAGAACACGGCGAAGGCCAGAATGGCGATAATCAAAACAACGGCGGCGATAGTCAGAATACACTTTTTCATTGAACCGTTCTCTTCTTTGCTAATTTATTCTCCTCTGCCGGAGGCGTCCCGGAAACTGGATCGGGACTGGCGGATGGCGGTGAGGGACTGAACGATGCCCTCCTCCGTGCGGCGCAGCAGATCATCCGCGTAGTTGTTGGAGGCTTCCCGAAGGTCGTTGGCTTTGCTTTCCGCTGCGGTGATGATCTCCCGGGCCCGTTTCCGGGCTTCCTTCACCACGTTTTCCTCCTCCACCATGCGCTGGCATTCCTCGCCGGCCTTCTGGCGTATCATCTCCACCTCTTCCCGGGTCTGGCGGATGAATTCCGCCTTGCCGCTGATGAGGCGCTTTGCCTCCGTCACCTCTGCGGGGAGCTGCGTCTTGATCTCCTCCAGAAGGGCGAGGGCGTTGTTGCGGTCCAGAATGCATTTTTCCGTGCTGAGGGGCAGGGACCAGGCGTCCTTGATCAGGGTATCCAGCTGGTCGATGAGTTCATTGATCCCGCTTGCCATGGTCAGTATCCGTCCTTTCTTGCTTGTATTTGGCTTCGATCTCCCCGATGATCTCCCGGGGGGCAAAGGCGGACAGGTCTGCGCCGAACATGGCCAGTTCCTTCACCGCGCTGGAGCTCAGGTACATGTACTTTTCGCTGGCGGCCAGAAAGAAGGTCTCCAGCTCAGGATAGAGCCGCTTGTTCATCAGGGCCATCTGACATTCTTTCTCGTAGTCGGATACCGCCCGGAGGCCCCGGACGATGACCTTGGCTCCCTTGAGCCGGGCGTAATCCGCCACCAGAAGGTCGGACTGATCCACCTCCACGTTGGGGAAGCGCTGGGTGACCAGGCGTACCTGCCTCAGCCGTTCTTCCTGGGTGAACAGAGGTTTCTTGTCCTTGTTGACCATGATGCATACGATGAGCTTGTCGAATACCCTGGAGGCCCGCTTGATCATGTTCAGATGCCCCAGGGTGATGGGGTCAAAGCTGCCGGTGTAGATCGCAGTGATCACGCTTCATCCTCATTTCTTGTAAAGGTTGTGATCCGGACCTTTCCATAACGATAGCTCCTGAGCTTCCTATAGGGAAGCCCCGGAGAGTCCGGCTCCAGCTCCGCCGGAGTTTCAACCACCATTATACCACCGGTCTGGAGTTTGTCAAAATGTTTTATCCCTTCCAGGATCTCCCCGTACAGGCCGCTGCGGTAGGGGGGATCGATGAAGATCAGACCGTAGGCCTCCCGGCCTTCCAGAAAGCGCAGGGCGTCCCCCTGGATCACGGAGCCGGAAAAACCGCATTTCTCCAGATTGGCCTTCACCAGACGGACCGCCTCCCGGCTCTCGTCCACGAAGGTGCATTTCTCCGCTCCCCGGGACAGGGCTTCGATCCCCAGCTGTCCCGTTCCGGCAAACAGATCCAGAACGGACCGGCCCTCCACGTCCCCCTGCAGGATGTTGAATACCGCTTCCTTCACCTGGTCCGTGGTGGGCCGAATATCCATGCCCGCGGGCTCCAGGAGCTTCCGCCCCCGGGCCGTGCCGGTGATGACTCTCATGCTTCTTCCTCCTCTCCGGCTGCGCCGGTCTCCTCATGAAAATGCCGGTATACCGCCGCCGCCGCGTTCCTGGGCACCACCTTCGCCAGCTCCTCCTCCGAGGCAGCGGCGATGGCCTTGACGGATTTGAATTCCTTCAGCAGATCGTTCCGCCGCTTTTCTCCCACCCCGGGGATGCCGTCCAGCCTGGAACCGATCCGCCTGGACCGGAGACTGCGCTGGTAGGTGATGGCGAAGCGGTGGGTCTCCTCCTGTACCCGGCCGATCCAGGCAAAGGCCGCGGGATTCCCCTCCAGGCCGATCTCTCCCCCTCCCGGCTCCGCCAGGGCCCGGGTGCGGTGCTTGTCGTCCTTCACCATGCCCAGCACCGGGATATCCAGGTCAAACTCCCGCAGCACCTCCAGGGCGGTGCGGGCGTGGACGCTGCCCCCGTCGATGAGGAACAGGTCCGGCAGGAGGGCGAATTTCTCGTTTCCCTCCCGGTATTCCGTCAGGCGGCGGGTCAGGGTCTCCCGCATGCTGGCGTAGTCGTCCGCTCCGGTGACGGTCTTCATTTTAAAGCGTCGGTAATCCCGCTTCAGGGGGCGGGTATCCGTGAATACGGTCATGGAGGCGACGATGTCGTCGTTCCCCAGGTTGGAGATATCATAGGCCTCCACCCGCCGGGGAAGCCGGGGCAGGGCGGCGGCGTTCTGCAGCCATTTCAGGATGGCGGAGATCCGTTCCTCCCGGTCCGTTTCCCGTTCCGTCTCCTGCCGGGCGTTCAGCTGGGCGGTTTCGGCCCGGAGGCGCATATCTCCCCGCTTCGGCACGGTCAGGGTGACCTTCCGGCCGTAGGTCTCGGTAAAAAGTCGGGACAGATCCTCCCCGTCCTCCGGCTCCACGGGCAGCAGGATGCGGGGGGGACAGCAGCCCCGGACGGCGTAGTACTGCCGCAGGAGGGAACTGAGCACTTCTCCGTCGCTCTCCTCCATGGGGATCTCCAGCAGGGACAGATCCTTGTCCAGCAGCTTTCCGCCGATATAGTGGAGCACGGTGAAGCAGCATTTGGCGGCTCCCCGGTGGAAGCCCACTGCGTCCGTATCCGCCATGGCCCCGGAGACGGCCAGCTGTTTTTCTCCCATGGTGCGGACCGCCCGGAGCCGGTCCCGGAGCAGGGCCGCCTGCTCGAAGCGCAGGTCCTCCGCCGCGGCCTCCATCTCCCTCTGCAGCTCCGCCTCCAGCTCGCCGGTCCGGCCCTCAAACACCAGGACGGCGGCTTCCATCCGCCTGCGGTATTCCTCGCTCCCCGGATCCCCGGTGCACCAGCCCTGGCAGAGGCCCATGTCCTTGTTCAGGCAGGGGCGGCCTTTTCCCAGATCCGCCGGGAAGCGGCGGGAACAGGAGGGGAGGAGCAGGGCCCGGCTTACGGCGCTGATGGCGGAAAAGAGGGTGGTGCGGCTGCCGAAGGGGCCCAGGTACCGGGCGCCGTCCTTTCCCGGCCTGCCCGCCACCCTGAAGACGGGGTATTCCTCCCGGGGATCGTACCGCAGGTAGGGATAGCCCTTGTCGTCCTTCAGCAGGATGTTGTACCGGGGCTTGTGGAGCTTGATGAGCTGGTTTTCCGTGATCAGGGCCTCGAATTCGCTCCGCACCATGATCACGTCGAAGTGGTCCACGTGGGAGACCATCACCTCGGTCTTGGGACTGTGGGAGCCCTCGCGGAAATAGCTCACCACCCGGTTTTTCAGGGCTTTGGCCTTGCCCACGTAGATGACCTCGCCCCGCTTGTCCATCATGATATAGACCCCGGGCTGCAGCGGCAGCGCCAGCGCCTTTTCCCGAAGCTCGTCCCTGGTCATTCCACACCCGTCCCGTCAAAGGCGGGAACATAGGTCCCCGCCGAAGCCTTGGGCTCCTGGAGGAAACCGTCCCGGATGCCCAGCATATAGAGATAATCCCGCACCTCGCCATACTCCTCCTCCCGGAGGGGCCGGTCCGGTCCCCCCAGGCCGTTGGGAGTGTACTGGGCCATGAGGCTCAGCAGGGCCTTTCCCCGGCCGAAGGTGTCGGCAAACCATTCCAGCACGCCCTTGGAATTGGAGAGGTATCCCGGCAGCACCAGGTGGCGCACCAGCACCCCCCGGATCAGGAGCCCGTCCCCGTCCAGGACATAGGGGCCCGTCTGCCGGTACATCTCCCTGATGGCCTCGTCCGCCCGGGCAAAATAATCCGGCGCGGCGGAAAGGACCCGGGCGGGTTCTTCCTCCGCGTACTTCATATCCGGCAGCCACACGTCCACCTTCCCCTCCAGCATCCGCAGGGTCTCAATGGATTCATATCCGCCGCAGTTCCACACCACGGGGATGCCGATGGGCTGCTCCAGCGCTTCCGCGATCACCCGGGCGTAGGGGGTGGGGGTCACCAGGTTCAGGTTATGCACCCCCGTGTCCCGCAGACGGAGAAAGACGGCCCGGAGCCCGGCGGCATCCAGCTCCTTTCCCCGGATCTCCCGGCTGATCTCCCGGTTCTGACAGTAGACGCAGCCCAGATTGCAGCCGGAGAAGAACACCGCCCCGGAGCCCCGGGTCCCGCTCAGACAGGGTTCCTCCCAGTCGTGCCGGGCGGCTCTCGCCGCATGGGGCAGGGCGGGGCAGCGGCACCAGCCCGGTTCCCCCGCCTCCCGGTCCGCCCCGCAGGAACGGGGGCATAAATAGCATTTCATGGCTTATTATAGCAAATACTCATACACATGAAACACATGATCTTCCGTGTCATGCGTATAAGTGAATCCCAACTTCCGGTACAATCCGACAGCGGCAGTATTCTCCGGCGCGACATGGAGCCGTAAGAGCTGAAAACGACCATCCTTGCGAAACACATCGATGATCTGCCGGATCGCTTCCGTAGCGCAATGCTTTCTCTGATGGATTTGATCGATCAGAAGATTTGTAAACTCATAATATCCGTCATGCAGCGTGAAGTCGAGACGAACCATTCCCACAACAGTTACTTCATTGTATATGGCGTAAAGCCTGCAATGCTGATTCAGCGGTGTATATGCGGTTTCCAGCAAGGACCATATGGGAGAATTGGTGAATTGCCGCTGTTCCGGTGTACACTGCAGGGAAGCGCAGGCTTCCACGCTGTTTTCATCCACGGGTTTTATGGTGATCATGGGGCCTCCTTGCGTAGCGAACATATGCTGCGATCCGGGTTGATCGGCAGAATGTCCGTGTGCTTCATCCCCGGACCTGGCCGGAGCCGAAGATCATATACTTCATGGTGGTGAGCTCCCGCAGGCCCAGGGGTCCCCGGGCGTGGAGCTTCTGGGTGGAGATGCCGATCTCCGCCCCCAGGCCGAATTCGCCCCCGTCCGTGAAGCGGGTGGAGGCGTTGTGATATACCGCCGCCGCGTCCACACCCCGGAGGAAGCGCTCCGCCGCGTCGACATCCGCCGTGACGATGCATTCGCTGTGCTTGGTGCCGTATTTCCGGATGTGGCGCATGGCCTCCTCCAGACTGTCCACCACCCGGGCGGCCAGGATATAGTCCCCGTATTCCCGGCCCCAGTCGTCTTCGGCGGCGGGTACGGCGGAGGGCAGCAGGGCGCACACCGTCTCGTCTCCCCGGATCTCCACGTTCTTCCGGGCCAGGGAGGCGGCCATTTTGGGGATGAACACCGGGGCGATATCCCGATGGATCAGCACGCACTCCGCCGCGTTGCACACGGAGGGGCGGGAGGTTTTTGCGTTATACAGGATCTCCGCCGCCATATCCGGGTCGGCGGCCCTGTCCACATACACGTGGCAGGTGCCTGCCCCGGTCTCGATCACCGGGACCTTGGCATTCTCCACCACCGCCTTGATGAGGCCCGCGCCGCCCCGGGGGATGAGCAGGTCCACGTAACCCTTCAGCTCCATGAGGGCCCTGGCGCTCTCCCGGCTCTCGCAGTCCACCAGCTGGATGCAGTCCGCGGGCAGGCTTGCCCGGGCGAGGGCGGCGCGCATGATCTCAGCCAGAGCCTCGTTGGAGAACTTCGCCTCCTTTCCGCCCCGGAGGAGCACCGCGTTGCCGCTTTTCAGGCAGAGGGCGGCGGAATCCACGGTCACGTTGGGCCGTGCCTCATAGATCACGGCGATGACCCCCATGGGAACGCTGATCTTGCGGATGAGCAGCCCGTTGGGCCGCCGGGTCTCCTCCAGGAGCCGCCCCAGGGGATCCGGCAGGGCGGCGGCGGCACGGACCCCGTCGGCGCAGCCCCGGATCCGCTCCGGAGTGAGCAGGAGCCGGTCCAGCAGAGCCTGCCGCAGATCGGCTTCCCGGCCCAGGGTCATGTCCTTCTCATTGGCTGCCAGGATGGCGGCGGTATTCTCTTCCAGAGCGGAGGCGATGGCCTCCAGGGCGTTGTTCCGGGTTTTCTCCGAGGTGTCCGCCAGGATGACGGCGGCGTCCTGCGCCCGTCTGCCCAGATCTTCCAGCATGTGATTACTCCTTTCCCAGGAACCGGGTCCCCAGATCCTCCCCGTCCCGCAGACGGTAGATGGCCTTGGGATCCGCTCCGTTCAGCACATAGGTGTCGATCCCTGCGGCGGCCGCGATCTCCGCCGCGTGGACCTTGGTGACCATGCCGCCGGTGCCCTGGCCGGATATGGCGCCGCCGGCACAGGCTTTGATCTCCTCCGTGATCTCCTGCACCAGAGGGATGCGCTTCGCCTCCGGATCCGTCTCCGGATTGGCGGTAAAGAGCCCGTCCGTCTCCGTGAGGATCACCAGGGCGTCCGCCCTGATGAGCACCGCCACCACGGCGGATAGACTGTCGTTATCCCCGTAGACGATCTCTTCCACCGCCACGGCGTCGTTCTCGTTGATGATGGGCAGGACCCCCATGCGGAAGAGCTGATCGAAGGTCTGCTCCAGGTTCCCGTGCCGGCGGGGATCCTCCACGTCTTCCCGGGTGATGAGGAGCTGGCCCACGTTATAGCCATATTGGGCAAAGAGCTTGTCATAGATATACATGAGCTCGCATTGGCCCACCGTGGCGGCGGCCTGCTTCCCGGCGGTGTCCGCCGGACGCTCCCGTAGGCCCAGCTTGCCCACTCCCACGCCGATGGCGCCGCTGGTCACCAGGGTGACCCGGATCCCCTCGTTCATGAGATCCGCCAGCACCTGGGCCAGCTCCTCCAGCCGCCGCAGATTCAGCTTGCCGCTGCGGTGGGTGAGGGTGGAGGTGCCCACCTTGAAGACGATGCTTTTCGCTTCCTTCAGCATGTTTCGTTTCCTTCCCTCTCCGGCTCCGCTCCCAGGCGGCAGCCGCAGTAAGCCTGACGATAGATCCCCAGCTCCCGGCACAGGGCCACGGAGCGGCGGAACCCGTCCTTCTTCTTGAAATCCGCATAGAACCAGGGCACGCCGCAGGCCCGGGAAACCGCCTCCCCGACGCCGTTCACCAGCACCGGATCCTTCCGGGGGCCCACGGTGAGGGTGGTGCCGAAGTAATCGAAGCCTTTTTCGGCGGCGAGACGGCCCGTCTCCTCCAGCCGGAGACGGATGCAGACGGCGCAGCGGGCGCCCCCCTCCGGTTCCTTCTCCAGCCCCCGTACCTTTTCCCGGAACCGGTCGTTATCCCAGGCGCCTTCGATGAGGGTGAAGGGGAAACGCCGAAGTTTTTCAAATTCCCCCAGCCGCTTTTCGTATTCCTCCCGGGGCATGGTGTTGGGATTATAGTAATACAGGGTCAGGTCGCAGACCTCGCTCAGCCGCTCCAGCACCACGCTGGAACAGGGGGCGCAGCAGGCCTGCAGCAGGATCCGGGGCCTTCGTCCCGCTTCCTTTTCCTTCCGGAGGATCTCCTCGCATAAAACCGCATAATTCATAGGCACAAGATAGCACATCCGGCTTGAAGTCGCAAGGCATATGGTGTATAATTTCTCATTGTGTACCGGCATTTCGGATATTCAGGCGCGGCGGCTACCCCCCGGGGGAGACAAGTCGTGCCCGTTATGCGCTGGCCGGAAGAAACGGAGCCGTTTATGTATGGTCTGACCCACGCCCTCATGGGAGAGAAGGGGTTCAAGGAACTGATGCAGCGGGTGGAGTACGGCGGGTGTCCCGCCGTGTACAGCGGCCTCAGTCCCATCCATAAGAGTCACGTCGCCGCCGCCCTCCGGAGGGAGAGCGGCCGTCCCCTTGTGCTCATCTGCCCGGATGAGCTGGAGGCGGAGCGGATCCGGGGGGATCTGGAGACCCTGTGCCAGGAGGAGGTCTGGACCCTCTACGGCCGGGAGTTCACCTTTTTCCATGCGGACAGCGTCTCCCGGGAAGGGGAGCAGACCCGGCTCCGCACCCTGCTGGCCCTCCTGCGGGAGCGGGCGGGCGTGGTGGTGACCACCCCGGACGGGCTCATGCAGCGCACCCTTCCTCCCGATCGGCTGGACTCCGCCTGCGCCCAGGTACGCCAGGGCGGGGAGGACGGGCCGGAAAAACTGACGGAAGCCCTGCTCCTGTGTGGCTATCAGCGGTACGATGCGGTGGAAGGTCCGGGCCAGTTTGCCCGTCGGGGCGGCATCGTGGACTTTTTCAGCCCCGCCGCCTCTCTGCCGGTGCGCTGCGAGTTCTTCGGGGACGAGCTGGACTCCATGGGGTATTTCGACCCGGAGACCCAGCGGCGGACGGAGAACCTGCGGGAGACGGTGCTGCTTCCCGCAGCGGAAGCCCTTCCCGCGCTGGCGGAGGGGGGAGAGGAAGGCCTGGCGGACCGGCTGGAGGAACTGCTGAAGCGGGTCCGGAAACGGAAGAACCCTTCCCGGGACCTGATCCGGGTGATGGAGGAGGATCTGGAGCGGCTGCGGCAGCGGCTGCCCCTGAATTCCGCAGATAAATACATGGCCCTGAGCTTTTCCCGCATGACCTGCGGCGCGGACTATATCCCTGCGGACGCGGTGGTCCTGATGGAGGAGCCCGCCGCCTGCGCCGAGCGGGGAAAGAACTGGCTCTGGCAGCTGGGGGAGGATACGGCCACCCTGCTGGAGAGCGGTCAGCTGGAGGGGGGACTGGCGGAATTCTGCCGTTCCTGGGATGAGGTCTGCGACGGCCTCCGGGATTATCCCCTGGCCTATCTGGACAGCTTCCGGGGCAGCGCCTATCCTCTGGCGCCCCGGGGCCTGCTGGACCTGACCGCCAAGCAGCTCCCCAGCTACGGAGGCAGCCTGTCCACCGCGGCGGAGGATATCCGCCATTACCTGGGAGATAAATACCGGGTGGCGGTGCTCTGCGCCGACCGGAGGAAGGCGGATATCCTGCGGGATTATCTGGCGGACCGGCAGATCCCCGCCGCCGTGGACGAGGCCCTGGCGGACCTGGGCAAGCCCGGGGAATGCCGCATCGCCGTGGGGGCGCTCTCCGCGGGCGCGGAGTATCCCTCCATCCGCCTGGCGGTGATGACGGAGGGACAGTTCACCCAGCGCTACCGGCAGAACGCCCCCAAGAGGAAAGGCAGCTCCAACCGGCAGAAGCTCCAGAGCTACACGGACCTGAGCCGGGGAGATCTGGTGGTGCACGAGACCCACGGCATCGGCCGTTTCCTGGGGATCGAGCGGCTGCAGACGGACGGGGTGTACAAAGACTATATCAAGATCGCCTATGCGGGGACGGACGTGCTCTACGTACCCGCCACCCAGCTGGATCTGGTGTCCAAATATATCGGCACCGGGGGAGAGGACGCCCCGGCGAAGCTTTCCAAGCTGGGGGGCACGGACTGGGTCAAGGCCAAGACCCGGGCCAGGAAGGCGGCCAAGGATCTGGCGGAAGGGCTCATCAAGCTCTATGCGGAGCGGAGCCGCCGCCCGGGTTACGCCTTCGGGCCGGATACGGTCTGGCAGCAGGAATTCGAGGACCGCTTCGAATACAGCGAGACCCGGGACCAGCTCCGGGCCGCTGCGGAGATCAAGGCGGATATGGAAAAGCCGGCCCCCATGGACCGGCTCCTGTGCGGGGACGTGGGCTTCGGCAAGACGGAGGTGGCCTTCCGGGCCATCATGAAATGCGTCATGGACGGGAAGCAGGCCGCCGTACTGGTGCCCACCACGGTGCTGGCCCAGCAGCATTACGTCACCGCCATGCGCCGCTTCGCCGGCCTGCCCCTGCATATCGAAGTGCTGAGCCGCTTCCGCACCGCGGGACAGGTAAAGGAGGCCCTGCGGATGACTGCGGAGGGCAGCGCGGACATCGTCATCGGTACCCACCGGCTGCTGCAGAAGGACGTGCGCTTCCGGGACCTGGGGCTCCTGGTGGTGGACGAGGAGCAGCGCTTCGGCGTCTCCCACAAGGAGCGGCTGAAGGAACTGAGCCGGAACGTGGACGTGCTCACCCTCTCCGCCACCCCCATCCCCCGCACCCTGAACATGGCCCTCTCCGGCCTGCGGGACATGTCCACCCTGGAGGAACCCCCTACGGGGCGGCATCCGGTGCAGACCTACGTGCTGGAGCACGACTATTCCGTTCTGGCGGACGCCATCCGCCGGGAGGTGAGCCGGGGCGGCCAGGTGTATTACCTCCATAACCGGGTGGAGACCATCGAGCGCTGCGCCGCCCGGCTCCGGGAGCTGGTGGAGGGGGTCAGCGTGGCCGTCGCCCACGGGCAGATGGACGAGGCGGCCCTGAACGCCGTGATGGACCGGGTGTCCTCCGGGGAGGTGCAGGTGCTGGTGTGCACCACCATCATCGAGACGGGCATCGACATCCCCAACGTCAACACCCTCATCATCGAGGACGCGGATAAGCTGGGCCTGGCCCAGCTCCATCAGATCCGGGGCCGGGTGGGGCGGTCCAGCCGCCACGCCTTCGCCTATCTCACCTTCCGCCGGGGCAAGGTCCTGAGCGAAGTGGCGAACAAGCGCCTCAGCGCCATCCGGGAGTACGCGGAGTTCAACTCCGGCTTCCGCATCGCCATGCGGGACCTGGAGATCCGGGGGGCGGGGAACCTCCTGGGAGCAGAGCAGAGCGGCTTCATGATGAGCGTGGGCTACGATATGTACCTGAAGCTCCTGGAGGAAGCGGTGCTGGAGCAGAAGGGGGAGAAGAAGCCGGTGAAGACCTCCTGCTCCGCAGACCTTTCCGTGGACGCCGGCATCCCGGAGAATTACGTGGAATCTCCGGAGCAGCGCATGGATCTGTATCGCCGCATCGCCCTCATCCGCAGCGAAGAGGATGCGGACGACATGACGGACGAGCTGGTGGACCGCTTCGGGGATCCGCCCCGGAGCGTGAACAATCTGATCCAGGTGGCCCTCATGCGGGGGGAGGCCACGGAGGCGGGGATCACGGAGATCACCCAGAAATCAGGCCGGATGCTCTTCAAGGTGCAGGATTTCGACATGGAGCTGATCTCCGCTCTCTATCAGCTGCCGGATTTCCGGGGCAGGCTGAAGGTGGAGGCGGGGACCGTGCCCTGTGTGAGTCTGAAGCTCCAGACCGGGGACGTGATCGCCCAGTCGGTGAAGTTCATCCGGGCCTGGCGGGGGACGAAGAAATGAAGCGGCTGCTGCTGAAGCGCGTTTTGCCTCTGGCTTTGTTCTGCCTGGCTGCCATCGGGCTCCTGGCCCTGTCCCAAAACGACCGGATGTCCCCCGCGGCCCCGGAGGAGAAGCCCTATTATGTGCCGGAGCGGGCGGTGGTGGCCCGGCTGGGCGGCCTGGGGCTTACCATGGAAGAATTCCGGTATCAGGCCTGGGAAGCCCTGACCCGGGATCTGGGCAGGGACCCGGGAGAGGTCGATCTGTTTTACGACGAGACCCTGGCGGAGCAGGTGAAGGAACTGGCTCTGCTTCGGGCCGCCCGCTGGCGGGCGGTGACGGTCCTGGCCATGGAAGCGGGGATCAGCGCCCCGGAGCCGGATCCGGAGATGACGGAGGCCCTGTGCCGGGAGACCTTCGTCACCCCCTCGGTGGCGGAGAGCCTCCTGCGGGCGGAAAGCCTGTCCTCCCTGCTTTACCTCCGGAAATATGGGCCGGAGGGGAGCCTCCTGTCCGAAGAAGAGGCGGTGCGCTGGGGGGAGGAAAACGGTGTCCTGCGCATCCGGGCCCTGTGGCTCAGCGCGAACCCGGAGATCTACACCGAAACGGAGATCCGGGGCAGACTGGAGCAGGCGGAGATCTTCGCCCGGCAGCTCCGGCGGGGAGAAGCGGACTTCGACGAGCTCTGCGCCGCCTACGGGGAGGACGAGCGCCTGAGCGCCGGGAGACAGCTGGCCCCCGGCTGCGGGGAGGAAGCCCTGTATGCCGCCGCCGCTTCCCTGGAGACGGGCGGCTGCGCCGCCCTCCGGCTGGAGGACGGGGTATATCTGATCCTCCGCTGTCCTCTGGAGGCAGAGGCGGACACCCTCACCGGGGAGGGGGCGGAGAGCCTCCGCAGCCTGGCAGCGTCGGGCCTGTTCCGCCGGGAGATGGGGGATACCGCCGCCGGACTGGAGCGCCGGTTTGCCCCGGAATGGAAAAAGATCCGTATGGACCTGCTGTTCCGTCAGCAGGGAGAGACAGAGGTGACCGAAAATGATTTTTGAGGCGGGAAGCTGCGATATCGCCGTGATCGGCGCCGGCCACGCGGGGATCGAAGCCGCTCTGGCGGCCGCCCGCATGGGCCTGGATACGGTGCTCTTCACCATCAATCTGGACGCGGTGGGGAACATGCCCTGCAATCCGGCGGTGGGCGGCACGGGCAAGGGCCACCTGGTACGGGAGCTGGACGCCCTGGGGGGCGAAATGGGCAAGGCGGCGGACGCCGCCTGCATCCAGTACCGGATGCTGAACCTGGGGAAGGGACCGGCGGTCCACTCCCTCCGGGCCCAGGCGGACCGGAAGCTCTACCAGCGGATCATGAAGCGCACCCTGGAGCGGCAGCCCCGGCTGCGGCTGAAGCAGGCGGAGATCACGGAGCTGGGTACGGAGAACGGGCGGGTGGCCTGGGTCCGCACCGAGACGGGGGCCACCTGGCGCTGCCGGGCGGCGGTGATCTGCACCGGCACCTATCTCCGGGGCAGGACTATCGTGGGGGAGGTCATGCGGGAAAGCGGCCCGGACGGGATGCACGCCGCCACCGCCCTGACGGAGAGCCTGAAAGCCCTGGGACTCCCGCTCCGCCGGTTCAAGACCGGGACCCCGCCCCGCATCAACGGTCTGACGGTGGATTATTCCCGGCTGGAGCCCCAGTACGGGGACCCTGCGCCGGAACCCTTTTCCTTCACCACAAAGACGCCCCTGGAGAACCGGGCGGTCTGCTGGCTCACCTACACCACGGAGGAGACCCACCGGATCATCCGGGAAAACCTCCACCGCAGCCCCCTGTTCTCCGGGGTGATCGAGGGCGTCGGCCCCCGATACTGTCCCTCCATCGAGGACAAGGTGGTGCGCTTTGCGGACAAGCCCCGGCATCAGCTTTTCCTGGAGCCCATGGGCCTGGATACGGAAGAGGTCTACGTACAGGGCTTTTCCTCCTCCATGCCGGAGGACGTACAGCTGCAGATGCTCCACACCGTCATCGGTCTGGAGCATGCGGAGATGCAGCGCCCCGCCTACGCCATCGAGTACGACTGTGTGGATCCCCTGGCCTTGCGGCATACACTGGAGACGAAGCAGGTCCCGGGCCTCTACGGGGCGGGACAGTTCAACGGCAGCTCCGGCTATGAGGAAGCGGCGGTCCAGGGCTTCATGGCGGGGGTGAACGCCGCCCTGGCCCTGCTGGGACGGGAGCCCTTCACCCTGGACCGGAGCGAGGGATACATCGGCGTGCTCCTGGACGATCTGGTGACCAAGGGCACCAACGAGCCCTACCGGATGATGACCTCCCGCAGCGAATACCGCCTGCTCCTCCGGCAGGACAACGCGGACGAACGCATGACGGAGAAGGGCCATGCCATCGGCTTGGTGAGCGATGAGCGGCTGGAGCAGGTGCGGGAGAAGTACCGCCGGGTGGAGGCGGAGCGGGAGCGGCTGGAGCATACCCATCTGGCCCCCTCCCCGGAGCTGTCGGCATTTCTGGAGGAAAAGAACAGCGCCGTACCCGCCTCCGGGATCTCCCTGGCGGATCTGATCCGCCGCCCCGGGATCAGCTACGCCGATCTGCTCCCCTTCGATCCCGGCCGGCCGGAGCTGGACCGGAGCATCGGCCTGGAAACGGAGATCGGCATCAAGTACGAGGGGTATATCAAGCGGCAGCAGAAGCAGGCGGAGGAATTCCGCCGCCTGGAGCAGCGGCCCCTGCCCGCGGATCTGGATTATCTGCATATCGACAGCCTCCGGCTGGAGGCCCGGCAGAAGCTGGATAAGGTGCGGCCGGAGAACTTCGGCCAGGCCTCCCGGATCTCCGGGGTGAACCCGGCGGACATGGCCGCCCTGATGATCTGGCTGGATAAGGAGAGAAGATGATGGAAAAGGCAGTCCTGGGCCTTTCCGGAGGCGTGGACAGCAGCGAGGCCGCCCGCCGTCTGCGGGAGGCGGGCTATGAGGTCCTGGGCGTCTGGCTGGATCTGGGCTTCGGGAGCCCCGCTGCGGCGGAGCGCACCGCCCGGGAGCTGGGGATCCCCTTCCGGGTCTTCCCGGCGGCGGAAGCCCATGAGGCTCTGGTCCGCCGTCCCTTCGGGGAAGCCTACATGGCCGGGCTCACCCCCAATCCCTGCGCCGTATGCAATCCCCGGGTGAAGATCCCCTCCCTGCTGAAAGCCGCGGAGGAATGGGGGGCGGAGAAGATCGCCACGGGACATTACGCCCGGACCGAGACCGGCCCGGATGGGCGTGCGCTCCTCCTGGCCTCCGGGGGGAGAAAGGACCAGAGCTATATGCTGGCCCGTCTCTCCCAGGATCAGCTGCGCCGCATCCTGTTTCCCCTGGCGGGGATGGAGAAGGGCGAGGTGAAGATTTCCGCCGCCTCCGCCGGCCTGGGCGCCGCAGGGGAGAAGGAGAGCCAGGATATCTGCTTCATCCCGGACGGGGATTACGGCGCCTGGCTGGAGAGCCGGGGCCTGAGCCTGCCGGAAGGGGACTTCGTGGATGCCGCCGGACGGGTGTTGGGGCGTCACAAGGGCCTGCACCGGTATACCATCGGCCAGCGCCGGGGCCTGGGGGTCTCGGCAGAGAGCCGCCTGTACGTGGCGGAGCTGCGGCGGGAGACCAATGAGATCCTGCTGACCCCCCGGGAGGAGCTGGATACCCGGGAGGTCCCGGTGCGGGACCTGAACTGGGTCTCCGTACCGGAGCGGAAAGAAGCCTTCCGGGCGGAGGTGAAGCTCCGCAGCGGTCCCCGGCGGAATTTTGCCCTGGCGGAGCCCAGGGAGGACGGGAGCCTGCTCCTGCATTTCGACGAACCCGTGCGCCGTCCCGCCCCCGGCCAGCTGGCGGCGGGGTACGAGGGGGACCTCCTCCTCTTCGGCGGCACCATCTGCCGGGAGTAAGCGGAGGACCGGGGAAGGAACCTTCCGAGGCTCCGGGCGTCCAACAGATGGAAGAATGACCGCGCCGTCGGGCGGCGCGGAAACCCGGGCGCAGCCTGCGCATAAGCTGGTAAACGGAGAAACGGCGCCGGACCTTTCCGGGACCCGGCGCGGGAGAGGAGGAGACAAGATGAATCCAATGGTCGCATCCATGAGCCTGAACGCGGGGATCCTGGCGGACGTGGTCCTGCTGGCCATCATCGTCTGGAAGCTCGTATCCGGCGCCCGCAGCGGACTGGTGCGGATGCTGGGCGGGCTGATCTCCCTGATAGGCGGCATCTGGGCCGGCATCATCCTGAAGAATCTGCTGGCGGATACGGTGGCGGAGCTGTGGATCGCCCCGGCCATCGGCCGTGTATTGGAACGGGCCAAGGACAATCTGGGCCTCTCGGACCTGCTGGAGAACCTGCAGCGGATCCTGGACAACGCGGAGCTTCCCGCCTTTCTGAAGCTGAACATTCCGGAGCAGGTCCTGCAGATGCGGGAAAGCGGCGCCTCCGCGGTGGCCAGCGCCGCCCAGCTCATCGCCCGGCGGCTGGCGGGATGGATCCTGTTCCTTCTGGGACTGATCCTGGCCTCCCTCCTTCTGCGCCTCCTGTTCAACGGGGTGATCGCCCCGCTGATCGACCATATCCCGCTGGTGAACGAGACGAACCGGGCCCTGGGAGGCATCCTGGGCGCCGTCCTGGGGATCCTGCTGGCGGGACTGCTCCTGTTCCTGTGCTACAAGCTCCTGCCGGTGCTTTCGGAGCGGTCCGGGCGGCTCTTCGCCCCGGATTCCGTGGAGGGATCCATCCTCATGAAGCAGTATTTCCGGCTCCTGCCCGGCGTTTTCCGGAGGTGAGGACCGGCTATGCCCCTTTTCCTCATCTTCGCATATCTGTTTTTCCTGGGTTCCGTGGCGGGATGGGTGCTGGAGGTTTTCTTCCGCCGCTTTTTCTCCCGGGCGAACCCGGAGCGCCGATGGATCAACCCCGGTTTCTGCACCGGACCCTGGCTTCCCCTGTACGGCAGCGGCCTGTGCATCCTGTATCTGCTTACTTTCCTGGAGAGCGCAGACCTGATCAGGGACCCGGTGTGGAAGCGGATCGCCCTCTTTGCCGTCATGGCCCTGGCCATGACGGGGATCGAATACGTCGCGGGCCTCCTGTCCCTGCGGGTGGCGAAGGTGCGCTTGTGGGACTATACGGATCAGTGGGGGAATATCCAGGGGATCATCTGCCCCAAATTCTCCCTGGCCTGGGCGCTCCTGGGCGCTCTGTACTATTTCCTGATCCATCCCCGGATCCTTCATGCGCTGGACTGGCTCTCTCAAAACCTGGCCTTCTCCTTCTTCATCGGCCTTTTCTTCGGCTTTTTCATCCTGGATGTGGTGAATTCCGCCAACCTGACGGCGAAGCTCCGGCGCTTCGCCGCGGAAAACGACGTGGTGGTGCGTTTTGAGGCGGTAAAGGAGAGCATCCGGAAGAGGAAAGAGGCGGCGCGGCAGAAATACCGCTTCCTCCGGCCTCTGCATACGGATGTCCCCCTGCCGGAGATCCTGCGGGAGCTGCTGGTCACCTTTGAGGCCAGGACGCCCCGTTTCCGCAAATAGAAGGATTGAGGTGACGTGAACGATGGCAAGATTTGATCGGGTGCTCCTGTTCCTGCTGGACAGCGTGGGGGTGGGCCAGCTGCCGGACGCCGCGGCTTACGGGGACGCGGGAGCCGCTACGGTGCAGCACACCCTGGAATACGATCCGAACCTGACTCTGCCCAATCTGGAGCGGCTGGGCCTGTTCTCCCTCCCCGGGCTGGAGGGATTCTCCGCCGGGATCCGCCCCGTGGGCCGGTATGGCAGATGCCGGGAGGTCTCCAAAGGGAAGGACTCCATCGTGGGCCATTGGGAGATCATGGGTTACCCCACCTCAAGGCCCTTCAACACCTTTGCCGGCGGCTTCCCGGAGGATCTGATCTCCGCCTTCTCCAAGGCCATCGGCCGGGAGGTGCTGTGCAACGAACAGGCCTCCGGCACGGAACTGCTGGAGCGCCGGGGAGCGGACCATCTGCGCACAGGCCTGCCCATGGTGTACACCTCAGTGGACAGCGTGTTCCAGATCGCCGCCCACGAGGAGATCGTCCCCCCGGAGCAGCTGTACGACTGGTGCCGGGCGGCCAAGCGGGTATCCGAGGAACTGGGCTACCGCATCGGCCGGGTCATCGCCCGCCCCTTCACGGGGGAGCCGGGACATTTCGTCCGCACCGCCAACCGGCATGATTTTGCCGCCTCCCCGGAGGGGCCTACGGATCTGGACCGGCTGACGGAGGCGGGGGCGGAGATCCATTCCATCGGCAAGCCCGCGGATATTTTCCCGGAGACCCGCTTTACCTCCGCCCGGCGCACCGGGAAGAACGCCGAGGGGATCGCCGCCGCCCGGGAAGCCCTGGAAGCGGGGAAGCGGGGACTCATTTTCGTGAATCTCCTGGATTATGACCAGGTCTGGGGCCACCGCCGGGATCCGGCAGGCTACGGCCGGGGGCTGAAGGAGTTTGACGAGGCTCTCCCCGGGATCCTGGACCGGCTGGGGGACCGGGACCTGCTCATCGTTACCGCGGACCATGGCTGCGACCCTGCCTTCAAGGGGACGGACCACACCCGGGAATACATCCCCTTCCTGATGCTGGGCCGGGGGATCATCCCCGGGAGCATGGGGGAGCGGGAGACCTTTGGGGACGTGGGGGCCACTGTGCTGGAGGCTCTGGGAGCGGAGGTGCCGGAGGGACGCCGCAGCGCATTGAATGAGTAATAAAACCGGAAAGCCGGGCCTGCCGAAAAAAGGCAGACCCGGCTTTGTTATGCCCGCAGGGCAATTCACGTGCCGGAAGGCACAATTCATGACCGCAGCTCAATCCACGCCCGCGCAGCGGGCGATTCATTCTCCCCGTATGGCTTCGATCCGGTCGCTCAGGGGCGGGTGGGAATATTCCAGCTTCACCAGCAGGGGATCCGGGGAGAGGTTGGAGAAATTCTCCCGTCCCAGGGTCTTGAGGGCGGAGACCAGGGCTTCTCCGTATCCCTCCCCCACCGCCTGGGCGTCTGCCCGGTGCTCCGCCCGGCGGGAGAAGGCGTTCACCAGCAGGCTGAACAGGGGGGAGATCAGGGCGAACTCCACCTCCATGATGAGGAGGAGGGCAAAGCCGTAGTTCACCGCGGAAAAGCCGAAGGAGGCAAAAAGGGACTCCGTACGCAGGGTGAGCCAGGCCAGCACCGCCAGGACGGCGATCTGCAGGAAGCTCAGCGCCTGATTTTTCAAGGTGTCCTTATGCAGGCCGTGGCCCAGTTCATGGGCGAACACGGCGCAGATCTCCTCCGGGGTCATGGCCTGCACCAGGGTGTCGTACAGCACGATGGTCTTCATCCGGCCGAAGCCGGTGAAGTAGGCGTTGGACTTGGTGCTGCGGCGGGAGGCGTCCATGACCTGGATAGCCCGGACCTTATACCCGTGTTTCTCCAGCAGCCCCGTGAGCTTCTCCCGCAGCTCCCCCTCCTCCAGAGGGGTGAACTTGTTGAAAATGCGGCTCAGGAAGGGGTACAGGAAGGAGATCCCCAGGATCATCGCCATGAGGATCAGGGCGAAGACCAGGATCAGCCAGTCCCCCAGGGCCAGGTGGAGAGCCAGAAGGAGATAGGCGACGGCGAAGGAGACGATGAGGCCGATGAGGAAACTCTTCAGCTGGTCCAGCCAGAAGGTCTTCTTCGTGGAGCGGTTGAAGCCGTATTTTTCCTCGATCACCATGGTGCCGAAGTACTCCGCCGGGATGCTCACCAGCCCGGACAGGGCGTAGAGGATGAGCACCGCCGCGGCCTGGGTGTAAATATCCTCCGGGAAGAGGCGGGCGAAGGCGGGATAGGCGTCGAACAGGATGAGAAGGAAGGTCGGCAGAAAACCCAGGGTGACGGAGACGAGGCCCAGACGGCTGGTCTCCCCATGGTAGGCACGCCATTTGGCGTAGGTCTCCGGATCGTACACGTCCTTCACGTTCTCCGGGATGGGCCGGTCCGCGCTGCGCCAGTTCAGCCAGTGCAGGCAGAGCCGGTACAGGTACACCAGAGCCAAGATGACCAGGGCGATGGTCTTGTACATGGCGTCAGACCTCCAGCACCTGCTCCGTGAGCCAACTCATGATGCCGTATTCATCGTGGTAGGTGGGCACCCAGGACATATGGTTCTGGGAGAACAGCTCCGGATAGGAGAGGTCCGGATCCGTGGCGATGCCGTATTTCTGCAGCTCCTCCGGGCTGTACAGGGTGAGATGGGCGTCCCGGTTTCCCGCGTCCCGCAGGGCCAGGATCCCGTCCACGATGTACTTGTGCCGGTAGATGGTGTGGTCCACGTAGCTGGTGGCGATCCAGAGCTTGGCGTGCACCAGGCCCTTCAGGATGGCGAAGGTCTCCGGGGTCATGGTGGGGCACACGGGCACCGCCGCGGCGAAGAGCCCGGCTCCCACGCTCATGGCCCGGAGGGTCCCGGCGCCGCCCATGGACATCCCCGTGACGTATACCCGGCGGGGATCCACTTTGCCGTCTTTGATCATGCCCCGGATCAGGTCGCACACCTCTCCCAGGTACCGGCGGGACCAGCCGAAGTCCCCGTCCTGGTCGCTGTGAGCGAAGTCGATCTTTCCGATGCGGCCCACCATCATGGAGAAGTCCGGTTCCTGGGCCTGGGGGGCCAGAACGTAGAAATCCGGATACTTCTTCACAAAATGGTTGCAGCTCAGATCCGCCGCGATCTGGGTGATGTTGTCCGTGCCCCCGTTGCCGCCGCCGTGGAGGAAGAGGATCATGGGCCGGGGAGTCGAGGCCTTGGGGGAGTACAGGCGGTACAGCACGTCGCCCTTCTTCCCGGGGGCAAACTGCTCCAGCCCCTCGCAAAGCTCCTCGTCCATCTCCTTCCGGGTGTAGGCGTCCTTGCCGATGCGCAGGGTCCAATTGGAACGGTAGTCGAATTCCGCCGGGGTGATCTTCAGCAGCTCGCCCCGCTTTTCCACCTTGGCGATGGGCACCTCGTAGGGCTCCCGGCCCCGGGGAGCCAGGGTGAGGCGCACTTCCTCCCGGGGCACCGCCGCGTGGGGGATGGAGAAGCCCTTGCCGGTCCAGCCCCGGTCCGGCACGTAGGAATAGGCGATCTTTTTGGCCATGTGAGTATCCTCCTGTTATGATCGTTTCTGATGAAATTGTACCATATCCCCGGCGCTTGTCAATCCGCGGGGAGGCGGGTATAATACGCGGGAAAGGGGCGGTATCGTGAAAACGGCACTCATCATGGAGGGCGGCGCCATGCGGGGCCTGTTCACCTGCGGCGTCATCGACGTGTTCCTGGAGCAGGGCGTGGAGTTCGACGGCGCGGCGGGCATCTCCGCCGGGGCCACCTTCGGCATCAACTATAAATCCCGTCAGCCGGGCCGGGCCCTGCGCTACAATCTGAAATACAGCCGGGATCCCCGGTACTGCGGTCTCCGGTCCCTCCTGCGCACCGGGGACCTGTATGGGGCGGACTTCTGCTACCGGGAGCTGCCCGAGGTGCTGGATCCCTTCGACCACGAAGCCTTTGAAAAGAACCCCATGGAATTCTGGGTGGGGGCAGCGGACGTGCGCACCGGGAAGCTCCTGTATCATCTGTGCACCGATGGGTATGAGGAGGATATCGCCTGGATCCGGGGCTCCGCCTCCATGCCCCTGGTCTCCCGTCCGGTGAAGGCGGGGGACAAACTCCTGCTGGACGGGGGGATCGTGGAGCCTCTGCCCCTGCACTTCATGGAAAAGCGGGGGTATGACCGGAACGTGCTGATCCTCACCCGGGCGAAGGGATACCGGAAGAAGTCCGTCCCCTTCCTCCTGCCCATGCGCCTGGCCCTGGGGGAGTATCCCAAGGTGGCGGAGGCCCTGGAGCTGCGTCCCTGGCGGTACAACGCCGTGATGGAGGAGATCGACCGGCGGGAGGAAGCCGGGGAGCTGCTGGCGATCCGGCCTCCGGAGGACCCGGGGATCGGCCGGACGGAAAAGGACCCGAAAGAGCTGGAGCGGGTATACCGCATGGGCCGGGAGGAGGCCCTGAAGAGGCTGGAGGCGGTAAAAGCCTGGATTTCCGGCTGATGTTTTCTCCCGTTCACAAAGTATATGAAATTCGTTCACAAACTGTTTACAGAGAAATTAGCACTCACCTATTGACAGTGCTAAAACCGGTGCTATAATAGGAGCCGAACAAAGGAACAGAGATCGAATGAATGACCTCCTTCCCCTTGCTCAGGTAACAAAATAAGTGAGGAGGAATGACTTATGTTGCCGAGTATTTTTGGAGAGAGTTTGTTTGATGACTGGATGGATTTTCCCTTCCGGGGCTTTGGGACCGATGTGGAAAAGAAGCTGTACGGCAAGAATGCGGCCCGGGTCATGAAGACCGACCTGAAGGAGCATGAGGACGGATACGAGCTGTCCGTGGACCTGCCGGGCTTCAAGAAGGACCAGATCCAGCTGCAGCTCAGTAACGGCTACCTTACCGTCAGCGCCGCCAAGGGCGTGGAAGAGGAAGGCAAGGATCAGAAAGGCCGTCTGGTGCACCAGGAGCGGTTCTCCGGCAGTATGAGCCGGAGCTACTACGTGGGCGAGAATCTGGAGGAAGAGGATATCAAGGCCAAATTCGAAAACGGCGTCCTCACCCTGGACTTCCCCAAGGTGGAGCAGAAGAAGCTGCCCGAGCGGAAGACGATCCAGATCGAAGGCTGAACCGAATAAACTCCCGGGGGCGGGCCGCGATGCGGTCCGCCCCCGATTTTTATGTTGCGTACCTTTCCTTGCGTCCCCGGTGATTGACAGATGTGAAATGGGGGAATACAATTATCACAAGAAGATACTCAATTGCAGGGGGATCGACAAACGATGAAAAAAACGGCAAAAAAGCTCTTCTCTTTGATCTTGACAATGGCGTTTCTGCTGGCCTTGCTGCCGGAAGCAGTGCAGGCGGCGGACTCGCTGTGGGAAACCCAGACCCTGGACGACGGGACCCTTTCCATCACCGGCTATCGGGGCCTTGCCCCCGATATCAAGATCCCCTCGTCCATCGGCGGAGTGGCCGTGACAAGGATCGGCAGCAATGCGTTTCGGAACAGCGATTTCCTGGTCAGCATTGTGATTCCCTCCAGCGTGACGACCATCGGCTATGAGGCCTTTTACGGCTGTACCGCGCTGGTGACGGCGGACCTGACGGAGGGCCTATGCGAGCTGCATAACCGTGCCTTCGGCAACTGCGCCTTGACCCATATCTACATCCCCTCCACCCTGACCACGCTCCACGCCGCCAATGCCGGCGACGCACCGTTTTCCGGCTGCTCGTCGCTGGATGCCGTCACCTTCGCCCCGGGTATCACGGAACTGCCATACAGCCTCCTCCGGGGCTGCACGGGCCTGACGAGCATCGACATCCCCAATACGGTGACGACCATCGGCGACTATGCCTTTGCGAACTGCACGGGACTCGCGTCTGTACGCATCCCCTCTTCGGTGGAGACCGTCGGCAGCAGCGCCTTTGCGGGCTGCACGGCCCTGGCGGAGCTGAACCTCCCCAACAGCGTTACTTCTGTGGGCAGCGGCGCTTTCCAGGACTGCACGAGCATGACGACGCTGTCCGTCCCGGGCAGCGTGGAGAGCATCGGCTACACAGCCTTCAAGGGCTGCACCGGCCTCACCTCAGTTCGGCTGTCGGAAGGTCTCGTCACCCTTGGCGCCCAAGCTTTCAGGGATTGCACCGGTCTCACCGGCATTTATATTCCCTCCACGCTGAAAAACGTCAGCGCCAGCAACAATGGAGACGGGATCTTCAACGGCTGCACTGCGCTGAAGTCCGTTTCCTTCAGCCCGGAACTCACCGCGATCCCCTACAGCCTGCTTCGTGGCTGCCCGGGCGTCACAAGCCTTACGATCCCGGATACCATCGAGAAGATCGGGAGCTATGCTTTTGCGGGCTGCACGAGCCTGAAAACGGTGCGGATCTCCTCCACGGTGACCACCATTCCCTCAAGCGCCTTTGCGGGCTGCACGGCCCTGGCGGAGCTGAGTATACCCAACGGCGTGACGTCCATAGGCAGCGGCGCTTTCCAGGGCTGCAAGAGCCTGACGAAGCTGTCCGTCCCAGGCTGCGTTACGCTGATCGACGGTGCAGCTTTTGCGGACTGCGCGGCACTGACCACGGTGACGCTCTCCGAGGGGCTCCGCAGCATGGGCACTGCGGTATTCAAGGGCTGCACAGCCTTGAAGAGCATCAATATTCCCGCGTCCCTCACCTCCATCGGGGCCAGCAATGCCGAAGACGGCAGCTTCCGAAACTGCCCGGCTTTGAAAACCCTCACCCTCAGTCCTGAGGCAGCTCAGATCCCCAAAAATCTGCTGCGGGGCTGCCAGAGCGTGACTTATCTCAATATCCCAGCCACCGTGACAACCATCGGCGATTACGCCTTTAACTCCTGCCCGGGGCTGAAGGATATCTACTACGGCGCGGGGGAGACCTCTTGGGCGGCGATCACCGTGAAGAGCGGAAATACCGGGCTGGACGGCGTCACCATCCATTACAATACGTTATTCCCCCCAACAGTCACCGCAAATAAAACCTCCGCCGCTGTCGGCAGCGCCATCACCTGGACGGCCGCGGCCTCCGGCGGTTCCGGCACCCTGCAGTATTACTTCATCCTGTACAAGGACGGAGCCAAGCTCAAGACCCGCTCCTACAGCACGAAGAATACCTACAGCTATACCCCCACTGAGCCCGGGACCTACAGGGTCAGAGTCTATGTGAAGGACGCCGCCGATACGAAGGTCAACAAGCTCAGCTCCGGCGTCACGGTGACTGCGGCAGCGCCTCTCACCCTCAGCAGTATCAAAGCGGACAAGACGTCTGCCTCTGCCGGGGAGAAGATCACTTGGACGGCTGCTGCCTCCGGCGGCTCCGGCTCCCTGCAGTACTACTTTATCCTGTACAAGGACGGGACCAAGCTCAAGACCCGGGCCTACAGCACGACGCAGATCTTCAGCTATACGCCAACCGAGGCCGGGACATATAAAGTCAGGGTTTACGTCAAGGATGCCAATGATACAAAGCTCAACAAGCTGAGCACCGCCGTGACAGTCACCCCTGCCGGGCCTTCGATCTCCAGCGTCAAGGCAGGCGTTACCAGCGCTTATGCGGGGGAGAAGATCACCTGGACGGCTGCTGTCTCCGGCGGCTCCGGTACTCTGCAGTACTACTTCATCCTGTACAAGGACGGGACCAAGCTCAAGGCCCGGGCTTACAGCACCGCCAACACCTTCAGCTATACCCCCGAGGAGGCCGGGAGCTACAAGGTGAAGGTCTATGTGAAGGACAGCGCCGGGACGAAGGTCAGCAAGACCGGCACTGCGGTCACAGTGACCCTGGGCCCCCCGGCCATCCTCAGCGTCAAGGCGGGGAAGACCAGCTCCACCGTGGGAGAGAAGATCACCTGGACGGCTGCGGCGGTGGGGAGCGAGCAGCCGCTGCAGTACTACTTCATCGTCTACAAAGACGGAGTCAGAGTCAAGACCCGGGCTTACAGCACCGCGAACACCTTCAGCTATACCCCCACGAAGGCCGGGAGCTATAAAGTAAGAGTCTACGTGAAGGACGCCGACGGCACGAAGGTCTATAAGACCAGCGCCGTGATCACGGTGACGGGCTGAGACACGAACTGCATATCCCGGCCTGCGGGCCGGGATCGGAAAAACAAACGGCGGGGCCGGAAGCATTCGCTTCCGGCCCCCGATCTCTATTATTTGATCCGTTCAGATCCGGGACGCGATGAACTCCACCACCGCCTGCCTGACCTCCGGATCCGCCCCGTATATGCCGTTGTTGTTGCACAGCAGCAGGCTCTTGACGCCCGCCCGGGTGAGGGCCTCGAAGAAGCGGAGGCTCTGGCCCATGGGGACCTGGATGCCGCACTCAAAGATGCCGTGGACCAGCGCTGTGGGGGCGCTCTTTGGGGTCACGTGGCAAATGGGGCTGGCGTCCCGGGCCTTTTCCCGCAGGGCGACGTATTTGGGATCCGGGTCGTGGAGATGGAGCTTCACGTCGGCCATGCCCTTGCCGGGTCCCACGTAGTCCAGCATGGAGGCCAGAGGGGCGTAGGGCCCGTCGCACCGGGCGATGCGGTCCGCCTGGAGGGGCCAGACGGCGGCGCAGTCGTCCCCCATGCCGAAGAAATCCGTAAAGGCGAAGGAGGCGCAGGCGGCCTTCACGCCGCTGTCAAACTCCGTGTTGCCGCCGATATCCCCTTCGTCCGCCCGGCTGCCGTTGCAGGCGGCGATCATGCTGGTGAGGTGGCCGCCCATGGAGCCGCCCAGCACCGCAAAGCGGGAGGGATCCAGCCCCAGCTCGGCGGCGTGGGCCTTCAGATACCGGAAGCAGCCCTTGGCGTCCCAGCCGCAGGCGGGCCAGGGGGTGGGAGGGGGCAGACGGTAGTCGATGGAGGCCACGGCGATGCCCCGTGCCAGGAAATCCGGGGCGGTGGCTTCGAAATCATGGTTGGAACCGCCGAAGCCGTGGATATATACGCAGCAGGGATAGGGGGCCTTTCCGGTCTCCGGCAGGATCACGTCCACCATCAGGTCCAGGGTGTGCCTGGGCTGAGGATTGGAGGAGCCGGGGGCTTCCTTGGAAACGGGCACCGTGGCCACGTACAGGTTCCGGTACGTGGTTTTGGGGAGCCGGGGCCCGGGGAAGCCGGGCATGGCGCGCTTGATTTCCCAACTGGTCTCTCCCAGAGTCCCGGTATCCGGCAGCTTCCCGCTGCCGGTGAAGGCCAGGCCGGGCACCGCGATGGTGAGGGCCATGCCCCCGGCGATGGGGCGGCGCACGGCGGTGAAGGCCCGGGTGACGAAGCGCGTATGGTCCCCGTCGGGGAAGACCTGGAGGCAGTCGAACTTCCGCCACCGCCTGCCGCTGCGCTCGACGTATACGCTGCGCTTGAAGGCGTACACGCTGGCGGGTTCGGGTTTCCCGTCCAGGGTGAGGGTGCCGGTGAACTTCGTGACGTTGGGGGCGATCACCGGCAGGCGCAGGAAGGAGGCGAAGCGGCCTCCGGTGTGAACCGTGACCGTGGGCGCTTCTTCCGGGAAGCCCTCGGGCTGGTCGTAGCCGCTGCCGCCGCAGCTCACGGCGATGCGGAGCCTGCTGCCCTTTTTCACGATCCGGGAGGTCGCCTCCAGGTTGAAGGCCAGAAGGGTGGGCTGATCCGGGCTGAGCTGCACCGCGTCCGCCCGGTAGCCCCGGTGATAGGGGACCCCGAAGGCGTCCCGGATGGTGCCGGGGCTCAGCTTGGCGTGGCTGGCCCGCATGGCGCCCTCGGTGATGAAGCTGCTGGAGCCGTCCGGCAGGACTTCGTCCAGGGCGGCGATGAAGTTCCCGTCCGTATGGGTGGAGGTGACCCAGAGGTTCAGCACCGGGATGCCCGTGAGCTCCAGATCCTTTTCCAGCGGCGGCAGGGTGAAGCAGAGGCTCTTGCTCTCATAGTCCCCCATGTCCGCGGTGATGCGCCGGTCCAGCTTGCCGAAGCCGGGGTAGAGGGTCAGGTCGCTGCGCACGGTATAGTCCAGCTTCCCCGCCGGGACGTCCTCCTCCCTCAGTCCCCCGTCGGGGGAGAGGTACAGGTCCGGCTGGGTCTGGGTGTCCAGGGGCAGGTCCGCGGCGTAACGCCATTCCTCCCCCTCCTTCGCCCCCTGGGTGTAGTACAGGATGGGGGGCTCATCCTGGGAGCCGTTGTCCCGGCCCTTCAGGATGGGGTCGAAGAAGCGGATGTGCTCGGCTGCCCAGTCGAAGCTGCCGTTCGGCAGATCGCTGCCGCCCCGGTAGATCTCGCAGTGCCGCCAGGGGCCCAGGAGCAGCTTGCCGCCCCAGCTCTTCCAGCCGAAGATCTCCCCGGTGCAGCCGGGGTCGAACCAGGCGGCGTTCTGGTACACCTGCACGTGGCCGTGGCGGATCTTGTCCATATACGACCAGGCGGGGATCTCCAGATTGGGGGCGTAGCCGATGCGGGGATTCACCTGGTCCCGGAACATGTTGGGAACATGCTGCTCCAGGAAGCCCAGGTTCATGCGGTGGCATTCCAGGGCCTCGTGGGCCAGGGGGTAATCCGGCGCGGGATCCTCGTCCACCGGGGTGCCGATGTTTTCGGCGGAGGCGTGGTGGCCGGGCCGCCGGGGCAGGGAGGAGGCCCCATTGCAGAAATTCTGATAATAAAAATCCGGGTTGCAGTCGCAGGGGGCGGAGGCAAAGAGCCGCTTGGGCTGCCGGGTGAGCATGAGCTGCTGGCTCTGGCCCTTGTTGGAGCCGCCGAAGGAACCCGCCTTGCCGTTGCACCAGGGCTCCAGGGTGATGGCGTCCACGATTACGGCCAGATCGTCCGCGTCCCGGGGGGAGAAGAATCCCTCGCTCACGCCGTAGCTGGCGCCGGAGCCCCGGGGCTCAATGAGGGCCAGGGCATACCCCGCCTCCAGGAACCGCTCCAGGGTCTCCTTCCGCATATCGAAGGCCCGGCGGCGGTCGTCATAGCCGCACTCCACCAGCACGGGCACCCGCTGCTCCGTCGCAGGGATATACAGGTCCACCGCGATCTTCGTCCCGTCGCAGCCGGGGTAGTACCGGGAGATCCTCTTATATTCTGCCATATTTCCACGCCCTTTCTCGTTGCTTTTTGTACAGCATACCATATTTTCCGGACGTTGTACACGGGCAATCCGGGAAAAAGGCGCCCTCCGGACGCGCCGGAAAACGGCTCTTGCCTTTGGCCGAAGCCGGGATTATACTGTCGAAAAAGGAGGGATCCGCATGGTGATCCATACCGAAGGGGAGCCCGGCGCTCCGGCCGTTCTCCTGCTGCATCCGATGCTGTTCTCCGGGGAGCAGATGGCCGCCGGTCTGGGCCGGCGGCTGCCCGGCAGCCATTACCTCATCTTTCCCGACCAGAGCGGGCACGGGGAGGATCAGGGAGAATTCGTCTCGCCGGAACAGGAGGCCCTGGAGCTGCACCGCTGGCTGACCGGGCAGGGGATCGAAGAGATCCGCCTGCTGTGCGCAGCCTCCCTGGGGGGCGTCACGGCCATGGAGCTGATGAAGCTGGGCGGCCTGCGCTATCATGCCGTCCACATGGACGGCGTGCCGCTGGGGAAGCAGGACGGCATCCAGTCGCAGCTGGCTCTGACAGGCTTCCTGCGGATCCATAAGAAGGCGCAGAAGGACCCGTCTTCGGCGGTCGGGATGATCTCCCGCCTCTACGGCGAAAAGCTGGGAAAGACCATGGCGCAGCAGCTGGGAGCCCTGAGCCAGGACAGCGTCCGCCGGATCCTGAAGGCCTGCCTCTCCGGCTGCGCCGTGCCGCTGGATGAGGAGCGTGTCGGCCGTCTGACCTTCGAATGGGGAGAGAAGGACCCCTCCCTGGGGAAAGCAAAGCCCGTGGCGGAAAAGCTGTATCCCCGGGCCAGGATCCTCATCCGCCCCGGGCTGAACCACTGCGAGTACCTCGGCCGGAAGCCGGGGGCCTATGCCAAAGAGCTCGTCCCGGAGCTGGAGGAATGAACGGAAAAAGCATCGCCGGTCCCGGAGATCCGGGACCGGCGAATAGTTTCCTCTGGCCTTATGCTTTATAGTGATCGAAGTACTTCTTGATCTTGTACTTGCCCAGCTCCCGCATATACGCGCCGGTGATGTTCAGCTGGATGCCGTTGTGGCTGACGCCGTAGAAGAAGCCGCCGTCGTGCTGGATCTTCCGGTTGATGACCAGCAGTCCCTGGCTGCCGTTGCAGTTCTCCTCCACCCACTGGAAGAGGTACACGTCCGGCCGGAGCTTGATATAGAAGCAGGGGCTGGACCAGGTGGCGCCGCCGCTGTTATCCCCGGAGAAGATGGTCCAGGAGTAGCTCTCGGGGGAGGAGTACACATGGATGGAGTTCATGCTGCCGCTGTAGGAATAGGCGAAGCTCTCGCCCACCAGCTCATCCGTGAAGTGGTGCCGCCGGGCGAAGGGAGGCTGGATATCCTTGTATTCCAGGGTGCCGAAGAGCACGTTGGCTCCGGCTTCCCATTCGCTGTGCCAGTTGCCGATGCCGGTCTTGACGGTGGTGGTGAGGCCGTTTTTAAAGTCCACGATCTGGCCCACCATGCTGTAGTCCGGATCCCCGGTGAGCATGTGGGCGAAGAAATACAGGTCCTTGTCTGGCTGGAAGCAGGCGTACTGCTCCTCCTGCCAGTTGCGGCCGCCGTGCCGCCATTTCAGCTTGCTGCCGTCGATGATCTGGTATTCCCAGGCCTTGCCCTTGTCCCCGCTCCAGGGGGCCTGGGCGTATTTTTCCTTGTCGTTCCAGATCTTGAACTTCCTGCCCGCCAGGTCCGCGCACAGGGGCATGGTGTTGAAGGCGTTCATGATGTTGGCTTCGCCGTTGAGGATGTTCTGCTTCTCCGCGGCGTGCTGCAGCGCTTCCTCCCGGGTCATGGGGATGTCGATATCCGCGGGCCGGTAGGAGTAGCGTCCGCCCTTCCGCTTGTTGATGAAGCCCATGGGCCGTTCCTGGTCGCCGTAGTCCGTAATCTTTTCCAGGTGGGCCACGTCGCCGGTGCGCTCCAGCTCCGCCCGGTGCAGCCGGTAGGTGAGGGAATTGTCCGCCTCGAAGCCCAGCTCCACGCCGGCGGCGGCGAAGTCGAAGAAGTTCATGACCTCGATCCACATCTTGCCGGAGAACTCCACCTCCCAGCGGGCGTAGACGTAGTACTCGTCGTCGATGCGGATGTAGTCCGCCGGGTTCGTCATGGTGATGCCGCCCATCTCGCCCCCCAGCTCCGTGAAGGTGGTGCAGCAGTTGGAAGGGTTGAAGGTAAGGATCTCATAGCCGGTGTCGAACTCCCAGTGCAGGCCGCGGCCCTCGATCCGGTTGGTGGTGGTGTGGAGCTTCGCGGGCTTTTTGTTGTCGCCCTTGTCGATCCAGCCAAAGTAGTACTGCCGCTGGATCTCCCGGGGGATATCCCGGAAATGATCCGGCTTCCGGTCCCCGTACAGGCTGCCGCCCACGGGCACGCTGATGCCGAACCAGGTTTCAAAGGCGGTGCAGGCCCAGGTGCGCCGGTCGATCACCAGATGCCAGCCCCGGTCCGTGCCGGGGATCAGGTGGGTGAGGAGGGTGACGTCCCCCTGGGAGACGGCGGCGTAGGCCGCGGTCCAGGTCTTGTTTCCTTCCTTCACCTTCAGGGTCTTCTCATCCTTGATCTCGTACTTCAGGGTCTTGGGGGCGAACTCCCCCTCCAGCTTCACGGCGAACTTCAGACCCGCCAGGCAGGGGCAGCTCTTTCCTGCGGCGGCCGGAGCCGCGCCGATCTTCTCGTCCACGTATTCTTTGGTCAGGGGATCGAATTTCGTGAAAAACATGCGCTCTGTCCTCCGTTTCTTTATGGTTTTTCCTGGTTTCGATTCTAAGGCCTGCCGCAGGTCTTGTCAAGCACTCTGCCCCACGGAACTTTTTTTCATTGACGCTCCGGCAGGCTTTCGGTACAATAGAAAAAAGACATGTATTCAAACAGGGAGGTACGGTATGAAAATCACAAAGGTTGAGATCATGGAATTCATCTGCGAGGGGAAGCCCTTTTTCCGGGTCATCGGCTGCCGTGTGTATACGGACGAGGGGATCTATGGGGATGGGGAAGCCGCCCTGTCCTACGGCGTGGGCGCCTCCGCGGCCTTCGGCATGGTGAAGGACCTGGCGAAGCTGATCATCGGAATGGATCCCATGGAGAACGAGGTCATCTGGCACAAGCTCTACCGCACCACCTTCTGGGGCCAGGCGGGAGGGCCGGTGGTGTACGCGGGGATCTCCGCCCTGGACGTTGCCCTCTGGGACATCAAGGGCAAGGCTTTGGGCCTGCCCATCTATCGCTTGTTGGGCGGCAAGTTCCGGGAGGATCTCCGGGCCTACGCCAGCCAGATCCACCAGGGCTTCGGACCGGTGCACGAGGTAAAGAAAAGCGTGCAGGATTACTATGATATCACCAGGCAGGTGGTATCCGAGGGGTACGACGCCGTGAAGGTGGACTTCATGTGCTACGACGAAAACGGAAGACCCTACACCTACGAGGATCGGAAGGCCATGCTCCTGCCCCGGGTGCTGTCCACCTTTGAGGAGCGGCTTGCCGCCGTGCGGGAGGCTGCCGGACCCTACGTGGACATCATCATCGAGAACCACTCCAACCTGGACGCCCTCAGCGCCATCCAGGTGGCCCAGATGGCAGAGAAGTACCGGATCCTGTATTTCGAGGAGCCCAACAGCCCCAACGTGAAAACCTCAAAGTTCATCTGCGAGCATATCAACATTCCCCTGGCCAACGGGGAGCGGATCTTCTCCCGGTGGCAGTACGCGCCGTATTTCGAAGCCATGTCCCTGCAGATCGCCCAGCCGGATATCGGCACCTGCGGCGGCCTGACGGAGGCAAAGAAGATCTGCGATCTGGCCCACATCTACGACGTTTCCATCCAGGCCCACGCCTGCGGCAGTCCCATCAGCTCCACCGTAGCCCTGCACCTGGAGACCGCCATTCCCAACTTCATCATCCATGAGCACCACCTGTGCTTCCTCCACCAGTACAACAAGGACCTGTGCACCATGGACTATCAGCCGGTGAAGGGCCGCATCAAGGCGCCGGAGCTGCCCGGCCTGGGGAACGAATGGACGGAGAAGGCCATGGCGGAGGCCGTCAAGGCCACGGTGGAATAAGAGCAAGGAGAAGCGGCAATGAAGATCACCAGCATCGACGTCTTTGCCCTGAAGCCCCGGTATATGCCCCAGGCCATGCGGGGCATCGTCTGCCGGATCAATACGGATACGGAGCTCTACGGGTACGGGGAGGCCGCCGTGTCCTACGGCAAGGGCTCCATGGCGGGCTTCCACATGATCAAGGAACTGGCTCCGGTGATCCTGGGGCAGGACCCCCTGCGGACGGAGTGGCTCTGGGAGCGGATGTTCATGGATACCTTCTGGGGCCAGAGCGGCGGGCCCATCTTCTACTCCGCCATGAGCGCCATCGATATCGCCCTGATGGACATCAAGGGCAAGGCCTTCGGCGTGCCCTGCTACCAGCTCATCGGCGGCAAGCAGCGGGACCGGGTCCGGGCCTATGCCAGCCAGCTCCAGCTGGGCTGGCCGGAGGATGAGGCACGGGGCCTGCGCATCGCCGTGACCCCGGAGGATTACGCCCGGGAGGCGGAGTGCGCACTGAAGGAGGGGTACACCGCCATCAAGACGGACTTCACCTGCGTGGGGCCGGACGGCCGTATGCGGGACCACGATACCATGCGGGGGATCGTTCCACGGGAGATGATCGATACCGCCTGCGCCCGGCTGGAGGCCACCCGGAAGGCGGTGGGGCCGGAGGTGGACATCATCGTGGAGTGCCACAGCCATACGGACGCCCTCAGCGCCGTGCAGTACGCCCGGGCCATCGAGAAATACGGCATCTATTATTTCGAGGAGGGGACCTATCCCCTGAATACGGACACCGCCAAAAACTGCGCCCGGAAGGTAAACATCCCCATGGCCAACGGGGAGCGGATCTACACCCGCTGGCGCTACCTGCCCTTCCTTCAGGACGACTCCATCCAGGTGGTCCAGCCGGAGATCGCCAACTGCGGCGGCATCACGGAATGCAAGAAGATCTGCGACCTGGCCCATATCTTCGACGCCTCGGTACAGATCCACGTCTGCGGCAGCCCCATCAGCCTGGCGGCGGCGCTGCAGGTGGAGGCAGCTATTCCCAATTTCCAGATCCATGAGAACCACGTGATCAACAAATTCCTGTTCACCCGGGAACTGGGGAAGGCGGACATGGCGGCGGTGAACGGGGACTTCCTCATTCCGGACGATCCCGGCATCGGCCAGGAGCTCTCGGACTACGCCCTCCAGACGGCGTATCATGAAACCGTACAGTGAATCATGAATATATACGAGGAGGCATGAACTATGCTCACATTGGAACAGATCCATGAGATCGGCAGGGAACTGGAAAGCATCTACTGCCTGAAGAACGCCCCCATGGCCATCCGCCTGGTGAACCGGGACGAGATCCCCGAGGGCTGCGTGCAGCCCTCCGCCCAGGGGAAGCACTACGCCCTGTGCCAGACCCTGTCCTACGTCCGCCGTACCCGGAAGGCCCAGGCCATCTTCCCGGAGGATCACTGGTGCCTCTGGCCAGTGATCAACTTCCGTCTGCGGGACCTGGATGAGAAGGATAAGCGCTTCGTGGGCAGCGGGTATTTCATCCGGGACCGGGAGCTGAGCTACAAGCACTTTGTGGAGGAGTATCCCTACATCGACGAGGACAAGAAGAAGGACGGCATGGTCATCGCCCCCCTGGAGAGCTGCACCTTCGAGCCCCAGGCCATCATGATCTACTGCGATCCCTCCCAACTGCGGCAGCTCCTCATGGCCGCCAAGTGGCACAGCGGCCAGATCACCAAAGCCTGCCTGGACACCTGCGACAGCTGCGGCGCCGCCCTGGTGCCCGTGCTGAACGGCACCATGGACTACAACCTCTCCATGCCGGACGCGGGAGAGTACGAGCGGGGCCTGGTGGGGGAGAACGAGATGATCTTCACTCTCACGGGGAAGAACCTGGAGGTTTTCATCGAGTCCGCCCGCCAGCTCATCAAGGCCGGATTCAGCTATAAGCAGCTGGCTTATGAGCTCCATGCGGATTACCCCCGGCCCAAGTTCTACAACGATATGTTCGAGAAATGGGGCCTGGCCACCAGCGACGACCTCTGGACTCCCTCCTCAAGATAAGCGGACAAACACGACCGGCTCCCGGGATCATTCCGGGAGCCGGTTTTGCGCTGCTTGCAGGCCCCCTTTGAAGATGAGCCGGGCCGAAGGGAGGGGATTCTTCGCCTGGGATGAGGGGGCCTTTTGCCGCGACCACCGGTGACCAGTGGTGACGACTGGTGACCACTGGTGACTAACGTAACGTAACCAAACCGAACCGAACGGAACCTCACGAAACGAAAAACAGAACCAAATGGAAGGGAACGGATAGGAACGGAAAGGAGCAGAACCGAGGTGGACAAAATGTGGAACAATTGGGGATGGTTTTGTGGATAACCCGGAAAGGCGCGGCGGGAAGCAGGGAATGAAAACGGCTGACACGACGGCCCCCCCTCCCCGCCGCGCGGCAATCAGATGAACCCCGGATTTCCGCCCATAAAGAAGCGGCCGCATTTCGCGGCCGCTTCGGGTATCTTTGTTTCGTTCTTTGTCCGCGCGCTTTCTCAGCTGACCGTCAGCGCCGCGCCGCTGGAATACACGGTGCCGTAGCTGTTCTTCACCCGGCAGCGGTAGAGGATGCCGTTGTAGGAGGCCTTGGCCGTGACGGTGTAGCTGGAGGAGGTTGCCCCGGTCTTGTTCTTCCAGGTAGTGCCGCCGTTGGTGGAATACTGCCACTGGTAGCTCATGCTCTCCCCCGCGGCGATGACTTTGAAGGTAACGCTTCCTCCCGCCGCCGCCGTCTGAGCCTTGGGCTGGGACAGGATCTTGGGCTTCACCCCGCTGACCGTGAGGCGGACCTTGCTGGTGTATACGGACCCGCCGCTGTTCTTCACCCGGCCG